>Ga0105090_10001327_pt1 | contig 13249 bp, 13 predicted proteins | sample PPLLak3March2015_FD_79110 | JGI IMG/M metagenome (GOLD analysis project Ga0105090, IMG submission 79110) | Freshwater sediment microbial communities from Prairie Pothole Lake near Jamestown, North Dakota, USA - PPLs Lake P7 Core (1) Depth... | ecosystem: Environmental > Aquatic > Freshwater >... | reverse complement strand
TCCGGCGTGGGACCAGCCATGGCACGCGGTGACGCTGTTCTACCCCGGCCAGGTCAGCTGGCCGATGCTCAACAGCGCCAGGCATGCCGGCGCCGAAAGCATCAAGAAGGGCGTGCCCGTCAAGTACCGTCACGGCGAAAGCCAGCTCGCGCACTACGGCGTCGAAGCGGAGTTCACCGGTGAAATCCGCCGCCAGTGGCTGTTCACCCTGGTTGCAGGTGTGATGCTGATTGCCGGCTTCGGCTTCGCCCTCAATCAGTGGCTCAAGCGCAGCCCGGGAGCTTGACCATGGCCGCCTATCACGTCGTTGTCGTTCACTTTCCGATTGCGCTGTGGATGACGGCGACCCTGGCCATCCTGCTGCGCGCATTTTCCGACGGCGAGCTGGCCCAGGCGGTCGACCGGGCACTGGTGCCGCTGCTGACGGTGGCCCTGATCTCGGGCCTGGTGGCCTTCGCCGTCGGCCTCACGGTGTGGCCGTGGGAGACGATCTCGTCGACGCCGCTGGGCCGCAACCATGTCCTGCTCGCGTCGTGGACGGTGGCGTACTGGGCCTTGCTGCTGCTCACGCGGTGGCGTCGCGGCGCGGCCGTGTGGGTCGGGGTTTCGCGCTGGATCATGGCGGGACTGGCGCTGCTGGGCAGCGTGCTGCTCGGCATCACAGGCACGCTGGGCGGTCACCTGGTGGGCATCTACACGGAAGTGTCCAATGCGCTGCGCTGGCTCGGCTGGGAGGTCTTCACGACCTTCTACGTACCGCAAGCCACGCTGGCGGCGATCGGCGTGATCACGCTGCTGCTGGTCGGGCTGGGGCTGTGGGGACGGCGCGCCAGCGCGAGCCCGAGCGCCTGATCCGAGGCGTTGGTCCCTCGCCGTTGACGTTTCCGCCCGCGGGGTCGCTGATCGGAAGAGGCCAGCGCCGGCCCTGGGCATCAACATGACCATCAGCAGCAGCCGGCACACGGCTCGGATGACCACGCCGTGCGGGGCAGGCTCTGCCCAGGCAGGCGCAATTCTGCGATCGATACGGCAATCCACGAGGCCGATCGGCAATCGCAAATCCCCACTTGCGGGCGGGTGGTCGTCGGCCTTATGTTCAGTCCGGTCGGACGGGCAGGCCACCTGCCGTCGCGCTACGCGGTCGACAACCGCGGACCACTCCAGGAGAAGCCCCATGACCAAGACCGTTCGCATCCTGCTCGGCGCCGCCGCAATGTTCGCGTTCTCGGGCGTCAACGCCGGCGACATGTACCCCTGGCGCAACCACGCCGCGCCGTACCCGTTCCTCTTCGGCAATGACTTCGATACCCACCAGCAAACGCGCCAGCGCGGCGACGGCAGCCTGTGGGGCTTCTTGTATGTCCGCTATACGGGGGTCGTCACGGCCGACGGCTACCCGGTGGCCGGCCACGTGAACTGCAACACCATGCCCGGCGACTGCGTGGTCGGCTGGATGATGGAGGGCATGCCGGCGCACGCGACCTTCTCGCACCACCCGATGCACGACCACCCGATGTTCACGATGCCTCGGGCCGAGATTCCGCAACCTGGCGCCTACTCGCACTTCCACTGGACGGGCATGGAGATGCCGCATCACCATGCACAGGGCTTTGTGCTTCAGCTGACGGCAAAGAACCGCTTCTGCTTCGTCCACCATGGCGCCGAAAACGCGATGGGCGGGGCGACTTGCAGCGCCAATGGCGGCGTGCCCGTCGTCCCGGGCATCGACATCGCGACCCACCTGAACATCATCCCGGGCACAGCGCACGCGATGTGAATCGCCAGCGACCGCTGCACAGCGGCCCTCGCGCGCGGCTTCGGTTCACGAGGGCTCCGGCCCGAGCATCTTCCTGGCGTCGACCCAGTCGTCGAATTCCGCAGCGCTGATGCCCCCGGTCGCCAGTGCCGATTCACGCAGGCCCAACCCCGCGTCCTGCGCATGCCTGGCGATAGCCGCAGCACGGTCGTAGCCGATCCTCGGCACCAGTGCGGTGACGAGCATCAGCGAGCGGCTCAGTAACGACCGCATGCGCTCGGCGTCGACCTCGATGCCCTCGACACAATGGGCGGCAAAACTGGTCATTGCGTCGGTCAGCAGGTGCAGACTGTCAAGGGTGTTGTAGGCGATCAACGGCTTGTAGACGTTGAGCTCGAAGTGCCCCTGGCTGGCGGCGATGCCCACCGCCACATCGTGCCCCATTACCTGGGTGCACACCATCGTCATCGCCTCGACCTGGGTCGGGTTCACCTTGCCCGGCATGATCGAGCTGCCCGGCTCATTGGCAGGCAGGCGAATTTCCCCCAGCCCTGCGCGCGGACCGCTGCCCATGAGGCGAAGATCGTTGGCGATCTTGGTGAGCGCGATGGCCAGCGTACGCAGCGCGCCATGCACCAGGACCAAGGGCTCGTGCCCGGCCATCGCGGCGAACAGGTTGTCGGCCACGACGAAGGGCGCACTCAGACGCTCCGACAGAAGCGCGGTCACGCGGGCGCCGAATTCGTGGTGCGTGTTGAGGCCCGTGCCGACCGCCGTACCGCCGATCGCGAGCGCATGCACTCCGGGCAGTGCGCTGCGCAAAGCGGCGTCGGCGATGGCTAGCTGGGCCTCGTAGCCGCTGAACTCCTGGCCGAGCGTGACCGGTGTGGCGTCCTGCAGGTGGGTGCGGCCGACCTTGACGACGTCGGCAAATGCCGCCGACTTGGCCCGGACGGTGCCACGCAGCCGCTCGAGCGCAAAGAACAGCGGCCTCATCTGCAGCACCACGGCCACGTGCATTGCAGTCGGGAACACGTCGTTCGATGACTGCCCCAGGTTCACGTCGTCGTTGGGGTGCACGACACGCGCGGCCCCCAGCCCGCCACCAAGTGCCAGCGACGCCAGATTGGCGATCACCTCGTTCACGTTCATGTTGCTCTGCGTGCCGGACCCGGTCTGCCAGACGGACAAGGGGAACTGGGTGTCGAACTCGCCTGCGGCAACGCGCGCGGCGGCCATGGCCACGGCTTCGGCCTTCGCAGGCTGCAGCAGCCCGAGATCGCGGTTGACGCTGGCGGCGGCGCTCTTGATCTCGGCCAGCGCGTGCACGAGCTCCAGCGGCATGCGTTGGCTGCCGATCGCGAAGAACCGGCGGCTGCGTTCGGTCTGCCCGCCCCACAGCGCCTCGTGCGGGACCTCGATCGCCCCGAAGCTGTCGGACTCGACGCGGCTGGAGGGCACGCCCGTCATCGATTGAACCGGGACCTTTGCCTGTTCACTCATGTCCGACCGCCGAAGCGGGTGAGGCCTGCAAGCAGCGGTACAGCAGGAAGACGGCAGACAAGCTCAACGTGGGCAGGCTTGCGGCGTCCTGGACGAGCAGCGTGGCGACCTGCTGCAGCGCCTGCGGACTCTCGTCCTGCACGAACTGTGCGAGCTCGAAGATGTGGCTGCTGGAGTATCGACCCACCTCGTCCAGGGCCACCCGTTCGGGTGCCGCACCGTTGTGTTGGATCAGACGTGCGAACGCACCGGAAGCGACGGCCACCAGACTCAGTGTCCCCAGGGGCCGCAGCAGGCACGCCAGCATGTCGGCACGCAGCGGCCCGCTGGCCGTGCGGTACACGCGGGAAATCAGTCTTGCCACCCTGAACCGGTGCCGCGCGGCCGCATCGGCCATTGGCCTCTGCGCCATGTAAGGGTGCGTTGAATGGCTCAGATCGTCGAATTCGTCGGACATGGATCGGGCCTCGTGTGCCACGGCATCGGTTGACGTCACTTTACGGGCCGAATTCCCGATCTCGCCATGGTTTACGGAGTGTTTCACGTCCGGCGCCGCGGGCATCTGCACCGCCGACTGCGGTGACCGGCGGTCGACTACGCCAGGCTCGTGCGCACGCCGGGCCCGCAGGTGATTGCCTTGCGGCACCGGTACCCCAATGATCCGGTCTGGGGCGTGGTCCGGTCACGCCAGCCTCGCGCGTGGCCCAAGGCGGCGGTTTGCCAGGGCGAAGGCAGCACCGAAGTCGCGCAGAGCTTGCGCTGCGCAGAGCAGGCGTCTGGCAGTGCTCGCCTGAAGCCCGGTTCAACTGCCGCCTATGCGCAAACTGGCGCCCCGAAGGGTCGAGGAGCGAGGCCGGCGATGTCAGCTTCGCGGCTGGCCACTCGATGATCCGATCGGCAGGTCAGGGTCGATGCCGCGTGAGAACGCCCGATGAAGTCGGTGTGGCAGGCTTGCGGCGCATTGGCCATCCAGGACCGTTCAAGTCGATCAGTGCACGCGTCGCCGCGTTACGTCGGCGTCACGCCGTCGTCGGGGCACTTGTGCATCGAATGGGCATGTAAGAGGGCTCACGCCCTCGCAAATCTCATCGCCTTCATCGTTTCAGCAATACCCAACAGGCTCGTGAGGCGCTTGAGGTTGTATGCCAGAACGTACAGGTTGATTTCGGTCGGCACGTGCTGCAGCGTCTTCATCAGGAAGTGCGTCGGCGGGCCTGGGAGGGGGATTTCACACAGCCGCGGTCGTGACTTGACAGGCAAGTCGCCGAACTCGTCGTCTGCAACTTGCCAGTTGAGTTGGACCGCCATGGAGCGCACGTTTGTGGGGACCCGGTGCCGGCATCCTGGCATTCGAGTGCCTGCGCGCGCCGGGTCGCCCCCCTAGAACGAATGTCGAGATGCTGAAAGGAACATCGATTTCCGGAAAGCCCGGCATTGCGCTGGTATTGACGCCCGCGGCTGCGCATCCCAGTCTTGCGACCCAACCCGGTCAGGCAGCACCCTGGCCGGCCGCCGCGACAAGAGCCAAGGAGACCACCCATGAAACCCTCTCGCCTGCTGTTCGGTGCCGTCGTTGCTGCCAGCTTCGCCGGACTGATCTCATGGCAGTACGACGCCGAAGCCAATCGCCAGCCGCCGCGCTTCTCGGTCGATGCCAACTGGCCCAAACCGCTGCCCAACAACTGGCTCGTCGGCCAGGTCGCTGGTGTCGCGGTGGACCGACACGACCGCATCTGGATCGTGCAACGCCAGTCCACCCTCACCGCCGACGAACGGGGATCCGATCCGGCACCGGGCAACCCGCGCCGTTCCGACTGCTGCAACCGCGCTCCTGCGGTGCTGGTCTTCGACCGCGAAGGCACGCTGCTCAAGTCCTGGGGCGGGGCCGCCGACCCGGATTTCCTGACCACGAGGTGCAACCCGGCGATGGGCTGCGAATGGCCGACCAACGAGCACGGGATCTATGTCGACCACATGGACTATGTCTACATCGCCGGCAACGGCGGCGGCAACCACCAGGTGCTGAAGTTCAGCAATGATGGCAACTTCATCTACCAGATCGGCAAGGCCGGCCTGACCGGCGGCAGCAACAACACCAACGGCAGCCCGAACGGCACGCCGCTGCTCGGACAGCCGGCCGACATGGAGGTCGACCCGCTGACCAACGAGCTCTACATCGCCGACGGCTACCAGAACAAGCGGGTGCTCGTCGTCGACGCCGCGACCGGCCTGTACAAGCGCCATTGGGGCGCCTACGGCAACGTGCCCGACGACACCAATCCGGGCCCCTACGACCCGAACGCGCCGGTGGCCCAGCAATTCCGCAACCCGGTGCACTGCGTGCGCATTGCCAACGATGGCCTGGTCTATGTCTGCGACCGCGTCAACAACCGTTACCAGATCTTCCAGAAGGACGGCACCTTCGTGCGCGAGGCCTTCCTCGAGCGCGACACGCTGGGCAACGGCTCGATGTGGGACATCGACCTCTCGCCCGACCCGGAGCAGACCGAGCTCTACAACGCCGATGGCGAGAACAACAAGCTCTGGGTCTTCCACCGTGCCACCGACCGCGTGATCGACAGCTTCGGTCGCAACGGCCGCAGCGCGGGTCAGTTCCACTGGGTGCACAACCTGGCGGTTGATTCGCGCGGCAACATCTACACGGCCGAGGTCGACACCGGCAAGCGGGCGCAGAAGTTCACGCGCCGGAATCAGGGTTACAGCAGCGTCCGCTGACGTGTCGCGCGCCAGGACCATCGCGCCTTGGTGGTGGCGCGTGCTGCTGCTCGCCGCACTCTGGATCGGGTGTTGGGCACCAGCAGCGCGCGCGCACGATGTCGCCGGCGAGTTGCGCCTGCATGCCTTCGCCAAGGCGCAGGACGGGCAACTGCAGGTGGTGCTGCGGGTGCCGCTGGAATTGCTGCTCAATGTCGACCTGCCCAAGCGCGGCAACGGTTATCTCGACCTGGCGCGCGTCGACGAGGCGCTGCCGCGCGCCTTGCGGGCGGCGGCGAAGGACATCGAATTTCTCGCCGACGGGCGGCGCCTGGAACTCGGCCGCGGGCAGGCGCGCATTGCCCTGCCATCGGACCGCTCTTTCGAGTCCTTCGACCAGGCGCTGGCTGCCGTGCGCAACCAGCGCCTGCCGTCGAGCACCGATGTCTACTGGAACCAGGGTTACTTCGACGCCGTGCTCGAATACCCGTTGGCCACCGCCAGCATGGATTTCGCGATCGACTTTCACGTCGCGCCCGGGTTGCGGGACCGCCTCAAGCTGGACCTTCGCTACATCACGCCGGCGGGCGACGTGCGTGCCTTCGAACTCGTCACCGGCGAGGGCGTGGTCTCGCTCGACCCGCGCTGGTTCCAGGCGGCGGGGACTTTCGTGCAATCGGGACTGCACCATATCCTGGGCGGCGCCGACCATTTGTTGTTCCTGCTCTGCCTGGTATTGCCGTTCGGGCGTTTCGGGTGGCCGCTGGTCGGCGTCGTCTCGGCGTTCACGGTGGCGCATTCGATCACGCTCCTGGGCGCGGCGTTCGGCTGGCTGCCCGCGGCCGCGGCGTTCCCGCTGCTGGTGGAGGTGTTGATCGCGGCGTCAATCTTGTATATGGCGGTGGAGAACCTGCTCGGGCCGAGGCTGCAGGCCCGCTGGCTGCTGACGGTGGTCTTCGGGCTCGTGCACGGCTTCGGCTTTGCATTCGGCCTCGCCACGGAGCTCCAGTTCGCCGGCTCGCACTTGGTCGTCTCCTTGCTGGCATTCAACGTCGGCATCGAACTCGGCCAGTTGCTCGTGCTGGCGCTGGCTTGGCCGGTGCTGGCCTGGGCACGTGCACGGCTGGGCTCACACGAGCGCTGGCTGACGGTCGTGGCTTCGGCCTTCATCGCCCACGAGGCCTGGCACTGGCTGAGCGAACGCTTCACACAACTGGCCCGGGCCGACTGGCGCGAACTGCTCGAGGCATTCTGGCCGCAGGGGGCTGCCGCGGCACTGCTGCTGGTCGCCGCGCTGCTGGCGCTGGCGGCCTTGCGTCGCCAGCAGGCGGCATTGCCGACCGTTCGCACTAGCGATTGATCGCGGCCTCGCCGGCGGCCGTGGGGCGCGGCGCGCTGCCGCGCCGGAATGCGATGGGCGTCACACCGTAGCGCCGGCGAAAGGCCGTGCACAGGTGGGAAGCTCCCGAAAAACCGCAATCGCGGGCAATGACCTCGATGCGGTCGTTGCCCTTGCGCAGGCGTGTGCAGGCCGTGTCGAGCCGGCGATCGAGGATCCACCGGTACGGCGTGGAGCCGGTGGCCTGGGCGAAGGCGCGCACGAAATGGTCGATCGACATCGAGGTCATGCTCGCCAGACGCTCGAGTTTGATGGATTCACCCAGGTTCGCTTCGACATGAGCCGCGATCTCGCGCAGCAGGAACGCCCGCAACGGCGCCACGCCGGGCCTGGCCGGACGCGCACTGCCCTGCAATGCCAGAAGCCGGCGCACGAGCAGGTTGCCGACGCGGTCGAACAGGTCGAAATCCTGCAATTGCCCGCGGCTGAGGCAGGCATCGCATTCTGCTGCCATGAGCTGGAAGAAGCCCGCGAACCACGGATCATGCACATTCAGCAGAGCCGTCAGCGAAGGCGGATCGGCATCGGCTCCGGCCCGCAAGACTTCGCGCACGACCTCGTCGGCAATGTACACGTGCGTGTGCACAACCTCCGTCGGCATCTCGAGCGCCCAGCGAACGGCACGACCGGCCGGCAGGAAGGTCAAAGAACCGGTGTGCTGCCGGCCTTGCAGACGCATTTCGTCCACGACGAGGGTGCACATCGCGCCGCCGCGCTCGCAATACGACAGCAGGTGGTGGTCCAGGTGCATCGGTTCGTCGAGCCGGACCCGGCTGCGATGCCAGCGTGCTGTGATGAAGCGCGGCCTAGGGCGGTCGGCGAGCACGAATTCCGGGCTGGCGTCGCTGCTGCGCGCGACCAGCGCCGGCGCCGACGTGGCTGGCAGGAGCGACATGTCAACAGGCAGCATGCGACCTCCTCATCCTCGGATCCGCCGTGCCGGCCCCGCAGTCGCGGCCCTGGCGTCACTCTGAAGGCGCGCCGGATCGAAGCCCCATCATCCACCACAGCTGCACCCGCGGCAATGGCAGGCAACCATTGCACACCGTTCAGCCAGCAAGACCCACGGATGCCCTTTGTGCCGGCCGCGCTCCTGGCTTGGCCACGCCAGCAACCTGGACCGCATCCGGACGCCGGGGCTCCCGCAACGGCAGGGGATCAGGAATTGCGCACCGGTGGCGCCCCGACATCGAACAGCGCATCGACCCTCGCGGAGGGCCACTTGATGATGTCGGCCCCGGATCTCACTCAATGGCCGGCCGCGCCACTTCAACGCCGCGTCGTGCTGCCCCTATGTTGAGCATCAGCTTGCGCCACAGCTCGGCCATCACGTCGGGTGAGATGCGTGCCAGCACCTGGGCTGTCGCAAAGATCTCGGCCACGGCCTGCAGGCGCTGCCAGTGCGAGGCGTGCTGGGCCTCGGCATCGTCGAGCGGGCCGATCACGAGATCGCCGCGTCCGGAATGCCGCACGACGCCGGGTTGCGGCATCGCGGTCGCCACGAAGATCACCACCGGCACGACAGTCACCCCATGTCGCGCGCCATTGTCGGCGCAATGTCCACACACCGTTCTGCACGCTGAGCACGCGTGCATCGGGGCCGAGCAGCGGTGCGGCCCGGCGCGCCACCGTTTCGGTGTCGGGCGACTTGACGCAGAACCGTTCCAGGTCGGGGGTGGCGCATGGCGTCAAGCTCGGTGCTCGCGGCCAGCCGCACGACTTCGACTCTTCTAGCCATGTGCAGCCGCAACTGGCGGCGCTGAAATGAAACGTCTGCACTCAAGTCGGAGTGGCCTGCACGACGCAGCCGATCTGTTGAAGCCTGCGGATGAGGCGGTGGACGGTCTTGGCGGCGTCGGCGCGGTCGAAGTGGGCTGCCCCGAGGTCGTGCCACTCAGTGCCGTTGCGCAACCTGTGCCAGGCCGCGGCGAGCATCGAGGCTGCCCCTCCGATGATGGCCTTGTTGGCACCACGTCGAGCGTGCAGCCGGTGGAACTGCGCCTGCAGGTGGCTGCCCTTGACCTTGACGGCCGACCCGGCTGCCTGCACGAGCGTGGTCTTCAGCCATTGGCCGCCGCCGCGCAGTCTGGTGCCGCGCCGTTTGCCGGCGCTCTCGTCGTTGCGCGGGCACAGACAAGCCCAGGACAGCAGATGCCCTGGCGCGGCCAAGCGCGGCATGTCGATGCCGATCTCCGCGACAACCACGTTGACGCTGTCCGCACTCAGGCCGGGCATCGTGCTCAGCAGTCTGGCGGCCTGTCGAAACGGCTCGCGCCCACGGCCCACCTCCTGCTCGATGGTGGCGATGGCCTGGTCCAGCACATCGACGTGCGCCAGAGGCAGCTTGAGCATGAAGCGGTGGTGAGCGCTGACGCGACCCCGCAGCACTTCGAGCCGTTCAGTGCGACTGGCCTTGCCGCGGCCGATGTGGCGCAGCGAGTGGCTCAGGCTCGGTCTGGCCGTCGATCAGGGCTTGCCGCACCACGCGGCCGCCCTTGCCCAGGATGTCGCAGATCACGACGCTGAGCTTGATGTTGGCGTCCTCGAGGCTCTCCTCGATGCGCTGGGCATGGGAGCCGCGCTCGCGCAAGAACGGCTTGCGCTTGCGGGTCAGGGTGCGCAGTTCCTGGACCGCTACCGGGGGCAAGAAGCTGGCACGGATCAGGCCATGGGCCAGCAGGTCGGCCAGCCACATCGCGTCGTTGACGTCGGTCTTGTGGCCGGGGACGTTCTTGCCGCGCGCGGCGTTGGCCAGCACCAGCTGGAAGTGCCCTTCGAGCCCGTGCCAGGCCCGCTTCCAGTACACGCCCGCGGCCTCCATGGCGACATGCTCGGCACCGAAGGTCTCCAGCCAGTCGGCCCAGGCCAGCAGCCCGGAGGGGGTCGTCTCGAAGGTGCGAACCTCCTGCAGCGCGGCTCCGCCGCCGGCAACACGCACGCAGGCCACGACAATCTGCTTGTGCACGTCCAGGCCCACGCAGCGCGGGTAGATGACATCCATGATCGCCCCCGTGTTGCGGCGACATCGGCGTGCGGCCCACGTCATCGAACTCTGAAATGCGTGCTCGGGGGCGCAAGACCCCAGGCGACCGCACGGGGTGCTCGTGGAGCCACGGGTCCAACCGAGATACGGGTTCGAGGCACCAAGTACAAACCGACCTCTGTGCCGGACGCCGCAGCGCCATTTGACGCCCGTTTCATGCGTCGTGGGTCGGGCAAAGCGCGGTGGAGCAACTGAGATGACCAGCACGTGCGGTGCACGGGCGACAGGGTGACGACATCGCCGGCGCGCGCCAGCAAGGTGCCGAAGAAGCAGCCGCCGGCAGCGGCGATGGCATGGAAGACCTACGCGATGGTGCTTGTCTGCGGCATGGATGTGTCGACGTCGGGCTCGCGCGGAGGCGGTGGCCCTTGCGGGGTCGCGCGCAGGGGGCAGCGGCTCGATGAATCACCTGCACGGCGCCGGTCACCGCACCGGGTGCCTGATCCGTGGCCGCGATTCATGGGGACCGCACCGCCCATCCACTGTCCGGCGTCGAGGCGTCCGCCTGGCACAAGGTCCAGACGCTCGCCGGCGGCAGGTTGGTCCAGATGCGGCCGTGCCGTATCCACGCCAGCCGTCGCGTCGAGACATCGAAGGGCGGGCGCAGGCCGTAGGTGTACTGGACCAGCTTGCGCCGAGGACTGGCTTCCAGGAAGGCCTCGACGATTTCAATCGTCGGTCGTCGCACCGACTCGGGGAGCGAGCGGAACGGCAGCGACGACACGGCGACACAGTCCTCGGGCTGACCGAGCACGGTATCGGCCCTCTCGTGCAGGCAGCCGTCCCACACTGGCACGTGAGGGTGCCGTTGCGCCAGGATGCGCGCCAGCCGACCGTCGAGCTCGAAGATCGTCAGGCCACGTTCGCCGTGGTCGTGCGCGAGCTGTTGCGTGATGGTGCCGGTGCCGGCACCGAACTCGAGGATGTGTGCATAGCCCTGTGCCTGACGCGACATGGCGCGCGCCAGCGTGGCCGACGAGGGCGCGATGGCGCCAATGAGCGCGGGCGAGCGCAGGTAGCGCAGGAGAGTGCGCGCGGAACCACCGGCGGCCTGCAGGCCGTGCGGATGCGACCTGGATGCGCTCGCCTTGCCCAGACCTGCCACAGCTGCCCTCCTGGCTTGTTGTCGCGATCGCTCGTGGTCGGGGGTCCACGTGAGAGGGAAGTTACCACGAACGCCAAGCCGCGGATGGGATGCCATCAACGACAAGAGCGGCTCGCGATCCGTAAGTTCGTGCAGACGGTGAACGTACGTGCAGGACCCCTCAAATCCCGACCTGATTAGCCCCCTGGCTCAGCCGCCCGCAGGCGGCGTTCCGGGTGTGGTTTGGTGACGGCCGAAGCACGCAGGAGGCGAACGAAGATGGTGGACAGGTCGAACCGGCGGTTGAAGCGGTACTGGACCTCGGCGAGGTAGCGATGGGCGTACTTGACGAAGTTGAACGAATGGTAGGTTCCGGTGAAGGCGGTCTTCAGATTGCCCAGCAAGGTGTTGACGGCTCGGAACTGCTGGAGCTTGACGCTGGCCGCTCCGCCGCCGGTGACGGTGCGCTCATGGCTGGCGCCCGTGGAGGTGACGGCCTGGAAGCACCAGAGCCCGTCAGAGACGACCTCGGCCGAGGCGCACAGCGACTTGCGCGCCCACTTGGCGACGGCCTCCTTGGTGAATTCGAGCTTTTGCAGGCAGGCCAGCAGCGGGTGACCGGCAGCGGTGGTTTGCACCGCGGCGAGGAAGGAAACCTTGTTCTCCGAGCCGCGCCCGCTCTTGCCCCCGGGCAGCCGGCCGCCGAGGTAGGCGTCGTCGACCTCCACGCGCCCGTCCAGGCGGCGCGTGTCCTCGCGCAGATACATGACCTGAAGCAGCTTGTGCTTCATCAGCCAGGCGGCCTTGTAGCGCACACCCAGGTGGCGCTTGAGTTCCAAGGCGGAGACGTTGTTCTTGGCCTGGGTCAGCAGATGCATGGCAAGGAACCAGCTCGTCAGAGGCAATTTGGTGGCCTGAAAGACCGTCCCGCAAGTCACGGTGGTCTGCTCGCGGCATGCCGAGCACTGCCAATAGCGCAGCCCGTCGCGCAAGAACGTGCTGTGGCGGCGGCAGTCGCACTTGGGGCAGACAAAGCCGTCGGGCCACCGCGAGGCCACCAGCGCCGCGTGACATTGCTCCTGCGTGCCGTACCGCTCCATGAACTCCGCCATCGGCAGACCCCGCTGAAATTGAACCTGGTTGATTGCCATCGTGCATCTCCGGCTTCGGTGATGCGTTCATCTTCTCGCGCTACTGGCTCACCACGTGAGCTAGCTGAGCTTCGGGGCTAATCAGCTTCAGGAATGAATCAAGGGCTCGGACCACCACGTCGTTCAGCGCAACTTCATCGCATACGGCCCGCATAGCGGCTGCACGATGTAGTGCCGGAGGAACGCGAACGTTGAATAGGCCCTTAAAGGGGCGCTGGCGTTCCTTGCCAACCTCAGCGCACGTCTGGATGTAGTCATCGACGGCCGCCTCAAACTCGACTTGAAGGGCTGCCGGGTCCGCGGCCTCGACCTGTCCTTGCAGATCGCACGTCCACGAGCCTGTACCTTGCTAGCAAGGTGTTGGAGAAATCCACGTCGGGGCGCTCCACCTGATCGGCTTGCTGGATTACGAACCGTGGCCGATCGACATCCGAATGGCGTTCGGCGGGAGGTCGCTGGCCGACCTGACGGCAACGCTCACTCCGGCCGCCGACGAGGCGCTCACTGGCGAGCTGGTGCCACTGTTGACGGCGCTGGGGCCACCCCCGCAAGTCACCGCCGCTGCCACCCGCTTGTGCTGAGCGCCATCGGATCAGTA
>Ga0105090_10001326_pt1 | contig 13253 bp, 11 predicted proteins | sample PPLLak3March2015_FD_79110 | JGI IMG/M metagenome (GOLD analysis project Ga0105090, IMG submission 79110) | Freshwater sediment microbial communities from Prairie Pothole Lake near Jamestown, North Dakota, USA - PPLs Lake P7 Core (1) Depth... | ecosystem: Environmental > Aquatic > Freshwater >... | reverse complement strand
GTGGGGAAGGCGTCGTACAGCTTGGTCGGCGCGATCATCGGCGTGCGCACCAGCGGCATGTTGATGGTGGTGAAGCGCACGTTGGCGTCGGCGAATTCCGGCGCGGCACACCACGAAAACGCGTCCAGCGCCGCCTTCGATGCCACGTAGGCCGAAAAGCGCGGTGGGCTGGCCAGGACGCCGATCGAGCTGATGTTGATGATGTGGCCGGCCTTGCGCTCCAGCATCTTCGGCGCGAAGCCGAAGATCAGCCGCAGCGCGCCGAAGTAGTTGAGCTGCATCGTGCGCTCGAAGTCGTGGAAGCGCTCGAAGGAGAACTTCACCGAGCGGCGGATCGAGCGGCCGGCGTTGTTGATGAGGATGTCCACGTGCCGATGCTCGTCGAGCACGGTCTTGACGAAGCGGTCGCAGTCGGCCATGTCGGAGATGTCGCAGGCATAGGCGAAGGCCTTGCCGCCCTGGGCGTGGATCTTGTCCAGCGTGGCCTGCAGCTTCTGCGGCGTGCGCGCCGCCAGGATCACGGTGGCACCGGCGGCGGCCAGCTTCAGCGCGCAGTCCTCGCCGATGCCCGAGCTGGCGCCAGTGACGACGATGATCTTGTTGCGCACCCGGCGGCTCAGCTGCCCGGCACGGCGCGTGCGCAGCACCGCGCTGGTGACGGCGCCGGCCTTGCCGACGGGGCTGTCCTCGATGACCTTGGCCACGGTCTTGACCACCGCCCGCGCCGACGGCACCTTGCGCGTCGGCCGGGACTTGCTGGCCGGCGCTGCAGCGGGTGCCGATGCGGCCGTCTTGGTGGTCTTGCGTGCGGCGGGGCGCGGCTTGCGCACGGCGGGTGTCTTGCCGGCGGCGGTCTTGGTGGCCATGTCGGTCTCCGTGCGGAAAGCGTCTTGCGGGGTCGGGGCGCGCATTATCCGGACCGCCCCGGCCACGGCACCCGCTCAGACCCAGGCCTGTATGACGTAGTCGAAGGCGGCCTGTGCGTTCATCAGGTCCACACGCTGCAACCGGATGCGCCAGGCGTCGCCCGTGCGCACCAGCGAATGCCGGTAGCTTCCGCCGAAGTGGCGCACGCTGTCGCGGCGCAGCTCCATCATCTGGAAGCGCGACCAGACCTCGGCCTGCGCATCGCCGATGGACTCGATCACGACATTGCCGACCAGGTGGTTGGTGTGCCACTGCGCGGCCTGCGACCAGGCATTGGGGTGCTGCAGCCGGCCCATGCGCACTTCCATCAGCAGCCGGTCCTCAGCAAAGATCGAGGGCTGGCTCATCCAGTCGGTCTGTTCGGGTGTGGCCGGCATCCAGTACACGCCGTCCGTCGCGAACAGCTCGGTCCATTCCAGCCAACGCTTGGCGTCCAGCATCGCCGCCTGGCGGTACAGCAGCTGCTCGATGTCGTGCTGCTGCGCGGGCGTGACGGCCACGCCCTGCGGCACGTAGCCGGTGGCCGGCCGCGCGCCGCGGCCCATGTGGTCGGGGGCGATCGACTCGGCACCCGTCATCGACTCGATGGCCTCGATCACCACGCCCTGGCCCAGCGCCTTCTTGACATTGATTTCGCTCATCGCTGGGCTCCTCAGGCTTCGGCAGCGGCCAGTGCCGGCGCCATGTACTCGCTCCAGGCCTTGAACTGGCTGCGCATCACCACCTCGGACGTGCCCTTGTTGGAATAGAGCACGCCATCGCGCTGCTCGTCGCCGCCGTGGTTGCGGTGGAAGCTGACCCAGTCGCCGGCCATCGAACCCTGCAGGCCCCACTGGCCCTTGGTCCAGTTCTCCAGGTCGTCGGCGTTGATCATCGTGGCCGGCGAGTTGACGAGGTTGAAGTACCACAGCGAGCGGCGGTAGATGGCCTCGGGCGCGCCTTTCAGGCGGAAGTGCCAGATTTCCGACAGCGTCTTGTCGGCGGCAAGCGGTCGCAGGCAGCGCAGCTGCTGCAGCGGCGACTGCACCGACAGGTACGGATAGACCAGCACATGGTGGATGCTGCGCGACAGGAACTCCTCGGCCTTCTGCTCGCCGTAGGCCTGCTTCATCAGCGCCTCGTAGGCCACGGTGTCGGGGTCGGTGGGGCGCAGCCCCATATAGGCCTTGAGGATGCCGTGGCCACGCGGGAAGTTCACGGTCTGCACCGAGTCCCACTGGTCGAAGCTGGTGGCAAAGGCCGACAGATAGTGGAAGAACAGCGGCGCCGCACCCTGGTCGGCCTTGACGCGTTGTTCGACGCGCCGCGCCGGCACGCCGGTGGACTGGTGCGTCACCGAAGGGTGCAGCGCGTCGAGCTGGTTCTCCATGAAGAACTTCCAGTTCGAGTGCTGCACCACGCGATGGCATACCGGCACCACCTCGACCTCGCCGAGCGGCGAGCGGTCGCACATGTCGTCGAAGGCCACCTTGGCATCGCCCAGGAATTCGAGCAGCCCGGGCCCCTCGTCGGCCAGGCTGGCGAAGACGAAGCCGCGGTAGCTGTCGACGCGGGCGGCGGACTTCATGCTGCAGTCCGGGTGGCCCATGTCCAGGCGCGTGCCTTCGTAGCCCTGCTTCAGCGGAATGGCGCGCACCTTGCCGTCGAGATGGAAGCTCCAGGCGTGGTATGAGCACACGAAGCCGGTGCCGGTGTTGCCGCGCTGGTTGCCGCACAGCTGCACGCCGCGGTGCGGACAGCGGTTGTAGAGCACGCGCACGCTGCCGTCCTTCTGCCGCACCATCACCATCGGCTGGCGCCCGATCTGCAGCGTGTGATAGTCGCCCACCTGGGGCACCTGCGACTCATGGCCGCAGTAGACCCAGGTGCGCTCCCAGATGTTGCGCATCTCCAGGTCGAAGATGGCGGGGTCGGTGTAGACACTGCGGTGCACGCGGTCGGGTTCGACGAGGCTTTGAAGGCTTGGCAGGCTCATCCTGAGGACTCCTTGGTCAGCGGTTTTCACCCCAGCAGCAGCTGGGGCAGGAACAGCACGATCTGCGGCACGAACCAGATCGCGGCGATGCAAAGCGCGTAGGCCAGCGCGAAATAGGCCACGCCCTGGAAGATCCTGGCGATGGGGATGTCCGGCGCCAGGCCATTGACGATGAAGACGTTCACGCCCACCGGCGGGGTGATGGCGCCCATGGTGGTGACCACCGTCAGCAGCACCGTGAACCACACCGGGTCGAAGCCCAGTGCCAGCGCCAGCGGGAAGAAGATCGGCGTGGTCACGACCAGAAAGCCCAGCGCGTCCATCAAGGCGCCGCCCGCCAGGTAGATCAGCACCACGACCAGCAGGATCCACCCCGGCGCGACCGGCAGTGCGGCGGCCCACTCGGCCAGCTCGAAGGGCATGCGCGAGACGGTGAGGAAGCGCCCGAAGAGCACGGCGCCGGCGATCATCAGCACCACCATGGCCGAGATGCGCAGGCTCTCGCTGATCGACTTGGCGATGGTGTGCAGCGTCAGCTGGCGGCGCAGCACGCCGATGGCCAGCGCGCCCACGGCACCGGCCGCCCCGGCTTCGGTGGGCGTGAAGAAGCCGGCATACAGGCCGCCGATGACGATGCCGAAGAGAATCAGTGTCTCGACCACCCCGCTCAGTGCCCTGAACTTCTGGCTCCAGCTGGTGGCCGGGCCGGCCGGGCCGAGCCTGGGGTTGCGAAGGCACAGCGCGGTGATGGTCAGCAGCAGCAGCGCCGTCAGCACCAGGCCCGGTATCACCGCGGCCAGGAACAGGCGCAGCAGCGACTGCTCGGTCTGCACGGCAATGACGATCAGCACCACGCTGGGCGGGATCACCACGCCCAGCGTGCCGCCCACGGCCACCGCGCCGGCGCTGAGCGCTGCGTCGTAGCGGTACTTGCGCATCTCGGGCAGCGCGATCGTGCCCATGGTGGCGGTGGTGGCCGAGTTCGATCCGCAGATGGCCGAGAAGCCGGCGCAGGCCGCCACGGTGGTGCTGGCCAGTCCGCCCGGCAGGCGGCCGACCCAGGTGTAGGCGGCCTGGTACAGCCGCGTGGTTACGCCGGCGCGGTAGGCAAATTGGCCCATCAGCACGAACAGCGGGATCACGCTCAGACCGTACGACGAGAACTGCTCCCACAGGTTGGTGGCCAGCAGGTGGCTGGCCGCGCCGCCGGGCAGCATGTAGGCGTTGCCCAGCACGCCGGCCAGCAGCATGGCGAAGGCGATCGGCATGCCGAACACCATGAAGGCCGACATGACGACGAGGCCGATGATCGCTACGAGGCTGGGGTCCATGGGCAATGGGTTGAAGGCTGACAGCGGCCGCGCGTCATGCCGCGCCCGCCAGGCGCTGCAGGCTGCGCAGCAGATCGATGGCCAGCGCCAGCGCCAGGCCGGCAAAGCCAAGAGCGACGGCATAGACCCAGGGGTAGACGACGACCTTGAGCGTCTCCGACAGCGACCCGGTGTCCTGCAGCGTGACGCCGTAGCGCAGGATGAAGTAGGCCGCGGCGCCGAAGAGCAGCAGCGCGACCAGGCTGTTGACGGCCTCCAGGAGCGCCGCCCCTCGGCCGCTCAGGCGCTCGGACAGCAGTGTCATGGCGACGTGGCCGCGATGCACCTGGACATCGCCCAGGGCCAGCGCCATGGCCACGGCCGCCAGCCAGCCGATGATCTCCACCGAGCCCGCCACCGGCCGGCCGAGCGCGCGCATGACCACGTCGAAGGCGGTAAAGCCCATCATTGCCGCCAGCGCCACGCCGGCCACCGTGGCCAGGCCGCGGTTGATCCACAGACTGGCCTGTTCGAGCCGGCCTGCCGGCGGCTGCGTGCCTGGTATGGCAGCCGAGCTCACTTCTTGCCGGCGGCGAACTGGTCGCGCAGCTCGCGGGCGCGGGCGATGTAGCGGTCGGCGGGCAGGCCCTTGGCCTTGGCCTCGGCGATCCAGGCATCGACCATCGGTGCCAGCTTGGCGTCCCAGGCCGCCTTCTCCTGCGGGCTGAGGGCGAGTACATCGAGCCTGTGGTCCTTCTTGGCCCATTCGATCGCGGCGCCGACGTTCTCCTGGTCGTGGTACTTGCCGGTCCACAGCGGCATTTCCTCGGCCAGTTCGTCGATCACCTTCTTCACGTCCGGCGGCAGCGCGTCCCAGCGTTTGCTGTCCATCACCGCGGCGAAGGTCACCACCACGGTGGGGTAGTCGGTGACGTACTTCAGCTGTTCGGCCAGGCGGAAGTCCTTCAGCACCTCGCGCGAGGTCATGGTGCCGTCGATCACGCGGGTCTGCACCGCTTGCGGCACCTCGGGCATCGGCATGCCCACGGGCGCCGCACCCAGCGCCTTGAGTACGGGCACGCCGGTGCCGGCGGCGCGCAGCTTCATGCCGCTGAGCTCGGCCAGGTTGCGCACCGGGCTGCGCGACTGGATGTAGCCCGGCTCGGTGGTGAACATGGCGATGAGCTTGAAGCCGTCGTATTCCTTGGGCTTGAACTCCTTGGTCACGGCCCACAGGGTCTGGCTGGCGACCGTGGCGTTGGGAAAGTCCAGCGGCATCGACATGCCGGCCGTCAGCGGGAAGCGCCCGGGGTCATAGGACGGGGCGCCCAGGCCGATATCGGCCACCCCCTTGGTGACGCCGTCGTACATGTCGCGCGCGCCCAGCAACGTGCCGCCCGGGTAGGTGCGCACCTCGACCTTGCCGTTGGTGCGCTTCTTGAGCTGTTCGGCCCAATGCGCCATCTGCTTGCCCGGGAAGGTGCCGGCCGGGGCGAAGAAGGCGTAGCTGAGCGTGATGTCGGCCGCCTGCGCCGGGACCGCTGCGGCCAGCGCCAGACTCAGGGCCGCCAGGGTGTGGCGCAGCAAGGGGAACGAGGCCTTTGGGATCATGGTCTGGACTCCAGTGAACTGGGGGGGGGGAAACCAGGGCACTGCGGCTGCAGGCCTGGCGCGGCTTGAACTCGGTTGCGTTCATGGCGGGTCGATGACCGGAGGCTTGAACTGGCCGGCATGCCTGAGCATGCCGAGCATGCGTTGCAGCACATCCAGACGATAGGCATCGACGTCGATGCCGCGATAGTCGTAGAAGCCCTGCCCGCTCTTCAGGCCGTTGCGGCCTTCGGCCATCATGCGGTCGACGATGGCCGGGGCGGTGTAGCGCTCGGCGCTCAGCGTGCGGCTCAGGTAGCGGCTGGCGTGGTACAGGATGTCGTTGCCGCCGAAGTCGATGAACTCCACTACGCCGATGGCCGCGAAGCGCAGGCCCAGGCCGTAGCGCGTGGCCTTGTCGATGTCCTCGGCCGTGGCCACGCCTTCGTCGACCATGCGCGCGGCTTCGTTCATGATCAGCGCCTGCAGGCGCGGCACGATGTAGCCGGGTGCGGGGCCGCATTCCACCGTGATCTTGCCGATGCCTTCCAGCAGCGTGCGCAGCCGCTCGCGCACGGCCGTGGCGGTACCCGGGTGCACGCTCAGCTCCACCAACGGGATGACGTAGGCCGGGTTCAACCAGTGGGCATTGATCAGCCGCTCGGGGTGGCTGACCAGCGGCACCAGATCGGTGACCAGGATGGTCGAGGTGGTGGAGGCGAGGATCGCCGTGGCCGGCGCAGCGGCGCAGACGCGGGCGAAGGCCTCGCGCTTGGCCTCCAGCGTCTCGGGCACGCCTTCGAACACCACCTCGGCCGCGGCCAGCGCGGCATCGGCCTCGCTCTCGCGCACCAGGCGCACGCGCTCGGCGATGCGTTCCACCGCGTCGGCCGGCACGGCGCCCAGCTTCGCGAGCAGTTTCAGGCTGCCGCGTAGCTCGGCCGTGGCCTCGCCGGCCAGCTGCTGCCAGGCGGCGTCGCTGCGCGGCTTCAGGTCGATCAGGTTCACGGACATGCCGGCGTAGGCAAAAGCAATGGCCATGCCGCGGCCCATGCGGCCGGCGCCGACGCAGGCGATGGCGGCCGTCACAGACCGCCCGCCTGCAGCCGCGCCTGCAGCGTGGCGCGTGGCAGCGCGGCCAGGGCCAGGGCATCCAGCGTGCGCGGGCCCTGGCGCAGGTCGCGGCCGAGGATCGCGCCGGCCAGCGCCAGCAGGCCGTGCGCCACCGGCGCGTCGACGCCGGCATAGCGCGCCACCGAACACAGGAAGGACAGGCCCAGCACCGTGTCCTCGAGCATGTAGCGGTGCGTGTGCAGGTCGATGCGCTCGCGCCAGTCGCCGCTGTCGGTGAGCTTCTTGTGCGCGTCACCGTACATCCAGCGGTCGTTCTCGTAATGGTCGGCCAGCGGGAAATGCGGCGGGCCGTAACCCAGCGCCTCGCGCGTGGCCATGCGTTCGGCATCGAGCGCGCTGGTCACCGCGCGCACCGCCGGCTGGGTGCCTTCGTTGTGGATGTCCCAGCGCTCGAAGTGCTGCAACGGCGCGGCGTTCATCAGGATCAGCGGCGGGTGGATGATCGGCCCGGCATTCATCAGCGCGCCCGATAGCGCGTCGCCGCAGTCCTCGATCACGCCAGGAAAGGCCTTGCCGATCACCCCCCGCGCATGCGCGCTGCGCGCTTGCGGGTACACGCCGGTGGGCAGGTGGATCGCGCGCATTGTGATCGCCACCTCGGCCGGGCCGTGCTTGCGCGTCAGCCAGGGCAGCGTGCCGGTCTCGGCATAGGTCAGCTCGGCGCTGTTGCCGCTGGCGCGCACGATGCGGTCCATCGTCACGCTGCCGAAGGTGCCCGGCGGCAGGAACACCACCTGGCCGTCGACCAGATGCGGCGCCATCGCGCGCGCGATGTCGTCCTGCGCGAGGGCCGGCGAGGGGATCAGCACCAGCTCGGCGCCGCGCAGCACCGCGCCGATGTCGCCACTGGCCAGTGCGATGCGCACGTCGCGTGGGCCCTTCTGGTCCTTCATGCGGATGCCGCCGGCCTGCACCGGCGCCAGCGCCGCCGCATCGCGGCGCCAAAGCCGCACTTCGTGGCCGGCATCGCTCAAGTCCGCGGCCGCGGCATAGCAGCCGTGGCCGCCCCCGAGAACGGCAATCTTCATAGGGTCAGGCTCCCGACACTGGTGCCACCGCACACGTACAACACCTGGCCGGTGACGAAGCCGGCCTCCTCGGCACAGAAGAAGCGCACCGCATGCGCCACGTCGGCCGGCTGGCCCAGGCGCCTGACGGGGATGCTGGCGGCAATCTGCGCGACCTTGGGGTCGCCCACGGGGATGACGCCGTGGAACATGTCGGTCTGCACCGGCCCGGGGGCCACCACGTTGACGGTGATGCCGTGCGGCGCCAGCTCCAGCGCCCAGGTGCGCGCCATGCCCAGCATGCCGGCCTTGGTGGCGGCGTAGGCGGTGCGCGTGGCCAGGCCCAGCGCGCCGCGCGAGGACAGCAGCACGATGCGGCCGAAGCCGGCGGCCTTCATCGCCGGAACGCAGGCCTGCGCCAGCAGGATGGCGGTGGACAGGTGGATGTCGACCAGCGTGTCCAGGTCGTCCAGCTTCACGTCCTGCAGCAGTGCGGGCAGGATGACGCCGGCGTTGTGGATCACGGTGTCGGGCGCGAAGCGGCGCGCTACCTCTTCGGCGGCCTGCGCGGTGGCCGCGCGGTCGGCCAGGTCCACTTCGATGGAGTGCAGGTGCTCGTGGGTGAAGGCCGGCGGCCGGCGGGCCATCGACACCACGGCGCCGCCGGCATCGAGTAGCTGGCGGCAGATGGCCTCGCCGATGCCGGCGCTGCCGCCGGTGACCACGGCCAGTCGTTGCTTGGGAATGTTCATGTGGCCACCAATGCCAGGACGCGCAGCGGGCTGCCGCTGCCTTTCTCGATCTTCAAAGGCGGGCAGATCAACAAACTGCCGGTGGGCGGCAGCTTGTCCAGGTTGCTCAGGCATTGCAGCCCGTAGCGCCCGGCGCCGTGCATGTAGTAGTGGCAAGGGTAGGGCGGGCGCAGGTGGTAGCCCTGGCCGGCATCGGTGCCGATGGCCTCGCTGCCGAAGCCCAGCACGCCGCGCTGCTCCACCAGGAAGCGCGCCACCTCGGCATCGGGGCCGGGCGTGTGCTGGCCGGTCTCGTCGAAGTTCTGGTAGGCCTCGGGGTCGCTGCGTTTCGACCAGTCGGTGCGCATCAGCACCCAGGCTCCTTCGGGGATACGGCCGTGCGTCTGCTCCCAGTCCAGCACCGCATTCACCGTGAGCAGATGGTCCGGGTCGGCCGCGGCCTGCGCCGAACAGTCGATGACCACCGCCGGCGCGACGAAGTGGCCCACCGGAATGGTGTCCACCGAGTTGTTCGGCAGGTCGCGGCCGGTGATCCAGTGGATCGGCGCGTCGAAGTGCGTGCCGGTGTGCTCGCCGCAGGAGAAGTTGTTCCAGTACCAGCCGGGGCCGCGCTCGTCGTAGTGCGACACCTCTTCGATGCGGAAGGGCCAGCACTGGCCGAACTCCGGCGGCAGCGCGATCTGCGGGAATTCCGGCGTCAGCGTCTGCGTCAGGTCGACAACCTGGATCTGCCCGCCGCGCAGCGCGCCGGCCAGCGCGCTCAGGATCTGCGCGCCGTTCACAACCCGCTCCCGGCCGCGAGCTCGCGTTCCAGCACTTTCGGGTTGTCGCGCCAGCGCGCCACCCATTCCTGCGCCACGTCGCCGGGGTACAGGTCTTCGATGCCGTCGCGCAGGCCCTTGACGATGGCCGAGGCCAGCGCTGCGGGCGCGATCTTCGGCGGCGGCATCAGCTGGTTCCACTCGTCGTCGATGGGCCCGGGGAAGACGTTCAGCACGCGGATGCCGGCCGGCCGCATCTCGGCGCGCAGGCATTGCGCCAGCGAATGCGCCGCGGCCTTCGACGCCGAGAAGGTGCCGTGCGAGGGGAAGTTGCTCAGCGCGAAGATCGACAGCAGGTTCACCCAGGCGATCGCGTTGCTCTGGCCGTCTGCGCCGCGGCCCTTCAGCGCTGGCCCGAACTCCTGTGCCAGCCGCAGCAGGCCGAAGTAGTTGATGTCCATCTCGGCACGCGCCACGTCGGTGCCGCGCCGGCTGGCCACGCCCTGCGTGCGGTGCACTTCGGCGTTGTTGATGACGATGTCCACCTTGCCCGCGATGGCGCCCGCCAGCTCGCTGACCGAGCGGCCGTTCGTCAGGTCCAGCGGCACCAGCGTCACCTGGGGCAGCGCGGCGATGGTGTCGAAACCGGGCAGCTTCTTCCACGGCTCGGCATGGCCGACCCAGATCAGGTCGGCGCCGGCCTGCGCCAGCGCCTTGACCAGCGCCTGGCCGACGGCGGACTTGCCGTCGGTGACCAGCACCTTGCGGAACCTGGGGTCGCAGCCCATCTCGCGCAGCATCGGGTCGTCGGCCATGTGGGGGGTCTCCTTGTCGGGGAAGGCGATCAGCACCGCCTGGCCGGCGCGGTCCAGGCGCGCGCCGACCTTGACGCGTGCTGGCGCGTCGGGCACGTCGCCATGCAGATGCAGCATCAGCGTGGCGCCGGCATCCAGCCGCACCAGGCCCAGCCGCCAGGGCAGCCGCTCGCGGAAGAACAGGTCGTTGCTGTGGGCCAGCGTGGTCTGGCTGAGCAGCTCGCCCTCGCCGCTCTGCTCGCGCCACGTCAGATGGGGCGACAGGCAGCGATGGCAGGCCTCGCGCGGCGGGTATTGAACGGTACCGCAGTCGTCGCACACCTGCAGCTCGAAGCGGCCTTCGGCGGCCGCCGCCGTCATGCCCAGCGCGACGCGGCCGCGCTGTCCTGGCGGCAGCGTGGGCAGCCGCGTGCGCAGGACCGGGTTCTTGCGCTTGGGGCGCATCAGGGGCATGGTCATCGGGCTTGCTCCTGTGCACTGCGCGTGCCGAGGCCGCTGCGGCAGCGCGCCGGCGTCACCCGCGTTCTCCGGCCCACATCGCAGGCTACCGATGGATGGACACGTTCCGCTGCCCCATCAACACCAGCCAAGCAGCGAACCGACCAACGTACCGCGAACGGGGCGTGCGCCCGCGGGTACCACCGCCACACTGCAAGCGGCGCTCGCTGGGCGCTATCTGGCATGCCGACGGTGGTGGCAGAGCGTGTGGTGCGGGTTCGCGGGCGCAGGCCCCGTTCGCGGTACGCCGAACTCATCCCTGCCTGGTCGGTAAGGACGAGGCAACCGGCGCGAACAGAAGCCGATGGCCCGCGATGTGGGCCGGAGAACGCGGACCCGCACCGCGCGCCACGCTGAACCCCACGCAGCCAACTCATGACGAACGCCCCAGCACCAAAGCCCCGGTACACAAGCACCGGTCGTAGGTGATCATGCCGAAGCCACTGACCAGCCCTACCTTTGCATCGGGCACCGCGGCACCCAATGGGCGGTCGGTCAGTTGCCGAACTGCTTCCACCAACCCGAGATAGCCACCCGCCGCCCCGGCCTGGCCCGTCGACAACTGCCCGCCGCTGGTGTTGGTGGGCATCGTTCCGGCGCAGTCCAGCGAATGGGCGCGCACGAACTCCGCGCCCTCGCCTTCGGCGCACAGGCCGTGGCCTTCGTACTGCATCATCACGATCACCGGGTAGTCGTCGTAGAACTGCACGAAGTCCAGGTCCTGCGGCTTCACGCCGGCCATGCCGAAGAGCTCGTCGCGGTCCACCGACCAACCGCCGCGCACCATGATCGGGTCGTCGCGCCAGGCGTTGTGGCGCTCTGTAGCGGCCAGCACGCGCGCGAAGGGCAGGCCCAGATCGCGGGCACGCGCCTCGCTCATCACCAGCACGCCGTCGCCGCCGGCGCAGGGCATCACGCAGTCGAACAGGTGGATCGGATCGGCGATGACGCGCGCGCCCAGGTACTCGTCCAGCGTCAGCGGCTTCTTGAACATCGCGTGCGGGATGCCCAGCGCATTCTGCCGTTGCGCCACGCAGATCTTGCCGAAATCCTCGCGCCGCGCGCCGCGCGTGCGCATGGTGTGCGCGGTGATGAAGGCGAACATCGAGTTCGGCCCGCCCGAGCCATAGGGCCAGGTGGCGTCGCGCGCAAAGGCGCTGAAAGATCCCAGCATCAGCCGGAAGGAATCGACATGGTTGGTGTCGCCGCCGATGCAGGCCACGATGTCGGCGTCGCCGGCCTGCACCGCGCGCGCGGCGCGGCGCACCGCCACCACGCCGCTGGCGCCGCCCATCGGCACGTGGTCCAGCCAGCGCGGGCTCAGGCCCAGATGCTGGGTCAGACCAACCGCGGTGTCGGGTGTAAGCGAAAAGCTGGACACGCACAGGCCATCGATCTGGTCCTTGGCGATGCCCGATTCGGCCATCAGCGCGGCCAGCACGCGGCCCAGGAACCAGGGCGCGCCGTGCGTCGAATAGCGCTCGTAGGGCACCGTCACCGGCACGGCCACCGCGATGCCTTCGTAGCCCTTGCGGGTCATGTGGGCACCCCAGGCGCTGCGCGCCGCCCCGCCGAGCGGGGATGAGCAGCTTCGGGCGGCCGTGCGCTGCTCATGGCTGGCGCCGCTTCAGCACGCGCGTGTCCACGCAATGCGCTTGCCCTGGCAGCGACGCGGCCAGCGCCTTCAGCTGCGCGCGCTGCACCTTCTGCGAAGGCGTCAGCGGCAGCGCATCGACGAAGGCCACGTAGCCCGGCGCCTTGTAGTAGGCCAGCTGCTGCAGCGCATGCTGCGTGATCTGCGCGGCCAACTGCTGCAGGTCTTCGTCGGGCGCCGGGTCGCGCCGCACGATGCAGGCCAGCACCTCGTCGCCGCGCACTGGGTCAGGTGCCGCGGCCACCGCCACTGCAGCCACGCGCGGGTGCTGGGCGAGCACGCTTTCCACTTCCACCGCGGAGATGTTCTCGCCGCTGCGGCGGATGACGTTCTTCTTGCGGTCGACGAAGTACATCTGCCCGTCGGCATCGGCGCGGACCAGGTCGCCGGTGTGGAACCAGCCCTGGTCCCAGGCCTCGGCGGTGGCCTCCGGGTCCTTCAGGTATTCGGTGAAGAAACCGCGCTTCGGGTCGTGGCCGGCCGCGCGCACCCACAGCTCGCCGGGCTGGCTGGTCGGCACGTCCGCGCCGTCCTCGCCGACCAGGCGCCACTGCACGGCGGCTTCAGCGCGGCCGAAGCAGCTCATGCCCACCTGCCGCGGCTCGTGGTTGGCGATCACCACCGCGCCGGCGCCCGTCTCGGTCATCGCCCAGGCTTCCAGCAGCGGGAAACCGAAGCGCTGTTCGAAGGCCGCCTGCTGGCGGCGATCCACGCCCGCGCCGAAGCCAAAGCGCACCGCATGCGCGCGGTCGGCCGACGAAGGCGCGGCGCCCAGCAGCATGGCCGGCATCACGCCCAGGTAGTGCACGACGGTGGCGCGCGTGTCGCGC
>Ga0105090_10001324_pt1 | contig 13276 bp, 9 predicted proteins | sample PPLLak3March2015_FD_79110 | JGI IMG/M metagenome (GOLD analysis project Ga0105090, IMG submission 79110) | Freshwater sediment microbial communities from Prairie Pothole Lake near Jamestown, North Dakota, USA - PPLs Lake P7 Core (1) Depth... | ecosystem: Environmental > Aquatic > Freshwater >... | reverse complement strand
GCCGCCCGATGAACGTGCTCACGCCGGGCTTCCAGGCGGATCTCTCCGAGTGCATCGACAAGGTCGCGGGCGATCCGTCCATCAAGGGCGCCGTGATCTCCTCGGCCAAGTCGAGCTTCATGGCCGGCGCCGACATCAAGGACATGGTCGGCGCTTTCGACCGCGGCGTCACGCCACTCGAGGCCTCGCAGTTCAGCTATTCCCTGCAGAAGCTGTTCCGCCGCATGGAGACCTGCGGCAAGCCGCTCGCCGCCGCGATCAACGGCGTGGCGCTCGGCGGCGGCCTCGAGGTCACGCTCGCCTGCCACTACCGCGTGATCGAGGACGGCCCCAAGGCGGGCGTCGGCCTCCCCGAGGTGACCATCGGCCTGTTGCCGGGCGCCGGCGGCACCCAGCGCGTGCCGCGGCTGATCGGCATCCCCGAGGCGCTGCGCCTGATCACCGAGGGCAAGCAGCTCTCGCCGACCGATGCGCTCAAGAAGGGCCTGGTGCACGAGGTCGCGCCCGCGGCCGAGATCGTCGAGCGCGCGCGGCAGTGGATTTTGAAGGGTGGCGAGGGCGTCCAGCCCTGGGACAAGAAGGGCTTCAAGATCCCCGGCGGCGCGGGCCAGACCTCGCCCGCCGTGGCGCAGGCCTTCATGGCGGGCACGGCGCTCACCGCGCGTGCCACGATGCGCAACTACCCGGCGCCGCACGCCATCCTCTCGTGCGTGTACGAAGGCACGCAGGTGCCGATCGACCAGGGCCTCGCCATCGAGTCGAAGTATTTCGGCAAGCTGCTCGCCGGGCCGGTGGCGAGGAACCTCATGCGCACGCTGTTCGTGAACAAGGGCCTCGCCGACAAGCTCGCGCGACGGCCGGCGGGCCCGCCCAAGTCGCAGGTGCGCCGCCTCGGCATCCTCGGCGCCGGCATGATGGGCGCGGGGGTGGCCTACGTCTCGGCCCGCGCCGGCATGGATGTGGTGCTGCTCGACAGCACGCCCGAGCTCGCCGAGAAGGGCAAGGACTACTCGCGACAGCTGCTCGCCAAGGACGTGAGCCGTGGCAAGCGCAGCCAGGCGGATGCGGACGCGGTGCTCGCGCGCATCAAGCCCACCTCGAGCTACGACGACCTCGCCGGCGCCGACCTGGTGATCGAGGCGGTGTTCGAGAGCCGCGAGATCAAGGCCGACGTGACCGCGAAGACCGAGGCCGTGATCCCGAAGAACGCGGTGTTCGCGAGCAACACCTCGACGCTGCCCATCACGGGTCTCGCGCAGGCCTCGAAGCGCCCGGCGCAGTTCATCGGCATCCACTTCTTCTCGCCGGTGGACAAGATGCCGCTGGTCGAGATCATCCTCGGCAAGAAGACCAATGAGGACACGCTCGCCCGTGCGCTCGACTACGTGGGCCAGCTGCGCAAGACGCCGATCGTCGTGAACGATAGCCGCGGCTTCTACACCAGCCGCTGCTTCGGCACCTTCGTGTACGAAGGCATGGCCATGCTGCAGGAGGGCGTCAACCCGGCGCTGATCGAGAACGCGGCGAAGCTCGCCGGCATGCCGGTGGGCCCGCTCGCGGTCGCCGACGAGGTCACGATCGACCTGCAATGGAAGGTGATCAAGCAGACCGAGGCCGACCTCGGGCGCCGCTTCGACAAGCCCGTGGCCTACGACGTCGTGAAGACCTTCGTCGAGGAGCTGAAGCGACCGGGGCGCCGTTTCGGCGCCGGCTTCTACGACTACCCGCAGGACGCCAAGAAGCACCTGTGGGCGGGGCTCGCGGGCGTGTTCCCGCGGGCTGCGGTGCAGCCCTCGGCCGACGACATCGAGAGGCGCCTGCTGTACATCCAGGCGCTCGAGGCGGCGCGCTGCATGGAGGAGGGCGTCGTCACCACGGCCGCCGAGGCGGACCTCGGCTCGATCCTCGGCTGGGGCTTCCCGGCGTGGACGGGCGGCACGCTGTCCTACATCGACACGATCGGCGTCCGCGAGTTCGTGGCGGAGTGCGACCGGCTCGCCAAGCGATATGGCAAGCGCTTCAAGCCGTCGCGGTGGCTGCGGCAGCGGGCGGAGCGCGGCGAGGCGTTCCATCCGGCGGCGGGCGGCGAGACGCAGGCTGCGTGAGGTTGCAGCCGCCTCTGGCGTCGCCGCCTTCCGGGTTCGCGCGCGGGGACGCCGTGAACCCGTCCCTGGGGGCTCCGGGCGCGCCATCCCTGGCGCGCACGGCCCCGCGCGCGAACCCGGAACGCGGCGACGCAGAAGGGCAGTGCCCATCGCGCGTCCCGTGTTCGATCCTGTCCATTACCGAGGAGTAGCTCATGCCGATTCCGGCCTCGTTTCGCGACCGCCTGAGCTTGCCGCTCATCGGTTCGCCGATGTTCATCGCCTCGACGCCTGAGCTCGTGATCGAGCAATGCAAGGCGGGGATCATCGGCTCGTTCCCGGCGCTGAACGCGCGGCCGGCCTCGCAGCTCGACGAATGGCTGACGCGCATCCAGGAGGAACTCGACGCGCATGCCCGGGCGAATCCGGGTGCGAAGGTCGCGCCGTATGCGGTCAACCAGATCTGCCACGCATCCAACGACCGGCTGCAGCACGACGTGGAGGCCTGCGTGCGCCACAAGGTGCCGCTCATCATCACGAGCCTCCGGCCGCCGCGCGAGATCGTGGAGGCCGCGCACTCGTACGGCGGGCTGGTGTTCCACGACGTGATCAGCGTGAAGCACGCGCGCAAGGCGGCGGAGCAGGGCGTGGACGGCATCATCGCGGTCTGCGCGGGCGCCGGTGGCCACGCGGGGACGCTCAGCCCCTTCGCGCTGGTGCGCGAGATCCGCGAGTTCTTCGACGGCACGATCGTGCTGGCCGGCGCCATGTCGAGCGGCGCGGACGTCCTTGCGGCCGAGGCCATCGGCGCCGACATGGCCTACATCGGCACGCGCTTCCTGGCCACGACCGAGGCGCACGTACTGGATGAATACAAGCAGATGATCGTCGAGTCTGCTGCGGAGGACGTCGTCTACACCAACCTCTTCAGCGGCGTGAAAGGCAACTACCTGCGCGGCAGCGTGGTCCGCACCGGCTTCGATCCGGACAACCTGCCCGAGGCCGACAAGTCGAAGATGAACTTCGGCTCGGGCAGCGACCTCAAGGCCAAGGTGTGGCGCGACATCTGGAGCGCGGGTCAGGGCGTGGGCAACATTCACGACGTGCTGCCGGCGGGCGAGCTGATCGCGCGCATGGTCGGCGAGTACGAAGACACGCGTCGCCGCCTCTGCGGCGCCCGCTGAAGGGAGAGTCAACCATGGCAGACATGTTCGACCTGACGGGCCGCGTCGCACTCGTCACCGGCGCGAGCCGCGGCATCGGCGAGGCGATCGCGAAGGCCTATGCCGAGCGCGGTGCACGCGTGATCGTCTCGAGCCGCAAGCAGGACGGCTGCGAGGCGGTGGCGGGGGCGATCGCCGCGACGGGCGGCGAGGCCGTCGCCATGGCCTGCCACATCGGCGACATGGAAGCGCTCGCAAAGCTCTTTGCCGCCATTGAGGAGCGCTACGGACGCCTCGACGTGCTGGTGAACAACGCGGCCACCAATCCCTATTACGGCCACGTGCTCGACACCGACCTCGGCGCCTTCCAGAAGACCGTGGACGTGAACATCCGCGGCTACTTCTTCGCCTCGGTGCTCGGCGGTCGGCTGATGCGCACGGGCGGCGGCGGCTCGATCATCAACATCGCCTCGGTGAACGCCATCCGGCCCGGGCCGCTGCAGGGCATCTACTCGGTCACCAAGGGCGCGGTGCTCAACATGACCAAGGCCTTCGCCCGCGAGTGCGGGCCCGAGGGCATTCGCTGTAACGCCATCCTGCCGGGGCTCATCCGCACCAAGTTCGCCGGGACGCTGATCAGCGACGAGCAGCAACTGCAGCACTACGTCGGCAGCAATCCGCTGCGCCGGGTGGGCGAGCCGCAGGATCTCGCGGGTGCGGCGGTGTTCCTCGCGTCCGAGGCCTCGTCCTACGTGACGGGCGAGTTCCTGGTGGTGGACGGAGGGTTCCTGGTCTAGAGAACGTAAAGGCAAGCAAGGTGCGGAACGGTGACAAGAGCGGTGAGGAGCGACCGTTGTCACCGCGGTATGAGGAGCGGAGGACGCATCCGCACCAATGCGCCCGGGTCAAAGCGCCAAGGCATCCACTTCCCGAGGCAATGCGGTCGTGTGCCTATACTGGGTCCGGGCCGACGCAGGGGGGTATCAACCATGGATCTGCCAATGATCCAAGCGCCAAGCAGTTTCCATATTTCGCCCGAGCTGCACGAGGCTGAGCGACCGCTCCCAACCTTTGCGACATACGTGCCAAAGAAGCGCCACGAATGCCTGAACGTGCACAGGCGAGTCACGTGAACGCGCGCGCACCCGCAACGACTCGATCACCGGCTGCACCGGCGCTGTTGCTGATCGGCGCGACGATCGCAGGCTGTGGCGGCGGTTCCAGTGGCGGGTCGGGGGGTGGGGGCAGCGAGCCGCCGCCGCCTCAGGAGCCGCCGGTGTTCACGACGGCGACCGCGGTGCGCGTGACCCAGCCTACGCTCTTAACGGGGTCGTGCCTCGCCGTGCCGGCTGGCGCCACCGTGTATACGAACGCCGAAGTGGAACCGCACATCGCAGTTGACCGGACCAATCCGAACCACCTCGTGGCCACGTGGCAGCAGGATCGGCTGTCGGACGGCGGCGCTCGCGCATTGGCATCGGCCGTGTCGGTCGACGGCGGCGCAACCTGGAGCGACCCACTCGCGTGGCCCGTCTCACAATGTGCGGGCGGGCCGTTTGCCCGCGTGTCGGACCCCTGGGTGGCCGTGCATGACCTGACCGCGTTCCAGATCGGCATCGCATTCACAGGCGGGGCGACCACTGTGGGCGCCCGAAGTGCCGTCGTCGTGACGCGCTCGATCGACGGCGGCGTGAGTTGGGGACTGCCTGTGTTGCTGGTCGACGACGACGGCAATCGAACGTTCAACGACAAGGAGACGCTCACCGTCGATTCGACCGATCCGCGCTTCGTCTATGCGGTCTGGGATCGCATCGACCTGGACGAGCGCGGGCCGACGCTGCTCGCGCGGTCCACCGATGGCGGCGCGAGCTGGTTGCCGTCGCGCCAGGTCTACGATCCAGGCGCCGGTCGACAGACCATCGGCAACGTGGCGATAACCACGCCCGACGGCGTCGTCCACGTGTTCTTCACCGAACTGGGACCGAATCCCGGCAACTCGGCGGTGATCGAAGCGCACCTCGCCGTGATCCGCTCGACGGACAAAGGCGTGACCTGGTCGCCGCCCACGCAGATCGCCGAACTACGAACCGTGGGGACCCGCGTACCGGACCCGCCACAGTCGCCGGTGCGTGCTGGCGAGATCCTGGCCTCGTTCGTTGCGGACCCGACGAACGGGAATTTGTATGCGGCCTGGCAGGATTCGCGCTTCTCTGGCGGGGCTCGGGATGCGATTGCACTCGCATGGTCGTCGGATGGCGGCCACACCTGGAGTGCACCGATCCGCGTCAACGCAGATGCCTCGGCACCGGCGTTCACGCCCACCGTCGCCGTCACGCCCGCTGGCGTCGTCGGCGTGACCTACTACGATTTCCGACAGGTTGGCACGAGCACGTTTCGTCCTACGGACGTGTGGCTGGCTGCGTCCCGGGACCTGACGGCCTGGTCCGAGGCTCGACTTGCCGGCGACTTCGATCTTCTCGATGCGCCGAACGCGAACGGCCTGTTCGTCGGCGACTACCACGGGCTCGTCGTGGATGGATCTGCTTTCCTCGCGTTGTACGCACTCGTGAACACGGGCGCGACGTCGAATCGTACGGACGTGTACTTCGACCGCTTGGACGCCGGTGCCCTGGCCGCGACCGTCGCACCGCTCGCGGGTGGCGCGCGCAAGGCCGCCGAGGCACCGGCCTGGTCGGCACAGGCGACCGAGCGAGTGTCCAGGCACCTCTCGGCGGTGCGCGAGATGCGCCACGCACAGTGGCGTGCATGGCGCGAAGCCGCACCCGACTGAGACGAAGGACTCGCCCGATCGAACGCGTGTCTCCAGCGGTCGTCGGCGCGCTTTAAATTGCCACTCTGCATCCTGCGCGACGTACACAAAGTGTCTACTTCGCCGCGAGCGCCGCGAGGATCCCCTCCAGGATGCGCGTCGGAGACGGTGGACAACCCGGCACCACCACGTCCACCGGGATGACGTTCGCGACCGCACCGCAGCTCGCGTACCCCGCGCCGAAGATCCCGCCGCACGCGCCGCAATCGCCGACCGCGACCACGAGCTTGGGGTCGGGCGTCGCGTCGTAGGTGCGGCGCAGCGCGACCTCCATGTGGCGCGACACGGGGCCGGTCACGAGCAGCAGATCCGCATGGCGCGGGCTCGCGACGAAGCGGATGCCGGCCGACTCGAGGCTGTAGATCGGGTTCCCCAGCGCGTGGATCTCGAGTTCGCAACCGTTGCAGGAACCCGCGTCCACCTGGCGGATGCAGAGCGCCCGGCCGAGCACCCCGCGAATGCGTTGCTCGAGCGCGTCGCGCACTCTCAGCTCTTCGGCGGCGGCTGGTAGCGGCTCGGTGACGAGGCCCGTGCGCACGATCTGACGGAGCGTCTTCAGCATGGTCGGGTCTCAGAGGTCATGGCCGCTGTAGGACAGGTTGAACGACTTGTTGATGAGCGGGAAGTCGGGAACGATGTTGCCGATGACCGCGTGCTCGAGCGCCGGCCAGTTGTGCCATGACGGGTCCTGGGGATGGCAACGACGGATGGTGCCGTCGGGACCGGCCTCGAGCCCCACCACGACCGGACCACGCCAGCCCTCCACGAGCCCGACGCCCACGGATCCTGCGGCCGGCACGCTGACCGGCACGATGTGTGCGCCGCTCGGCAAGGCCCGCAACATCTGGCGCACGAGGCGCAGCGACTCCACGAGCTCCTCAAAGCGGACCGTGACGCGCGCCAGCACGTCACCGTCGTGCTGGATGCACCGGTGCACGTCGAGGGCGTCGTAGGGCGGCTGCGGCAAATCGATGCGCAGGTCGAGCGGCTGTCCGCTCGCTCGGGCCGGCAGGCCGACCAGGCCGAGCCAGGCCGCAAGTTCCGGGAGCACGGTGCCGGTGCCGGCGAAGCGATCGCGCACGCCCGTGTGCTCGTCGTAGATGCCTCGCAGCACGCGAACCTCGGACTCGATCCCGTCCAGGCACCGCCCGAGCGTCGTGGCGCCGTCGGGCGAGAGGTCGCGGTGGGTGCCGCCCGGTACGACGAAATCGAGCAGGTAGCGCTGGCCGAGCGCCTGCTCCGTGGCCCGCAGCAGCAGCTCCTTCAGGCGCGAGAACTGCGCGAGGCCGAATGCGAATCCCGCGTCGTTGCCGAGTGCGCCGAGGTCTCCGAGGTGATTCGCGATGCGCTCGAGCTCGAGTGCGAGCGCGCGCAGCACCAACCCTCGGCCGGGCACCCGCACCCCCGCCATGCGTTCGAGCGCCGCGCAGTAGGCCCAGGAGAACGCCGCGCCCGAGTCCCCCGACACGCGCGCGGCGAGGCGGTGTCCGTCGAGGATCGACATCTCGGTGAAGCGTCGCTCGATGCCCTTGTGCACGTAGCCGAGGCGCTCCTCGAGCCGCAGCACCTTCTCGCCGACCACCGAGAAGCGGAAGTGGCCGGGCTCGATGATGCCGGCGTGCACGGGGCCGACGGCGATCTCGTGCACGCCCTCGCCTGCCACCCGCACGAATTTGTACTCGTCCACCGGCGACTGGGGCGACCGCGGCATCGTATCGGTGCAGAGCGGGAACGCATCGGCCGGCCAGGCAGCGTGGCGCAGCCAGGGTCGGGTGTCCGGGTCCGTGGATTGCAGGCCGCTCAGGTCGAACACCGCTCGCTGCATCCGGCCCGCCGCCGGAAACACGTCCTCGACACCGGGGAAGCTTCGCCTGCCGTCCTCGAGCGGAACGGTGACCAGGAGCACGCGCGGCGGCGCTACGACGACCGCTCTCAGTGCGTCGCCGTTCGCGAGTGTTCGCGTCCCCCACAGTGCCAGCAGCCTGCCGCTCGCAGCCGCGACATCCTGGGCGAGGTCCCGCCATTCGATCGGCTCCACCACCAAATCGGCGATACCCGTCGTCGCTTGCGAGTCCGTCGTCCGATTCATCCAGCGCGCGAGGCTCATGTCATTGCCCCACGATCATGCCCGCCGCGGCGCGATACCAGTCGGCCAGGTAGGGCGGTATGTAGAGACCGAGCATCAGCACCAGTGCCAGGTGCGCGAAGACCGGCAGCAGCGCCGGCTGGTGCGGCAGTCGCCGTCCCGTCGGCAGGCCGAACACCATGGACTGCACGCGGCTGAAGATCGCGGCGAACGCGATGCCGAGTGCCGCCAGCAGGATCGGCGTCGCCCAGGGCTCCTGCTTCATCGCCGTGGTGAGGATCAGGAACTCGCTGGCAAACACGCCGAAGGGCGGAATGCCGAGGATCGCCAGCGACCCGAGCATGAGACCCCAGCCGATCGTCGGGTTCATCGCGAGCAGGCCGCGGATGTCCTCGATGCGCTGCGAGCCGGCCTTCTGCGCCGCGTGTCCGACCGCGAAGAAGATCGCCGACTTGGTCAGCGAGTGCACCGTCATGTGCAGCAGGGCGGCGAAATTCGCCACTGCGCCGCCCATGCCGAACGCGAACGCGATGATGCCCATGTGCTCGATCGACGAGTACGCGAACAGCCGCTTGATGTCGCGCTGCCGCCAGAGGAAGAGCGCGGCGAGCACGACCGAGAGCAGCCCGAAGACCATCAGGATCTGCGAGGGCAGCGACGACTGCAGCGCGCCTTCCACCAGCACCTTGCAGCGCACCACCGCGTAGATGGCGACGTTGAGCAGCAGGCCGGACAGTACGGCGGAGACCGGCGTCGGGCCCTCCGCGTGCGCGTCGGGGAGCCAGTTGTGCAGCGGAGCGAGCCCGACCTTGGTGCCGTAGCCGACCAGCAGGAAGGCAAATGCGAGTCCGAGCACCGTCGGCTCGAGCTCGCCCTTCACGGCCGCGAGGTGCGTCCACAGCAGCGCGCTGACGCCCTCGGCACCGAGCACTTTCTCGGCCGCGAAGTACAGCAGGATCGTGCCGAACAGTGCCTGGGCGATGCCGACGCCGCACAGGATGAAGTACTTCCAGCCGGCCTCGAGGCTCGCCGGCGTGCGGTACAGCGTCACGAGGAGGACGGTCGAAAGCGTCGCGGCCTCGAGCGCCACCCACAGCAGGCCCATGTTGTTGGTCGTGAGGGCCACCAGCATCATGGTCATGAAGAGCTGGTACATCGAGTGATAGAGGCGCAGGCGGCGCGGGGTCAGCCGTCCGTGCTCCAGCTCGACCCGCATGTAGGGCCGCGAGAAGATCGAGGTCGTAAGGCCGACGAACGCCGTGAGCGACACCAGGAAGACGTTGAAGGGATCGAGGAAGAACTGCTCGTTGGCGACCGTCAGGTTCCCCTCGCTGATCACCCGGGCGGTGACGGCGACCGCCGCGAGGAAGGTCACGGCGCTCAGCGCGATGTTGATCTCGGCCGCACGCGGGCGTGCGCCCCAGGCGGCGAGCAGCAGCGCACCGAGCAACGGCGTGAGCAGCAGGACCGCGAACTCCAACTACTGGTCCTCCTTGAGCGATTCGAGGTGATGCAGGTCGAGGCTGTCGAACTGCTCGCGGATCTGGAAGAAGAACACCCCGAGCACGAGCATTGCGACGAGCACGTCGAGCGCCACGCCGAACTCCACGATCATCGGCATGCCGTAGGTGGCGCTCATGGCGCCGAAGAACAAGCCGTTTTCCATGGACAGGAAGCCCACCACCTGCGACATGGCCTTGCGGCGCGTGATCATGGTGATGAAGGCGAGCAGAATGACCGCGACCGCGATGCCGAGGGAATTGCGGGTCGCGGTGCTCGCCAGCTCGGCGATCGGCTGCGCGAGTCCGAAGGCGAACACAACCGTGACGAGCCCGACGAGCATGGTGCCCGGCACGTTGAGCAGCGGCTCGGTGTCCCACTGGACCTGCAGGCGCTTGATCAGCACGTGCAGCAGCCACGGCAGGGCGATGACCTTGAGCACGAGCGTCAGTCCGGCGGAGACGTACAGGTGGTTCTGTCCCGTGCGCCAGGCGAGCAGCAACGTGGCGACGAACAGCATGAAACCCTGCAGGGCGAGGAGGTTCACCAGCGCCACGATGCGCCGCTGCGCGAGCATGGCGAACGACAGCAGCAGCAGGATCGCCGCGCAGGCGTTCAGGAGCTGGAGGTCGAAGGGTGTGTCCTGCATCGGTCAGGCCCCGAGCAGCAGGTGCACGAGCAGCCCCAGCACCGCGAACATGAAGGCCGTGGCCATGAACTCAGGCGCGCGGAACACTCGCAGTTTTGCGGAGACCGTCTCCAGCAGCGCGAGCCAGACCCCCGCGATCGCGAGCTTGGCGGCGAGCGCGGGAATCGAGACCGCGAGTGCGAGCACGCCGGCCTCGCCGAGCGAGGCGCCCCAGGGCACGAACAGCGCGAAGCCGATGCAGGCGTAGTTGAATAGCTTGAGTGCCGCGGCCCACTCCATGAGCGCGAGGTGCCGCGCGGAGTACTCGAGCAGCATGGCCTCGTGGATCATGGTGAGCTCGAGGTGCGTTGCCGGGTTGTCCACCGGAATGCGGGCGTTCTCGGCGAGCAGGACCATCGTAAAGGCCACGGCCGTGAACGCCAGGCTGGGATACAGGGCCAGGGCCTGGACGGCGAGGCGCTCCGAGATCAGCGGCAGTGCGGTCGTCGCCGAAATCAGCGAAGCCACGAAGATGATCATCAGCAGCGCCGGCTCCGCGAGGAACCCGACCATCATCTCGCGCCGCGCGCCGAGCGTACCGAAGGCCGTGCCGATGTCCATCGCGGCGAGCGACATGAAGACCCGCGCGATGGCGAACAAGCCGACCAGCGCGATCGCGTCGGCCGCGGAGCGGAACGGCAGTCCCGTGCCCATGGAAGGAATCACGGCCGCCGCAGCCACCATCGCGCCGAAGACGACGTACGGCGCCATGCGGAACAGCGGCGAGGCGTCGGCCGCGATCACGGCATCCTTGTGGAACAGCTTGCGGATGCCGTGGTAGGGCAGCAGCAGGCTTGGGGCCCGCCGGTTCTGCAGCCAGGCCCGGCAGGCGTTCACCCAGCCGAGGAACAGCGGTGCGAGGGCGAGTGCCGCAAGCACCTCGAGGAACTGGGTAAACCAGGCGATCGCGCTCACAGCATCACCGCGAGCAGCACCACGAGCGTGATGAAGCTGTAGGTCAGGTAGACGGAGATTCGCCCCTGCTGCAGCCAGGCCACCGAGTTCGCCGCCCTCTGCACCAGGCCGGCGATCGGGACGTAGAGCGCCTGCCAGAACCGGTCGGTGACGATGACGCGATAGCGCGGAGCGGCGTCGAGCGGCGAGGGGAGCTGCCGTTCCATGTCGAAGAACGTGACGAAGATGTGGCGGATCGGCTGGCCGAAGCCCTCGGCCGTGTCCTGCATGCGTGGATCGACTCGCCCGAAACCGCAGTCCCAGGGCGGCGCGCGTCGCACGGGCCGCCGGTACACCAGGCGTACGGCCAGGAACGTCACCGCGATCACGCCGGTAATCACCGCGAGCAGGACCAGGGGCGCGTACGAGACGGCCCGCTCCGGCAGCGGAGCCAGCATCCACCATGACTGGCCGGCGGAGGCGGGTGCCGCGCCGATCAGCTGCGTCGTGACGGTGCCGAGCGCAGCGATCACCTGGTTCGGCAGGACCCCGAGCAGGACGCAGCCGGCCGCCAGCCAGAGGAGCCCCGCCTTCTCGAGTCGGCCCGCGTCGTGCGCCTGCGCGAGCGAGCGCTCGCGGGGCTGGCCCAGGAAGATGATCCCGAAGAACTTCACCATCACGTAGCCGGCCAGCGCGGCCGCGAGCGCCACGACCGCCGCGCCCAGCGGCAGCAACATGTTCACGAACGGCTTCGGCACTTCGTGCGAGAACAGGAAGGTCTGCAGCAGCAGCCACTCCGACACGAAGCCGTTGAGCGGCGGGAGACCCGCGATCGCGAGAACTCCCACCAGCGTCAGCCAGCCCACCCAGGGCATGCGGTGTATCAGGCCGCCGAGCCGGCCGAGATTGCGTTCGCCGGTGGCATGCAGGACCGCGCCGGTGCCGAGGAACAGCAGGCTCTTCATGAAGGCGTGGTTGAGCGCGTGGTAGAGCACCGCGACCAGCGCGAGCGCGGCGAGCTCGTTCATTCCGACGCCGTGGAAGACGATCGCGAGGCCGATGCCGGTAAAGAGCACCCCGATGTTCTCGACGGACGAGTAGGCGAGCAGCCGCTTCATGTCGGTCTGGACCGCGGCGAACACCACGCCGAAGACGGCCGTCGCGAGTCCGAGCGCGAGTGGAATCAGGCCCCACCACCAGAGCGGCTCGCCGATCAGGTCGAAGGTCACCCGCAGCACGCCGTAAATGGCCGTCTTGAGCATGATGCCGCTCATGAGCGCCGACACCGGCGAGGGCGCCGCCGGGTGTGCTTCGGGCAGCCAGACGTGCAGCGGCAGGATCCCCGCCTTGGCCCCGAATCCGAGCAGCGCGAGCAGGAACGCGGCGGTCGCCCAGGGGGTCGTGAGCGTGCTCGCCCGCATGGCATCGAACGAAAACAGCCACGTACCACCCTGCAGGATGCCGAAGCTCAGCAGGATCGCGATTGCGCCCAGGTGCGCCATCAGCAGGTACAGGAAGCCCGCGCTGCGGATCTCCGGGATGCCGTGCTGCGCGGTGACGAGGAAGTAGGACGACAGCGCCATCGTCTCCCACGCGACCATGAACGCGTAGGCGTCGTCGGCGAGCAGCACGAACCCCATGCTGGCGAGAAAGAGGTGGTACTGGAGGCCCATCACGCCGGGCGCGGTGCCCTCGCCCTTGCGGAAATACCCGGACGCGAACAGCGACACGCCGACGGACGCGCCGCCGAGCAGCGCCAGGAAGACGCAGGAGAGGGGATCGAGCCGCACGTGCATGGGCAGGTCGGGCAGGCCCACAAGCAGCGTGGCGCGCTCCACCGGGCCGCCCAGGGCCGACAACGCGACGATCGCGAGGCCGAGGCCGATGACCGCACCGAGGGGAAACAGCACCCGGCCGACGAACGCGATGCTCGCGGGCCGCAGCAATCCGGCTGCGCCGACGAGGGCCCAGCTCGCGAGCAGCGCGAGGCAGGCGGCAAGGGGCGAGTCCACCGGGGGCATGGGGCGCTAT
>Ga0105090_10001323_pt1 | contig 13278 bp, 8 predicted proteins | sample PPLLak3March2015_FD_79110 | JGI IMG/M metagenome (GOLD analysis project Ga0105090, IMG submission 79110) | Freshwater sediment microbial communities from Prairie Pothole Lake near Jamestown, North Dakota, USA - PPLs Lake P7 Core (1) Depth... | ecosystem: Environmental > Aquatic > Freshwater >... | reverse complement strand
CCGCCCTGACCTGAATTAGCGGAGCCCCCGGAAGACCAGAGGCTGCCGTTGTTGACGCTAATTCCTCCGCTGGCAGAAACCAGCACGACAGCATTGCCGCCAAACCCGGTTTCGCCGCCATCTCCACCATAGGCCTCTACAACGGAAAAGTCGCTGATCGACGTATTGCCCGCAGAATTAATAACGACCGTACCTGTACCGCCGGTACTCGATCCAGAAAAACCCGCATCGCCACCACGGGCCTCGACTTCAGCACCACCGGAAATCGAAACGTTGCTGGCCGTTGAAGTGAGTGTGACGGAAGCGCCACCGCCGGCAGCATCCGAACTGATGCCATCGCCACCGTTGCCGTCAACTTCTCCGGCTACCGCAATTGTACCGGTAGCGGTCAAACTGATCGTGGCAGAACCCGCTGCGCCGCCAAATCCGGCATCACCACCACCAGCCTGAACTGAGCCCCCACTCAAGACGTCAATAGCGCTGGACGAATTCATTGTGATGATTGCATTGCCGGCCTGTATTCCCTCCCCGCCATCGGCCTGGATCAATCCGGCAACCGTCATACCCATCGAGGACAAGTTAACGGTGGCATTACCACCATTACCCATGCCGAAAGCACCAAATCCGCCCTCTCCGCCCTCGGCCTCAACGCCTCCAGAAACGCTGATGCTGCCCGCAGTGGCGGTCAGCGCCAATGCTGCATTGCCTGCATTGCCTCCGATACCGCCGCCGTAAAAGAAGGAGGAACCCGCATCACCGCCCGAGCCACCTGCAGCCCAGACGTTGCCTGCAATGGTAATGCTCCCACCGGTTGAAGTCATTTCCACCACGCCATCGCCGCCGTTACCGCCGATACCGCCGATACCGCCGCCGTAAGAGAAAGAGCCAGAACCACCATTACCACCGTCGCCGCCAATACCGATTACCTGACCCGCAACCGTGATGCCACCAACCGCCGACAGCATGACTTTACCGTCGCCGCCGCGACCTGCCTCGCCATCGTATGAATTTCCGCCACGGCCACCCTGCCCGATAACACCGCCGTAGGCTGCAACCATCAAATTGCCCGCCGCAGACGCATTGACTACGCCGTCGCCGCCGCGCCCGCCATTCGCAGCGGAAGAACCGTAACCACCGGATCCGCCATTCGCCTGAACATTGCCTGCAATCGTCAGGCCGCCGCCTGATGTCAGATTCACAGTGGCATTCCCGCCGGCACCAGCGTTGATGGAAAAGGAGCCATACCCGCCTTCACCGCCATCTGCGGTGATGCTGTTGTTAATTTGCATCGAGCTGCTCGAAGCCAGGGTAATCGTAGCATTGCCGCCGGCCTGACCTACGCCGCCATCGCCGCCATACGCATAAACAGGGCTGTTGACCGTCAACTGGCCACCGGTCACTTCAACGTTGATTGTTGCCGACCTGCCATTGCCGATGAAAGGGTCATTGACGATGATGCCGCTCGATGTGCCAACCGTTCCGATGGTCAGATTGCCAGAATTCTTGAAAGCAAAAGCACCTACCGCACTGCCGGCGAGAGTGCCAACCTGATTCATACCTGCATTCAATGTTACCGGACCGCCATCGACGTTCACGGCCAACCCGCTGGCGGATATGGGGCCGGAAGGATTTTGTGAAACGCCAGTACCGGCATTCAGCCATACCTCGCCGAGGGTGCTGATTGGCGCATTAAGCTGGATGGTACCGGTACCATAACTAACACCATCGAAACCTGCATACATCACGATATTGCCGGCTTGCGTGTTGGTAATGCTGCCGTTCACCAGAATGTTATTTTCGGCGATCAGTTCCAGTGTGTTTGTTGAGGTCAGATCAGGCGACGGGCCAGCAATCGTGATGTTGCCCGAACCTTCCGGGAATCCAGAAACATTGGCTGTATTGATAATGGCATTGCTTCCGTCCAGCACACCAACGATCGTGTTCCAGGAGATATTCGACACCGCGCCGCCATATGCGAAATAAGTATCACCGGCGAAGCTGCCATCAGTAATGACGGCATTACTGATCAGAACATCAAAAGGATCGAGCAACAGCGTGCCGGTAGATCCATTGGGCGCACGGGTATCCACCTGCCCTTGATAATCCAGCCAACTCTTGCCGGAAACCTCTACGAATCCGCCGTTACCGCCAATGGCGCCGCCACGAGCGGAAATATCGCCGTAGAATCGCGTCGCGTCGTCCGCCCACACGATAACCTTACCGCCGTCACCACTGGTGACCGCATCGGCTTTGATCGTGGCCTCAGGCCCAACATAGGTACGGAACGCATTCTGCACCCCCTGATTCTTGCCCTGGTAATCACCACCCACCAGTACCGTGCCGCCGCCAGTCGCGCCGGATGCATCAACACTCGCCGCATCGATCAGCCCCACCAGATTACCGAGCACCTGCACCGTCCCGCCGGTGCCCGCGCTGCCCTTTGCTTCAATCGTGCCTGAAACCAGCGTGGTGTCACCCGACTGAATTGCGATCGTGCCACCTGTAGTGCCGCTCGCCGTCGTCTGGCTACCCGCTTCAAGGGTAGCGTTTCGAGTAGCCTTGAGCAGAATCTTTCCACCTTCTGACACCGCGCTGTCGGCACTCAAGGTACCGCCTTGTTTGATCAGCCCGGCATAAATGCCGATGCGCCCCGCTTCGGCAGAAATGGTGCCGAGGTTGCGTGCTTCATTGTCCGGCGCCACGACTTCGACGCGCAGGTTGGGCGTGCCCGGATTGACCAGCTCCACGCTGTTGCCCGCCGCCAGCACGACTTCGCCGTTGGGGCTGGTGATCAGGCCTTCATTGCTGACCGATTTGCCGACCAGGTAAACGTTGCCGCCGGTGATGCTCCCCTGGTTCACCACGCTGCCGGCACCGGCACCGTCGGTGAAACGCATGCGGTTGTTGAGGAAGTCTTCGTTGCTGAGGTTCAGGGTCGAGGCCACCAGTCCGGCGACATTGATCTGCGCACCGGCGCCGAACACGATGCCGTTGGGGTTCAGCAGGAACACGCGGCCGTTGGACTGGAGTGCACCAAGGATCGCCGAAGGATCCTGGCCGGTCACACGGTTCAGAACCGCCGACAGGGCTGAGGGCTGGATGAAACGCGTCAGCTCATTGACGCCAATCGAGAACGAGCCCCAGTTGATGATCGCGTTGTGGCTGTTGGTGATGTTGAGGATGTTGCCGGCGGTGGCGAAGGTCGCCGTGCCGTGGACCACCGTAGGGTTGGTCGGGTTTGCCAGCACCGGGCCGGAGAAACAGGCCGCAACCGCAAGAGCAGCTGCGGTAGGACGGATGAAGTGTGGTTGCGCGCGGAATGCGGAAGAAACTCGGTGCGTAGCATGCTTCGCCATAAAACCCCCTGAACATGTGGTTCCGGCGGCATACGCGGTTTGGGCATTGCAGCAGCCCTTGCTACAACCAATTATCCACGGCCGTCCGAATACTCTTGAGATTATAGGGGAGAAATCCACGCCAGCGTTAGGGCCAGAAAGGATTTTTTACAGGGCTGTGTGATATTTTACACAATCACTGTGTCACCAACCCTCTGCCAACTCTGCTTTGGGGAATGGCAATCCCTGAACTGTCCAGATTGCTTCCATTTGGTGCAACGCGCCATCGGCCGCACCAATCCAGTCAGGATGGCGTTCAAGCTTGAGCTTCGTCTGAAAATCTTCCACCGGTCCGGCCGCGCCAAACCGCCGTTTCAGGTCAGTGGCGAGTTGCATCAGGCGATCACGGCCGTAAGCCACAACCCGCCATTGCTGATCCCGCGCCAGGCCGCTGCCAGCCAGTTGCAGATGGTAATACCGCCAGTAGCCGAGGTAGGCATCAAAGTAGCGCAGTTGCTGCAGCTGTTGCTGTGTCGTCCCGCCTGTTAGCAAATCCCGCTCGGCCCATACTTCGATATTGCTGCGCGCGCTGAACAGACCGTTCGCCGGCAGGCCGCCGGATTTTTCGTAGGTGGATATGCAGGCCGCCAGCGGGTGGCGCAAGGTGATCAGGTATTCGGCGTCGTCACCAAACACAGTGCGGAAAAAACCGCCTTGATAAGCGGCCTTGGTGGCTTTTTTCGGCACGATGATTTTGCCGTCAATCGCCGGTCCGTTTCCGAACCAGTCTTCAACCATCGCCAGGTACTCGGCGGTCTGCAGCAGCATGGTGGTATGGCTGCTATACCCAGCGCCAAAACTAAACGGTGTTGCATTGGGAAAACCGTCGTGTGCAATGACATTGGGAACCTGCGTCGGATCCTGACCCAGTGCATGAAACAGCTGTTTGGTCAGATATGTGCCGCCATGACGCGGACAACCCACGACCAGTATGAAGCGGAAGCGACGGTGAAACGCCGCCAGTTTGGCCGCATCTCCAGTCAGCAGTGCGGTAAACAGTTCGTAAGCGCGGAAAATAACTTTCTGACCGACGGGATGAGCAATTACCGATTCGGCGACATCGCGGGCATGTTCGACGCGTTTTTCGGTTTCTGCCGGCACCAGCACTTCCGAGAGCTGGTCATGCCATTGCACGTCCATATCACGGCCATGAATACGGCGATATAGAAAATCCACCAGCGCTGGCGATACCGGAAGGTCGCGGTCGGTCAGCTTGATTTCGACGCCCATCGCGAAATATCAGCCCTGGCGCCGCTGGCGCCGCGCCTCGGCCAGGCAGATGCCGGCCGACACCGACACATTCAGGCTTTCAACGCTACCGAGCATCGGAATTCGCGCCAGTTGATCACAGGTTTCGCGCGTCAGTCGGCGCATGCCCTCGCCCTCCGCGCCCATCACCCAGCCCAACGCGCCTTCGAGTTTGACCCCGTACAAATCGCTTTCAGCACGCTCATCGGCGCCGACCAGCCAGATGTTGCGCTCCTTCAATTCACGCATTGTGCGCGCGAGGTTGGTGACCATGATGTAAGGCACTGTGTCCGCCGCGCCGCTGGCGACCTTGGCCACCGTGGCATTGAGTCCGACTGCGTGGTCCTTGGGTGCAATCACCGCATGCGCGCCCATACCATCGGCCACACGCAGACAGGCGCCGAGGTTGTGCGGATCAGTGACGCCATCGAGCAGCAGCAGCAGCGGCGGCTCGGTCAGTTCATCGAGCACATCCTCGATGTGGGTAGGCATACGCACGGCCTCCACCCGCGCCGCGACTCCCTGATGGCGCGCCTGACCGGTCATACCATCGAGGCGTTTGGCATCAACCAGCATCACCCGCGCACCGCGCGCTTCGGCCAGCGTCAGCAGATCCTTGGCCCGGCGGTCGTTGCGCGAGCCGTCGAGATAAATCTCGCGCACCATGCCTTCGCGCTGGCGCAGGCTGCTGGTCACTGCGTGAAAGCCGTGGATCAGGCGCAATTCGCTCATGCAGCAGTTAATCGATGAGTTCTATATAAGTTATTGATTTTATTGATAATTTTATGCGGCTATCCTGCCAGCACAAAATCAATGCGTGCGGCATTCAGATCGACCTTGGCAATCTTCACCCGCACCCTGTCCCCGAGGCGATAACGCTGCCCGGTACGCTCGCCCAAGAGCTGATGTTTACCCGCATCGTATTTGTAGTAATCCTTGCCGAGGTCGGAGATGTGCACCAGTCCTTCGACATACACATCGTCCAGCGCGACAAAGGCGCCGAACGCCGCGACGCCGGCAACGCTGCCCATGAATACTTCACCAACACGGTCGCGCATGTAATAACACTTGAGCCATGCCGTCACGTCGCGCGTCGCCTCGTCGGCGCGGCGCTCGGTCATCGAACACTGCGCACCGAGCTGCTGCCAGTCACCCGGTTCGTATTTTTTGCGGTTGAGCACGGCCTTGATCGCACGGTGCACCAGCAAGTCCGGGTAACGGCGGATCGGCGATGTGAAATGTGTGTACGACTCATAGGCAAGACCGAAATGGCCTTCGTTTTTTGGTGTGTACACCGCCTGCTTCAGCGAACGCAGCATCACCGTCTGCAGCAATTGCGCATCCGGACGATCCTTGACCTTCGCCAGCAGCTTGGCGTAATCGGTGGCGTGCGGTGTGTCACCACCGCTCAGCTGGAGCCCGAAACCTTTCAAGAAATCACGCAGGGCCTCGAGTTTCTCCGGCGTCGGTCCTTCATGGACGCGATACAGCATCGGATGATCATGGCCATGCAGAAAAGCCGAGGTGCAGACATTCGCCGCCAGCATGCATTCCTCGATCACACGATGCGCGTCATTGCGCACCACCGCGACGATGTTTTCGATCTTGCCCTTGTCGTCGAAAATCATCTGGGTTTCGGTGGTTTCGAAATCGATGGCGCCGCGTTTTTTGCGCGATTTCGCCAGCTGGTGATAGAGCCGGTACAAGTTCTCGAGGTGCGGGACCAGCGCTTTGCGTTTTTTTGCCGCAGCGCCCTTGGGATCTTCGAGAATGGCAGCAACTTCGGTATAGGTGAAGCGCGCATGTGACAGCATCACGGCGGGGAAGAACTTGAATTTTTTGATATTGCCGTGGGCGTCGATCTGCATGTCGCAGACCATCGCCAGCCGCTCGACATCCGGATTGATCGAACACAGACCGTTTGAAATCGCCTCCGGCAGCATCGGGATCACCCGCCGCGGAAAATACACCGAATTGCCCCGTTCGCGCGCCTCGGCATCAAGCGCATCACCGGCCTGCACATAATGGCTGACATCCGCGATCGCCACCACCAGGCGAAAACCGCTGCCCTCGGCTTCGCAATACACCGCATCGTCAAAATCCCGCGCCGTCTCGCCATCGATGGTGACCAGAGGCATGTCGCGCAGGTCCACCCGTCCGCGATGATCGGCACTGCGCACCGTCTTCGGCAGCTTCGCCGCAATCGCTTCGGACTCCGGCGAAAATATCCACGGCAGCGCGTGTTTCCGGAGTGCAATTTCGATTTCCATGCCCGGATCGGCATAGTTGCCGAGGATTTCGACCACCCGCGCCAGCGGCTGCGCCTGGCGCCCTGGCTGGCTGATGATTTCAACCGTCACCACCTGCCCCACCTTGGCTTTACCCGCCTCACCCGCCGGCACCACAAATTCCTGGCTGATGCGTTTGTCCTCCGCAGCAACAAAAGTCACGCCATGTTCGACATGCAGGCGCCCGACAAAACGCGTCTGGCCGTGCTCCAGCACCTCGACAATCTTGCCTTCCGGACGGCCGCGGCGGTCCATGCCGCTGATGCGCGCCATCACACGGTCGCCGTGCAGCACTTTCTGCATCTCGCGCGGCCCGAGGAACAGGTCGGGGCCGTCGTCTTCGCGCTGCATGAAACCGAATCCGTCCTTGTGGCCCATCACACGGCCGCGGATCAAGTCGAGTTTTTCGACCACACACAGGTCGCCGCGCCGGTTGCGCATGATCTGGCCGTCGCGCTCCATCGCACCGATGCGTCGGCTGAAGGCATCGCCATCACGCTTGCCGATGTCGAGTTGCTTGGCGAGATCCTTTTCCTCCATCGGTACGCCGGCCTCGACCAGGACTTCGAGGATCAATTCACGGCTCGGCACCGGATGTTCATAACGTTCTGCTTCGCGCGCCTTGAAGGGGTCGCGATCGCGCCGCTGGGCTTGCCCGGAGGTGGTGGTTTTTTTAGGTTTTTTCATTTGAATTAATAGCTTTCATGGGCTAGAATCGCGCCCTCGCCCAGATGGCGGAATTGGTAGACGCACCAGCTTCAGGTGCTGGCGGGTAATACCGTGGAGGTTCGAGTCCTCTTCTGGGCACCATAGTTGTAATAATAATGATGAGCGCGGAGTGATGAGTGCGGAGCTGAGCACTCATTGCTTGCGGCGTTTGGCAGTTTTGGCACTGGCCGCCAGCATGGCGGTCAGTTCGCCTGCTTCCACCACCAGTGGCGCTGCCCGTTTCGCGGCAATCAGCGCCGATCCGGTGAGCAGTTCCAGCCAGTAGCTCGTTTCTTCTATCTCCTGCAATGCCCCTTCGATCTTGCTGACAAAGTCAGCTACCGATTTGGCACGCTTTGCTTCCCTGTATTGCGCCCCGACCGAAGTCCCCGAGCGGAGTACCTGCCGCCCCAGAACATGAGCAGGCATGTTCTTGGGTAACTCTGAGCTCAATTTTATAATTGCCAACGCGAACCGCCTCGTTCGTACTTCCAGACCGGGGTTACGCTCATCACTCATCACTCTGCACTCATCACTGCTTTAATCAAACGGATTACGCCGAACGATGGTGTGTTCACGATCCGCTCCAGTCGAAACTATATCAATCGGCACACCGCACACCGCTTGCATGCGGTCGAGGTAATTGCGCGCAGCCTCCGGCAGGTCGTCAAAACGCGTGATACCCACAGTGCTGTCTTTCCAGCCCGGCATTTCTTCATAAACCGGCTGGCACTCTGCCAACAGCTCCGCGCCGAAAGGCAGGATATCGCGCGCTACACCATTCATCTTGTAGCCGATGCCGATCTGCACACTCTCCATGCCGTCGAGCACATCAAGTTTGGTCACACACAGCCCCGACACGCCGTTGATCTGGATTGAGCGCTTCAGAGCAGCCGCATCGAACCAGCCACAGCGACGCGGCCGGCCGGTGGTGGCGCCGACTTCATTACCGCGCGTGGCAATCTGCCGGCCGATATCGTCATCGAGTTCGGTCGGGAACGGCCCGGAGCCGACTCTGGTCGTATAAGCTTTAGTGATACCCAGCACGTAATGCAGATTCTGCGGACCGATGCCTGCCCCGGGCGCCGCCGCACCCGCGACGCAGTTGCTCGAGGTCACGAAGGGATAGGTGCCGTGGTCAACATCCAGCAAAGTGCCCTGGGCGCCTTCGAACAGCAGGTTTTTGCCGGCTTGTTGTGCTTCATACAGCAGGCGCGGCACGTCGGCGACCATCGGCTTGATGCGTTCGGCATAAGCCATGGTGTCATCCAGCGTTTTCTGGAAGGGCACGATGTCGACACGAAAATAATTCTTCAGCACGAAGTTGTGGAAATCCAGCACTTCACCCAGCTTCGCGGCAAAACGTTCGCGGTGAAACAGGTCCTGCAGCCGGATCGCGCGGCGCGCCACCTTGTCTTCATAGGCCGGGCCGATGCCGCGTCCGGTGGTGCCGATCTTGCTGGCGCCTTTGGCCGCTTCGCGGGCACGGTCGAGCGCTACGTGATAGGGCAGGATTAACGGACAGGCCTCACTGATTTTCAGCCGCCCCGCCACATCAACACCGGCGGCTTTCAGCGTATCGACTTCCTCCAGAAGCGCTTCCGGAGAAATCACCACGCCGTTGCCGATGTAACAGGCCACCTTGTCGCGGAGGATGCCTGAAGGGATCAGGTGCAATACCGTTTTTTTGCCGTTGATCACGAGCGTGTGCCCGGCGTTGTGACCGCCCTGGAACCGCACCACGCCTTGGGAGCGGTCGGTCAGCCAGTCGACGATCTTGCCCTTGCCTTCGTCACCCCACTGGGTGCCGACTACCACTACATTCCTGCTCATAACTATATTGCCTTTTTATCTTTAATATTTATTAATAAAATCAATTATTTATATAAATTTAGTAATGTTATTTGTAATATGATTTCCTGGTCAACTCCAGGCGGGCTTCCTGGTGAATTGCTTACTTTGTTTTCTGTCTATTTAATCTTTTGAATCAGCCAGCGGCCGTTGCGCCGGACCAATACCCGCTCGCAAGCCAGTTCACCGCGAAACCGGCTATGCCCCGGCAGGTCTTCAATGACCACCGTGCCCCGCGCCCGCAGCCCCGCAATGGCCCGCCGCAATGAGCTGTCTTGCGGCCGGTACGGTGCCAGCACACGCGACTCACGCAGCACCCCGGCGCCTGCTGCGAGTTCGCGCAAATCCATGCTGAACCCGGTCGCCGGCCGGGCCCGGCCGAAGGCCTTGCCCACTTCGTCGTAACGGCCGCCCTGCGCCATCGCATTGGGCCGGGCCTTGGTATAAGCCGCGAACACGACGCCGCTGTGATAGTGATAACCGCGCAGTTCGCCGAGATCAAAGCTGCGCGCAGTTACCAAACCGGGCACCAGATCTGCCAGCTGTTTTGACAGTGCCGAAAGGTCGCGCAAGGCCGCACGGATTTCCGGCAGCGCCGGCAACACCCGGCGCGCCCGTGCCAGCACTTCCGGCCCGCCATAAAGCTCGGGCAGGACCGCCAGCGCGGCCCGGGTGCTGCGATCCAGCTTGCGTGCCAGTGTCGTGATCGCCGGCGCATCCTTGGCCTGCATCGCCTGGAACAGTTCGGCCTCCAGCCCGCGCGTCACTTTCGCGCGCCTCAGTAATGAACGGAACACGGCAACGTGGCCAATGTCCAGCGACACTTCGCCCACGCCGGCAATCTGCAATGCCCCCAGCATCAGTCGCTGCACCTCGACATCGCTTTCAATGCCGCGATGGCCGTAAATCTCGGCCCCGATCTGCAGCGGCTCACGCGTCCGGTTCATGCCGTCGGGCAGTGTGCGCAGCACGCTGCCGGCATAACACAGCCTTGTAATCCCCGCACGATTCAGCAAATGCGCGTCAATACGGGCGACCTGTGGCGTGATGTCCGCGCGCACGCCGAGCATGCGTCCCGACAACTGGTCCACCAGCTTGAAGGTCTGCAGGTCAAGATCGTGTCCGGTGCCAGTCAGCAGCGAATCCACGTATTCCAGCAACGGCGGCATGACCAGTTCATAACCATGAACCGCAAAATCGTCGAGTATGCGGCGGCGTACCTGCTCGATCCGGCGGGCTTCGCCGGGCAGGATGTCTTCAATGTATTCGGGCAGCAGCCAGGTTCTCATCGGAAGTTCAAGGGCTGGTCAGGAGTTGTTTACAAAGCGGGTTACAAGCAGCACCGAACCGGCGCAAAACCGCATTATAGGAGTTTGGCGGACTCAGCGGCCCGCGATGTACAACAGCGCGAGTCCTGCCAGCAGCGAGGCCAAGCCAATGAAGCGCAACTGACCATCACTCAACTCCACCATCCGGCGGAAGGTCTCCCGCCAGGCCGCAGGCAGCAGGAACGGGAGTAGACCTTCCAACATCAGCATCAGGGCAACTGCCGTCAGCAGATTGTCAGCCATAACCCCGGATCACCAGCGCGAATCACCGACGAGTTTCATAGACGAAATTCGCGCCGGGATTACTTGCTGCCAGGCCTGCCGCCGGACTTGAAGTATTTGAAAAACTCCGAGTTCGGCTCAAGCACCAGCACATCGGTTTTGTTTTTGAAGCTCGCTCGGTAGGCCTCGATGCTGCGGTAAAACGCATAAAACTCGGGGTTGATCTCGTAGGCCTTCGCGTAATTTGCGGAGGCCTTGGCATCACCCTCACCCTTGATGCGCTGCGCATCGCGGTAGGCTTCGGCGAGTATGACTTCCTTCTGCTTGTCGGCATCGGCGCGGATCTTTTCAGACTCTGCTGCACCGGTCGAACGCAGTTCATTGGCCACACGTTTACGCTCAGCTTCCATCCGCCCGTAAACCGAACCACTGACTTCCTGTGGAAGGTCTACCCGTTTCAGCCGCACATCAAGCACTTCGACGCCGATCTTCGAGGCATCTTCGTTGGCTCTTTTGCGCATCAGATCCATGATCTTGTCGCGTTCGCCGGACACCACATCGTGCACGGTGCGATTGCCGAACTCGGCGCGCAGTCCGTCATTGATGGTCTGCAGCAACCGCCTTTGCGCATTCATTTCGTCGCCACCCACCGAGGTGTAATAGTTGCGCACGTCGGTGATGCGCCATTTGACGAACAGGTCAACCAGCACGTTTTTCTTTTCAGACGTCAGAAATCGTTCAGGCTCGGCAGTATCAATGGTGAGGATGCGCACGTCGAAGAAGCGCACGTTGTCGAGCAGCGGTATCTTGAAATAAAGGCCGGGCTCCTTCTGTATGGCGACGACCTCGCCCAACCGGAACACGATCGAGTTCTGGCGCTGATCGACAACAAACATCGACATCGACAGGATCAGCAGCAGCGCGGCCAGGCCGATCATGATAGGACCAAAATTGCGTTTCATCAGCGGCTCTCCCGATCACGGCTGCGAAAGGCTTCACGTCCCCGTGTCGCGCTGTCGGCCGCCGGTTCTGCCGGTTTTCCCGGCACTGCCTCGGCGGCAACCACACCCCCCGTCGACATTTGCATCAGTTTGTCGAGCGGCAGATAAAGCATGTTGCCGCCGCTTTTCTGGTCGATCAGGATTTTGCTGGTATTGCTCATGATCTGTTGCATCGCATCGATATAGAGACGGTCACGTGTTACCTGAGGCGCCTTGGAGTATTCGGCAACAACCTGGCTGAAGCGGGAAGCATCACCCTGAGACTGCTCGATCACCCGGCTTCGATAACCCTCGGCTTCCTGCATCAGACGCGCGGCCATGCCTCGAGCCCGCGGTATAACGTCGTTGGCGTAGGCTTCACCTTCATTTTTCTGGCGCTCACGGTCCTGGCTGGCCTTCACCGCATCGTCAAACGCAGCCTGCACCTGCTCTGGCGGCTGGGCATTCTGCATGGTGACCTTGCTGATGCTGATGCCGGTGCCGTAGCGATCGAGGATTTCCTGCATCAACTTCTGCGCGCGCGCAGCAACATCAGCGCGGCCTTCGAAAATGACAAAGTCCATGCTGTTGCGGCCAACGATTTCACGGATGGCGGATTCAGCAGCCTGCAGCACTGAATCTTCCGTCGCACGGTTATTAAAAATGAAGTCGCTGGGGCTTTTCAGGACGTATTGCACTGCGAACTGGACATCAACGATGTTCTCATCGTCGGTCAGCATCAGCGATTCCTTGAGCACCTTGCTTTTGACATTGTTGCGATATCCGACTTCGACCGTACGCACCTGCTCAACGTTGACCACTTCGGCCGATTCGACCGGATACGGCAGATGCCAGCGCGGCCCCGGCATGGTTGTTTCAACAAATTCACCAAAACGCAGTACCACCCCGCGCTGGCCTTCGTTTACGATGTAGAAACCGCTGGCAATCCAGACTACGACAATCAACGCGGCCAGCAGGCCGGCACCACCGCCGACAGCTCCCGCGCTCGGACCGCCGCCGGAACTTTCACCATTACTGCTACCACCGCCCTTGCCGCCGAGCAGCTTGTTCAGTTTGCGGTTGAGGTTGCGCCAGATCTCGTCGAGATCAGGCGGCCCCTGATTACCTCCTCCCGGGCGGCGACCCCATTGGGGATCATTCAGTGACAGCAAGGGCGCCAGCATCCTGGCAAGACCAGCCTTCAGGCGCTCGCGAAAAGTCCGGGGAGATTCGATTTTGGAGGATTCAATCATTGGGT
>Ga0105090_10001322_pt1 | contig 13278 bp, 12 predicted proteins | sample PPLLak3March2015_FD_79110 | JGI IMG/M metagenome (GOLD analysis project Ga0105090, IMG submission 79110) | Freshwater sediment microbial communities from Prairie Pothole Lake near Jamestown, North Dakota, USA - PPLs Lake P7 Core (1) Depth... | ecosystem: Environmental > Aquatic > Freshwater >... | reverse complement strand
TTCCTCGAAGTCCAGCCCGACCACATCAACGTCCTCTCCGATACCGCCATCCGCGCGGCGGACCTCGACGAGGCGAAGGTGCTCGAGGCGAAGAAGCAGGCCGAGGAGGCCATTCGCGCCCGTTCCGAGAAGCAGGAAATCGCCACCGCCGAGGCCGAGCTGGCCGCGATCGGTGCCCAGCTGCAGGCGATCCAGAAGCTGCGCAAGTCTCGCCGCTGATCCAACTCTCCCGCCTGCGGGAGAGGTCGGCCGAAAGGCCGGCTGAGGGAAAAGAAAAGGGCCCGCATAGCGGGCCCTTCTCATTTCCAGCGGGCGGTGTGCCTACTTCAGCACCAGCTCGCGGATCATCTCGTCACCCAGGATCGTGCGCATCTTGCCGCGCTCGATGCCTGCCTGCGTCATCTGCTGCTGGGTGGCGTTGAAGGTCTTCTCCATGATGGGTTCGACGCGGTCATCGAGGCCGTCGAACGCCGCCATGTTCTTGTACGTCGCCACCAGGTACAGGTCCGGCTCGTCCGGCGACCGAGCCTGGGTGCCGTAGACGGCGTAGCCCAGGACGATTCCGGCGGCCTTCTGTGCGTCCATCGACTTCTTCCAGCCGGTCTGCAGCCAGCTCATGTAGGCATCCCACATGCCCGGCTCGACCTTGACGGACGTGACGATGGAGACGGGTCCGTCCGTGTAGGGACGGTCGGCAGCGGTGGCAATTCCGCTGGTCACGGCAAATGCAAACAGTCCGGCCAGTGCGCCGAGCGCACGACTCTTCAACTTCATATTGCTACCCCTTGCGTTGACGCGCGTGTCAGTCCGCGCTTGTTGTTGCGGGGATTCGTCTCCCCGTGGGCGGACACACTACGCGTGCCCGACGCGGGGTTCACGTTGCAGTGCGGTAGACGGAGAAAAGGGGTGCGTCCCCTTTCGGTAGAATGCGGCGTAACCACCGGAACTGGATGTCCCCATGCCCCTGTCCGTCGTGATCCTGGCCGCCGGCCAGGGCAAGCGCATGAAGTCCGACCTGCCGAAAGTGCTGCAGCCCCTGGCGGGCCGGCCGCTGCTCGGCCACGTGCTCGATACCGCTGCCGGCCTCGAAGCCGCCGCAACGTACGCGGTGTACGGCCACGGCGGCGAGCAGGTGCTGACGGCGTTCGAGGGGCGCGACGTGCGCTGGGCCCTGCAGGCCGAGCAGCACGGCACGGGCCACGCCGTGATGCAGGCGGTGCCGCAGATTCCGGACGACCACCTTGTGCTGATCCTCTACGGCGACGTGCCGCTGGTGCAGCTCGACACGCTCACGCGCCTGGTCGCTGCGGCGGGCGAGAACTCGGTGAGCCTGCTGTCGGTGATGCTGCCCGATCCGACCGGCTACGGCCGGATCGTCCGTGACGGCGCCGGCAACGTAGTGCGCATCGTCGAGCACAAGGATGCAAACGCGAAGGAACGCAACATCCACGAGTCGAACACCGGCCTGATGTGCGTGCCCGCCGGTCGACTGAAAAGCTGGCTCGCGGCGCTCAAGAACGACAACGCGCAGGGCGAGTACTACCTCACCGACATCATCGTCATGGCGGTGCGTTCGGGCTGCCACGTACACGCTGTCGTCGCGCCCACCGTCACCGAGGTGCTCGGCGTCAACGACAAGGCGCAGCTCGCCGAACTCGAGGGTGCCTACCGTCGCCAGCGCGCCACCGCGCTGATGATCGAAGGCGTGACCATCGTCGATCCGGCGCGCTTCGACGCGCGCGGTCCGGTGACCGTGGGCCGCGACGTGTACATCGACGTGAACGTGGTGCTCGAGGGCAAGGTGAAGCTCGGCAGCCGCGTGCGCATCGGCCCGAACGTCGTCATTCGCGATTCGGAGATTGGCGACGACGTTGAGATCCACGCCAACTGCGTGCTCGACCGCGCCGTGGTGGGCGCGCGCAGCATCGTGGGCCCGTTTGCGCGCCTGCGCCCGGACGCGAAGCTCCACGAGGACGTGCACGTCGGCAACTTCGTCGAGGTGAAGAAAGCGGAGCTGATGCGTGGCGCCAAGGCGAACCACCTGACCTATCTGGGAGACGCAACGATCGGCGAGAAGGTGAACGTCGGCGCCGGCACCATCACCTGCAATTACGACGGCGTGAACAAGTGGCGCACCGAGATTGGCGCCGGGGCTTTCATCGGCTCGGGCACGATGCTCGTCGCGCCGGTGAAGGTGGGTGTGGGCGCGACAATCGGTGCGGGCTCGACGATCACCCGGGACACGCCCGACGACAAGCTCACGCTCGAGCGCAGCAAGCAGGTCACGATCGACAGCTGGAAGCGGCCGGAGAAGAAGTGCTGACGATCCGGCGAGGGACGGGGGGCGGTATGCAGCGGCTCGATGCACCGGAGCCCGGCTGCTGGATCCACGTGGTGACTCCGTCCGTCGAGGATCTGGCCGTCATCCGCGAATTCGGCGTGCCGGATGCGCTCCTGTCGCACGTTGATGACCCGGACGAGCGTCCCCGCGCGGAGCATCTGGGTGATGTCGCGCTTGTGGTCGTGCACTGTCCGCAGCGCCGCAGCACAGGGGAGGGTGCGCCATTCGTCACGTCACCGCTCAGCGTGTTCCTCCTGCCCCAGGGTGTCGTGACGTTTGCGCCGCGGCCCGTCGAATTCCTGGATCCACTGCTCGATGGAAGAATCGCAGGCCTGTCCACTGCACGAACGACGGAATTCGTGCTGCGCATATTCTGGCAGCTCGCCGACGCCTATCTGGTTGCCGTGCGTGAGATCAACGCAGCGGTCGAGCGCCTGGAAAATCAGTTGAAGCGGTCGCTGCGCAACGAGGAGGTCCTTGGCCTGCTCGATTACCAGAAGAGCCTGACGTACTTCGCGACGGGCATGGGGGCAAACGAGCTGGTGCTCGAGCGACTGCAGCGCTCCCCGGCGCTGCGCCTGGGCGAGCATGACCAGGAGCTGCTCGACGACGTGCGCGTCGAGGTCCGCCAGGCCATCGAGATGGTCGACATCTCGGACAACATCCTGAGCCAGATGATGGACGCGTTCGCTTCGATCGTGTCCAACAACCTCAATTCCGTGATGAAGGTGCTCACCTCCGTCACGATCCTGCTCGCGATCCCGTCGCTGGTCGCGAGCCTCTATGGCATGAACGTGCTGCTGCCCGGCGCACGCAGCACGCTGGCGTTCGCGGCCATCATGCTGCTGTGCGCGGTACTCTGCGCCGGACTGTTCGTAGTCTTTCGCCGGCGCAACTGGCTGTAGAAACCTGGTTCCTCAGAGGTACTTTGCCAACCAGCCGTGCACTTCCTCGTAGAAGTACCGGCTGTTCTCGCCCTTCAGGATCCAGTGGTTCTCGTCCGGGAACACGACGAGCCGGCTCGGCACGTCCTGCCGCTGCAGGATGCTCCAGAACTCGAGGCCGTTGTTCACCGGCACGCGGTAGTCGCGCTCGCCGAACGTCACGAGGATCGGCGTCTTGAGCTTCGTCGAGCGGTAGAACGGACTCTGCTCCCTCCACAGCGGCAGATCTTCCCACGCGGGGCCGCCGATGTTGCGTTCGCGGTTGTACACCACGTCGCTCGTCGTCCACTGCGTGCGCAGGTCGTACAGGCCCGCGTGGCTCACCAGTGCCTTGTAGCGGTCGGTGGTGACCGCGAGCCAGTTGGTGAGGTGGCCGCCGTAGCTCGCGCCGCCCGCGGCCTGCCGTGAAGCGTCGATGAACGAGTAACGCTTGATCGCCTCGTCGGCCGCCTCGTTGATCTCGTTGGCCGGGCCTTCGAGCGGATCACCCTGGATGCTGCGCGCGAACTCCTCGCCGAACCCCGTCGAGCCGCTGTAGTTGGTGAGCAGCACCACGTAGCCCGGCTTCGCGAGCAGGTGGTAGTTCCAGCGGATGACGAAGTCGTCCTTCCACATGTTGTGCGGGCCGCCGTGGATGAGCACGAACAGCGGATACTTCTTGCCGGGATCGAAGCCCGGCGGCTTCACCAGCAGGTTGTGAATCTGCTTGCCGCGGCTCGACTTGAACCAGAACTCCTCGACCGGCAGCCAGTCGATGGCCGCGGCACGCTCCTTGTTGAACGTGGAGATCGCCGACCAGCGGCCAGTGCCAGGATCGACGCGACCCAGCTCCGGCGGATTGATGGCGCTGGCCCAGATCGCGGCCACCACCGGCTTGGCGCCTGCGCCGCCCACCGCGATGCGGGAGTAGGTGCCGGCCTCGAGCTTGCCGATCTCCTTCGCCGCGCCGCCGGCGAGCTTCAGCTCGAACAGCTTGTCGTGCCCCGAGCGCTCGGCGAGGAAGAACACACGGCGGCCGTCCGGCGCGATTTCGTACTGGCCCACCGACTCGTCGAAATCCTCGGTCAGCACCTTACGCTCGGCGAGCGACGGCCACGACCAGCGCACGAGGCGCGCAGCGGTGTACGTCCACTTGTCCGTTGCGGGCTCTACCTTGGCGAGCAGCACCTTGCCGTCGGGCGTGAAGTCGGGCGAGGAGTAGTCGCCCTCGTCGCCGGTCAGGCGACGCGGCTCGCCGCCGTCCACGTTCACGAGCCACAAAGACGACCTCACTTCGGCGCGCGCCGACTCGTGGCGGTTCGTGGTCGCAGCAAAGACCACGGCGCGACCGTCCGGCGTCCAGGCCGCCTCGATCGTCTCGCCGTCGTTGCTGAGCCGGCCGCCGAAGCCGCGCTCCTTGCGCATCGCGCTGCCGGCCAGCAAGTCGCGCGCCGGCGTGCCGTTATCCACCAACTGCACCATCACCGACGGGCGCAGTTCGTCGAGCCAGCGGTCCCAGTGGCGGACCGGGAAGCTGTCGTAGGCACGGGCGTTGTACTTGCGCGCCTTGCGGGCGGCCGCCGCCTTGCGGTTGTCCTCTTCGGTGACGGCGCCCGGCTGGGTGAGGCCCACGAACAGGATCGAGCGGCCGTCGGGGCTGAAGCGGGGCGATTTCGCGCCGCCCGGCCAGTTGGTGACGCGCTGCGCTTCGCCGCCGGCGAGGTCGAGCACGTAGACCTGGGACGTGTCGTCCTCCTCGCGCTTGGCAGTGAAGGCCAGGCGGGTGGAATCCGGGCTGAACACGGGGTCGCCCTCCGAGCCCTTGCCCGAAGTGAGGCGGCGCAGGGGGCCCTTGCCATCGCTCGAGACGATCCACAGATCGCTGCGGCCCTGGCCCTCCTCGTAGGAGGGCTCGGTGACGGCGACCACGAGCCAACGCCCATCCGGGCTGGCCGCCAACGCAGCCGGGCGTTTCATCAGCCAGAGGTCCTCGTGGGTCATCGGACGGACCGAGGGGGCGTCCGCCGCGGTCGCCAGGCCGGCGAACAGGGTCAGGACGAGCCACAGGAACGGGACGGCGCGGTCGCGCAGGGCCGGGTGGTGCATCGATTGGACTCGCTCTCGGGAAACCAGGGAGGCTGGCGGCGAGATTCGCCGGCAGCCGGCCAAGAGTTTAACCAGATAATCTGTGAGGTGGGCCGTGGATGGATCCACGGTGCCACGTACTACAATTGCTGCCTGCGCCGGCGCTGCACGCCGGTCCGGCGGGATGCTAGGTGTTTGATCTTACTGAGTTTTCTGTTAGCCTCGCCGCCCCCACAACAAGGAATACCGCATGTGCGGAATCGTTGGAGCCGTCGCTGACCGCGACATCGTCCCGGTCCTGATCGAGGGCCTGCGCCGGTTGGAGTACCGGGGGTACGACTCGGCGGGCGTCGCTGTCCTGAACGGCTCGGGCCAGATCAAGCGCCTGCGCACGGTCGGCAAGGTGCGCAAGCTGCAGGACGCGCTGGACGCCGACCCGACCCACGGCGGCCTGGGCATCGCGCACACGCGCTGGGCTACGCACGGCGTGCCGAGTGAGCGCAACGCGCACCCGCACATCTCGAAGGACGGCATCGCGATCGTCCACAACGGCATCATCGAGAACCACGAGGAACTGCGTGCCGAAGCGAAGCGTGAGGGCTACGAGTTCACCTCCGAGACCGACACCGAGGTGATCGCGCACCGCATCCACCACCACCTGAAGGTGACCGGCGACCTGTTCAAGGCCGTGCGCGCCACCGTCGCCGAACTCGAGGGCGCTTACGCGCTCGCCGTGTTGTCCCAGTCCGATCCCGACCGCATCGTCGTGGCGCGCGAAGGCTGCCCGGTAGTGATCGGCCTCGGCGAGCAGGAGAACTTCGTCGCCTCGGACGTCGCGGCGCTGCTGCCCGTGACGCGCACGTTCGTGTTCCTCGAGGAAGGCGACGTGGGCGAGATCCGCCGCAAGAGCGTGCGCATCCTCGACCGCGAGGGCAACACCGTCCAGCGCAAGGTCATGGAGAGCGAGCTCTCGGCCGACGCGGCGGAGAAAGGTGCGTTCCCGCACTACATGTTGAAGGAGATCCACGAGCAGCCGCGCGCGGTGGCGCAGACGCTCGAGGAGCGCGTCGCCGGCGGCAAGCTGCTCGAGGCCGCGTTCGGCCCGGCCGCGCAGGCCGTGTTCGCGAAGACCGAAGCCGTCCGCATCGTCGCTTGCGGCACCAGCTTCCACGCCGCGCTGGTCGCCAAGTACTTCATCGAACAGATCTGCCACCTGCCGTGCTGGGTGGAGATCGCCAGCGAGTACCGGTACCGCCACCCGGTGGTGCCGAAGAACACGCTGTTCGTGAGCGTCTCGCAGTCGGGCGAGACTGCCGACACGCTCGCGGCGCTGCGGCAAGCGAAGCAGGCGGGTTACCTGTCGCAGCTCGCGATCTGCAACGTGCCCGAAAGCTCGCTGGTGCGCGAGTCGGAGCTGGTGATGCTGACGCGCGCCGGCCCCGAAATCGGCGTCGCCTCGACCAAGGCGTTCACCACGCAGCTGGCCGCGCTCAACATGCTGGTCATCGCACTTGCCAAATTCCACAGCGCCGATGCCGAGCGCGAGCGTGGCCTGGTGCAGAAGCTGCTGGGCATCCCGTCGCTGATCGAGAGCACGCTGGTGCTCGACGGCACCATCCGCGAGCTCGCCAAGCGCTTTGCCGACAAGCACCACGCGTTGTTCCTCGGCCGCGGCGCGATGTACCCGATCGCGCTCGAGGGTGCGCTCAAGCTCAAGGAAATCTCGTACATCCACGCCGAGGCGTATCCGGCCGGCGAGCTGAAGCACGGCCCGCTCGCGCTGGTGGATGAGGACATGCCCGTCATTGCGGTGGCGCCCAACAACGACCTGCTCGAGAAGCTGAAGAGCAACCTGCAGGAAGTGCGCGCGCGCGGCGGCGAGCTGTACGTGTTCGCCGATCCGGAGTCAGGCTTCGAGCCGTCCGACGGCGTGCACGTGATCGAGATGCCACGGCACGTGAGCTATTTCCAGGCGCCGGCCGTGTACACGATTCCGCTGCAATTGCTCGCCTATCACTGCGCGATCCTGAAGGGCACGGACGTCGACCAGCCGCGCAACCTGGCCAAGAGCGTGACGGTGGAGTAATCCAGCGGTCCTGGAGTCCGGCCGACAGGCCGGCACGGGTGTAGAGTCCTCCCGTCGCAACGGGCACCGGGAGGATCACCATGTCCACCAACACCGTCCGCCTGCACCGCGTACTGCGCGCCCCGCCCGAACGGGTCTATCGCGCGTTCCTCGACGCGGACGCCATGGCCAAGTGGCTGCCACCGAACGGATTCACCGGCAAGGTTCACCACCTCGATGTGCGCGTGGGTGGCAGCTACCGCATGTCGTTCACCAACTTTACGACCGGCCAGACTCATTCGTTCGGCGGCGAGTACGTGGGATTGGTGCCGCACGAGCAGATCCGCTACACGGACAAGTTCGACGACCCGAACCTGCCGGGCTTGATGCAGACGACGGTCTCCCTGCGACCGGTGTCCTGCGGCACCGAACTGGATGTCGTGCAGGAATGCATTCCCGGCGTGATCCCTCTCGAGGCGTGTTACCTCGGCTGGCAGGAATCGCTCACGCTGCTCGCGAAGCTCGTCGAAACCGAGATGCTGGAGTAGCTGGCGTTGCCGGGCTGCCGCCCGGGCTCGCGCAGACGGTGAAACCAAGCGCGCAACGCCCCGCGGACGGGGCGTTGCAGATCCCGGCCATGCGACTACGGCAGGGTGAACCGTTTCCCGTAATGCGGGTCCAGCGGCACCGTCATGATCGGCGCGCCGTCGAACGGACTGACGGTTGCGTCAAAGATCTCCATGGTCGCAGTGATGTACTCGGTATTGCAGTCGTCGCTCAAGGTGATGTTCCCGCTGACCCTGCCAATCCAGACGGGCGAATTGTCCGCGGCAACTCCCATGCCCATGAACGAGTACACGAAGGTATTGCCGCCGGTACGCTCCCACGCACCGCGCAGGGTGCTGACGCGCACGGCGGGCAGCCCGATGCCCAGGGTCGGATCGAACGTCGGGTATTCGAGGTTGTTGGTCCCATGCGAGCTGTTCTGCCCGGTGACGGATACCATCCAGCCCGTCAGCACAGGGTTCTCTGGGCTAGCGATACCGAACCATGTGCCCAGGAACTGGCAACTCTTCTCTGCCGGCGGAGGCGGCGGTGGAGCCGGTGATTTCTGTTTGCCCGCGAACGCGACTGATGACATGCCGAGCGCGATGCAGGCCAGAACGACGAGCTTCTTCATTTTCCCTCCTTGCAACCCTTCCTGGGTTGCTCCGGTGATCCGGCGAACCACGGCGTCCTTCGTGGCGTAACGCGGAGGGCAACCGGCAATCCGCCGGCGATAAAACAACTTTAACCCTGCGGCCGGCCGACGGCCATCCGGGAAAATCGGGGGCCAGGTCTCAGCCGAGCTGCGCGGCGACGTGATCCACCTCGTCGGCGCCGCCAAGGATGACGGGCGTGCGCTCGTGGATGGCCTTCGGCTGCACGTCGAGGATGCGCTTGCCGGGTGCGACCAGCGCCTTGCCGCCCGCCTGCTCGATCAGCATCGCCATCGGGTTGGCTTCGTACATCAGGCGCAACTTGCCCGCGGGCGCCTTCTTCGTTGGCGGGTACAGGAACACGCCGCCCTTGAGCAGGATGCGGTGCACGTCGGCGACCATCGAGCCCACGTAGCGCGACGAGTAGCCGCGCTCCTGCGCCCAGTCGAGATACTTCTGGTAGCCGTCGGGGAACGTGCGGCGATTGCCCTCGTTGACCGAGTAGCTCTTGTTCGCCGCGGGTGTGCGAATGCCGCGCTCGACCAGCATGAATGCGCCCACCGCGGGGTCGAGCACGAACATGTCGACGCCGTTGCCCACGGTCAGCACCATCACCGTGGACGAGCCGTACAGCACGTAGCCGGCGGCCACCTGCGCGCTGCCCGGCTGCAGCAGGGCGCTCTGCGCATCGTTCACCTTCGGGTCGTGGCGCAGGATGCTGAAGATCGTGCCTACACCGCCGCACACGTCGAGGTTCGACGAGCCGTCGAGCGGGTCGAACAGCACGCAGTAGCGGTGCTCGCCCGACGGGTCGTCGCGGATGATCACCGGCTCCTCGTTCTCCTCGGAGGCGACGATCGCCACGCCCTCGCGGCCGCCCAGCAAGCGCAGCAGCACGTTGTTCGAGATCACGTCGAGCTTCTGCTGCTGCTCGCCCTGCACGTTGCCCGAGCCGGCCTCGCCGAGCACGTCCTCGAGGCGCGCGCATCGCACCTTGTTCGCGATGATTTTCGCCGAGATCGACATGGCCGACAGGATCCACGACAACGTCCCGGTCGAGCCCGGGATGCGGGCCTGTTCCGCCAGCAGGTGACCCTGGATCGTGACGATGGGGCTCGCGTGGTCGAGGGTGAGCAGCGGGTCGGCGGGCATGGTCGTTTCCTGTGATTTTTCGACGCTCGACCTTAAAGTTTGAACCGTGACCCGGATGTCGTACAGGATGGAGGATACGTAGCCCGTGAGCACCTCCATGCCAGTCCAGATCAGGCCTGAATCCCCGGTCGACGTCCCCGAGATCTTCGCCATCACCGTGGCGGCTTTTCGCACGGCCGCGCACTCCGCGGGTACGGAACAGTTCATCGTGAACGCGCTGCGCCGGGCGGGGGCGCTCACGGTCTCGCTGGTGGCGGAACTCGACGGCAGCCTGATCGGGCACGTCGCGGTCTCACCGGTGACGGTGTCGGACGGCACCGCCGGCTGGTACGGGCTCGGGCCGATCTCCGTGTTGCCGCAGCACCAGCGGTCCGGAGTCGGCTCACAGCTGATGCGGGCGGCGCTACAGGCCCTCCGCGATGGCGGCGCCGCGGGCTGCATGCTGGTGGGCGACCCGGCCTACTACCGGCGCTTCGGCTTCCGCGCGGAGCCTGGCCTGACCTATCCCGGTGTGCCGCCGGAGTACTTCATGGTGGTGCCACTCGGCGGACACGTGCCAACGGGTGTCGTCACGTTCCACGAAGCATTCACGGCGAAGGAATGAACGATGGCGGGGAGTGCCCAATGCTGGTCGTGATCTTTCGGGCCAAGGTGCGCCGGTTTGACGAGGACTATTCGCGGGTGGCCGCGCGCATGCGCGACCTCGCCATTCGAAAGTTCGGCTGCCTCGAGTTCCATGCGGTGACGGAAGGCGAGCACGAGGTCGCGCTGTCGTACTGGCCGGACGAGGAGAGCATCCGCGCCTGGCGCAACCATCCGGAGCACGTGCTGGCGCAGCAGACGGGTCGCGATCGCTGGTACGAGTCCTACTCGGTGCAGGTGGCCGAGATCACCCGGGAGTACCGCGTTCCTCGCCGGTGAGGAGTGCCGCTCAGGGCATCGCCCGCCCATGGTGCCTCGCGGCGTCGGATCGGCGATACTGCCGCCCCCTGCTGCCCCTTGGAGGCTGACGCCGTGACCGACACCGCCACGACCCGTCCGGTCGACCCTTCGTGGATCAGCTACACCCACTGGATGTACGCGCTGCACGCCATTGCCGCGGTCATCGGCATCTCGACGGCTGCATTCATCGCCACGGCGTTCGTGTTCAGCATCCCGTCGATCATCGCGGTGATCATGAACTACGTGAAGCGCGGCGACGTGCGCGGCACCTGGCTCGACAGCCACTTCAGCTGGCAGCTGCGCACGTTCTGGTACGCCGCGCTGTGGGTCCTGATCGTCGTGGTGCTCTCGACGCCGCTGGTACTGCTGTTCGGCCTCGGGTTGTTCACCATGTGGGTCGGCATCTCTCTCGTCGGCCTGTGGATCCTGTACCGGGTGGTCCGCGGCTGGCTCGCCCTCAAGGACGGCCGCGCCGTCTGATTTCCCCCAGGAGTCTTACGTATGCAGATCGACCAGGACAAAGTTGTCCTCATCCATTACACCCTCACCAACGACAAGGGCGAGGTGCTCGACAGCTCCTCCGGCGGCGAGCCGCTCGCCTACATGCACGGCCAGGGCAACATCATCCCGGGCCTCGAGAAGGCGCTCGAGGGCAAGCAGGCCGGCGACAAGCTCGACGTGAAGGTGGCGCCGGCCGAGGGCTACGGCGAGCGTGACGACAAGCTGGTGCAGCAGGTACCCCGCCGCGCGTTCAGCGGGGTGCAGGACGTGCAGCCTGGCATGCAGTTCCACGCCCAGACCTCGCAGGGCCATACCCGCGTGGTCACCGTGACCCGCGTCGTCGCCGACATGGTGACGGTCGATGCCAACCACCCGCTGGCGGGCGAGAGCCTGAATTTCGCGGTCGAGGTGACCGAGGTGCGTGAAGCCACCGAGGAAGAGCTGTCGCACGGCCACGTGCACGGGCCGGGCGGGCACCACCACCACCACGACTGATAGTGATTCCTACCTATGTCGCTCCGCGACATCCACGGCTGCGCAGCAGGGCCGCCTCGTGGAAACTAGCCCTCGTTTTCCTCCTGCGTGAAAAATTGACCGGCGGCGCGCGCAAGCACCCGCCGGTTTTTTTCTGCCCGCGATTCAGCGCGGCGCGCTGAACGGGCTGTCGAGCGCGGCGAGCGTCGCCGGGTCGCGGCCGTAGACGTCGTTACGGAAGTTCACCTGGCCGTCCGGCCGCGGCTGCGCGGTCCAGTACAGGATCAGCACCGGCACCGGCTGCCCCAAGTTCACGGTCTGCATCTTCTTCGTCGCCACCACCTCAGCCATCGTCTGCTGGTTCCAGCGCTGCGGATCGTTCAGCACCAGCTCGGCGAGCTCGAACGCCTTCTCCACGCGGATGCAGCCCGAGCTGAACGTGCGCTCGTCCTTCTCGAACAGCGACTTGGCCGGCGTGTCGTGCAGGTACACCGTATGCCGGTTCGGGAACATGATCTTCACCAGCCCGAGCGCATTGTCCTCGCCCGGATCCTGCCGTAGCTGGTAGGGCGGCATGCGGCCTGCGCCGTACTGGCTCCAGTTCACCGAGTACGGGTCCACTTCACGGCCGCGCGAGTCGAGCACGCGGATGTTGTTGCGCTTCAGATACCCGGGATCGCGCTTGATGACCGGCAGCTTGTCCTTGACGAGGATCGTGGGCGGGATGGTCCACGTCGGATTGAGCACCACGTAGGTGATCAGCGACTTGAAGATCGGCGTCTCGCGATACGGGCGTCCGACGATCACCTTCGAGGTCCAGATCGGCTCATCGTCGCGGAAATAGGAGACGTCGAAGCCAGCCACGTCTACGACGACCAGTTCGCCCTTGATCTCGTGCAGTACCCAGCGCGCACGCTCGAGGTTGACTCGCATCTGGTTGATGCGGTCCTCCACGGACACGTTCATGGCCGCCCGCGTGGCGGGGCCCACTGCCCCGTCGCCGGTGAGGCCGTGCCGCTCCTGGAAGCGCTTCACCGCGGCCTCGAGGTCTGCGTCGTAGAAGTCGGGTCCTGGCGCGGGGAGGGCGGCGCCACCCTGAACGGTCGTCGGCGGGAGTGTGGCCGGAGTCAGGCTCACCGCGACGTAGTCCTTGGTCACTTGCAGCCGTGTACGCATCGCGGCCACGCGCGGATCCGTCATGCCCGGCTTGAGGGTTGGTCCGTCGGGAACTGTCGGCCAGCCGCCGACCGCCGCGAGCGCGCGATACTCCTTAAGGCGTTCACGACCCCGCTGGTACCAGACATGCTGTGGGCGGGCACGCGTAAACGTCTCGCGGAGCTGCCCCGACTCGAGCGCACGGGTGAGCGCCTCGAAGCCGCGTTCCACGTCGACCGGTTTCGAGGCAAAGTTCCACTGGGAACTCAGTTTCACCGGATCCACCTTGCCGAGGTACAGGTGATACAGGCTGAGCATCATCGCGTCGGTAGCCAGCACCTCGAGCCCGGCCTGCTCGTCGACCGGCAGCACTTTCGCGCGCCGCAGCTGGCTGCGGTACGACTGCAGCGCCTCGACGTGATAGTCGTTCGGCTCGAGGCC
>Ga0105090_10001321_pt1 | contig 13279 bp, 10 predicted proteins | sample PPLLak3March2015_FD_79110 | JGI IMG/M metagenome (GOLD analysis project Ga0105090, IMG submission 79110) | Freshwater sediment microbial communities from Prairie Pothole Lake near Jamestown, North Dakota, USA - PPLs Lake P7 Core (1) Depth... | ecosystem: Environmental > Aquatic > Freshwater >... | reverse complement strand
TCGGCTCCGGCCGAAGTGCCGATCCAGTAGGGCTGCCGCCATGGAGCGCCGGGTTCTCGCGCTGTTCGCCCTGTTCGGCGTCATGCCGGCAGCGCATGCCCTCGACTTCCGCTCGATCGAGGTGCCAGCGGCGATCCTCTACGACGCGCCGTCGCAGAAGGGGAAGAAGCTCTACCTGATCCGGGGACAGACGCCGGTCGAGGTGGTGGTTCGCATCGAGGGCTGGCTCAAGGTCCGTGATGCCGAAGGGACCCTGGCCTGGATCGAGGCGCGCAATCTCGGCGAGCGCCGCACCCTGATCGTGACGGCGCCGGGCGCCGAGATCCGCCCGTGCGACAAGACCGATGCGGCGGCGGTCGCGGTACTCGACAAGTGGGTCGTCGTCGACTTCGTCGAGCCGGCCTCGCCCGGCTGGGCCCGCGTCCGCCATCGTGACGGCACCACCGGCTGCATGCGCAGCAATCAGGTCTGGGGGCTGTGAACGTCACCCTGCTCGGCGCCGGCGCCTGGGGAACGGCGCTGGCGATCGCCTTCGCCGGCAAGCACGAGGTCACCCTCTGGTCGCGAGAGGAAGATGTCGCGGCCGACCTCCGCGCGACGCGGGAGAACCACCGCTTCTTTCCCGGTTACCGCCTGCCCGACGCGGTGCGTGTCGAAAGCGACTTCGCCGCGGCGCTGGCCGGCGCCGACCTGCTCGTCGTCGCGACACCGATCGCCGGTTTGCGGCCGACCCTCGAGCGCCTGAAGGAACAGGGCAGCGCGCTGCCGCTGCTCTGGGTGTGCAAGGGTTTCGAGGCCGGCAGCGGCAAGCTGCCGCACCAGGTGGTGGCCGACGTGCTCGGGGCGCAGGCGGTCTGCGGCGCATTCTCCGGTCCCAGTTTCGCCGAGGAGGTGGCGGCCGGGCAGCCGACCGCCGTCTCGCTCGCCGCCAACGACATGGAATTCGCGCGCCGCGTTGCCGACGCGCTGCACACCCGGCGCCTGCGCATCTATGCCAACGACGACCTCGTCGGCGTCGAGGTCGGTGGCGCGCTGAAGAACGTGATGGCGATCGCCACCGGCGTCTGCGACGGCCTCGGCCTCGGGCTCAACTCGCGCGCGGCGCTGATGACGCGCGGGCTGGCCGAGATTGCCCGGCTCGGCCAGGCACTCGGGGCCCGGCGCGAGACCTTCATGGGGCTGGCCGGCATGGGCGACCTGATCCTGACCTGCACCGGCGACCTCTCGCGCAACCGCCGCGTCGGCCTCGGCCTGGCCGCCAACAAGACACTGCCCGAGATCCTCGCGGAACTGGGGCATGTCGCCGAGGGCGTGCCGACCGCGCGCGAAATCGACCGGCTGGCCGCCAGGCTCGGTGTCGACATGCCGATTTGCGCGGCCGTCGCGGCGCTCCTCGACGGGCGCGTCAGCGCCGCCGAGGAACTCGAGCTGCTGATGGCGCGCGAACCGCGCGCAGAGAGCGCCTGAACCCCGCCTGAGCTGTCAGGGCAGCCGCCCGGCGGCGACCATCTTCGCCTTGAGGATGCTTGGGACGATCCAAGTCACGAGGTCGTCGAAGGTGCTGCCCGGCGTGCGGGAAATGAAGGTCAGGTCGGCATCGGCATTCTCGGCCTCGTCGCCGCTGGCACCGGCGATCTGCGTGCCGTCGGGTTTCCAGGCGCCTGCGCTGCGGCTGCCGTGGCTGACGACCACGGCTGGCAGGTCGGACGCGATATTGGCGCTGCTCGCGCCGTTGTCCTTGACGTTGGCGTTGCCGACGGTGTCGAGCGTGAAGCTGGCGAGAGCGGGGGGCGTCACGGCTGCCGTGAAACTGGCGTTGGCGTAATAGGTGAAGCGGTTTCCCCATGGGTCGGTTTCCGGCAGGCCGAGTGTCGCCCAGGGCAGGACGCCGTGTGGTTGGGTGCAATTCTCGATCCCGGCGGCGGCGTTGCCGTTGGGCAGGTTCGGCAGGGCCGGGCAGGGCAGGCGGCCGCGGCTGATCGCGAAACCGAGCAGCGCCTCGCGGATGTTCTCGAGCTGGCGCTGGGCGTCGATGTTTTCGGCCGCGTTGCGCTGCGCGGTGACGCCGAGCAGCAGGCCGCCGGTGAGCAGCGCGACGATGATCAGCACGATGGCCAGTTCGACCAGGGTGAATCCGTGTTCGTTGCGGGCGGTGGGGGTCGGTTGCACTGGGGCTCTTCGCAGCATCGTCAGTAGGCCAGGCGGTCGTTGAAGGTGTCCGACGGCGTGGCGTTGGTGAAGGTGGTGGCCGGATTCGCCGCGCTGCCATCGCGTGATGTGTCGGCGTTGCCGCCCTCGAGGAAATTGGCGGTCGTCCGCACCGTGCGGTTCTGCGCGCCGAGCGCGCGCCCGGCGGCGAGCGCGACGACGTGATGGGCGCCGGCGCCATTGACGGTGAGCCGGCCGCTGGCGCCGCGCACGCGGTCGCTGATCTGGTAGAAGACCAGGTTCGCCCAGCCGTTCGCCGTCCACCAGGAAGTGCTGCCGCTCGGCGGTTGCAGGAAGGCGCAGGCGCTGCCGTACCAGAGGGTTGGCATGGCTTCGGCGCTTCCGCTGTCGAGCACCGCGTCGAGTGCCGTCGCCGCGGCGAGGACGGCGTCGACCTGGCCGAGCGTCGTTACCAGCGCGCTTGTCGCCGCAGCCTGCTTCGCGGCGCTGGTGGGGGCATCGATGTAGGCCTGCAGCGCGGCCTGGGCGCCGCCCGAACCGCCGATGCCGGTCAGTAGTTCGTTGGCAGCGTAATAGGCTGAGCCCGTACTGTCGCTGGTGGCGCCCGGCGCCTTGCGTGCCTGCGTGGCGATGTCCGTGGCATCACGGGCGACGAGGTCGGCCCAGTAGGCGATGTCGGCGGCCGGGGTCCGCAGGGCCAGCACGTAGGGAACCATCATCGCCTGCGTCGGGGTGACGACAGTGTTGAATACGGTTTGTGCGCTGACGAAGGCGTTCGCGGTCGCCGTCAGGCTCTCGCGGACGACATTGTCGCCGTTGCCGGCGATCGCCGTTGCCAGACCGTTGGCCGCGGTGACGACGGCAGCGCTGGTCGTCTGGATGCCGGCGTAGTCGGTCGCTGCATCGGCGACAGCCAGTGCGTTGGTCAGTGCAGCCAGCGTGGTGGCGCGGGCAGAGACCACCGGCGACGAGGACGTGGCGAGCGAATTGACGACAAGTTGCAGGTCGCCGAGCCCGGTGGCGAGTACCGCAGCGGTCGCCGACCCGGGCGCGGCGGCAAACTGGGTGAGCAGGCTGGAGACGCGGCCGGCCGGCGCGCTGATATCGCTCGCGTGGAGATTGACGCGGCTGGCGATGATCGTGTTGCGCAGGTTACCGCTGGCGGTGACCAGGCCTTGAGCGGTGGCCAGCGCGGTCGCCCCGAGCGTCGCGTCGCCGGGCAGGGTGGCGGCACTGGCTGCCGCCGTCTGGGTGTTGCCGGCGGCGATCCAGGTGTTGTTCAGGCTGGCGGAGATGTCCGGGTTGGCCGTCGTACTGCGCGCGAACAGGCTGGCCAGGCCGGTCGCCTGCGCCTGCAGCGCGGAAAACGTGGCGGCGGTCGGCGACGCGGTGGCAGAGCCGATCCTCTGCTGCAGTACCAGGATCTGGGCCTGCACCTCACCGGGGTAAGGATCGATGCCGCTGTCGGCCAGCGCGTTCTTCAGAGCGGTTATGTCGTCCAGGACGCCGGTCGCTTCGGCCCGCAGCAGAGTGCGCTCGGCGCGGCTGATGCGGTTGTTGGCGACGGCGCCGGAGATGTCGGTGCCGAGCGTGGCGAAGAGGGTGCGCGTCGTGCTGGCGACCTGGGCCACGCCGGCGGCCATCGAGTAGATCCTGTCGAAAAGCGCCGCGCCGTAGCCGGCGACGTTGCCGACCGTTTGCAGTGCGGCGAGTTGGGCGGCTGCGGTCGACGCGCCGGAAAGGCCGGTTTTCGCTGCCGACAGGTCGGCAGTTGCCTTCTGCAGCAGGTTTTCCGGGCCGGCTCCTGGCTGTGTGGCGGGAACCTGACCGAACAGGCTGCCGGCCGTGCCGCGCAGGTTGCTGTTCGATAGCGGCGCCGGCCACGGATAGGTGTGCGCGGTGTTGGCCCCGCTCGTCGCATGCTGCTCGAGGCAGGCGAGGAGTTCGTTGGCGACCCGTTTCTCGACGGCGGCCATCAGTTCGCGGCGGGTGATGGCGACGGCCATGTCGTTGAAGGCCGCTCCCGCCGGGCCGGAGACGTAGATGCGGTCGTCGCCGTTGCCGTTCGCGCCGTCCAGGTAGTCGGCCATGTTGTTGGTCGGGCGTACCTGGCTACCGAGAGCGGCACGCGGCGCCACGACGAGGGCGGCGATGTCGGCGGCGCCATCCAACTGGAGTGGCATGCCGGTATCGCTGTTGATCGGCTGCGCCGAATCGTCGTCGCGCAGCGTCGGCGACATCGCGTACCACAGGCGGGTGCCACTGTTGTCGGTCAGTTCAGGCAGGTCCAGCGTTACCCAGGGCAGCCAGCCGACGTAGCTCGGGCATTGCGTCAGCGTGAACATGTCGGCCTTGCCGTCGCCGGGCACGTTGGCGAGGCCGACACTGTTGGTGACCAGGTCGGGGCAAGGCAGGCTGCCGGGGCGGTTGGCGTCGGTGACGGCACGGGCGATCAGCGCCTCCTTGGCGCGCGCCAGCGTCGCGGCCAGGCGCCCGTCCTGCTGGGCGCGACCGGTGCCGAGGTTGGCGCTGCGGTAGAAGGCGTAGCTGGCGCCGAGAATCAGCACGACGAGCAGCAGGATCAGGGCGATGCCCGCCTGCCGCCGCGTGCCGACCGGCCCCTGCCTCATGGCTTCGGCGGCTTGCGCTGGATGACGATGCTGCCGCCGCGCAGCAGGTTTTCGCGTTCGCCGGTCGCCGGATGGTAGGTGTCGCCGACGGCGACCTCGGGCGCGCGGGCGGGTGCCGTCTGGGCCTGTCCGTTGATCCAGCGCGTGTGCTTGCCGCTGCTGCGGCGGACTTCGCCGTCGAAGGTGTAACTCGCCTCGCCTTCGAGTCCGCTTGGCTGCTGGCTGAAGCCGAGCAGACGCTCGCGGTCGAGCACGGCGCGCTGCTGCGGCGTGAAGAACAGCCGCCCGAGCGGCTCGCCCTGCGGCCACGCTGGCAGCGCGGCGAGCAGCAGCAGGAGGGCGGCGGGCCGGGCCTTCATGGCCGCCTGGCTCCGCTCGCGCGGCGCAGGGTGACCCATTCCATCGTGCACTCGGCAGCAAGCTGGGCCGCGTCGGTGGCGACGGCGGTCGGCGGCAGGCGCCAGACCTTGCAGTTGCGAACGAGAACCATCGCCTTGGCCTCCTTCTGCAGGCGTTCGATGAAGTTGAGCAGGTCGCCCTCGTGCAGCAGGCGTAACTGGATCTTGAGCTGGCTGCTGTGATAAGCGTAGCCGGCAGTATCCACCGTCTCGATCGCCATCTGCGGCCCGAACTCGTAGGTCATGCCGGGCAGCTTGAGTTGGCGCTGCAGGTCGCGCAGCAATTCGGTCCAGTCGAGTCGCAATTCCGGCCCGATGATGCCAGCCAGTTCCATCTGCTGGAAGCGCTGGGTGCGCTCCTTGATTTCCTCTTCCTCGGTGCGCACCTGGCGCAGACGTTGCTCGGTCTGCGCCTTGCGTCCCGCCATGGCATCGCGCTCGCTGCGCGCCTTGCGCTCGTTGCCCATGCTCCACAGCGCCAGCGCCGCGGCGGCAGCGACCAGTGCGACGGCGAGCAGCGCGTGCCAGCGCAGCTTGCCGATGTCGCGCGGCTCGATCTTCATGGTGTCAGCTTTCGCACGATCTGGACGGCGTAGTTGCGCGGCCGGCTGTTTTCGTCATCGACGTCGCCGCCGCGCAACGCGCGCCCGGACTCGATGTCGATCGGCTGCTGCAGGACGCCGACATCGTTGTCGCGGTCGACGCGCAGCAGTTCCACGAAATGCTCGAACGTCTCGAGGGTCTGCCGCGGCGTGCTGGCTGGCCCGCGCCGGACGGTGCCGCGCAGCGTGACCGCTTCGACGTGGCTGTCGAGGCGCGGACCGCTCTTGGCCGGAGCGGCCGTGCCGGCCGGCTGCCCCGGCTCGCCGCCGAGCACCCAGTCGATGGCATCGACCTGAATGTTGGGCGCGTCGTTCAGGGCGCCGCTCAGGATCCGGAAGGCCTTGTCCGGCGTGCGCTGCTGCCGCAGCAGTTCGCTCTCGCGGTTGGTGACGCGGCGCAGGGTCTCGTTGTCGATGCCGAGCTGCGGGAAGGTGGCGGCAATTTCGCGGTAGCGCCAGTCCAGTTCCTGCTCGGTGATCGCAAGGGTCTGCGCTTCCCGGCGCAGGTCGTAGGTGTCGTACAGCTGCTTGATCGCGAACAGCACACAGCAGTACAAGGCGACGGCGCCCAGTCCGAGCAGTCCGTAGCGGATCTGCGAAATGCGGTAGTCGTGGCGGTGGACCGCCTTGGCAAACTGCTGGCGCGGCGCCGACGTCGCCAGCAGATGCAGGAAGATCGGCTCGCTGCGGCTGTCGTCCGGCGGCGTCGCCAGGCCCAGGCGTTGCGCGACATGGAGGTTGTCGAGGATTTCGAAGCGCAGGCTGGGGGTGTCGGTGCAGGCCTGGCGGATCGTCGCAGCCGCCAGCGGATGAGCGAGGACATAGACCGGCAGCGATTCGCTGCGGGCTACCATCCGCCGGCCGACCAGGTACTGGTGCAGCTTGACCGCCTCGGACGCCATGCGCGACGCGATGCCGGCGATGCTGCGGTCGGCGAGCGGCACCAGGCGCGAGAACAGGGCGTTGCCATCGACCAGGTAGCTCTCGCGGATCGAGTGGTCCTGGCAGGTGAGCAGCAGCGCGCGCTTGTCCGTCTTGCCCAGTTTCGCGAGCAGGCGGCTGCCCAGTTGCGCCTGCGAGTAGACGCCGGCAAGGGCGGCCTCGGCGTCCTTGAGGCACTTCAGCCAGGGGTCGAAAACTGCCGGGTTGGTCAGCGCCGACAGCAGCAGTTTCTCGTTCTTGCGCTTGGTCTTCTCGTAGCCCAGCGAGATGGCGGTGCTCAGCGGCGTGCCGAGGAAGTGCTGGCCGAGCTTGCGGGTGATCAGCGCCTGACGGTCGCCACCCTGCAGGAAGGGGATGGTTTCGACTTCATACCCTTCATCGCCGACATTGACCAGCAGCCGGAAATGGCTGCCGGGGTGGGCGCGCAGGTAGTCGGTGAAGCGCGCGAGTTCATCGGCGCGATTCTCGAAGACGCCCTCGGCTTGCAGCTTGCCCCGGCGCCAGGCATAGGCGGCCAGGCGTTGCGTATCGAGGTAGAGGAGGCGGCGGGTGATCACGTCTTGATCTTGCTGATGACGTCGTAGATCGGTCCGATCACCGACAGCATGATCCAGCCGAGCAGGGCGCCCATGAAGACGGTCAGCATCGGCTCGATCAGCGTCTGTGCCTTGTCGACCGATTCCTTGACGTCGCGGTTGTAGAAATAGCTGACATTGAGCAGGGCCTTGTCGAGCCCGCCGGTGTTCTCGCCGATGCGCAGCATGCGCACGACGAGCGGCGGGAAAAGGCCAGCGTCGTGGAAGGCGCTGGCGACGTTCTGGCCGTCGCTGATCGATTGCTCGACCTTGCGCAGCGCTTCGCTGACGACGCGGTTGCCGACGATGTCCTGGGTGCTGCGGATCGAGTCGAGAATCGGGATGCCGGCGGCGTAGAGCATCGCGAAGGTATTGGCGAAGCGCGACAGGATGATCTTCTTGAGGATCGGCCCGACCACCGGCAGGGTGAGCTTCACCCCGTCCAGGCGTAGCCGGGCGAGAGGATTGCTGCGCAGCACCATCTGCATGACCAGCACGGCGATCACCGGCGTCAGCAGGAACAGCCACCAGTAGCCGACCAGCAGGTCGGAGACGAAGAACAGCAGTTGCGTCTGCGGCGGCAGCGTCTGGCCCATGTTCTTCACGAACTGCTTGAGCTGCGGCACCATGTAGATCATCAGGAAGAACGTGGCGCCGAGGACGATGGTGCCGACGAAGGCCGGGTACATCAACAGCTTCTTGGTGTGCGAGGCGAGTTCGTCCTCCCACTTGAGCGACTCGTTCAGGCTGCTCAGCACCTCGGGCAGCTGGCCGCTGCCTTCGCCGGCGCGGATCAGGCTGACGAAGACTTGGCTGAAGACTGTCGGGTGGTCGGCCATCGCCAGCGACAAGGTCTGACCGCCCTCGATGCCTTCGATCAGACCGGCGATGACCTCGCGGAAGCGCGGGTTCTCGATCGAGTCGCGCAGGTCGGCGAGGCCCTCGAGGATCGGCACGCCGGCGCGTGCCAACTGGTCGAGATGGAAACAGAAGTTGATCAGCTCGCGGCGGGGAACCTTGCGATTGCCGAACATCCTGTGTTGTTCGACCGGGTTGCCGGTGACCAGGTCGAGGTCCATGCGCTTGAGGCGCATTTCGAGGTCGACGACGTTCATCGCGTCGATGCGCCCGAACACCATGCGCCCTTCCATACTGACCGCCTTGTAGTCGAAGATCATGGCTACATCCGGCTGGTCAGGTCGACGACGCGCCCGAGTTCCTCGAGCGAGGTAGTGCCGTTCAGCACGCGCCTGATGCCGTCGTCGGCGAGCGTGACGAAGCCCTGGGCATTCGCCCGGCTGCGGATCTCGTGGGTCGTTGCGCGGCGGGCGATCAGCTCGTCGAGGCCCTCGTCGATACGCAGCAGTTCCATGATCGCGATGCGCCCGCGGTAGCCCTGGAAGTCGCAGCGCTCGCAGCCGGTCGCGCGGAACAGGACCGGGTGCGAGCCGTCGGCCGCCATGCCGATCAGCTGCAATTCGTGGCTCTCGGCATGGTAGGGCGACTTGCAGTGCTCGCACAGGCGGCGGACCAGCCGCTGCGCGACGATGCCGATGATGTTGCCGGCCATGACATCGGGCAGCACGCCGATGTCGAGCAGGCGCGGAATGGTGCCGATCGCCGAGTTGGTATGCAGCGTCGAATACACCTGGTGGCCGGTCATCGCCGCGCGGAACGCCATTTCCGCGGTATCCGCGTCGCGGATCTCGCCGACCAGGATGATGTCGGGGTCCTGTCGCATCATCGAGCGGATGCCGTTGGCGAAATCGAGCTTGGCCGCGTCCGAGACCGACGTCTGCCGGACCATCGCCATCGGGTACTCGACCGGGTCCTCGAGGGTCATGATGTGCACCCCCTCGGAATTGATGTGGTTCAACACCGAGTAGAGCGTCGTCGTCTTGCCGCTGCCGGTCGGACCGGTGACCAGGATGATGCCCTCCGGGCGGGCGATCATCAGCTTGAGGCGCTGCAGGTGATCGTCGGCGAGCCCGAGATCCTCCAGCGGCACGATGCCCTTCTGGCGGTCGAGGATGCGCAGGACGATGTTCTCGCCGTGGATGGTCGGCTGGCAGGCGACACGGAAATCGACCTGGCGGCCCGATACCGTCAGCCCGATGCGGCCGTCCTGGGGGGCGCGCATTTCGGCGATGTTCATGCCCGACAGCACCTTGATGCGGACGGTCATCGCCGGCCAGTACGATTTGTGCAGCGCGCGGATCTGCCGCAGCATGCCGTCGATGCGGTAGCGGATGCGCAGGAAGGTGGCTTCCGGCTCGAAGTGGATGTCGGAGACGTCACGCTTCACCGAGTCGGTGAGGATCGAGTCGATCAGCCGCACGACCGGCTGGCTGTATTCGTCGTCGGACGCCGACAGGCTTTTCCAGTCGATCTCGCCGGTCTCGATCTCGTGCAGGATGCCGTCGATCGACAGCTCGTAGCCGTAATACTGGTCGATGGCGCGGTCGATCTCGGATTCGCCGGCCAGCAGCGTTTCGATCTCGACATGCTCGGGCAGCAGCGAACGGACCTTGTCGAAGCCGACGATGTCACGGGTGTCGGACGCCGCCAGCGTCAGGCGCTGGCTGGCCTCGTCGTAGTCGAGCGGCAACAGGTGATGGCGCTTGGCGACGTCGCGCGGCACGAATTTGAGCGCCTGCGGATCGACGATCGCGTTGGAGAGGTCGATGCTCTGCCGGCCGAGGCTCTCCGACAGGGCCTCCCGCAGTGTCGCCTCGGACACGAAGCCGAGCGACACGAGCAGCTTGCCGATTGGCTGGTTGGCCTTCATCTGCTCGAGCAGGGCGATGCGCAGCTGGTCCTCGGAGAGGATGCCGCGCGTGATCAGGATCTGTCCGAGCGGGCGGCGCGGGGCGTCGGTACTCATGGTCGCCTCGGGTTCAGGGCTGCAACTCGCCGAGGCGAACCCTGACGCGCTCGCGGTCGAAGGCCGCCGGCCGCCTCTGGGCGGCATCGAGCGCCAGGCGGTAGTGCTGGGCGGCGAGCTTGGGCTGGCGCAGGTGATCGAGGCTGACGGCCAGGTTGAACAGGTAGTCCGGATTGTCGCCGTCGGCGGCGACGGCGTTGAAGTAGACCGGTTGTGCCTCGGGCCAGCGCCCCTGGCGTGCGTACAGGTTGCCCAGCGCGAAATTGAGCGGTGCCGACTCCGGCTGCGCCGCGAGCAGCAGCTTCAGCCGGCTCTCGCTGGCCTGCGGGTCGCCGCCGGTACCGGCGCCGAGCACGGCAGCCTGCGCTGCCGGATCGGCCGGATTGGCTGCGACTGCCCGCTGCCGGTAGCGCGCCGCATCGCCGGGCCGCCCCTCGCTCTGGGCGATCGCCGCCAGCGCCAGCAACGTGTCCACGTTGTGCGGATCGGCCTTCAGCGCCAGTTCGTAATCGCGGCGAGCGGCTTCGACCTGATTCGCCTGCAGGCTGGCGTAACCGCGCTGCGCGTTGGCGTCCGGCTCAGGTCGGCTGCGCGTCAGGCGGATCGGCATCCGTGCCCCGGGCGCTTCGCCGCCCGCTCTTGGCTGCGGCGTGTCGTACTGCGGCAGCGGCGCGGTCCTGACCGGGGCGGTTGCGGTCGACGCCGGCAGCGGCGGCAAAACGGCCGGCGTGGCTGGCGGGGGCAGTGGTACCGCGGGCACGGCGGCCGGCGGCAGCGGACGGGCGGCTGGGGCCGGGGTGGCGGCGATGCCCGGCACCGGCTGGCTGAGCGAGCCGCCGCCGATCGACTGCACCTGGTACCAGACGTAGGCGCCGATGGCAACGGCTGCCACGCTGAGCGCGCCAAGCGTCAGCCACAACGGGCTGCGCGAGGGAGCCGCTGCCTGCTTGGCGGCAAACGCATTGCGTGCCGTCGCGCGACTGAGGTCGTCGGTGGCAGGTGTCCTGGCCCCGGCTGGCGTGGCCGCTGGCGGCGGCAGCGATGGCGATGGCGGCGGTACCGATGCCTCCGGAGGCGGCGATGGCGGTGCCCCCGACGCCAGCTCGGCGTCGAGGGCGTCGATGTGGGCGGCCAGATCGGGCAGCGCCTTCATCGCCGCCGGTGCCTGGGCGATGGGTTCCAAGGCCAGCGTGTCGCCGCCGACGGGCGCCGGCATCGGCGCCGCCGCCACGCGGGCGGCTTCCTGCTTGCTCGTCTCGGCCCGCTTGAGGGCGTCCATCAGAAGGCTCATCGTGGCTTCTTAATGGCTGCGAAGATTGTTGAGTGGTTGTGCTTCGGGAGACTGGGCGAAGAAATCGTCACCAGGGAGTTTTCCGCGATAGTTGGCGAAGTCGCCGTTGAGGCTGGGATCTTTGATAACCACCGGTCGCAAGAGGATAACCAGTTCTGATTTGGTGGCTGCATTATTGCGTGTCGTAACAAGTTCGCCGAGAAGCGGGATCTGGCCAAGTATGGGAACCCGCCCTGTCTGCCAGTTTACGCTGTCGATCATCAGGCCACCGAGAACGGCGATTTCCCCGCTCGCGATGCGCATCACAGACTCGATTTCCCGGGTGCTGATTTGGGGGACCAGATTCTGCACCCCGGCTCTTTTCAGGTCAGGGTTGGGGTCCGCCTTGAGTTCTGTGACACTGGAAATGCTGGGGCGGATGTTTAGAATCACCATGTCGTTTTCGCTGACCTGCGGCGTGACCGTCATCACCAGCCCGACCGAAACTGTCTGCGGCGTCGTGGTGGTTGCGGTTACGGGCTCGCCACCGGGAACATTCGATGGCGTGAGCTGCGACTGGACGTAGAAGTACGTGAAGTTTTCGACGACTTTCATCAAGGCTGTCTGGTTGTTCATCACGGATAAACGCGGGCTAGACAGAACCTTTGCTGTTCCAAATGACTGCAAGATATCAACGATGCCTCTGACTGTGGTATCAGCGTCCTGTTGGTTCTTGAATGTCAACGAGAAGGGGTTTACTACGGTTCCTGTGTTCGAACTGATATTGGCTGGCGAAATCGAGAAACTCTTGCCGATTACACCATCTGCCACTATGCGGCTCCAATTGATGCCCTGTTTGTAGCCATCTCCTAGCTCAACTTCGACAATGGTCGCTTCGATCAGCACCTGCCGGCGGGAGGAGTTGACGACACGGTCGATAAACTCCCCAATTTTTTCATGCTGGCGATTGGTGGCGCGCACCGTGATGACGCCGCTCTCAGCGTTCATGATCACCGAGGCCGCCTCGCGGAAGGTGTTGCGCCGGACGACGGAGTTGCCGCTGGCCTGGCTTGACGATCCCGGCGCCGGATTGGCCTGCAACGCGTTGGCGATGGCTTGGGCGCTGCGCGGGCCGCTGCCCTGCGGCAGCGCCGCGGCGCCGGTAGCCGTCTGGCTGCTGGCCTGCTCGATGACCGTTTCACTCGACCCCTCGGGAAAAACCTTGTCGGTTTCATGCAGGATGTCCTTGATGTTTTTCTCAAGTGATTCCCAGAAAAGGTTCTTCGAGGTGTTGGTAATTTCCGTCTTCGATATGTTGCCGCCAGCGTTGCTTGGCGTACCTCCGCCCGCTGCGCCTCCCGGAACGCTGGTCGCAATCTGGGTATTGGCCGACACCGTGCCAGTCACGTTGCGCGCCATGTTGACGTAATCGACCTTGTAGCTCTTCAGGAACGGCGAATCCGGCATCACGGCGAGGTTCGGGCCGTCGAGTTCGAAGCGCATGTCCACCTGCTTGGCGATGCGCGTCAGCAATTGCGGCAGGGTCTGGTCGATGGCGTTCAGGGAGACCGTGCCGGTAATCCCGGGGTGGATATCGACGTTGACCTTGGCGTCGCGCGAGAGGGCGAAGAGCAGGTCGCGCACCTGTACGTTGTTGACGACGACGCTGTAGGTTTCCGCTTTGGGCAGCGCGCGCGGCTTGGGCAGCGCCAGCGTCTGCTGCACCGGGGCGGGAATCGCTCCGCTCCCCGGCGGCGGGCTGGTTTCGCTGCTGATGTGCCCGTCGAGGGGCTGGCGCGGCGTCGGTGC
>Ga0105090_10001320_pt1 | contig 13279 bp, 12 predicted proteins | sample PPLLak3March2015_FD_79110 | JGI IMG/M metagenome (GOLD analysis project Ga0105090, IMG submission 79110) | Freshwater sediment microbial communities from Prairie Pothole Lake near Jamestown, North Dakota, USA - PPLs Lake P7 Core (1) Depth... | ecosystem: Environmental > Aquatic > Freshwater >... | reverse complement strand
TCTCCCCGTTCCGGGTTCATGCGCGGGGCCGTGCGCGGCATGGACGCCGCGCCCGGAGCCCCCATGGATGGGTTCACGGCGTCCCCGCGCGTGAACCCGGGACGGGGAGACGCCTGATGCGCCTGCCCCATCACGCGGCCTTCGTGTCGCCGTCCGCCGCCGGATGGAACGGCTCGTTGCGCTCCGCCCGCTCGCGCAGCCACTTCGATGGCTTGAAGCGCTTGCCGTAGCGCTTGGCGAGCCGGTCGCATTCGGCCACGAAATTGCGGATGCCGATCGTATCGACGTACGAGAGCGTGCCGCCCGTCCACGCCGGGAAACCCCAGCCGAGGATCGACCCAAGGTCGGCCTCGGCGGCGGTGGTCACCACGCCCTCCTCCATGCAGCGCGTCGTCTCGAGCGACTGGATGTAGAGCAGGCGCTTCGTCACCTCGTCGACCGTGGGCTGCTGCGCCGCGCGCGGGAAGACCTCGGCCAGGCCCGGCCACAGGTGCTTCTTGCCGTCCTGCGGATATTCGTAGAAACCCGCGCCGAAGCGGCGGCCTGGGCGCTTCAGCTCCTCGACGAATTTCTGCACCGTGTCGTACGACACCGGCTTCTGGTAGCGGCGGCCGAGGTCCTGCTCAGTCTGGCGCATGACCTTCCAGCTCAAGTCGATCGACACCTCGTCGGAGACCGCGAGCGGGCCGACCGGCATGCCGGCGAGCTTGGCAACGTTTTCGATCAGCGCGGGATTGACCCCTTCCTGCAGCAGCGCGATGCCTTCGTTCACGAAGGTGCCGAAGCAGCGGCTGGTATAGAACCCGCGACTGTCGTTCACCACGATCGGCGTCTTGCGCAGCTGGCCGACGTAGTCGAGCGCGCGGGCGAGCGTGTCCTCGCTGGTCTTCTTGCCGAGGATGATCTCCACCAGCGGCATCTTGTCCACGGGCGAGAAGAAGTGGATGCCGATGAACTGCGCCGGGCGCTTCGAGGCCTGCGCGAGGCCGGTGATCGGCAGCGTCGAGGTGTTGCTCGCGAACACCGCGTTCTTCGGGATCACCGCCTCGGTCTTCGCCGTGACGTCGGCCTTGATCTCGCGGTTCTCGAACACCGCCTCGATGACGAGGTCGGCGCCGGCGAGGTCGTCGTAGCTCGCCGTCGGCTTGATGCGCGCGAGGATCGCGTCGGCGTCGGCCTGGCTGCGCTTGCCCCGGCCCACGTCCTTGACGAGCAGCTGCCGCGAGTAGTCCTTGCCCTTCTCGGCGAGTTCGAGCGTGCTGTCGAGCAGCACCACGTCCATGCCGGCGCGCGCGGAGACGTAAGCCACGCCCGCGCCCATCATGCCGGCACCGAGGATGCCGAGGCGGCGCACCTGCGACTTCGGCGGTCCGGACGGACGGCGCATCAGCTTGTCGGCGAGGCCCTTGTTCACGAACAACGTACGCATCAGGTTGCGCGCCACGGCCCCCGACAGCAGCTTGCCGAAGTACTTCGACTCGATGCGCAGGCCCTGTTCGATCGGCACCTGGGTGCCCTCATAGACGCACGAGAGGATCGCCACCGGCGCCGGGTAATTGCGCATCGTGGCCTTCGCGGTCAACGCCGTGCCGGCCATGAACGCCTGCGCCACGGCGGGCGAGGTCTGGCCTGCGCCGCCCGGGATCTTGAACCCCTTCTTGTCCCACGGCTGCACACCTTCACCGCCCTTGAGGATCCACTGGCGGGCGCGCTCGACGATCTCCGCGACCGGCGCGACTTCGTGCACGAGGCCCTGCTTCAGCGCGTCGGCCGGCGCGAGCTGCTTGCCTTCGGTGATCAGGCGCAGCGCCGCGGGAATGCCGATCAGGCGCGGCACACGCTGGGTGCCGCCGGCACCCGGCAGCAGGCCGATGGTCACTTCGGGCAGGCCGACACCGGCCTTCGGGCCGTCCTCGATCACGCGATAGTGGCAGGCGAGCGCCACCTCGAGACCGCCGCCGAGCGCCACCCCGTTGATTGCAGCCGCGATCGGCTTGCCGCAGGTCTCCATGCGGCGGAACAGCTTGTGCAGCGACCAGCTGAACTCGGATGCCTCCCGGGCCGAGGTGCCGCGGTCGAACGCGCCCACCATGTCCTTGATGTCGGCACCCGCCATGAAGCTCGACTTCGCCGACGAGATCACGGCGCCCTTGATCGCCGGATCGGCGACGACCTTGTCGATGCAGTCGGCCAGGTCGGCCTGGAAGCCGGGCGTCAGCACGTTCATCGGCCGGTCGGCCACGTCGATCTTCAGGTGAGCGATGCCGTCGGCGTCGACGGAGAATTGGATGTTCTGTGTCATGTGAAAACCCTTGGGTCCTGTGTGCGCCGCGCGTCAGACGCGCTCGATGATCGTGGCGGTGCCCATGCCGCCGCCCACGCAGAGCGTGACGAGCGCCGTGGAGAGGTTCCGCCGCTCGAGCTCGTCGAGCACCATGCCGAGGATCACCGCACCCGTGGCACCGAGCGGGTGGCCCAGCGCGATCGCGCCGCCGTTCACGTTGACGTTGTCCATGGTGAGGTCCATGTCGCGCACGAAGCGCATCACCACCGAGGCGAACGCCTCGTTGATCTCCCACAGGTCGATGTCCTTCGGCTTCATGCCGGCGCGCTTCAGCGCCTTGCGCGCCGAGCCCGCCGGGCCGGTCAGCATGATCGTGGGCTCACTGCCGATCGAGGCAAACGCGCGGATGCGCGCGCGCGGCGTGAGGCCTGCCTTCTTCGCAGCCTTCCGGCTGCCGACCAGCACCGCAGCGGCGCCGTCGACGATGCCGCTCGAGTTGCCCGCGGTGTGCACGTGGTGGATCACCTCGACTTCCGGGTAGCGCTGCAGCGCCACCGCATTGAAACCACCCTGTTCGCCCATCATTTCGAACGCGGGCTTGAGCTTGGCGAGGTCGGCCATGGTCGTGCCAGGACGCAGGTACTCGTCCTTGGCGAGCGCGACCTCGCCGATGACGTCCTTCACCGGGACCACCGAGCGGTCGAAGAAGCCCGCCGCCTGCGCATGCGCCGCGCGGCGCTGACTCTCGACCGCATAGGCGTCGACCTGCTCGCGCGTGAAGCCTTCGAGCGTGGCGATCAGGTCGGCGCTGATGCCCTGCGGGATAAAGTGCAGCGGAAAGGCGACTGCCGGGTCGATGGCCCAGGCGCCGCCGTCCATGCCCATCGTCACGCGCGACATGGGCTCGACGCCGCCACCGATCACCACGTCGGACTGGCCCGCCATGATCTGCGCGGCCGCGGTGTTCACGGCCTCGAGTCCCGAGGCGCAGAAGCGGTTCAACTGCTTGCCGGGCACGCTCTCGGCATAGCCCGCGGCCAGCGTCGCGATGCGCGCGATGTCGGCGCCCTGCTCGCCCACCGGCGTGACGCAACCGAGGATGACGTCGTCAACCTGCGAGGTGTCGAGCGAGGTGCGGTCACGCAACGCGGCGAGCGTCTGTGCCGCGAGCTGGATCGGCGTGATCGAATGCAGCGAGCCGTCCGGCCGGCCGCGGCCGCGCGGGGTGCGCACGGCGTCGAGGATGAAGGCGTCAGTCATGTCGGTGTCCCCGAAGGTTGTTGCAACGCAATACTACATCAGCATTCGAAACTGGCCCGGTGCGCCACCACGCCGGGAGGCCCGCCCCGCCCACAGGCGCGACGGACGCCAGGTCAGCGGAAACTCGGCTTGCGCTTGCCGAGAAACGCCGCCACACCCTCCTGTCCGTGCGGGTGCAGCGCCTGGGCGGCGATCGTGCGGCCCTCGAGCGCCATCTGCGACTCGAGGCCCGGGTCGGCCGCGTCGATCAGCCGCTTCACTGCGGCATACGACTCCGTGGGGCCCGCGGCGAACCTGGCCGCGAGTGCCTGTGCCTGCGACAGCACCTCGGCATCCTCTACCACCTGGTTCACGAGCCCCCATGCGAGCGCCTCGTCGGCGCTCAGCGTGCGGTTGGTCAGGAACAACTCGATCGCCCGGCGACGGCCGACGATGCGCGGCAGCAGGAACGAGGTGCTGCAGTCGGGCGCGAGGCCGACCCCCGTGTACGCGAGTGAGAAGCGACTGCTGCGCCCGGCGATCGCGAGGTCGGTCATGCAGACCAGGCCGACGCCGCCACCGGCCGCCGTGCCGTTCACCGCGGCGATCACCGGCGCCTTCATGCGCGTGAAACAGGCGATCGCCCCGTGGATGTTCGTCGTCAACTCGTTCAGGAAGGCGCCCACGCTGGCACCCTGCTGCGCCATCCCATTCAGGTCGCCGCCGAAACAGAAGTGCTTGCCCGCGCCCGTGACCACCACCGCGCACACGGCGGGGTCACCCTCGACTCGCAGCGCCGCCTCGAGCAGGTCGCGACCCATCGCCATGTTGAGCGCGTTCGCACCGTCAGGGCGGTTCAGGGTGACTGTGGCGACGCCGTCGCGTACGTCGACCAGTACGGTCTTGTCCATCGAGCCTCCGTGAAAGATCAATTGCTGGTGGCGCTTGCCGGTTGCGCCGCGGCACCCGGTGCCGAACGCGCGCTGCGGGCCAGCTCGGCGAGCTGCTTTTCAAGGTAGTCGAAGAATTCTTCGCTCGGTCTTGCACTGCCGGGCACGAACAGATTGAGGGCCATGCCCCGCAGCGTGCAGGTGGCGAGTTCGTAGCCAATCTCGAAATGAGACCCGCCCACGTTCCAGTCCGGCACGACCTCACGGGCCGTTTCGCGGAATTCACGAGCGAAGGCAGCCTCCGCAGGCGCGAGGATGTCGGCAAGTTCGGGATCGGTGCGCGCGGCTACGCACAACTCGACGAACACCGCGTACAGCGGATGCCTGAGCTGGTCCCAGTGGGCGCGCAGCGCAGCGTGGGCACGACTCTCGCCGGGCGGCAGTCCTTCCACGGCGGCGCGGAACGCCTTCAGGCGCTTGGCGTGCAGGTGCTCGACCGCGGCCCGCACCACGTCCATGCGTGTCGGAAAATGGTGGAGCATGGCGCCGCGCGAGAGCCCGGCCTCTTCGGCGATGGCCGGCGTGGTGGTGTGGAAATAGCCGAGTTTCGTGAAGCAACGCAGCGTCGCTTCAAGGATCTGCAGGCGGGTTGCGGCACTCTTGCGGGCCTGCCATCCACTGGGCGCAACGACCGGCGTGGGGGCCGGGAGTTCGGTTCGGTCGGACATCCGATTCCTCTGGGCTGCGTAGCCCACCGAGGATGTTGGCGCCGATGAAAAATGTCAAAGGTGACGGGATACGACCCGCCACGCCCCGGGGGTCACTCGTCCGGGGCCACCGCGAGGCGCAACCCGTCCAGTGCGGGGGTGAAGTCGACCTGGCAACTCAGGCGCGACCGGGCCGGGTCGTAGTGCTGGAGTTCGACCAGCAGTTCCTTCTCGTCACCCTGCGGGGCCGGGAGGCGCGGGATCCACTCGGGATCGACGAAGATGTGGCAGGTGGCGCACGAGCACAGGCCGCCGCAGATCGCGGTGACGCCATAGTCGTACTCGCGCAGGGTTTCCATGAGCTTCACGCCCAGTTGCCCCTCGATCTCGTGCTCGATCCCGTCCCGATCCTTCACCAGCATCTTGGCCATGGTTCACCCGTCGCCCGGTTAAGCGCTCAATTATTGCAGCGCAACAGCCGTCGCGCCAAACGTTCTGCAAACCACGCCTCGTCGCCGGCCGGTTCCGGGAAGCGCGACCGGTACCAGAGCCACTGCACGTAGTCGAACAGCCAGCGGGCATCGTCGAGGTAACGCCCATCGGAGGCCGGCAGCCGGCCATAGGCTGCGAGGAACTCCTCGGTCGGGCCCGGCCCCAGGTCGTGCAGGGTGAGGAAGCTCGCCAAGTCGAAGAGCGGATTGCCGCGTCCGCCGTATTCCCAGTCCACCAGCCAGACCTGCGCGCCATCGTCGAGCAGGTTGAGGTGATGCAGGTCGTTGTGGCACAGCGTCGTCGTAGGCTGGCTGTCGCCGAGCCTCGCGAATGCCGTCGCGGCGCGCTCGGCGAGCGCGGCGCCGGTCGCATCAGGCTGCGGCAGGGTCGCCGCCAGCCACCGGGCCTGCCGCTCATAGTCAACGTCGTGGACACCGGCCGGCACCGGCAATTCGTGCAGTTGGCGCAGGCGCCTGGCGACGCGGCGGAGATTGTCGGGCGACTGCGCATCCGCGGCGCTCCAGGTCCGGCCTTCGATGAAGCGCGTCACCAGCAATCCCTGCGCCGGCTCGCAGGCAAGCACATCCGGTGCGAGGCCGGCGGCCGACACGGCCCGCAGTACGGCGCATTCACTCCAGCGATCCACGCCGAGGCGCGCCGCCTGCGGATGCCCGAGGCGGACGAACCAGCGCTCGCCACTCGAGTCGAGGCGCCAGGCGCGGTTGCTCAGGCCGCCGTCGATTCGCGCGAGGTGCCCGTCGGCCAGCCGACGCGTCACCGAGCACCCGCGCAGGCTCGCGCGCACTTCGATTTCGTCCAGTTCGGTCACGGCAGCAGGCTCAGCCATGCGCCCCCTCCGCCGCAGCGCCGGGAGCACGGACCAGATCGGCCCGCCATGCGAAATAACCCTTGATCGCGATCACGACGTAGACGACGAACAGCACCGCCGTCGCGTGGAAGCCCTGCGTCCAGTAGAGCGCCGCCGCCACCGAGTCGACGACGATCCAATACAGCCAGTTCTCGAGCACCTTGCGCGCGACCATCCACGTGGCGAGCACGCTCACCCATGCGACGAACGCATCGACGTACGGCACCCAGCCGCCCTGCGACCGCGCGACGATCCAGCCGTTCACCGCCGACGCGGCCAGCAGTGCAACGATCGAGATGGCGTGCTGGCCGCTGCGCCAGCGCGCGACCGGCAGCGTCGCGCCCTCCCCGGAGCCGCGTCGCCAGGCCCACCAGCCGTACGCGCCCATCGCGATGTAGAACACCTGCAGCGCCGACTGCATGACGAGCCCGCCGCGCGCGAAGAGCACGAGAAAAATGGCCGAGCTGGCGATGGCGCAGGCCCAGCACCAGGCGTTCTGCCGCACTGCGAGCAGCAGGTAACCGAGCGCGAACAGCACCGCGATCCACTCGGCGGGTGAAATCGCCGCGAGCGCCGCGAGTACTGCGTCGAGCGCCCCGGCGAGTGTCATCCGCGTCTTTCCGGCGCGGGGCCGCCGCCGAGCACTTTCATGACGAACACGGCGCGCGAGTCGCTCGCGAACGTCTCTTTCGTCTCGGCCGCAAGTGCTGCGAACACCACGTCGTGCTCACCCGAGACCTGCGTGCTCATGGCGTTGGTCTCGACGCGCAACCCGGACCTGCGGTTCAAGCGGTCGATGAAGTCCTGGATCGGCGGGATGAAGTCCGCATCGAGCGGGTACAGGCTGATGTCTACTGCAATGCGCATGCGTGTCTCCTGGGTGTCAGAGGGACCACGTGACAGTCACGCCGAACTGCCGGGGATCGCCCTGCTGCACGTACAGCGTGTTGGCGAAATCGGGGGGCTCGAGGCCGAAGTAAAAGCCGCGCACGGCGTAGCGCTCGTCGAACACGTTGCGCCCCCAGAGGTAGGCAGACCAGCGGCCTGATGCGTAACCGGCCTTCAGGTTCAGCAGCGAGTACGGGTCGGACTGCTGGTCGTGGCTCGCATCGAAGTAGAACGCGTCGCTGCCGTACAGGTCGGCGCGAACCATCCAGCCTTGCGACGAGTTCCACTCGGCGGACAGGGAATATTGCCAGCCCGGTGCGTGCGCCTGCTCGCGGCCGTCGAGGTCGCGGTCGCCATACTCGTAACCAACGTACTCCGTGTGCAGCAGGCCGAGCGTTGCGCCGAGCGTGAGCCCGTCCACCGGGCGCCACGCCAGCATCGCCTCGAGCCCGGCATTGCGGCCACGCGCTGCGTTGTCGGTGTAGAAGACATAGGACAGCGGGTCGCCCGGATCGAGCTGGAACGAGGTCGCCACCTGCTGCGACTCGCGCCACATCTGGAACACAGCCACCTCGGCCGAGAGGCGTCCGTCGTCGCTCGCGTGGCGCAGGCCCGCTTCGAGGTTCCACAGGTACTCGGGCTCGAACTCGCGCCGGTCGTCCGGCACGAACAGGCCGATGTTGAAGCCACCGCCCTTGTAGCCGCGGCTCGCCGTCAAGTACCAGCCGCTGCGCGCGCCGACGTCACCCGACAGCGACAGGTGCCCGCCGGCCATCGTGTCGCGCGGCGCGAATGACGCGCCGTCGCTGTCGTCGTAGTCGGCCGAGCGCGTCTCCACGCGCAGGCCTGCCGACAGCACCAGGCTGCCGCCGAGCCCCCATTCCGCCTCGCCGTACGCTGCGGCATTCGTCGCCGCGTATTCGGTCGAGAGCAGCGGACGCAGCAGTTCGCCAGCGAACTCGTCACGCTGCCGGTTCTCCTCCTCGAGGCGCAGGGCGTACACACCCACCAGCCAGCCGAATCCCTGGCCGCGTGCCGTCGAGTCGCTGATCAGGCGCAGGTCCTGGCTCAGCGTGCGGCGCTCCCGCGCGTAGCGCGAGAAGTAGTCGTACGGCGCGTACTCACCCCAGTATGGGTCGTTGCCCCAGTCACCGTCGAAGCTGTAGACGATGTCGGAATCGGCGTAGGCCGTCGTCGAGCGCAGCGTGGCGCGCTCCAGGCCGCCGTCGATCCGCAGCGCCAGGCCGCTCGAGCGTTGCGTGTCCTGGCCGGGCCTGTCGGACAGTGTGTCGAACGAGTTGTCCGGCGCGAAGGCATCGAAGCCATTGTCGAGTTCCGCGTGCAACAGGGTAAGACCCACCTGCCAGCCTTCCGCCGGCTCGAGCGCGAGCTTGGCGCGCGCAGTGAGTTCGTCACGGCCATTCGTATCGTTGCGGTCGAGATACCGGTTGTGGCGGAAGCCGTCGCTCTCGGCCTGCTGGACGGCAACACGCCATGCGCCTTGCCGCGGACCGCTGCTCCCCAGCGCCCCGCCGGCCACGAGTCCCGCCGACAGCATGCCGTCCTCTCCCGCGGTCACCTCCGTGTGCAACTCGCGCTCGGGACGCGCGTCGCGGGTGCGGACGTTGATGAGCCCGGCGAGCGCATTGGCGCCGTAGCGCGTGCCCTGCGGCCCCCGCAGGACCTCGACCTGCCCGACGTCGAACGACGTGGCCGGCATGCCGACGCCGCTGAAGTCGATGTCGTCGATCAGGAACCCGACCGACGGGTTGGGCGCCCCCTGGTACTGCTCGAGTTCGCCGACGCCACGCAGCTGGAAATAGCGTGGCCGGGAGGTTCCGCCCGACCAGCTCAGGTTCGGCACGAGACCGAGCACGTCCTGCAGGTGCTGCAGGCCGGCGGCCTCGAGTGCCCCGGCGTCGAGCACGGTGGTACTGACCGGGAAGTCGCCGATCCCGGCCGGGCGCAGGGACGCGGTCACGACGATTTCCTCGAGCTCCGTCGGCTCGGGAGCGTTGCCAGGGGCAGCCGCCGGGACGGCCGCTACCGGCAGGGCAAGCGCGCACGCAACGCACAATCCCTTTCGGAATGCGCTGTAACTCAATGAATAAAATAAATAAAGCGAGCGAACGACGGGCATGGTACCTGCTCCCTACGCCGGTGCTAGCCGGATCAGGTTCAACGGGTTCGCCGATGAGCGGCTCACGCCGCGGTCGACATCTCAGGCCCAGTCAGGCCACCCCAAGGTGACGCGCAGTATACGTTTGCACGCTCGAATCGGGAATCGGGCTGGTTGACGGCGGCGACGGCGTGGGGGCTAATGCGCGTCCGAAGAATTCCGGATCGAGACCCGTATGCCGAAGCGCAAGTGCCGCCTGTTCCTCGTCGATACGTTCACGCGCGAGCGCTTCTGCGGCAACCCGGCCGCGGTGGTGCTCGACGCCGAGCAATTGAACGACGACGAGATGCGCCGGCTGGCGCGCGAACTGCACGGCACCGAGGTTGCGTTCGTGCTCGCGGCCGACGCGCCCGACCACGACATCGAGATCCGCTTCTTCTCGCCGCGCCGCGAGGTGACCTTCATCGGCCACGCGGCGCTCGCCGCCCACTACGTGCGCGCCATCGCGGACGGCGTGCCCGAGGGCAAGGTGCGGCAGAAGTCCGGCAACGCGATCATCGAGGTCGAGGTCACGGGCGAGGCTCCCAACCTGCACGTCACCCTGCACCAGAGCCCGGCAGCGTTCGGCCCGATCGTGCCGGAAGAGCGGCGCGGTCCGGTGTTCGACGCGCTCGGCATCAGCTCCGCCAGCCTCCACCCCGCCTGCCCGGTGCAGGTGATGAGCAAGTGGAATTCGCGCCTGCTGATCGGCCTCAAGTCGCCCGAGATCCTCGAGTCGCTGCAGCCGGACATGCAGGCGCTGATGCACCTGACGCCGCGTGTCGGCGCCGACGGCTTCTTCGTCTTCGCCCTGCAGCCCGGCACCGATCCACTCACCACCGAGTCGCGCATGTTCTGCCCGGTGATCGGCGTGCCAGAGGACCCGGTCAGCGGCAACGCGCACGCCATGCTCGGCGTGTACCTCGTCCACCACGGCCTGCTCGCTTCGAACGGCCACCCGGCGCGGCTGATCGGCCACCAGGGACGCTTCGTCGATCGACCCGGCCAGGTCGAGGTGCAGGTCGCGGCCTCGGGCAAGCGCGCCACGGCCGTGCAGGTCGCGGGCGACGCGACGATCGTCTACCAGGCCGACCTCGAGTTCTGAGGCGATGCCCGCCGCGGGCAGCCTCGCGACGTTGGCCGGCATTGCCGCGCTGTGCGGCACGGGCCCGCTCGACATCCTGCTCACCAATGACGATGGTGCCGGTGCCGCCGGCATTCGCGCACTGCGGGCGCAGCTCACGGCAGCCGGCCATCGCGTCACGCTCGTGGCGCCCGATCACAATGCCAGCGGCACTGCGATGGGCTTCAACTGGGACACGGTGCGGGTGACGCGCGATCCGGATGATCCATCGGTATTTGCGGTGAGCGGCACGCCGGCCACGGCAGTCGTGCTCGGCGCCAGCGCACTCTTCCCCCAGGGCCGGCGCCCCGACCTCGTGATCTCGGGCATCAATCACGGGCCGAACAAGGGCTCGCTGCTCGTGTTGTCGGGCACCGTCGGCGCCGCGCTCGCGGGCACGCTGCTGCTCGACCCGCCCGTGCCGGGCTTCGCCGTGAATGCCGAGCGCCTGAACCCGGCCGAGCCCGTGGACTCGGCAGCGAACCGCAAGCAGTTCGATGCGGTGGGCGAGCACTTCGCGCGACTCGTTGGCGAGACGCGGGGCTGGTTCTGCAAGGACGGCCGCGTGGTTCGCGGCCGCACCGTGCTCAACGTGAACTACCCTGCCCGCCCGCTACCCGAAGTACGCGGCACCGTCGTCGCACGGCAAGGCAGCGCGACCGACCTGCGTGTGTCGTTCTCCGCCACGGGTCCGGATGAATATCGAGCCGATGCCGAACGAGCCGACGCGCGGGGTCGCCGCGATAGCGACCTCCATTGGCTGGCGCTGGGCTACGTCACCGTAACGCCGGTGAGCGGCGCGATCGACGACGGTGAGGCTCCGGGCGGCAACCTGGAGCGCCGGCTGCGCCGGCTCTAGCGGGATTTCGTGGCCGCGCGGCGGGACGGCCAGCGTCAGTCGCCGAGCCAGCGATAGACCTCGCCCTCGGCGTGCGCACGCCCCTCTTCCACGAGCTTCACTGCGTGGGCGAGCAGAGAGTAGCGCGCATAGACATGCATGAATTTCGGCACGTCGTCGTAGACCTCGGGCAGCACGTCCTCGAGCGTGGCCGCGCGCCGCGTCCCGAGCGCACGCGCGAGCTTCTCTTCGCGCGCCTGCCGATGGCCGAGGACGCGCTCGATCTCGGCAACCGCCTTCGGGATCAGCGCGCCGTGACCCGGCGCCAGCACCGCCACCGGCAGCTCGCGCAGCTGCCGCAGCGAGTCGAGATACAGCCGCATCGAACCGTCAGGCGGAATGATGATCACCGTCGAGCCGCTCATCAGGTGGTCACCGGTGAAGAGCAGCCCGGCGTCCTCGAGCAGCAGGCACACGTGGTTCGAGGCGTGACCCGGGGTGTGCAGCGCGCGCAGCACCTCGCCGCCCGCCTCGATGCGCTCGCCGTGCCCGAGGCCGGCATCGGGCGCATAGCTCGGATCCTGGAAACCATCGCCGGGTGCCGGCAGGCCGTGCACCGGCGCCTCCGTGCGCTCCTTGAGCCACTGCGCGCCTGGCGAGTGATCCGGGTGCGAGTGGGTGCAGACGATGCGCGAAGCGATACCGCCTGCCACCTCGAGCACGCGCTCCAAATGACCTGGGTCGTCACAGCCCGGATCGATGATCACAGGACGTTCGGTGCCGACGACGTAGGTGTTGGTGCCCGGCCCGGTGAGCGGGCTCGGGTTGGGCGCCACGACACGCCACACCGCCGCAGCCACCTGCTGCACGGCGCCCGTCTCGGGCAGCGCGAAAGGATCGAAGTCGGCCATGGGCGCGATTCTACGCGGCCGGGGCCTCAGGGATCCTCCACCACGTAGCCCTTGGCACGCAACTGCGCAACGTAGCCGTCGGGCTTGAGGATCTGGTCGATCGACAGGACGGCCACCGTCGAGGCGTTCCGCTCCAGTGCCTGCTCGATTGCAGACAACCAAGCCGCTTGCCGGCGCTCGGGCCAGTCGGTGTAGCCGCGGTCGCGCATCACCTGGGCATTCAACACGACCGCGATGCAGGCGCTCGCATTGTCCACCGGCGCGAGCTCGCGCAGCTTCGCGACATCCCCGGTGGCCCAGGCGTTGGCGCGCACCCTCATCAAGTCGAGGTCGGACTCGAGCCGGGCGATCGTCTTCGCGAAGCACTCGACGTCGTCGAGCGGCGCCTGCTTGAAGTCCTTGATCGCATCGCGCGGCTTTTCCACCTTCACTGCGACTTCCGGCTCGACGACCTTCACCTTCGCCTTGCGCGCGAGCTTCTCGACAGCCGGCCAGATCACGCCGAACGACTCGAAGCCGTTCGCGCGCACGGCCTTCTCATAGAGCGCTCCGGCCGCGAAGATGGGGCGCCATTCCTCCACGTCGTCATCGCGACCGATGTAGCGCTCCTTGAGCGGCACCCAGCGCGCGTGCAGGTCGGCGGGCAAGAGGTCCTGCAAGCGCTCACCGTTCGGGTTCTTGCGCAGGCCGATGAGCGACGGCAGCAAGGTGATGCCACCCAGCGGACCCACCTTGGCGCTCATCGTGACCGGCCCGATGATCTCCTGCGACTCGGCGAGCACCGACTCCAGTTCGCTCGAGCGCCACTGCATCTTCTTCGGCAGCGGACCGTAGCTGCCCAGGATCCAGAGCACGTGGCCGTTGCCGGCGGCCGGGTGCGT
>Ga0105090_10001319_pt1 | contig 13288 bp, 9 predicted proteins | sample PPLLak3March2015_FD_79110 | JGI IMG/M metagenome (GOLD analysis project Ga0105090, IMG submission 79110) | Freshwater sediment microbial communities from Prairie Pothole Lake near Jamestown, North Dakota, USA - PPLs Lake P7 Core (1) Depth... | ecosystem: Environmental > Aquatic > Freshwater >... | reverse complement strand
GATTGGCTCCTCAGGTAGGACTCGAACCTACAACCCTCCGGTTAACAGCCCGGTCAAGGTGATTATGCCGCTGTTTGCTGCGCGCTGCCGGCGGTTGCTTGAGTGAGCGTTACTTCAATGAGGTCAACTGCTTAGTGAGTCGCGGCTACGTGCCGCGAGTTGCTACAAGTTGCGGCGAGTTGTGGCACCAAAAGGGCAAGAAAAGGGCAAAGTGGCAGCCGGAGGGTCGGAGGCGTTGTACTCTGCTGGTCCGTTCGTCTTATCTCGTAGGACGGTTGCCAGAGGCTGATGCAGGCCATCGATACGGTTTCCGGCGCCCTGCCCGACGAGGCTGCGGGCCTCGACGGCGCATTCGTCTCGCTGTATCGGGCGACGTTCCGGCAGGTGTTCGGCTACGCGCGGGCGCACACGTCGAGCGCGGCGGTCGCCGAGGAACTCGCGAGCCGCATCTACCTGAAGGCTTACGAGCAGCGAGCCCGGGCGCCGGTCGACGAACGCCAGCGCTACTGGCTGTTCCGGATCGCGGTCACGACGGTCATCGATCACCACCGGTCGGAGGCCCGCCGCCCCGTCTCGATGTCGCTGGATGAAATCGGCGACCTGGAGGACGAGGCCGCGGCGAATCCCGAACAGGGCCTGCTGGCGAGGGAGCGCTCTGCGGAATTGCTGGAGGCGATCGGCACCCTGAGCACGCGGGACCGGGAGCTCCTGCTGCTGAAGTTCGTCGGGCGGCACACGAACCAGGAAATCGGCGAAGTCCTGCGACTGTCTGCGCCGGCCGTCAGCATGCGCCTCATGCGGGCGCTCCGCCACCTGCGGCAACGGCTTCGTCGATCGGGTGAACGGCCATGAGGAAGACACGCACCCGCGCCCGGCTGATCTCTGAGTACGTCGACGCGCGCTTCAGGCGCCAACCGTCGGCCGACGGTGGGATGACCGAGAAGGCGGACCGGGACTTCGACGAACTGCTCGACCTCACGCGCGACCTGAGCCGCATCCAGATAGTGCCGCCGAGGGCGGCCGAAGATGCGGTGCTGCAGCGCCTGGCGCGCGAGCTCGCCGCGACGCCGGCGCCCACGCGGTCGTCGTGGCTCCCAGCGGCGTGGCGCCTCTCGACCCTCGTCGGCGGCCGACCGGTGAGCCCTGCCCCTGCGTGGCTGACCTCCATGGCGGCGCTCGCGGCGGTCGTGCTGGGGCTCGTCCTCATCATCCCGGGCGCGGACGCACCGCTCATGGCCGCGGACCTTCTCGCCCGGGCCGACAGGCTCGACGCAGTGGTTGCCCGCACCGAGGTGCTCTACCGGGAGGTCCGTACCCGGTTTCGTACTGCCCCGGGTGAAGCCGTCGCGGTGACGACGACGGCGCGCGAGTGGATCGAGGGCACCGGAGCGCGCTCGGCCACCGAGATCTCAGGGCCGGACGGCCGCCTGCTGTCGCGGTCCGTGAGCATCTCCGACGGACCTGCCGCCGGCTCGCGCATGCTGCTCCAGGGCGACGCCGCGAGCTCGCCGCGCGGCCTCCTGGTGGTGAGACCGAGCGCCCGGGAACTCGCCGAGGCCCTGCAGCGCATGCCGGACGCGGCCAGGCGCAGGCTCGATCCGATCCTCTCCAGGCGCCAGGTGGTGTCGGAGCCGGTGTGGAGCGAGCGCTGGGAGAACCGGATCCTGCTCGGCATCCAGCCGCGCGAGCCGCTCCCCGGCGAGGCGGTCACCGTGTCGCCATGGAGGCCCCCCGGCGGCGGCCGCGGCTACCGGCTGCAACTGACCGACAACTGGCGCCCGTGGGTCGAGTGGCGCGGCGACGGTATCGTGGGCCTGCCCGCGCGGTTCGAGCGCGTGCGCTACATCGACGGGAAGTCGTACCTCACGGTCCGCGACGAGGTGGAGTACCGCCTCGACGATGGGCGCGTCTTCGCCTACGTGCGCGAGGTCCTGCGCACCGCACGGGAACCGCTCGGACGCGGCGGGCAGGACACGTTCCGCCTCGACGTTCCACCCGGCACGCCCATCCGCCGGCTGCCTGCCGAAGACGAACTGCGGGCGATCGACGAGGCCATTCGCCGCGCGCCACCGTCCAGACACTGATCGGTTCGAAAAGGAGATCGTCATGAAGCGAGTCGTCGTCGCCATGCTCGTCGTGTATCTCGCGGCTGCTGCGGGCCACGCACAGACCACGGCCAACGGGTCGATCCGCGGGTACGCTCGCGACTCAACCGGGGGCGTACTGCCAGGCGTGACGGTGTCCGCGAGCAGTCCGAGCGTGCCCGGCGTGCGAACGGCGGTCACCGATGGAGAAGGCTACTACCGCCTGCTCGACCTGCCGCCGGCTACCTACACCGTCACATTCGAACTGCAGGGCTTCACCAAGCTCGCGCGCGAGGCGGTCGTCGTGCGCGCGGCCGCGAACGTGCCGATCGATGCGACGATGGCGATCGGCGGGATCACCGACGTGGTGGAGGTCAAAGCAGATACGCCGATGATCGAAGCGCGCGACGCCAGGCAGGCGGTGAACGTCAGCGGCGAGTTTCAGCGCAGCGTACCGCTCTCGGCGCGGCGCGACTGGGCCGACTCGATGGCGGTGACGCCGGGCGTCGTCACCGTGCAGTTCCCCGGCGTGGCCGGGATGTACTACCTGCACGGCGCCGATTTCAGCTCGCACGTGCTGCAGGTGGACGGCGCCGACCTCGCGTCCGCGGCGCAGGGGTACAACGGATTCATCAACCTGAGCGCTGAAGCGCTCGGGGACTCGCAGATCAAGACCGGCGCGGTGGACGCCTCCGCACCCATCGGCCTCGGCGCGGTGATGAACGTCGCGACGCCGAGCGGAACGAACCTGTTCAAGGGCACGGCCGTTCTCGTCTACCAGGCGAAGAGCTGGAACGGCAGCAACGTCGAGGGCGGTACGGCCAGCGAGGTGAACAACATCCAGCCGGACTTCTCGATCGGCGGCCCGATCATGAAGGACCGGTGGTGGTTCTTCGGCGCGTACCGCTACACGCGGTCCGACACGGGCATCAGCCGCTCGGCGGACCAGGTGGCGACGCTGCAGGCCCTCGACCCGTCGTTCGTGCCGTTCGACAGCCGCAACGAGGCGCACTACCTGTTCCTCAAGACGACTGCGCAGATCTCCGGCCGCCACCGCGTCCAGGCCTTCTACCAGGTGGACAACAACCCGAGCGACAGTGTCACGCCGATCGATGCGGATCGGTTCCAGAAGCGCGGCCCCGAAGGCGTCGGCGTCTCGGCTCAGCTGTCGTCGATCTGGAGCAACGTGCTCACCTCGCGCTTCACCTTCGCGTTCAACAACAAGGCAAATCAGGGGACGCTCTACGACTTCTCCCCGGTGCCCCGCGTGGTCCACGAGCAGACGTTCCCGTCGGCTGGGGTGCTGCTGGGCACCGGCCCCATCGCGAACCTCGACAACAGCGGCGCCGGCTTCGACTCGCCCTACCAGAAGTGGACGGTGTCGGCGGATTTCACCTACTACCAGAACGCCTGGAAGGGCAGCCACGAGCTGCAGTTCGGGTTCTACGGCCAGCCCCTGATCCGCGTGAAGTCGAGCCAGCGGCTGCCCGCGAGCGGCTTCGTGCTCCAGGAGGAGGTCCTCCGCAACCCGGGCAACCCGGGCGGCGGAACGATTCCGTTCCACCGGCAGATCTACAGCCTGGCGGACTACAACGACACCTGGCTGGACAGCTCGGACTACGCCGTCTATGTCCAGGACTCGTGGCGGCCGGCGGCGCGGGTGACGGTCACCGCGGGCGTGCGCGCCGACTTCATCTCGCGCACCGACAAGCTCTTCAACGTGCCCGTGCAGGACACGACCGCCGTTGGTCCGCGCCTGGGGGTGAACTACCTCCTCACGGCGGACAACCGCAACGCCGTCCGCGCCAGCTGGGGCCGCGTTCACGAGACGCTGGCGCAGAACATCGAGACGGCGGGCACCAATATCGCGGGTGTGCGCGACGAGTTCGACACCGACCTGAACGGCACGTTCGAGACGGTGTTCGTCACGCCCTCGAGCACGGCCCTGGCGAGCAATCGCAAGCTGGACGTGGACCGGCGGCAGCCGCGCGTCGACGAGTGGACCGTCGGCTACCGGCGGCAGCTGCCCTGGCAGATGGCGTTCGACGTCAGCTACCTGCGGCGCGAGTACCGGGATCGCACCGGCTACGTCGAGCAGAACGGGATCTACAACGGGAACGTCTTCGCGGGCTACACGGACCCGACCCAGAACCAGATCTACCTGGTGACCGAGAACACGTGGAACTGGCCCGTATACAACGGCGTCGAGCTGCAGCTCTCGCGCCAGGGCCGGTCGCTGCAGCTGATCGCCAGCCTGTCGCGGCAGTGGCGCAGCTTCGAAGGCACCTGGCAGCCGAACGACCCCGCGTCGTTCATCCAGCCCTCGGCGTTCCCGAACGACAAGGGCATCGGAGCGACGAAAGGGGCGGTGGGGGATGCCAACAGCCTGTCGGGCAGCAGCCAGGCGCGGGCGCAGGTGTGGCGAGACTACTCGGGCAGCATCGCGGTCAGCTACCAGACGCCGTGGGGCATCCAGTTGGCCACCAACTACTCCTACCAGGCCGGCCTCTGGTCCGGCCCCATCGTCACGCGGATCTCGGCACCCGACCCCGCGTTCGGCCCGCCAGTCGTCATCCTGTCGAACGGCCGCGCGGTGGCGAACCCGCTGGCGACGACGATCCGGTTCGTCGGGCCGACGCGCGGCGATGACCAGTTCACGTCCGACGGGATCCACGTGTGGAACCTGCGCGCCGGCTACACGTTCCGGTTCGGCAACCGCCGCCTGGAGACGGCGGTGGATTTCTACAACCTGACGAACAGCGGCGCCAATCAGTTCCTGTTCCCCGGCGCCAACCAGACGTACAACCCGTACTACAAGCAGGGCTTCCTCACCCAGCTGCCCCGCTCGGCGCAGGTGTCGGTCCGCTTCGTGTTCTGAGGCCGGAATGATCGCACCGCGCCTGGCCGCAGCCGCTGCGTGCGCGTGCGCCTGCGCCCTCGCCCTGACGGCGGGGGCGCAGACGCTCCGCGCGGCCGGAATCCCGGCCCCGCTGCTCGACTACCGGCTCCCGCTGGCCTGGGCCAGGCTCGACAACGGCCTGCAGGTGGTGGTCAGCGAGGACCACTCGGCGCCGGTGGTGGCGGTGAACGTGATGTTCCGAGCGGGCGTCCGGGCCGAGTCGAAGGGCCGCTCGGGCCTCGCCCACTTCTTCGAACACCTCATGTTCCAGGGCACGGTTGCGATGGACAAGCGCGACTACGCCCGCACGATCAACGGCGTGGGCGGCCGGTACAACGGCGCGACGCGGATCGACTACGCGAACTACTACACGGCCGCCCCGGCCCACGCGCTCGACCTGCTGCTCTGGATCGAAGCCGACCGGATGCGCGGCCTGAAGCTGACGCCCGACGTGCTCGAGAACCAGCGGGCCGTCGTGCTCGAGGAGGTGAAGCAGGCCGTCGAGCAGGCCGGGCCGGCGCGGCCCCCTGGCGAGGTGCTGCAGACACTCGCGTTCGGGAAGTGGGCGAACACCCACAACGGCTATGGGGATCTCGCCGACCTGCAGTCGGCCACCCTCGCCGACATGCGCCAATTCTACGACCGCTTCTACGTGCCGTCGAACGCCGTACTGGTGGTGGTCGGAGACTGCGATCCGCAACGCGTGATCGCCCGCGCCCGCGAGTACTTCGGCCCGCTGCCGAAGACGCCGCCGCCGAAACCTGGCGACGTGGCCGAGAGCGTCCCGGGCCGCGAGGAGCGATCGTCGGTGGAGAGGGTGCGCGGCGCGCGCGCGGTCACGCTGGCGGTCGGCTATCGCCTTCCCTCACGCCGCTCCCGGGAATTCGCGGCGATGTCCCTCCTCCAGACGATCCTCGGGCGGGACGGCCGCGGGCGTCTCCAGCGCGTCCTGCTCGAGGGCGGCCGGCTGGCGGCCTCGGTCAGCGTCACGTTTCACGACCTCGGGAACGACTTCGACTTCGACGGCCCGATGCTCTGCACCATCACCGTCCAGGGGGTGCCCGGGCGCGGCGCGGACGAACTGCTCGCGGGCATCGACCGGGTCGTGAGCGAGGTGCAGGCCGGGATTCCGGACGCGGAGATCGCCGACGCGCGTCTGCGCCACGCCATGTGGTTCTTCGACCAGGTGGCGGGGCCGGGCAACCCCTACGCGGCGCGCGCCAGGACCATCGCGGCGTTCGCGCTGTTCGACGGGGCTGCCGGCACCGTCAACGAGGTGCTGCCCGGAATGGCCCGCCTCACGTCCCGGGATCTCCAGTCTGCCGCCCGGAAGTTCCTCGCGCCGTCGAACCGGGTCTGGCACGCGCGGGTGCCGCAATGAAACGGACGGTCCGAATCGCGCCGGTGTGCGCCGTGACGCTGCTGCTGGTCGCCGCCGCCGGCCTGGTCGCGGTCCCGGCGCAGCGCCCGGCACGCCCGCGGCCCGCGCCGGGTCCCTTTCCCGCGGCGCCGAAAGCGGCCCGCGCGTCCGCGACGCTGGCGAATGGCGTCGCGATCGTGGCCGAGCGGCACGACGGTGTGCCGCTGGTGTCGGTGTCGCTGGTCGCGCGCGTCGGGTGGGGCGATGCGTTCGACTACTCGCAGGCATCCCGGGCGGCGGCGGTGCTGGGCGCGCAGCTGGAGCGGCAGGCCTCGAGCATCGAGGCGGGCACCATCGGTCCCGTGCTTCGCGGCCTGGGCGCGTCGGTGTCGGCGACCGCCGAAGATGCGACCCTCACGACCGCCGCACGCGCCCCCGCACCCAGCCTCGACGGCCTGATGGCGTCGCTGGCGCAGCTCGTCCAGAGCCCGGCCCGTGACGGCGACCTCGAGGTCGCCGCCGCCCAGGTCGACCAGCAGAGGGGCCGCGCCAGCCAGGTGCCGTGGGTCCGAGCCGAGCAGGAAGTGCGCGGCCTGTTGTTCGGCGCGCGGCCGGGTGCGAGCGCGCCTGCCGCCGGCCCGCAGCCAGGTGTTGCGCCCCGGACAGGCGTCGCCCTGAGACCGCACGAGACAGTCGTCCTCATCGTGGGCGCCATCGACCCGGCGCTGGCCGTCGGCATCGGCGCGCGCTGCTTCGCCTCGTGGGCCGCCCCTGGCGTCACGCCGGTCGAGTCCCGGGACTTGCTGCCCCGTCCTGCTGACAGGGTCGTCTTCATCGACCGGCCCGGCAGCGAGCAGGCGACGATAGCCATCGGCCTGGAAGGCCCGCCGGTGGGAGACCCGAGCGGCGCGGTGTTCGAGGTGCTGAACGGCGTCTACGGCGGCTACACCGACTCGCGGCTCTTCCGTCTCCTGGTGCAGGAAAAGGGGTGGGCGTACGGGCCGCTGTCACAGGTCCGGGCGGCGCTGGGACGAACCTACTTCCTGGCTCGGGCCGACTCGCGGAACGAGACCGCTCCCGAGGTTGCCCGCGAGATGGTCGCGCTGCTCGACGATCTCGCCGGGAGCCCGGTGCCGGAAGCAGAGGTGAAGGCGGCGGCGACGTACCTGGCGGGTGCGTTGCTCCTCCAGCGGGCGACCGCGGCCGGACGGCTCGCGCAGCTGACCAGCGCGACTCGGATCGGCGTGACGCTCGACGACCTCGACGCCGCGCCTGGCCGGCTCTTCTCGGTGAACGCCCGGGCGCTCCAGGCGGTTGCGCGCGAGCTGGCCGCGGCGAACCGCCGGGTGATCGTGATCCAGGGCAGCCACGCCCAGCTCGGGCGCCGGCTGTCGTTCCTCGGCGAGATGCGCGTAGTCGGTGCCGGTTCACGGTCCGACGCTTCGACCCGGTTGCGGTGATCGTCCGGCGCGCGGCTGGTCGGCCGGTTCATCGTAGGCATCACGGCAGCGATGGGCTCGACGCAGCCGGGCTCAGCGTATCGGTGACGGGTCCTCTCATGACAACGACCAGTCGGGTGCTTCTCTCGGTGGCGTTCGCGGCGGCCGTCCTCGCGTCAGCCGCGATCGGCGGGGTGGAACAATGGGCCGGGACCTCGCGGCCTGCCGACCTCCAGGACCCGGACGCACGCGATCGCGCGGAGTTCGGCCAGGGCCCGATGCTGGCGCTCGCCCGGCTTGCCCGGGCAGGTGACGCGGCGGCTCTCCAGCGCGAGGTCGCGTTGCTTCGCGGGCGCGTTCCACTCGTTGAAGCCGACCCGGCCGCTCCCGGCCGGCGAATCGTGACGTTCCTGCACTTCGCCGATCCCGACGTCAGGCTCGTCATGCTGCCCCAGCTGCGATTCGGCACCGTGGCGTTCGCCGAGGCGGCCGATTCGGCCGGCGCCCCGGGGCCGCGGTCGGTTGGGACGCCGTTCAAACAGCTCTGGGGGTCCCGCCTGTGGTACCTGCGCCTGAACCTCCCGTCCACCGCGCGCATCGGCTACACGGTGGGCGTCGAGCGGCTGGCATCGGGGGAGCCTGCCGACACGGGCCGACCGGTCTCGGACGAGTTTCTCGACCCGCTCAACCCGTCCGCGCTCGGCGTACGCGGCGATGTCTCGGTCGTCACGCTGCCCGATGCGCCGCCGGAGGCGTGGCTCGCCCGGCGCCCGGGCGTCTCCGAAGGCAGGCTCGATGCACAGTCGATCCGGAGCACCGTCCTCGGTGATTCCCGCCGCGTCACGGTCTACACGCCCGCGGGCTACGACGCCATGAAGGTTCAGGCCCGCCTGCTATTCGTGTTCGACGGCGACTACTTCGCGTCCGATCTCCGGGTGCCGACCATCCTCGACAACCTGCACCACGAGCGGCGCGTGCCTCCCACGATCGCCGTCTTCGTGGACGGCCAAGCCACGCGAGACCGCGACTACCTGAACTCGGCGCCGTTCGCCGATTTCGTCGTGAAGGAACTTCACCCGTGGGTGACCTCACGCTACCGGGTGACACGCGATCCCCGGTATACGGCCGTTGCCGGCGCGAGCTTCGGCGCGCTGCAGGCGGCCTTCATCGCGTTGCGGAACCCCGCGATCTTCGGCAGCGTCCTCAGCCAGTCGGGTGCGTTCTGGCCGCCCGCCGCCTGGTCCCCGGCGATGCCCGCATGGCAGGTCCTCGAGCGCGACAGCGCGATTATCGACGACTACGTGCGTACTCCCCGCCAACCGATCCGCTTCTACATGGACTGCGGCCTCTACGAACCGGCGATGCTGGCCGGCAACCGGCGGCTGCGCGACGTGCTGCGGTCGAAAGGCTACGCGGTCACCTACGTCGAACGGGCCGGTACCCACAACGGGCTGGCGTGGCGCCAGTCGATCGGAGAGGGGATCGTCGCCCTGCTGGGGGGCGACGGGAAGTGACTGGCGGGATCTGGCGGACCGCCCGCGTATCTCGCAGCCGGCGCGCCAAGTCGGTACCTGCCCCGCGCGGTCGACATGACGGGCTGCGGCCCGGTGTCACCCCTGTCCACGGAATGGACCAGAGGAAGGCGGCTCCTCAGGTAGCACTCGAATCCACTCAAAGCCAGCGCCATTGGTTTCAGCGCCGCGTTACCGCGAGCCTCGATGTTCGCGAACGTGCTGAGCCTTCCAGTTGAGCATCGGCTGGCGGCGGATGCGCCCCTGGACGGCCGGGTCGTCGTGCAGCGCCTCGGCCAGAAGCTCCCCGTCCTCGAACAGGCCTTCAAGGAAGCGACGTTCCCCGGCCGACCACGAGAGCAGCGGTGCCAACGCCGGCCCGACCGTCTCGGCGGTCCACTCACCGAGGGCGCTCGATGTCGGATGCGCACCCATTCGATCGCGCCGGAGCAGCCGATCCAGGTCCCGCTCAATCGTCCGATCCGAAAGCACGACGCGGACGGGCGCGAGATGCCGAGGATCGGAGCGGCTCCCGGCCACGAAGCAGATGAACGCCGTCCTGAACATCGGCCGCCCCACCAGGTCCGGCATGAGGGTAAGCAGGTTGGCGGCGTCGAGGACATCCCGAGCGGCGGAACGCTGCACGAGCGCCGCGAACTTGCCGGCGGCCAGTTCCTCGGTGGCCAGCGTGAGAACGTGGAGATCGGAACCCGGCGGGAACCGGATTCGGTATCGGACGCCGCCCCACATCGGCATCCGCGCCACGTAGCTGACGTCCACCTCGAGGTTTTGCGAACCGCCGAGAACGCTCGGGTAGCGCAATCGGAACTTGCCGCCCGCGTGCTCGGACGGCGCGCGGCGCACGTCGCAGCCTTGTCCCTACCAGAAACCTGCGGCGTCTTCTCGGCGTTGCAGATCTCAGCTGACGTTGATACCGTGTTCGGCCAGCATGTTCGCCCTGTTCGTCGCGCTCGTCGCCGGTCTCCGATCCACGGTACGGTCTCGACTTGACCTCGAGGCGGAGGTGCTTGCGCTCCGCCATCAGCTCGCGGTTCTCGAGCGTCAGGCGCCGAGGCGTCCGCGTCTCGGCCGCCTGGATCGCCTGTTCTGGGTTCTCCTGTCGCGGGCGTGGCCCAGCTGGCGGCGGGCGGTCCAGATCGTCACGCCGGACACGGTTGTACGGTGGCACCGACGCGGGTTCGGGCTTTACTGGCGGTGGCGATCACGGCCCCGGCGTCGCGGTCGGCCGCCCATCCCCGCCGACCTTCGCGCGCTCATCCGCCGGATGCAGGTCGCCAACCCGCTGTGGGGCGCGCCGCGCATCCATGGCGAGCTTTGCAGGCTGGGCATCGAGGTGGCGCAGGCGACCGTGGCGAAGTACCTCGGGCGGCGCAACGGTCCGCCGTCACCGACGTGGCGCTCCTTCCTGCGCAATCACGTCTCTCAGCTCGCCTCGATCGACTTCTTCGCGGTTCCGACGGCGACCTTCCACGTCCTGTTTGTGTTCGTGGTCCTGTCTCATGAGCGACGGCGCATCGTCCACGGGAATGTCACGGCGCACCCAACCGCGGCGTGGACCGCCCAGCAGCTCCGCGAGGCCTGGCCTTGGGACACCGCGCCGCGATTCGTCATCCGGGATCGCGACGCGATCTATGGCTGGGACGTTCGGCGTACCGCGGGCGCAATGGGTATCGACGAAGTCCTCACGGCGCCCCGGGCTCCGTGGCAGGACCCGTTCGTCGAGCGGGTGATCGGCTCCCTCCGCCGGGAGTGCCTCGACCACGTGATCATCTGGAACGAACGCGGACTCCGGCGTCACCTTCACCGGTACATCGCCTACTATCATCGCTGGCGCCCGCATCTCTCGCTCGACAAGGACGCCCCGATCCCACGCCCAACGCAACCCCCGGGCGCCGGCCGGATCGTCCAGATCCCCGAAGTCGGCGGCCTGCATCATCACTACGAGCGGCGCGCGGCCTGATGACCGCGGGCCGACGTAACGTCCCGGACAGCCTCCGAATGGGTCCCGGCCTTGGTGTGCCTTCGGCGCACTCGAACAGACCAGACGGCGCCGCGCCGCACACGGCGCGACCTGGTCGTCACGCCTGCGATCCACTCGGGGCGCGTCGGCGCGCCGCTCCGGACCGGCCGATGGAGTTTCCGGTAGGGACAGGGGACAAAAAGGGGGACAGTCGGACCCCTTCCGCGAAAGTCCAGCCTGTAAGCTGTTGAAAGGATTGGCTCCTCATCCGCCTTCGCGACGCATTCGATGGCTCGCGCCGAACGCGCCGCTTCGGCGAGATTTCGTCGCCACCTGGTTCGGGTAGAACGGGGTGTCGAGAAGGTGGCTCCTCAGGTAGGACTCGAATCCGCCTCCGCCAAGGCTACGGCGGGACAAGCCTATCCGCCGTCGCCCCGAGCGCGGTCGAGGGGCTATGGCGAGATCTCGCCGTAGCTCGCCGAGGAGGTGCGCGATGAACCGCAGGCGAGCGAAGGCGGACAACCCGATGGACGTGTTCGAGTCCGAGCATCGGAGCCGGGGCTCCTCATCCGCCTTCGCGACGCATTCGATGGCTCGCGCCGAACGCGCCGCTTCGGCGGGATTTCGTCGCCACCTGGTTCGGGTAGTACGGAGCGTCGGAAAGATGGCTCCTCAGGTAGGACTCGAACCTACAACCCTCCGGTTAACAGCCGGATGCTCTGCCATTGAGCTACTGAGGAACGCTGGCAGGTGCGCGCGGGCCCGAAGGTCCGCAGACGGTCCATGTTAGCGGATTCGCTGGCGAGGGGTCAATTGCCGGGACGGCGGGGAGATCGCGGGGCTGAAGCCCCGCGCCACATCGATCACCCCGCGCCACACCGATCGCCCCGCGCCACAGCGATCGTCCCGCGCTACTTCTTCTTGGCCGAACGCGCGCCGCCCCAGCGGAACTGCACGAGCGTGCCGACTATGCCCAGCGCGACCCACGCAAGGAACTGCCAGCTCCGCCCGAACGCCGGAATCCCGAGGTGCCCCACCCACACGTCGTCCTGACCCGGTCGCGCCGCCGCCCGCGCCGCCAGCGTCGCCACGATCCCCGCCACCGCCGTCTGCGCGCCGGTGAACGCCGTAGCGACGACGACGATCTCCCGCTGCAGCGCCGTCGCAAGCGTCGCACCGATCACCGCCGCGAAGATCACGACGATGACGCCCGGCTCGCTCCCTCGCCACGCGATCCACGCGGCCTGCGCCAGCATCACCCCCAACCCGCCGCCCACCAGCGCGACGCCGACGATGTAGCCGGCGTACATAATCAGCGCGCCGAGCACGCCGCCAACGCCGAGCGCCACGAGCATGGCGACGGTGTCGCTGGGAGCCACGAGCGTGCTGGCGAACAGCGCGCCCAGCACGAACCCGTAAACGGTGAGCACGATCCGGAACAGGCGGTAGCCGGCGAAACAGGCGAGCAGCCCCACCGCGATGAGCAGCGCCCCCGCCGGCACCTGATACGTCGTCGGCAGCATCACACCTCCCGCCGTCCCTCCATCGCCTTGTTCATCGTCACCTCGTCGGCGTACTCGAGGTCGCTGCCGACGGGGACGCCCATCGCAATCCGCGTGACGCGGACGCCGAGCGGCTTGAGCAGCCGCGCCAGGTAGATCGCCGTCGCCTCGCCCTCGACGTTCGGGTTCGTCGCCAGAATCACCTCTTCGACGCCGCCGACCTCGACGCGCGAGAGCAGCCCCTTGATCTTCAGCTCGTCGGGACCGATGCCCTGGAGCGGCGAAATGGCGCCCATCAGCACGTGATAGGTCCCCTTGAAGTCCCGCGTCCTCTCGATGACGCCGGCGTTCTGCGCCTCCTCGACGACGCAGATCACCCGGTGGTCGCGGCCCTCGTCGGTGCAGCAGGCGCACGGATCGACGTCGGTGATGTTGTTGCAGATCGAACAGTGCGTCACCTTGTCCTTCACGTCGCGCAGAGCGTCGCACAACCGCTCGGCGTCCTCGCGCGG
>Ga0105090_10001318_pt1 | contig 13293 bp, 16 predicted proteins | sample PPLLak3March2015_FD_79110 | JGI IMG/M metagenome (GOLD analysis project Ga0105090, IMG submission 79110) | Freshwater sediment microbial communities from Prairie Pothole Lake near Jamestown, North Dakota, USA - PPLs Lake P7 Core (1) Depth... | ecosystem: Environmental > Aquatic > Freshwater >... | reverse complement strand
GACGCCTTGCGTTTCTTGTCCACCACTTCCCCCGCTTCCACGGGTTCTACCTGCACATCCACCGCGTCCCATTCCACGATGCGCACCACAACCGTCCCCAACTGTGGCGACCACGTGCCCTCCAGGTAACAGTAGCTCAGTGTGCGCAGGCCCACATCCCACGAGAGCACGCTTTTGGTAGTGGAGGCCATGCGTTTTGGTGGGAAGACGAAACGATTCTACTGACGTGAGGTGAAAATGTCCACGGCCCTGTCCAACGAGTGCCACCGTCTGCGTCATGTCAACGCAAAGTGGACGACCGGTGGGTGCGGTTGCGTTGCCCTGCGCCACTACAGGCCCGGTCACGACAGCTTTGCCAACGTGGTGAAGAATCAAAGCTTTCTACAGGCACTGGAGGAGGGGCGAGACGTGGTATACGGGTGGGATGGCGAGGCAAACTGTCGACGGCTTTATGCATTCTATGTGTACGCCACCAAGTATCACAGCCTGTTGTCAACTGCCACCCACTGTGGCTTAAGGCGCTATTTCATGATAATGAGCATGAAAGTGAGGGAGTTCCACGCATGCTTCCAAAAGGTGCGTGCCGCGGAGTGGGACTGGCGTGTGATTAGCCCATACCAAAAGTGGTGTCCGGGCGGGGTGGGGCATGGAGGCCACTGTATGAAGGTGATGGCCGAGTACATGGATGCGCTGGCTACGCTGTACAACCAAAGACCGTCTCACGAGCAAACGTTGATTACACAGCTGGAAGAACACATGTGCCCCGACCTCGCCGCTCTAGTCCTGTCCTACTACCGCAACGACCACGCGACTTAGAACCGGGGGTACTGTTTGTAGCCGATCGGGTTGTTCAATAAATAGCCATCTGTTTCCACCGTGAAGTCTGGGCGGTCACCATCCAGGGGGAGCGGGATGTTGTTGGGGTCGGGGAGGCCCTGGGAGCACCACCGCTTCCAAAACGCGGTTTCGTAGTACCGCCCTTCATTCTGCTCCGCAAACTGGTCCACAAACACTTGGTTGGCGCGCGCCATCGACTCTGGCGTCACCCACGTCAGCCTGTACGTCAGCGCAAAGTACATGAGCTGGCTAATAATCGCATCACTAAAGCCGATGAGCGGCACGTCAACGTCGACGCGTTGTTTGAGGGAGTGGGTCATCATGCGCTGCAGGTTAACCAAGTTGGTCCCGTGCAGGAACGCGTTGATGAAAGGCGACTGCACCTGAAACTCCTGGACAAAGTAGTCCAGCAGGGAGACGGGGTTGACGTCAAAAACGTACGCCGGGTTCGCAATGTCCACCATAAATGCTTTGTTTTGTACAGTGTAAAAATGTGCGACACCCTGTGTTACACGCTCCTGTCCGCGGATGGCCGCTGCACGTACGTGGGTGTGACCAACAACTTGACCCGGCGACTGCGGCAGCACAACGGGCTAATCAGCGGCGGCGCGAAGTGTACGGGGAGGGAGGGGAAGAGGCCGTGGTCTGTGGTGTGCACGGTGACAGGCTTTGTGACTCATGTGGAGGCGCTCCAGTTTGAGTGGGCGCTGCATCACGCCGGGAGACGGTGGGGGTCGGGTTTGCCGGGGCGGTGGCGTAAACTGGAACACGTGTGTGGAAGAGAGAGGTGGACGTCCAAAGCCCCACTTGCCACCGAACGGCCTTTAATCCTGACACTCTTCACAAACGACACTGTGCCGCCGCTCCCCCCGCACATTACTGTGAAACTACGCGAAACACTTTCCCCCGTGTAAAAACAAAATGGGCACTGGACAAAGTCGTGCTGAACCCGCTCCTGCACCCGGCGCAAACGTAGACGCGTTGAGTGACTCTGTAATGTACTTGAACAGGCACCACCCTGCCAGGTTTCAACAGTACTTTGCAGACTTGTTTATGTCACCCAGCTCAGTAGTGTGGCGCAAACCCGCCGGCTTTTATCGCCTCTACTTTGACTACTCCCAGGCACGCACGGGGCTGAGCACGTTTTTACAGGACGCCCAGGGAGAAGCACGAAAAGCACCTGACAACGCTCCGTTTCTGAACTCACTCAGTCAGCGTTTACACGACATGCGGGAGTTGCTGGAGCAAATGCAGGCCGTGGACGAGATGATGCAGCTCACGGTAACGTTTAATCTGTGTGTCACTTTCTTTCAAACAAGTAGCGAGAGTGAGCGTCAACAGGTGCAAAATGTCCAAGACATGTTTGGAAACTCCGTGATGTTCATGTCCATGGTGCCGCTGGTGACGGCACTGGAGCGGGTGTTGGGTCAGTTGCACGCATTTCAACAGGCGTACGACGCGTTGGTGCACTCCAAGTTTGCAGATGAAAGCGCCGTACAAGAGTTGTGGAAAGCTGATGCTTATTTGCTGTTGGACAGGACGCCGCTACGTGGCACGTTTGCTAACGACTCTTACTCTGTGGAAAACTTGGTCATGAATACTGTGGACGCCATGATGGAAGGGTGGCAGCAGTTCACCGACTTGCCGTTTGCACACGAAAGTGTGCCGCTGTACTCGCGGGTGCTGCGACACTTGTACGACCACACAGATTATAGCCGTGGCAAGATGATGTCAGTCGCGCTGAGCCGTGAGTTACTTGTCTCGATGCGCACAAAGGTAAGACGAGCCCAGAACGAAGTGTTTGCACAGTCGCCCCCCAAGACCGCAATCGTGTTTATTCTTACACATGGCGGCATTGACATTGACGTTGCGTCCTATGACCCCACGGGAGACACGCTGCCGCCTGTGAAGAAGATTGTTCCTGAAGGCCTTGTTGTCACGCGTGTGACGCACACAGTGCCGGGTAGTATTGTGTACGTAACCAGTTGGGCAGGTGATGCGCGGGTGGAACGCATCGTGACTCAGACCATTGCCGCCAAGCCGTCTTCCGTGGACAACCCCCTGGAGTTTGTTTTTTCTATGCTGCAGGAGTTACACGAAGAACGGCTGCAGCAGAGGCTAGACCCCGAAGACTTGAAAAAGGCGTACGGGAGGAAGCGGACGTTTCCGTTTTATCAAGAGTCGTTCATGCGCCCCCACGCCGTCACGTATTTACCGGGAGACGAGTATCTACACAAATCATTTTCGCGCAGTAAACGAGAGCGAGACGATCATGGGTTTGGTATTTTTGTACTGAATGCAGCATCAGGGAAACCAGTTGACTTAATGAACGACCCCCACAACAAAACGAAAGACACCACAGGCAAGTTGAAACGAAACAACTTGCGCATGGATTTAGAAACGCTTCTTCTCATTTTGTCCGCGGACCCGTACAATTACAACAATGTCATTCTGGTTGACCAGTCATGCAACACGTTTAGTGGGCGGGCCAAAACATTTGAGATTGTCAAACAAACGTCTAGTGAGTTACTGGCACAAAAGTTTTTAGGGGGGTCTATCTAGTTTTTTACGTTTACACAATAAATGGGTGCTACTCAGAGCAGTGCGCCACCCTTGTCCCCCGCGGTTCCCAATCGAGACGCGGTGCAGGAGTACTTCACGTACTTGTACGCTGAGCACCCCGACAGGTTTGAACAGTACTTCACCGGCTTGTTCTTGTCACCCACCTCACTCACGTGGGCGGAGCCTAGCGGTTTTTATCCGTTGTACGCCGCGTTCATGCAGGTGCGCCTGGATCTTTCAAACTACCTTGGCCAAAACACCACGCGAGTCCCGGACAATGCGGCCATGGTGAAGAGTTTGCAGCCGCGCATACAACGCATCCTCCAGTCGTTCCAACAGATGGTACTGTTTAACGAGAAGTACGACCTGATGTTTACTTTTCAAGCGACGTTTACCAATTACGGTGCACTCCTTCAACAGCGGCTTGGTGCGGAGGTGCCGGGGGACTTGGTAGCGCGCGTCCAACACGTGCAGTTCATGTTTGCGGCGTTAACCCTGTTTGCCTCTTTCTTACCTTTTGTGACAGCACTGAATGACGTGTTGACAACACTAAACTCCTACGCGCTCGCTTTCACGGCGGTGAAGAACTCCGGCTTTACAGATCAAAATGCAGCCAGGGCATTGTTTAGGACTGCCCAGTTGTCTCCACTTGATCGACGCCCGTTTGCTGCGGTTCCGCCGCCGTATAACACCCTGGTGTCGTTGGAGAATCAGTTGTGTAACTATGTGGACGACACGATCAACGAGTGGCGTAAGTTCTCGGACTTGCCGTTTGCGCCTCCAGTGGAAAACATCCCGCTGTATTTGGAAGTGCTGAAACACTTGTACGACACCAGCTTGGCCCGCGGCACGGTCGTGTCACAGGAGATCAGTTATGTGCTGGTGAAGCAATTCCAAACAAAGATGAAGTTTTTTGACACTGGCACCTTTCAGCCACGCACAGCTGTTGTTTACATGTCCACCCATGGCGGCCTGTTGTTGCAGCCTGCGCGGACCGACACAGACGCGCAAGCCATTCGCGTCGCCAAGAAGGTGGTCCCTGAAAACGTGGTTGTCACGCGCGTCACGTTTGCCCCCCCGGGTGCTGTTGTCCACGCACGGGAATCCGAGCTGTCTAAGTTTGCCGAGTTGATACAGGGCGTCATTGCAGACAACCCGGAAGCAGTCAATCGCCCCATGAATTTTGTCTTTGCACTCATTGACAAGCTGCACCGGGAGCGAAAAGAGCAAGGCCTCGAACCAGACAAATTTGAGGACGAGAACGACGAAGAGGGAGTGTTTAACCCGGCGTCCGAGTTTTTTTCGTCCTCCTTTATGCGCCCAGAAGCGGTCATGTACTTGCCGGGTGAGAAATACTTGAACAAAAAGTACCAGATTAGTGCGCAGGAGAAAAGGGAGGGTAACCGCACCATTGAGTTGATTACTGCGCAGGAGCGAACGAATGTACTGGACAAGAACTACATCACCCTGGACGCGTTAATTGAAGGATTGGCGTCACCACCATTAAACTACAACAACCTCATTTTTATTGACCAAACCTCCAACGTCTTTAGTAGTAAGACCAAAACGTTTGACTTTCTGCTGCTACAAAAAACGTCCCGGGAGTTGGTTCAACAAGGGTTTCTGGGAGGTCGGAAGTAATCTGTCATGTCAAATAAATGAGTGTTGGTACGCCGCCTGGGGATCAAAACGCGTTGCTTCAATACTTGGCGTATTTGGCTGATCACGCCCGTGCCAAGTTTGACCACTACTTCACCGACCTTTTTCTGTCGCCCACCTCACTGGTGTGGGAACGGTACTGAGTTGAAAACCTCGCTGGAGACGCTGATTCACAAGTTGACGTCGCATCCCCACAACTACAACAACCTGGTTTTGATTGATCAAACGTGCAACGTGTTTGGGGATGTGACGACAAAGTATGACTTTGACAGAAGGATTGCTGGGGGGTGAAAGGTAAACAATTTAGTCGCACTAAAGACAAAACAAATGTCTGCAGGCCACGTCCCACTGAATTTGTACCAGTCCCTGGCTGTCGTGCCGCTGCTGAAGAGCAAGACAACGCTGCTGCAGGAACTGGAGACGGTGACGCAGCGCCTCATGTCCCACCCCAGCTGTGAAAGCGCGAGTGCGGCGCTGCAGTATTTGATGGTGAACAAGCAAGCGCTGTTGAACCAGTTTGGCCTGTGCGCGTGGACGTACGCGATCTGTCAGCAGCAGCCGCCGCTCCCGTGGGGACAGTGCGTCCTCCTCGTCCAGGACGCGCTGCACCGGGTACTCCAACCCAAGAACAACTTGCTCAATGAGCGGGTGAGCATGTTTGGCCAGGCGCAGCCTTACCCGTCTACTAGTCCGTGTGCATCCCCCGCCGGGTCGACGCACGAGTGGTCGGTGGCGCTGGACATGTGGCAAAAGTTTTATGTGGCCATTACATCGGGGTGTGGCGGCAAGGACCCCAACGGTTCCCTGGCGTCCCGCTATGTCATCCGCCAAACGCCGGATGTGAACCCGTTCTTTGGCCGCACGGTGTGCATCCCGACGCTCACCCCCGCCAAGTTGACGGAGCGGTCGTACCCGAGCAGGGCGGAGTGTGAACTGGCGCTGTCCCAACTCCCGCCGCAGGAGGATGCGGTGCCTCTCCTGGACCAGGTGTACTGCAACGAGTTTGGCTGCTACACCGACGTGCAGTGGGGCCGCAAGCCGGCGTACGGGGCTGAGCCGTCCACATCCGGGTACTGTGGCGGGTCACCATGCAGCGCCAGCGGCTACCCGCAACCCGTGCCGCAGCAGCCTGCATACCCCGTCCAACAATACCAGTTCTACTTTTAAGTCATAAAACGTTTATTGGTACCCATAACTCGGATCATAGTACTCCCCCGCCTCTTGTGAGCCGTAGTATTCCTGCTGCTGCTGGTAGTACTGTTGCTGCTGCGTGGCGGGCTGCATGGCGGGCTGCTGGTAGTAGTACTGTTGTTGCTGCTGCACCGGAGGCTGGTAGTACTGCTGTTGCTGGTAGTACTGTTGCTGCTGTACCGGAGGCTGCTGCTGCTGTACCGGCACCTGGTACTGCCTGGGTTGCTGCTGCTGCTGCTGCTGCGCATAGAACTGGGGCACGGCGGCTGCCTGGATTGTTTGCTGAGGCGGGTGCTGTTGCGGCTGCTGCAGGTAGTGCTGCGGTTGGCCGTACTGGGGCTGCCGCTGCTCCGCTGCGCGTTGGTGCATGGTCTGCGGGTTGGGCGGCGGGTGCCTGACAATGGGCTGCTGCACCTCCTCGCCACTGAACGCGTTGCGTGGCACAACCAGCGGCTGGTTGGACTTGCTCTTGGTCTGCAACAGCTGGTCCTGCCGCTGCCGCACGTCCATCATTTCTTGGGCACGCTGCTGCGCCTCCATCTCCGACTGCTTTCGCCGCTGCTGCTTCTCATTCATGGGCTGGTTGCTCGGCGGCGCGGCTTGGGTCACCCGGTGCTCGCCCTCCTCCTCCAGATCAAAGAGTGAGGGGTCATGCAGCGTGCTGAACCGCTTTTGCATCGTCGTCTCCCCGTCGTCGTACGATGACCAGCCGCCGGTGGCTGAGCCCGCAGGCAAGAAATCGTCCGACTGGTACGACTTGATGTAGTTCTGGATGTGCTGCCCCTTGTATGCCTGGTTGTCCTTCTTGCACACCAAGATGGGCACGCCATCCAGCCACGGGGGGCGCTGGCGAAGCATGGAGACGTCTTGAAGGAACATGTCATCAAACAGCGGGTGCGGCTCGAGGATGGCCAGTAGCTTTGTACAGTTTGCGTCAGACGGCAAGTAGTACAGAATGTGTGTCTTGTACACAGACTGGTCGTTGTCCTCAAACGATTTTTCCGTCATGGGGGGTGCCGCGTGCTTGTTACTTGTGGCCCCCGACTTTTTTTTCCGCCTGCGGTCTCTCACGTGCACGCACCTTTGTAAAAAGCGGGGTGGTGAAAGTAAATGACTTTTGCACGGATGGGAAGTGAGGCGCTGGTGCTGCCACCGTGTGACTCGTGCCATGCAGCCCCCCTGACAAGTGAGAGCGATAACCCTGTGAGACAAAGCCTGGAGGAGTTGCCACGCGGCCGCATGGTTGGCGCGTCGTTGCTCTGTTACTGTGTGGACCCCACCTGGTCCCGCCTGTACTTTTTGCTGGGCAAGGAGCGCAAGAATCCGCGGTGGAAGGTGGGGTCGGAGCGCTGGTCTGACTTTGGCGGCCGCGTGTGTGCCAAAGCGATGACCGCGGAGGACACGGCTGCAAAAGAGTTTGTGGAAGAGACGCTGGCGATGGTGAAGTACTTTGAGCGCGACACCCTGCCACGCACGCAGTGGTACGACATTGCCGAGTCGCTGCGGCGCGGCGAGTTCACATTTCAGTTTACCTTTGGTTTGGCAGATGAGAACGACTCGACGGGCGCGCGAAACTACACGACGTTTGTGAAACAAGTCCCGTGGGACCCGGAGGCGCTCTCCCGGTTTGATGTGTGCCGGGAGATGATGATGAACCCGAGCAGCCACACGGGCACGCCGCCGTGGCTCTCGTACATTTGCAACAACCCGGGTTTATTACCCAACCAACAAGTGCGGCGTGATTTTTTGGAAAAGAAAGCGCTGGGTTTATGGAGCATCCCCCAAGTGCGTCACGCCGTGGAGTGCAACGGCGTCCTGGCACGCAAGGATGGGAAGGTGGAGCGGTGTAGGAACTCGTTCACGGGCACGATGGAGTTGGTGCTGAGCGAGCTGGCGTTTGCGCACCCGGAGTGCGTGCAGGAGCTTAACTAGGGGTAGGACATCATGCCGTACGTGACGCCCAGCGGTTGGGTGGCCATCGCGCCTGAGAACTGGTTGATGGCGACATGACCACGGGGACAGGCGTTGGGGACGGGCGGCGGCGCACACATGCCCGTGGACGGGTTGAGGCACAGAGACGCGCCGCTCCGGGAGACCGACGCCGCGTTGGCGCACATGGAGACGGTGGCTTGGCCGTGCGCCGACAGCGGCTGCATGGCGTACGAACGCGCCCCCACCGAGATGGTCTCAAATGATTGGGACGGAGTAAGTGGGTTTAAATTAATTATGGAGGGCGAGTAGAGCTGCTCGGAGCGTGCCACTTTTTCCAGCGAGGGCGTGCGAAACGAGCCCAGAGGTGCGCCGCTCAGCGCGTAGCCTTCATTGAAACCATAAACCGGCGTGTATGACATGTGTTTTTTATTCACTACCAGGACAAAATAATGTGGGCTGGCAAGCAAAAAAACAACACGAAGCGCAAGGCGGCGGAGATTACGGTCGTACCGGAGACATTCGCGGCACCAATCCCGCACCCTGCACCACCCGCTGCCCCACCCGCTGCCCCACCCGCTGCCCCACCCGCTGCCCGGGCACCGCCTCTACCTGTTGCGGGGACTGTCCGGACACCACCACCGCCGCACCCTGCCCCACCACCGCCACCACCACACCCTGCCCCACCCGCTGCCCGGGCACCGCCTCTACCTGTTGCGGGGACTGTCCGGACACCACCACCGCCACACCCTGCTACCCCTGCTACCCCTGCTCCCCCCGCTGCCCCCCTGCTGCCATTGGTACCGTTTTGTCCCACCCCCCACATGCCGTGGACCGAGCGCTACCGGCCTCAAACCATGGCTGCTGTGTACGGCAACGGGAAAGCTAAAAGTGCGTTGGTCAAGTGGGCGCAGGCGGGCAACTTTCGTGAGCCCGTGCTACTCGTGGGCCCCACCGGTGTCGGCAAGACAGCGCTTGCCAAAGCCGTGTGCAACGACATGCGCTGGGTGGCACTGGACTGTCAAGCGCTGCCTGGTGAACTCATCCCGCTGGTGGAGCAAGTGCTGTTCCGCAAACAACCCGCAAACATTGCGCTGATCCTGGATGAGGTGGACACGTGGCATGGGAATGAGCGGACGCAACTGGTGAAACTGTTGAGTCTTGCGAAGCGTAACAGGCTGCCCATCCTCTGTATCGCGGAAGAGACGGGGAGGAACATGGAGGCGCTCAAGCGTTTGTGTGCAGTGGTCAAGATGACACGCTCACCCCTGGACATGCGGGACGCGTTTCCTGCGTTGGTACGTGGACTGCGCGCGTCCACGGGCAAGACTTGGTCACCCCCGGTGTTGCAACAAGTGGAGCGTATGTGCTGCAACGATTTGCGTCGCGCGGTCATCATGCTGGAGCTGGGTGCCACCGGGCGTCTGGCGGGCGCCAGTGGAGACTTGTTCATTGACTCCATGTTTGACGCCGCGGAGTGCATCCTGTCCGGCCACCCGGTACAGTTGGGGGGCGACGCACGCAGCCAAGTGTTTGGCCAGCACGACCTCATGCTGTACATGCTGCACGAAAACGCGTTGAAGCGTCATGACTTGTTAGACCTGTCCAGCTGGTTCTCGGACATGGATTTGATTGACAGTCACCCGGCCCACACCACGCACGCCTACGCGGGGGCGCTGTCAGGCCACTTATTTGCGTCGCTGGAGCCGCCGTTCTTGCGGATGCCTCGCTTAGAGTTCCCGGCTGCGCTGGGCACAATGAGTCGGCGGAGGGGCAAGGCGTCTATACTGGACGAGTACAGGTTGAGCTACGACGACTGGTCCCTGGTCGCTCCCCCCGCGCGCGTGGAGCTGCAGACCAAGGTTAAAGTGCCCGTTTTTTTTCAGCACCTGTGCACAGCACAAAAGTACGTGACAAAGGAGTTTCGCAAGGCTGTGCTGGACCATGGAGCGTTGCCGCATTTGTCTGGAGACGGAACCGCGTAGCGCGCTCTACTTCATGCCTTGCACATGTCGCGGCGTGGTGCACACCGAGTGTTTTGGTGCCTGGATGTCCACGGGGGGGAAGATGGGGTGTGAAGTCTGCCTCACCCAGTTTGGTCGCATCATGACCCCGCAAGATCTCAACTACGTGTTTTTATTGTATCACGTCACCTTTGGCCTTTTCTACTACTTCTGTTTTGCCCTCGCTGCCTCTATTTACTGGATCACCAGTGCCCCCTTCCCGTCTGTGCATCAACGGTTTAGTGACGTTTCCGTGTTTGTCACCATCATCATGTGTGTCCATCCCGTCCTGGTCACACTGGCTTATGTTGCGGTGACGGTGCACCACTACGTCTGCCACCCCTTTGCGACTGGCACCGATGCCGTAACGTACACCACGTTTTTACAGCGCCGCGGTAGCAAAGTGTGAATTTTAGTGGGCGTAAAATAAACATGTTTTACCATGCTCCCCGCTCGGCAACCGCATTTGGCGGCGTTGACTACGGCACGCGTTACGGCGCGCCCTTAGCGTCCCCCGCGGCTCCACCACTCGGGGATAAAGACGCAAACAAGCAGTGGCGCGCCAACCCCAGTGGAGATCCAGAGTGCGGCTTTGGCATGTGCATGTCGGATGCGGAGTGTTCTGACGACATGCAGTGCGGTTTTACCAAGAGTTCCAGGCCGCCATCGGGGTCCATGTGTGATGGCAAGCCGTGTGAGGGGTACAAGTGTTGCCAGCCGGAGTACACGGACTATGAGGGGTGGGATGTGCCGGACGTGGCTGACGTTGTCACGCTGTGCCCCTTTGACGCCAACCTGAATTGCCCCTTTGGGTGTCAAGTGTGCAACGGCGCCACACCCGGCTCGTACCAGGCGCGGTGTTGCGATGAAAACAGCACGTGCCCGTTCACGTCGGAGTGCCAGATCCCGTGCTCGGCATCCTCGCAATTCCAGGGCGAGGGGGTGGGGTGCATGTTCTGCCCGGACAAGGGCGGCCTCATGGCGTGCACCGCGCAAACGGAGCCGTGCATCTTTCAGAATCAGTGTACCGCCAACAGTCAGAAGAAGTATGTGCGACCGCCAAAGAAGGATGTAGTCATCACATCGCCCCTGGCCATGCAAGAACTGCAAGTGCGGGCGCGGGACCAAGCACTCGGGTCCTACCGCGCCGCCCGCTTGTCTCAGCGCACCAAGGAGAACTTTTGGTAAAGTTTGGTCAAGCACGCGGCTAGAAGTACAGGCCCGCACCCAGCACCCACGGACTTGCAGGGACGGCCTTGACGTACGACATCTTCTTCTGAACTTGCTTGCTCTTCGGGTCCGGCCACTTGTACTCCACGTACCCGCCACCGCTCGCGGCCTTGGACAAAATGCTCTGCACCGCCCTATTGCCGTCGGGGTCCACGTAGTCGATCACATTGTTCCCGGGTCTACTGTACCCCCGCTTCTTGGCAATCTGGGGCGCGCCACCATTCACCACCATGTTCCCCCCATGGTCCAGTACAAAAAAGTAGACACGGTCGTTCTGCAATAAAGACGTATTCTCCATCGCGTCCAGCAGCGCAAACAGTTGGGGGCACGTGTCTGGCGTGATTTGGCCACCCTTGCTCGTATCCGGCACCGGGCACGTCGCCAGGATTCGCCCCACCACGTCCGCGAACGACGACACCGTGTGCTCCAGTGACTGCTTACTATCCAGAATGGAGGTGATGCGAATGGTGTTCCGTGAGAACAGCCAGAACAGAATGCCCAGTATGACAACAGACAGCGCTATGACCAGCGCGGGAAGCGATACGGTCACGTTTTCCACCATGGAGTTTTATTCTAAGGCCACATGAAAAAATGAAACAGAGCGAAAAAGCAGGAAACGACGGGGTGGAGGAGGAGGTAGGGGGTGGAGTCCAGAACTTGCGAGGGGAACCAAAACGCGCGGTGCGAGGCTAGAAGACCTCAAGTCCGACCTCGCGTCAATCCGGCGTGACATAGCCGTGCTGCAGGAAATTGTTGGTGGAAAAAAACAAAAAGCGTACAAATAAACACGAAAATGGCGGGTACAGGCGTCTCCGGCTTGGTTGACGTGTGTCTCCTCGCGCTCATCATGGGCGTCATCCTACAAACGGTGTGGCAGCTCAAAAAGCCCACCGGCGCGTCGGACCGACAGGAGGAGGACATGCGATACATTTTCAACGCAATTACTGCCATCGGTATCCTGGCGTGGCCCATCGTGTTTGACATGACCGTCGGGCTGGACAAGCTGATGATGGAGCCGCGCCTCCTCGTCGGGTTTGCGTGGCCCATCGGCGTGTCGCTGACGGAGCTGCAGTACGTGTGTCAGCTGTCTGCAGCAACGGGACAGAAGGGACGCGCGATTGCGCTCTTCCAACACAGTAATTTGAACACAGACATTGGCTCCATCATCGCCATTGCCATTGCCATGGGCCGTCTTCTCCTGGGCAAGTCCAAAAACTTTCCACTCGTCTCCCAGATGGTCATGTACGCCATGGTGTTTTGCATCGCGTTTGTGGTGCCCACGCTGCAGGTGCCACCGGAGACGAAAGAGGCGGTGATGTGGCGCTCCATGCAAAAAGTCATGCTAACTTATGCCATTGGATTCACCGTGTCGGGCATCTCCGCCGACTTGCTGCGCAATGTGGTGCCTGGCCCTGAGAGTGGCACGGAGGTGACAGCCGCAGACTTGCTGGGTGGCAAAGGTGGTGGGAAGAGTAAAGAGTTGTTAAATTTTCGAGACCTCCCCACAAGTCAATAAAAACAGGGTCATCTCTTCGTGTTTCGCATCATTTGAACGCACTTCAACCATCACACAAAAACAGGTCACCCTACACCCCTCACGCACCACGTGTCATGCGCACCCAAGCGGCGACCACCCGCGACACTTTGCGTGAACCAAGGGGTCATGCAAAAAGTTGTGATTTTTTTCAGAGGGCGTGGACCAAAAAGTGAACACGTTTTTTGCGACGCGTCTTCCTCACACCGACAACAAGACGGTCGCCCTGCATCGCAAAAAAACAGGTCGCCCTACACCCCTCACGCGCGACGTGTGGTGCGCACCCGACGGCGACCACCCGCGACACTTTGCGTGAACCAAGGGGGCATGCAAAAAGTTGTGTTTTTT
>Ga0105090_10001317_pt1 | contig 13302 bp, 6 predicted proteins | sample PPLLak3March2015_FD_79110 | JGI IMG/M metagenome (GOLD analysis project Ga0105090, IMG submission 79110) | Freshwater sediment microbial communities from Prairie Pothole Lake near Jamestown, North Dakota, USA - PPLs Lake P7 Core (1) Depth... | ecosystem: Environmental > Aquatic > Freshwater >... | reverse complement strand
ATTGGATTGGTCTTCTCGGGTGACTTGGTAAAAACGGGGTTCATATTTCTATATTGCCTTTTAAAAAATTAAAAAATAAGTTTCTCTCTAGTTGGTTGGTTTCCAAAAAGCGGGCCTCAAAAATATTTTTAACAGGCAGTCATTTCTCAAGCAGGATGTAAAATTACGATTCTCCGGGGGGTATATTTTCTATATGAACGATGCGGTTCCTTTTGTGGCTTATTCAGGCATATAACATTTAATTAAAAAGGCATTAGGAAGATGTTGAATTATAGCTACTTAGATTAGGGTATTCATTTTTTTCAGTCTGTTTTTGATCATTTGGCAGGGACGATTTTAACAAGTCGTTTTATATTATTGAAGTGGAAATAACAAGTAATGCAAATTCGAGTGAAGTTGATATTAACACTGAAGCAAGGGGAATGTTTATGGTATATGTGCCTCCGATCAATAAAGTTTAAATACCGTTTTTTTATCACTCTTTTTTACAAGATAACATTGACAAAATTGGTATAAGAGAATTTTTCCATTCCGCTCAACTCACAAGTTATTAACATGAATAGTAAAGGCATTGCTATAAAATCCTTATAAAAAACGGCTGTGTGGATTATGTTAATATTGAAAATAAGTAAGTTATATTATAGTTGATAATTTTATAATGTTCGATTCTGATTAGTTTCAAAAAGGCTTACCTCCCCTCTCAACCCAATAGTCCTATGAAATCCATTTCATAGACAATTACTAAACCCAGAAAGAAATGAAACGGATTCACCGGAAAGACAACTATGTCAATGCACCTTCATGCCCCAGCCTTACTTCAACCAGGATCAAATCTTTTTTCAAGCCTTATGTATTAATTCTTCTTGCTTTGTTATTGTCATGGACAATAAAGGCACAAAATCCTATTGTTACAGAAAACGCACTTGCCGGTAATCCGCAGTCGGAATGGGATGTAATCAATGCCGGAGATCCCACTATTCAAGGTTTTGCTACAGATATGAGTGTTAATAAAGGCACAACAGTCAGGTTTAAAATCAATGTTAGCGGAATCAATCGAAATTATTCCATCAGAATTTATCGTTTAGGGTATTACCAGGGAAACGGTGCAAGGCTTATAACAAACCTTGGATCATTCACCGGGACGGTTCAGCCTGCGCCATTTACTGATGCAGTGTTAGGATTGTTAGACTGTGGGAACTGGTCGGAATCAGCAACCTGGGCCGTACCCTCAACCGCCGTATCGGGCATATATGTTGCAAAGCTTGTAAGGAGCGATAACGGAGGATCCAGTCATATCACTTTTATTGTTAGAGATGATGCAGGAACCGCGCCGATTTTATTTAAAACGTCTGATGCCACATGGCAGGCGTACAATAATTATGGTGGTAGCAGCTTTTATCTTGGTACAACTACCAACCCGGAAGGCAGAGCACATAAAGTCAGTTACAATCGTCCTTTTTCAACCCGTAATATTAAACCTGAATGTTTTCTTTTTAATGCAGAATATCCCATGCTTCGGTGGTTGGAAAGAAATGGATATAATATGAGTTATGCCACAGACGTGGATATGGAAAGAGACCAGAGTTTAATTACGCCTGCAAAAAGAAAAATCCTGCTTTCTGTTGGGCATGATGAATATTGGTCTGCAGGGCAGCGGAATAAATTTGAAGCTGCCCGAAATGCAGGAGTGCACCTTGCTTTTTTTAGTGGCAATGAAGTATATTGGAAAACCAGATGGGAAAATAATAACAGAACATTGGTGTGTTATAAAGAGGGAGCGACCCTCGGCCAGGGTGAATTTAACTGTGGTGGAAACTGTGATCCAATGCCAGGGGTATGGACAGGTTTATGGCGTTTTGGCTGTGAATATGCTGAAGACGGATGCAATCCTGAAAATGCACTTACCGGACAATTAAGCTGGACGGAATCTTCAACTGCAATTAAGGTGCCGGACACGTATAAAAATTTACCTTTTTGGCGCAATACCAGTATTGCAACACTTGGCCCGGGTCAAACGGCAACACTCACTGATTTTACATTAGGCTATGAGTGGAATTATGAACAACCGGCATTTGAGTCATATAATCCACCTGGAAGGATTACCATGTCAAATACAACATTTAATGGAAAGACGCACAAACTTTCAATGTATACCCACAGCAGCGGTGCCATGGTTTTTGGTGCAGGAACACTTCAATGGTCCTGGGGCCTCGATGATGTGCACGACAGAGAAAAGCCTGTGCCATCACGTGATATGCAACAAGCCACACTTAATTTACTGTTGGATATGGGTGTTTCACCCGGGACGCCTCAATCAAATTTGATCATCTCCGGATCTACAGGAGATGTAACAGCCCCAACCTCCATCATCAGTACACCAGCGAATGGGGCAACTGTTCCGGCAAATACGGCACTCAATATCACCGGTACATCATCAGATGCAAGTGGCATTTCGCGTGTGGAGGTTTCCATAAATGGAGGCAGTACCTGGCAAATTGCAACTGGCACCACAAGTTGGAATTATAGCTGGACACCAACCGCCGGAGGTACTTATGTGATAAAGTCACGTGCGATTGATAATGCAGGTAATGTTGAAAACCCCGGATCTCCTCCGGCATCAAATGCAAAATCAATAACTGTAACCGGGGGAAGTTCCGGTAACTGCCCATGCAATATTTTTACATCCGCACAATTACCAGCCATTTCCAACCAACGGGATAATGCACTGGGCATTGTTGTAGGTACAAGATTTAGCTCCAGTGTAAATGGAACGGTAACGGGTATACGATTTTATAAAGGAGCTGGAAATACGGGTACCCATATTGGACAACTTTGGACAGGTTCAGGTACATTATTGGCGCAGGCAACTTTCACCAATGAAACTACTTCCGGCTGGCAGATGGTAAATCTTCCAACACCTGTATCAATTAGTGCTGGCGTTTCTTATATCGTTTCTTACCATAGCAGCCAGGGTTATTACAGTGTTACCGGTAATTTCTTTGCCAATGCAGCTTCCAATGGGCCCCTTACGGCCCCGGCTGACGCTACCGGATCAAATAACGGTGTATACAAATATTCATCTGTACCCATTTTCCCTAACGAAACATACGGGAAAGAGAATTATTATGTGGATGTTCAGTTCAATACGGGATCTTCAACTGATGTTACACCACCTGCTGTATCGGGCACAACTCCGCCTTCAGGTGCTGCAGCAGTTAGCGTATCAACTATTGTAACTGCCGACTTCAACGAAGCCCTTGATGCTTCATCCATAACAGGATCTTCGGTTTATTTGTCAAATGGCGGTTCCACTATTTCTGCATCTGTATCATATAATAGCAGCAATAACCAGATCACCCTAACTCCTGCTTCAGCATTAGCTAACGGTGTAACCTACACGATGACATTGAAGGGCGGTAGCGGTGCAAACCGGATTAAAGATCTGGCAGGCAATTCAATGCTCCTGGATTATACCTGGACTTTCACTACAGCTTCTTCCCAGGGCCAGTCAGGAAATTGTCCCTGCTCTGTATTTACAAATCAATTACCAGGGATCAATAATCAGCGCGATAATACCATTGGAATTGTACTGGGTATGAGGTTTTTCTCTGCCAGTAATGGTACGATTTCCGCAATTCGATTTTATAAGGGAGTGGGTAATACTGGAACACATATCGGGCAGTTGTGGACAAGTTCGGGAACATTATTAGCCCAGGCGACTTTTACAAATGAAACTGCTTCCGGCTGGCAGCAGGTTAACCTTTCCTCTCCGGTTTCAATTACAGCAGGCACCAGTTATATCGTTTCTTATTATAGTAGTCAAGGTTATTACAGTGTTTCGGGAAGCTATTTTACAAACCCTTTGGTAAATGGTCCTTTGACGGCTCCTGCTGATATAACAGGATCCAATAATGGTTTGTACAAATATTCTTCCAACCCGGTTTTCCCGAACGAAACCTATCAAAAGGAAAATTACTTTGTGGATGTAGTATTCAATTCCGGAACAAGTTCGGACCTGACACCACCACAGGTAATTTCAGTTAATCCTGGAGCAAATGCAACAAGTGTTAGTATCAGTACAACTCTAACGGCTGTATTTAATGAGCCTTTAAATCCAGCTTCTGTTACTGTTTCATCGGTTTTGTTGAAACGTGGTGCAACATCTGTTGCAGTATCAGTAGCATATAATTCAAGCAATAATTCTATAACAATAACACCTACAACGGCATTACTTAACAGTACTGTATATACGGCAACATTAAAAGGGGGAACAGGTACTGTTAAAATTACGGATGTTGCAGGGAATGCACTGGCAGCAGATTATTCCTGGAGCTTTACAACCGCTGCTGCATCCGGCGATCTTACTCCGCCAACATCCACAATTACCAGCCCTGTTAACAATGCAAACCTGACAGTTAATTTACCTAATACAATCAGTGGTACTGCAGCAGATGCTGGTGGACTTAACAGGGTTGAAGTATCTGTCAATGGTGGCACCAGCTGGCAAGTCGCAACCGGCACTGCAAGCTGGACATATACCTGGACTCCGGTTTCAACGGGTACAGTTACTATTAAGTCAAGAGGTATTGACAATGCTGGTAATGTTCAGGCTGCAGGAACCGCAGTAGCGGCAAATGTCATAAATGTTAATATTGTTTCGGCTTCCGGCAGTTGTCCTTGTACTTTATTCTCTGGAACACAACCTATACAACCAACAGGTGCAATTATGAAAAATGACGGCCCGGCTCTGGAGATAGGGGCTAAGTTCAGTACAAATACAAATGGTTTTATTACTGCTTTACGTTTCTATAAAGCGGCGGGAAATACCGGTACCCATATCGGAAGGCTTTACAATCTTTCCGGTACACTTCTCGCACAAGCTACTTTCATAAATGAAACAGCCTCAGGATGGCAGCAAGTAACCCTTTCTTCACCAGTTGCTGTAACTGCGGGATCGGTTTATATAGTTTCTTACCATAGCAGCGCTGGTTTTTATAGTACAACCAATAATTATTTTACTTCAGCAATAGTTAATGGACCGTTACGTGGTCTTGCAAATGGAGAAAATGGGGGCAATGGACTGTATCGGTATAATGCAACGCCGAGCTTTCCAAATGGCACATATTTGGCCAGTAATTATTGGGCAGATGTTGTTTTCAATACAGTAGCAGCTGCAACAGGCAATACGGTTCAGGAAATGAAAATAACAGATACCCCGGTTAGCCATATTAATAATGGAAAGGAAAATAATAAACTGAGATTCCTGCTGGCGCAAAATTCACCTAATCCTTCTTCCGGGAAAACAATCATACGTTATAGTATACCCGAAAAAACTTATGTATATATGGAATTATATGATATACAGGGCAGACAAATCAGAGTGTTAATACATGAGTTGATGGATCCCGGTGAAAGGCGTTTTGAACTGGATACCCGGTTCCTTGGAAAAGGTGTATATTATTATAAAATGAAAGCGGGCAATTTCTTTAGTGTAAAACGATTGGTTGTTGAATAATTGTTTTTTCATTGTAGGGAAAAATAAATTATTTGTTGTTTTGAAAGTGCCGGCCAACTGGCCGGCACTTTTTGTTGATTTTCAAATCAGGATTTTTATTTCAAATATTGAAATTTTTCATAAAATTCCATTCTCCTCAAATCAAAATATATTAATCTTTTTTATTCAATAGCCTGAAAATCAATCACCTGATTTTTATTTGGGGCAAATTATCATGTTAAAAAAAAATATAATTTCAAAATATCAGAGATATTCCTGTTTTTTGTCAGGACGTTATTGCAAATCTCATTTGCAAAAGTTAATTTTACAGCTTCTTCTATCCATTCCTTAGATCTTCCTGTCTTTCAATTTGCTTCCCATTTATCCTTTGAATGTCCTGGCTAATTTACGTACCACATAAAAGACGATTTAATGGGAGTTTACTTAATGATGAAAACTAATAGTTACTTTAAAAGATACCAAAACAGGAAAAGTGCATTATCAGGCAAGGCCCTTGTTTGTTTTCTAATATCATTTGTTTTTCTATTTTTTTCTATTCAAACTATTCAGGCGCAAAACCCCATTCCAGCCGAAAATGCTTTGACCGGAAATCCGCAAACGGAATGGGATGTATTGAATGCAGGTGACCAGACCATTCAGGGTTTTGGTACTGATATGAGTGTCAATAAGGGAACTACTATCAACTTTAAAATTGATGTTACCGGAACGAATAAAAATTTTAGTATAAAAATTTACCGGCTTGGATATTACCAGGGACTGGGAGCCAGGTTGAAGGCTGATTTAGGCACATATGCCGGAGTTTCACAACCTCCGGGCACAACCCAGCCCAATGGTATCCTGGATTGTGGAAACTGGTCTGTATCAGCCAGTTGGGCTGTTCCAGCTACCGCTGTATCTGGGATTTACATTGCCAAACTTGTACGTGCAGATAATGGCGGATCAAGTCATATCACTTTTATTGTTAGGGATGATGCCCGGAATGCAAGTATTTTATTCAAAACTGCTGATGCAACCTGGCAGGCCTATAATAACTATGGCGGTAACAGCTTATATGTTGGTAATATTTTTATTTATTCCGGGATAGGCCGCGGAGCGAAAGTGAGTTATAACAGGCCTTTTTCAACAAGAAATTTGAAGCCGGAATGTTTTCTCTATAATGCAGAATATCCGTTGCTTCGCTGGCTCGAAAGGAACGGCTATGATGTTGCGTATTCTACTGATGTGGACTTTGAAAGAGACGCTACACCCATTACTCCCGCTAAAAATAAAATCATTATTTCTCCAAGTCACGACGAATACTGGTCACTCAAAGAAAGAAACCGCATTGAAGCAGCCAGGAACGCAGGTGTACATCTTGCTTTTTTCAGTGGAAATGAAGTCTATTGGAAAACAAGATGGGAGAACAGTATTGACGGGACAAATACCCCAAACAGGACCCTGGTTTGTTATAAAGAAGGTACGTTTGGTCAGGGAGAATACCCATGTGGAGCCGACTTCCCGGCAAATCCAAACTGCGATCCTTTAGCCAATACATGGACTGGTTTATGGCGGTTTGGCCAGAATAAGGATGTAAATGCCGGCCGTCCTGAAAACCTTCTTACCGGGCAAATGAGCTGGATAGAAAAAACCATTCCGCTTAAAGTACCTGCTGAATATAAGAACCTGCGATTTTGGCGAAATACTCCAAATGTATCGACACTTACTGGAAATAATACAGCTACACTTTCTTTAGGTACTTTAGGTTATGAATTTAACTATGAACAGGATGAGTTTAGCAGCACTAACCCTTCTGGCAGAATTCTCATGTCCAGCACTTTGCTCACAGGTGATGGATTTGGTAATACCGTGAATGGTCGCTTATACAATCATAAATTATCTTTATACAGGCATAGCAGTGGGGCTTTGGTGTTTGGTGCGGGAACATGCCAATGGTCCTGGGGCCTGGATAATGTACATGATAGGCAAGGACCTGATGTAAGTATTGATATACAGCAGGCAACGGTAAATTTATTTGCCGATATGGGTGTACAACCTCCCACTTTACAAAATGGGTTAGTACCTGCCTCGATTTCCACAGATTTTACTGCACCGTCTGCTATAATTACTTCCCCAGTCAATGGAGCAAACCTTGGGCAAGGCGGTACCATTACAATCAGCGGAACAATTTCGGATGTGGGTGGTGTTCCTGCCGGGGTAGAAATTTCTCTGGATGGTGGGGCTACCTGGAGAGTTGCTACACTAATCAATGGAACAAACTGGTCTTATAGCTGGATACCAAATATAGTTGGACCAATAACAATTAAGGTCAGGGGATTTGATGACTCTGGAAATATGCAGGCTGCAGGATCTGGTCCGGCCCCCAATGTAATTATTGCAAATGGTGTTTGTCCATGTAAAATATTCCCTGCTGCTACTGTTTCAAATCTGGATCCGGAGTTAGGAACAAATGGTGGAAATGGAATTGTACTCGGTGTAAAATTCAGAAGTTCAATTAATGGGTATATTACCGGGATCAGGTTCTATAAAGCTGCTGCAAATACCGGAATACATATTGGTCAGCTTTGGCAGGAAGGCAATTTATCAACACCACTTGCAACGGCAACATTTACAAACGAAACCGCATCGGGCTGGCAGGAAGTTTCTTTAAGTACTCCGGTGGCCATTACTGCCGGCTCAACATATGTGGCTTCTTATTTTAGTCCTAACGGAATTTTCTCATTCACAACAAAAAACTATAATACTTCCGTGGTAACGGGTCCATTGACCGCATTATCCGCACCGGGTACGGTTCCGGAAAATGGTGTTTTCAGGATTGCATCCGCACCGGAGTATCCTCAGAACGGCGGCCCTGAACAACGTAATTTTTTAGTGGATGTAATTTTTAATACAACTACAACCTGCAGCATCAATGGAACCCTTGCCCCTTCAGGTCCGGTTTGTGCCGGCCAGGAAATTAAATTGAAACTTACCCCCAGTGCAGGTCAAACTCCATACTCAGTTACGCTTAACAACCAGGTAATCACAGGAGTTGATAATAATATTGAGTTTGGTTCCGGTGTTACGGCCAGCGACCCTCAATTGGTAAACCTCTCTATCTGGCCATCAAGCCAAGTTGCATCTTTTGTTTCAAGCAACAATGATCAAAGAGAATTAGGGTTGAAGTTTCGCACATCAATGGCGGGCGTAATTACGGGTATCAGGTTTTATAAAACTGTCGAATCAGGTGAGGGCACCTTCAGTGTCAGGCTCTACGATCAAACTACTGGAAATTTAGTAGATGGCTTTAGCACAGCCAGTATTACTATAACAACTCCCGGAGTTTCCGGATGGCAGCAAGCTAATTTCTCCCAGCCCATTACAGTTCAAGCTAATAAAACCTACGTTGCGTCCTATGTTGCACCTAATGGAGGTTATGCTGAATCACCTACCTTTTTTGGCCTGCCCGTCAATAACGGGCCCTTAACCGCCCTGGCAAATGGAACAGATGGCCCCAATGGCGTTTATAAAATTGGCTCTGGTGTAGGCGTTCCGGCTTTAGATGGAAACGCTGCAAATTATTGGGTGGATGTGGTTTTTACTGCCACAAACATTATCCGTTTTACTCAAATCACGGATATTTATGGCAATGCCTGTTTTAGAAATAATCCCAACTTGCAAACACTGGTACTTCAGCCTTCTGCTTGTTCAGCTTTGCCTGTTTCATTGGTTGAATTCAAACTCAGCATCCTTGATAATAATGTAAAACTCTTCTGGTCTACATCCAGTGAAAATAATAATAGAGGTTTTGAGATTCAGCGTAGTGTTGATGGCCAGAACTGGGTAAACATACATTTTGTAAATGGAGCAGGAAACAGCCAGACACTTAAAAAATATGAGTACCTGGATATCAGCTTAAAAGCGGGAAAATATTTTTATCGTCTTAAGCAGATTGATTTGAACGGAGATTACAAGTATTCAAAAGTGATCTCAGCTAATATCAATGGTAAACAGATATATATGCTTAGCCAAAATTATCCTAACCCGGCAAATCAAAGCACCACTATTAGTTACAGCTTGCCTGTAAAAAATCAGGTAGACATGATTTTATATGATATGCAGGGGAGGCAGATAAAAGTGCTTGTACATGAAGTAAAAGAAGCCGGAACGCATACGATTGATCTGGATACACGTAAACTTGGTAAAGGTATTTATCACTATAAAATGAGATCAGGCAACTACAGCGATGTGAAAAGATTGCTTGTTGAATAAATATAGATCGTCAATAATATATAAGAAAGCCGGGCAATTAACCCGGCTTTTTTATTTAGACATTTTTTTTGATTTTATATTCCTGCATAATAAGTATGAATAGTATCAGCAATAAAATCTACCTGCTCTTCCGTAAGTTCATAAAAAAGAGGGAGGCGCAGCAGGCAATCAGTAAAATAATCAGCATTGGGAAGTTCCCTTCCATCATGTTTATCCTTGTAGTAAGGTGAAGTATGTAAGGAGATATAATGGAAAACCGCATAAATCCCTTTTTCTTTCAGTAAAGCAATCAACCCGTTTCTTTCATCCAGGGAGCGGGAAACAATGTAAAACATATGCGCATTATTAGTGGCAAATGTGGGAACAAATGGAAGGGTTAATTTTCCTTTGCTCGCCAAAGGGGATAATGCTTTGTAATACCTGTCCCATAGAAGCCTTCTCCGCTCCTGGATATCTTTCAGGTTCTCCAGTTGTGCATAAAGAAATGCAGCAATTATATCAGATGGCAGGAAAGAACTACCCAAGTCCACCCACCCGTATTTATCAACTTCACCCCTGAAAAATGAAGATCGGTTGGTGCCTTTTTCCCTGATGATTTCTGCGCGATGAATAAAGCGGTCATCATTGATGGCCAGCATACCACCCTCACCCGCCATGATATTTTTTGTTTCATGAAAAGAAAATGCTGCCAAATTACCAATGCTTCCAAGTGGCTTTCCTTTATAGTAAGAGTCAATGGCCTGTGCAGCATCTTCAATAATAAAAATATTGTTTTTTCTGGCAAGCTCTAGCAAAGGGTCCATGTCCACAGCAATTCCCGCATAATGCACGGGCACGATTGCCTTTGTTTTAGGACTTATACAAGCTTCGACTTTTGATACGTCCATATTTGGATTATCACGGCAACTATCAATAAAAATAAGTTTAGCTCCACGCAGTACGAAGGCATTGGCAGTAGAAACAAAAGTGTAAGAAGGTAATATCACTTCATCGCCAGGTTCAATATTGATCAGTAATGCAGCCATTTCCAGTGCATCTGTACAGGAGGTTGTCAGCAAAGTTTTTTTAAAGCCAAATGTCTTTTCAAAATAAGAATGGCATTTTTTTGTGAAAACGCCATCGCCGGAAATCTTTCCCGACAAAACGGCCTGGTAAATATAATGGCCTTCTTTTCCTGTGAGGTAAGGTTTGTTAAATGGTATATTCATAAAAAGGTATTCCTTATTAAAGCCAGAAATGGTAATAAAATAATTTTTCTTCTATTGAGTATCCGCTTGATTGATAGAGATTCATTGCAGGGGTGTTAATGCCCTGGGTGATAACCTGAACCTGCTGATATCCGTTTTGCTGGAAATAGTTTTCTGCCGCAACCATCAATTTTTTCCCAATCCCTTTTCCACGGGAAGATGCTGCAACGGCTACAAGTCCAATATCACCCCGGTTATTTTTTTCTCCCAAAGTAATCATACCGCCAATAATCCTTCTTTCAAGGTATACTAAAACTTCTTTGGCAATTTGCTTATTTACCGATCGTTCAATCCAAATTTTATATAGCTGGCGGTATTCATTATGTTTAAAATTGGGGTCAACATTAAACCTGGAATAAATACCACTTTGAAATGCGAGTTCAAGTAATTCCGGCGATACGTCATTTTGGTCATACGGCTTAATGTGTGTATCTGAATTTCCCAATGTATCAGTTGCGATACTTTTTGCAAAAGTAACTTTTTCATCTGCGAGAATACCATTATATTGATTACAAACAGATTCTTCGATTTTTTTGACTGATGGGTAATATACCAGCCGGTAACCATCATCTTTCATTTTGTCCAGTATATCTTCTAATTCTTTAAGTTGCAGGTCCTGTCGGGTAATCATCCCTGTTATAATATCAAAAAAGGAACTGTCCCAGTCAAGTGAAATAAAATCCTTTTCCGGCATCATTCTGCATTGATTTTTTCACTTATTACATAAATGGGTCTGTTCTTAATCCCTTCAAAAGATTTACCCACATAAAGGCCAACAACACCTAAAAGCATTATGATAATACCACTTAAAAGCCAAACAGAAACAATCAAACTCGCATAACCCAGAACCTCGATCTCCCCTTTAAGTGCCCGGATGACAGTATAAACAGCATAAATAAAGGATAATGCAGAAATATAAAACCCCAGTTTTACAGTGATTTTCAGCGGCTTGTCGGAAGAAGCCAGCATTATGTCCATCGCAAGCTTAACAAGTCTTTTGAAATTATAATTACTTGAGCCAACCTCTCTTGCACCATGATCAATCGGTACTGTTGTTTTTTTAAAACCCACCCAGTTTACCATTGAAGGGAAGTATCGTATTGGTTCCCTCAAAAGTTTCATCGCATCGACTGCTTTATTATGGTATATGCCGAAATTAGCGATGCTGGCATCTTGTTTTACGCCAGTCAAATAACTTAGAATATAATAAAATGACTTTGAAAAAAAACGCTTCAAGAATTTATCCTGGCGTTGAATCCGCTTTGCCAGCACTATATCATATCCTTCCTTTGTCTTTTCAAAAAGTTTTTTGATCTCCGATGGTTTATCCTGCAGGTCGCAGTCCATAACAATTACCCATTCTCCCTTAGCCGCATCTAATCCTGCTGTAATGGCATAATGTTGCCCGAAGTTTCTACTGAGGCGTAGCGCTTTTACCCTTTTATCCGCAAAGGCAATCTGCTCCATTTTCTCCCATGATTTATCCGGGCTCCCATCATCTACCAGAATAATCTCAAAATCACTTGTAATCAGGCTCACTTCTCTAATAATAGTTTCAACCAATAGATCGACCAGTAATTCTGCCCGATAAACAGGGGAAACTATGGAAAAAAACGGGGATTTCAAGGACATATCAACGCAGGTTTATTACAAATTTCTATGCGGGTTTCTGTTTTTCAAAATTAGACATAACAATTTAAAAATGAATACAATGGAACTAAAAACACATAGTATTGCGATGTATTTTAGGCCTGATTTTCATTTTAGGCAATAAACCACCTTTTCTTACTTTAAAATACTGGTTATTAATAGTCTACTTAACGTATGAAAGGTATATTTAGTGTTAAAAGAGTAAGGTATAATATCTCTGATTGATATGAAATATCCTTTGTGAAAGTTTTTATATGACAATATAAAAAAGAAAGAGTATGACCACAACTGACTGGATCGGATTCGCAGGCGTAGCAATTTTACTGGCGGCATTCTTTCTTAATCTGTCCAATAAAATTAACAAGGATGCTGTTGCTTATTTATCCATGAATATTTTGGGAGCGGGACTTGCATGTTATGCATCTGTTCGGTTAAAGTATTTCCCATTCATCTTATTGGAAGGATGCTGGACCCTGGTTTCAATAATTGGGTTGTTTAAAATAATTAAATCAAAATAGGTGCCCAGGGAAACAGATCGAATATTTTATTGAAAAAGATGTAGCATGTTCTTTTAAGGGTTGAAGTCGCTAATCACTATTTGCTGATTTTGAATCACAATTTTAGCGTTATCGGGAATGGGTT
>Ga0105090_10001315_pt1 | contig 13322 bp, 11 predicted proteins | sample PPLLak3March2015_FD_79110 | JGI IMG/M metagenome (GOLD analysis project Ga0105090, IMG submission 79110) | Freshwater sediment microbial communities from Prairie Pothole Lake near Jamestown, North Dakota, USA - PPLs Lake P7 Core (1) Depth... | ecosystem: Environmental > Aquatic > Freshwater >... | reverse complement strand
TTTCGCGCGTGGCGCAATACGCCACCCATCTGCGCAACGGCCGCGTCAATGGCAGCGCACAGCCGGTTGTGCTGCGTCGCAAGGGCGGTGCGCTGCTGATCGATGCCCGGGAAGGCCTGGCCTTCCCGGCCTGCGAACTGGCCGTGGCCGAGGCCGTGGCGGCGGCGCGCACGCAGGGCGTGGCTTTCGCCGGTGTCATCAACAGCCACCACTGCGGCGTCGTCGTCGACCACCTGCGCCCCGCCGCCGAGGCCGGGATGGTGGGCCTGGGCTTCAGCAATTCGCCGGCGGCCATGCCGGCGGCCGGCGGGCGGCATCCTGTCTTTGGCACCAACCCGGTGGCCGCGATATTCCCGCGCCGGCAACGGCACGACGCGACCGCGGGCGCGTGCGATCCGCTGCTGATCGACCTGAGCCTGTCGGAGGTGGCGCGTGGCAAGGTCATGGTGGCGGCCAAGGCCGGCCGGCCCATCCCGCCGGGCTGGGCACTGGATGCCCAGGGCCGGCCCACGACAGACGCCCAGGCGGCGCTGGGTGGCTCCATGCTGCCGCTGGGCGCGGTGAGTTCATCCAAGGGCGCGATGCTGGCGCTGATGGTGGAATTGCTCGTCACCGCCGTCATCGGCGCCCACTTCGGTTTCGAGGCCAGCAGCTTCTTCATCGACGAGGGCAACCGCCCGCACCTGGGCCAGGTCTTCGTGATCGTCGATCCCGGCGCGCTGGCCGGCAACGACGCCTACCTCGACCGGCTGGAGGTGCTGGTGGCCGAGATGCTCAAGGACGAAGGCGTGCGCCTGCCCGGTGCGCGTCGCGAAGCCTTGCGCCGCCGGGCCGAGGCCGAAGGCATCGAGGTCGCCGAGGCCCTTCTGGCGAGCTGGGCCTGAGCGCTCAAGGCACGAGCACGATCTTCGCGGCCGCGCTGGCGCCGCGGTCCAGGTCGACGAAGGCCTGCGGGCCGTCGGCGAGCGTGCGCTGCTCGACCCAGGCCAGGTCGCCGAACAGCCCGTCGTCCAGCGCCGCCACCGTGGCCCACAGGTCGGCGGTGGTGTAGGTGTAGGTGCCCAGCAGCGTGATCTCGGCCAGCGTGAGCTTGCGCATGTCGATCTCGCTGGCCCAGTCCTGCAGCCCCACATGCATGACCACGCCGCCGGGCCGGATGGCGCGCAAGGCGTCCTGGCGCGTGGCCTTGCTGCCGACGGCGTCGATGACGAATTCATGCGAGGCCTCGGCCGGCGGCGCGGCGCGCGGGTCCGCAGTCGCGCAGCCGACATGGCGTTCGATCGACGCGCGCCGCCGCTCGTTGGTCTCGGTCACGCACAGCCGGCGCGCGCCCAGGCGGCGCAGCAGCAGCGCGGCGAACATGCCGATGGCGCCGCCGCCGATGACGAGCACGCTGCACTCGTGCAACGGGCGCACCAGCGCGCGCATCGACAGGTTCAGCGCGTGCCAGGCGGTGGCCGCCGGCTCGGTGAGCGCCGCGGTCAGCGCCGGCATGGCAGGCGGGATAGCCACCAGCGAAGCCGCGGGGATGCTCATGTACTCGGCGTAGGCGCCGGGCCGCGTCATGCCGACCATGCTGCGGTTCGAGCACAGGTTGTTGCGGCCCTGAACGCAGTAGCTGCAGCTGCCGCAGGTGATGAGCGGGTTGCCGGTCCAGCGCGTGCCGGTGGCGAAACCGGGCGCCGCGCTCTCGACGATGCGGCCGGCGAATTCGTGCCCCAGCACCAGCCCTGGCTGCCGCCGCGGGTCGTGGCCGTGCCAGGCGTGCATGTCGCTGCCGCAGATGCCCACGGCTTCGATCTGCAGCACCACTTCGCCGGATTGCAGTGCGGGCTGGGGGCGCTCCTGCAACTGCAGTTCGCCCGGTTGCGTATAGACGAGGGCCTTCATGGACTTCCTTCGGGGTGGTCGGAGTGGGTCTGGACGATGGCGGCACGCAGCCGCTCGGCCATCTGCTCGATCTCGGACGGCGTGCTGACGAAGGGCGGCGCCAGCACCAGCGTGTCGCCCGGGGCGCGCGTGAGCACGCCCAGGTCGAAGGCGGCGGCCTGCACCGCGGCACCGCGCTGGCCGGCGCCCGCGGGCGACGGAGCCAGTTCGATGCCTGCGGCCAGGCCCAGGTTGCGCACGCTGATCACGCCGGGGGCGCTGGCCAGCGCGTGTACCGTGCGCTCGAAATGCGGTGCCAGTGTGCGCACGCGGCCGATCAGGTCGTCTTCGGCCAGCACGTCCAGCATCGCCAGGCCGGCGGCGCAAGCCAGCGGGTGGCCGCTGCAGGTGTAGCCGTGCATCAGCTCGGCCAGGTGCGGCGGGCCCTGCATCAGCGTGTCGTGGATTTCGCGACGCACGATCACGCCGCCCAGCGGTGCGGCACCGTTGCTCACGGTCTTGGCGAACAGGATCATGTCGGGCACCACGCCCAGCGCCTGGGCCCCGAACATGGCGCCCAGGCGGCCGAAGCCGGTGATGACCTCGTCGAAGACGAGCAGGATGCCGTGCCGCGTGCAGAGCTCGCGCAGCCGCTGCAGGTAGCCCAGAGGCGGCACCAGCACGCCGGTGGAGCCGGCCACCGGCTCGACGAAGACCGCGGCGATATTGGAAGCGTCGTGCAGCGCCACCAGGCGCTCCATCTCGTCGGCCATCTCGGCGCCAGCGGCGGGTTGGCCGCGCACGAAGGCCTGCGTGGCCGGGTCCCAGGTGCTGCGCAGATGGTCGGCGCGCAGCATCGCGGCGCCGAAGGCACGCCGGTTGGCCGTCATGCCGCCAACGCTGATGCCGCCGAAGCCCACGCCGTGGAATCCGCGCTCGCGGCCGATGAGCAGCGTGCGCTGGCCCTGGCCCTGCGCGCGCCAGAAGGCCAGGGCGACCTTCACCGCGGTGTCGCAGGCCTCGGAGCCGCTGTTGACCAGGAACACGCGGTCCAGGCCCGGCGGCGCCACGGCCGCGATGCGCTCGGCCAGTTCGAAGGCGCCGGGGTGGCCGACCTGGAAGTTCGACGCATAGTCCAGCGTGTCGAGCTGGCGCTTCATGGCGGCCACGATGCGCGGGTGGCGGTGGCCGGCGCCCACGCACCACAGGCCCGAGGTGCCGTCCAGCACCTCGCGGCCGTCGGGCGTGTAGTAGCGCACGCCCTCGGCCCGCGCCACCAGCCGCGGCGCGGCCTTGAAGGCCCGGTTGGGCGTGAACGGCATCCAGAAGGCGCCGGTCGGGGCGGTGGTGTCTTTCATCGCGCGGTGTAGCCGCCATCGACCATGAGCGTCTGCCCGGTGACGTAGGCGCTGGCCTGGCTGCAAAGGAAGACCGTCGCGCCGTGCAGGTCGGCCAGTTCGCCGTTGCGGCCGATGCAGGTGGCGTCGGCGTGGCGGCGCGCCAGCGCCGCATCGGCGAATACCGGCGCCGTGAGCGCGGTGGGGAAGAAGCCGGGGCCGATGGCATTGCAGGTGATGCCGTGCGGCGACCAGGCCTGCGCCATGGCGCGCGTGAGCTGCACGATGCCGCCCTTGGCGGCGCCGTAGGGGGCGCTGTCGGCGAAGGCACGGACGCTCTGCAGCGAGGCGATATTCAGGATGCGACCCCAGCCGCGCGACTTCATGCCGGGCGCCAGGGCCTGGGTCAGGAAGAAGGGCGCGCCCAGATGCAGGGCCAGCTGTACCTGCCAGGCCTCGGGCGTGACCGCGTCGAAGGGCTGGCGCAGGTTCACGCCGGCGGCGTTGACGAGGATGTCCACGCCGCCCAGCCGCTGCTCGGCTGTCTGTGCCACCGTGCGCAGGGCGGCCAGGTCGGCCAGGTCGGCGGCCAGCGCGTCGGCGGTGATCCCCTCGTTGCGCAGCCGCCCGGCGGCGGCTTCGAGCTCGGCGGCACGCCGCGCCAGCAGCAGCACGCGCGCGCCGGCGCGGCCCAGCGCCAGGGCCATCGCCTCGCCGATGCCCGAGTTGCCGCCGGTGACCAGCGCGCGCCGGCCCGCCAGGTCGAACATCGCCGCCGCGCTCATGGCCCGGGGTCCGTTCAGACCTGCACCGGGTCGCCGAGCGAAAACGGCTGGCCGGGGAAGTATTTGGCCAGGCGGTGGTCGGCGGTGCGTGCGTGCGCCTCCATGCCTTCCAGGCGCGAGATGCGCGCGGTGACCTCGCCGATGTCGCGCGCCGCCTCGCGCGTCATGCGTTGCCAGGTCAGCGTCTTCATGAATTTGTGCACCGACAGGCCGCCGGAGTAGCGCGCCGCGCCCTTGGTCGGCAGCACGTGGTTGGGGCCACTGGCCTTGTCGCCGTAGGCCACCGTGGTCTCCTCGCCCAGGAAGAGCGAGCCGTAGCAGGTGAGGTGTTCCAGCCACCACGGCAGGTCCTGCGCGTGCACCTCCAGGTGTTCGCTGGCGTAGCGATCGGACACCGCGGCGACGTCTTCGCGGGTGTCGCACACGATCACCTCGCCGTAGTCGCGCCAGGCCGCGGCGGCGGCGTCGCGCGCGGTCGGGGGCAGCGCCTCGATGAGCGGCGGCACGTGGGCCATCACATCCTCGGCCAGCGCCTGCGAGGTGGTGAACAGCCAGGCCGGCGACTCGTGCCCGTGTTCGGCCTGGCCGACCAGGTCGACGGCGACCATCAGCGCGTCGGCGCTGTCGTCGGCGATCACCGCCACTTCGGAGGGGCCTGCGAAGACGTCGATGCCCACCTTGCCGTACAGCGTGCGCTTGGCCTCGGCGACGAACTTGTTGCCCGGGCCCACGATCACGTCGGCCGGCTGGCCGCCGAACAGGCCATAGGCCATGGTCGCGATGGCCTGCACGCCGCCCAGCGTCATGATGACGTCGGCGCCGGCGCGGTCGAAGGCGTAGAGCAGGCAGGGGTGCATGGGGCCGCCGCGGAAGGGCCCGGAGCAGGCGACGATGGTCTTCACGCCCGCGGCCTTGGCGGTGGCCACGCCCATGTAGGCCGAGGCGATGTGCGCGTAGCGCCCCGCCGGGGCGTAGCAGCCGGCCACGTTGACCGGCAGCACGCGCTGGCCCGCCACCACGCCGGGGTGCAGTTCGACCTCGAATTCCCGCAGCGAATCGCGCTGCGCGCGGGCGAAGGCACTCACCTGCGCGATGGCGAAGTCGATATCGCGCCGCACCTGCGGCGGCACCTCGGCGGCGCGACGGTCGATCTCCTGACGCGACATCACGACCTCGCCCTGCCAGCCGTCGAGCTGCCTGGCGTAGGCGCGCACCGCGTCCTCGCGCCCGGCCTCGATGGCGGCCAGCATCTCGGTCACCACCTTCTGCGCGGTGGCCGTCTCGGTCTCGGGGGTCTTGCTCGCCTTCTTCAGGTAGCGGGTGGCCATGGTCACTCCGGAATTCGAATGGGTAAACGATTGCCCGGCGCGATCGCAAGAGGCGCCGGCCCGGGTGCCCGGGGCGCGGCGCCCTCGGCGTCCGCGTGCCGGACGCTCAATTGGCGCGGGTGGCGAATTCGCGCAGCTTGGGGTCGGCCATGACGCGCTTCATGTAGGCGTCGGTGATGTAGTCGCCCGACGCGGGCACGCTTTGCAGCGCGCCGGTGCCGCGCATGAAGCTGGCGATGTCGGCGAACCAGGTGTCGACGCTGGACGCGCCCTTGCTGCGGTCCATGCGCTGCAGCTGGCCTTCCAGGTCGAAGGTCGGCCGGGTGTCGAATTCCTTGTTCATCGATGCCTCGCTGACGCTGACGCCGCCCTGCTCGTAGAACTTCTTCATCATCTGGATGCCCTCGGCCCGGTTGGCGTTGAGCCACTTCCAGGCGCGCAGGTAGACGGCCAGGAACTTGGCCACGTTCTCCGGGTTCTGCTCGGCATAGTCGCCGCGCGCGATGAGCGCGCCCGGCACCACCGCGCCGCCTTCCTTGCCCGAGCACAGCACCTTCGCGCCGGCCTTTTCTTCCAGCGTGTAGATATTCGGTGCCCACAGGCCACCGAGGTCGGCGTTGCCCGAGGACATGGCGCTGATGATCTCGGCCTGGCCCATGTTCTTGATCGTCACGTCGGCCTTCGCGATGCCCCACTTCTTCAGGCAGGACTGCACCGCGTAGTCGCCGGTGGAATTGGCCGTGAGCACGATGGTCTGGCCCTTGATCGAGCCCGGATCCTTGCTGAACTTGTCGACCATCTCCTTGCGCGCGAGCAGCGCATTGCCGGCCGATTCGTCGTTGGTGATGCCGATGGTCTTGATGCCGAAGCGCACGTGGCCCAGCACGGCCGGCACCGAGCCGGTGCCGCCCACGTCCCAGGACTTGCTGGCCGAGGCGGCAATCTGCGGCACGCCGGCCGGGAAGGTGCTGAACACCGGCTTCAGGCCGACCTCGGCCCACCAGTTCTTCTCGGTGGCCACGTAAAACGGCAGCGCCCAGTACAGCGCGGGCTGGTAGCTGACCTTGATCTCGGTCTGGGCCTGGGCGCCGGTGGTGCCGGCGGCGGCGATGGCGGCCAGGGTCAGCGCGCGCAGCGTGATGCGGTTCATCGTTTGTCTCCTGTGGGGTGGGTGGGTTAGTGCGTGTCGCCGGGCGCCTGCTGCTCGCGCAGCAGTTTCCAGACATGGGTGCGCAGGTGCACGAAGGACGGCTGGTCCATCACGTCCTCGATGCGTTCGATCTCGTCCCAGCGCTCGGCCTGGCGCGCACTCTTCACGTCGAGGATCTCGCGCAGCGTGCCGGGCCGGCGCGACATGACGACGATGCGGTCGGCCAGGTAGACGGCTTCCTCGACGGCGTGGGTGATGAAGAGCACCGTGCGCGGGTGCTGGCGTGCCAGGCGCACGAGTTCTTCCTGCATGACCACGCGCGTCTGCGCGTCGAGCGCGCCGAAGGGCTCATCCATGAGCAGCACCTTGGGGTCGAGCACGTAGGCGCGGGCGATGGCCACGCGCTGCTGCATCCCGCCCGAGAGCTGGTGCGGGTAGGCCCGTTCGTAGCCGTGCAAGCCCATCAGGCCGATGTAATGCTCGATGCGGCGGCGGCGCTCGGCCTCGGCGATGCCCAGCGAGAGCAGCCCGAATTCGACGTTGTCCCACACCGTCTTCCACGGGAACAGCGCGAACTGCTGGAATACCACCGCGCGGTCCGGCCCCGGCGCGCGCACCACCACGCCGTCGACGCTGACGGTGCCCCCCGTGGGGTGTTCCAGGCCGGCGGCCATGCGCATGCAGGTCGTCTTGCCGCAGCCCGAGGGGCCGACGATGGCGACGAACTCGCGGTCCTTCACCTCGAGGTTGATGTCCTTCAGGGCCGTGAAGTCCTGGCCGTTCTGGTGGAAGACGCGGTCGACGTGTTCGAAGCGGATGATGGCCACGGCGTGGTTCCTCGGTTCAGAGACCGCGCCGGGTCTCGATGGTGTGCTGCACGCGGCGCAGCGCGGCGTCGATGATCACGCCGACGACGCCGATGGCCAGCATGCCGCTCATCACGGTGGCGGTGGAGATGGCGGCCTGCCCCTTGACCATGAGGTAGCCCACGCCGCTGGAGGCCACGATGAGTTCGGCGCCGACCAGGCTCTGCCAGCCCAGGCCGGCCGAGATGCGCAGGCCGGCCACGATGGAAGGCACGGTGGCGGGCAGCATCACCTGCGTCATCGCCCGCCAGTGGCTGGCGCCGAGCATCTGCGCCGCCTCGATGTACTTCAGGTCGACCTGGCGCGCGCCGCGGTAGGTGTTGATCAGCACCGGCGGGAAGGCGCCCATGAAGATGATCAGCACCGGCCCGCCGATGCCGGTGCCGAACCACAGCGCCGCGAACGGCACCCAGGCGATGGGTGCCACGAAGCGCACGGCCTCGAAGGCCGGCGTGACGAGGCGGTCGAGCCAGCGGAAGCGGGCCATCAGCAGGCCCAGCGGCACGCCCACCAGCGCCGCCAGCCCGAAGCCCATGCCGAAGCGCTGCAGGCTGGACAGCAGGTGCATGCCCAGCGTGGCGCCCGAGAACGGCTCGCGCGCCAGGTGCACGAAGCGCTGCAGCACGTCCCATGGCGTGGGCAGGAAGTCGCGCGAGGTCAGCCCGGACAGCGCGGCCGTTGTCCACACGGCGAGGAAGCCGAAGGCGCCGACGGCACTGAGCTGCAGCCAGCGGTTGGTGGCCAGGCGGGGCTGCAGCATCAGTGCACCACCCGCCACGGCATGGCGCGGCGCTCGATCCAGCCCAGACCCTGGGTCATGATCCAGCCGCATACCGCCACGCTGGCCATGCCGACGACGATCATGCCGGGGTAGATGTCCTGCGCCGCCTGGTTCAGGATCGTGCCCAGGCCGGCGATGGCGCCCACCAGTTCGGCCGCCACCAGCGTCGTCCACGAGGCCTGCAGCGACAGGCGCAGTCCGGTGAAGATGCTGGGCAGCGCGCCGGGCACCAGCACCTCGCGCCAGTAGCGAACGCCGCGGGCGTCCAGCATGGCGGCGGCCTCGAAGATGGGGCGCTCGATCTGGCGCACGCCGGTGTAGCTGTTGATCACCGACGGCACGAAGGCGGCCATGAAGATGACCATCATCTTGGCCGCGTCGCCCAGGCCCAGCCAGACGATGGCCAGCGGGATCCAGGCCAGCGGCGGGATCGGGCGCAGCAGCAGGAACACCGGGTTGGCCACGGCTTCGACCACGCGGCTGGCCCCCATGGCCAGCCCCAGCGCCACGCCCGCCGTCGAGGCGACGACGAAGCCCATCGTCACCAGCACCACGCTGCGCAGCACGTGGTCGTGCAGGCGGCCGTTGCTGTAGCCGTCGATGACGATCTGGCGCAGCGCGCCGTAGACCTCCAGCGGCGGCGGAAAGCGCGCCGGCGAAATCACGCCCCAGCTGGCCGTCAGCAGCTGCCAGGCCAGCAGCACGCCCGCCAGCGCCAGCGCGGTGGTCAGCGGCAGACGCCACCAAGGGGGGCCGGCGGCGGCACTCATGACCCGACTGGCGCAGCGATTGCAGCCACTTGAGTAATCGATTTCACAGTATTCCGATGATCGACAGTGTGGCAGGGTGCGTCAACACCCCGTGGCTCGGTGATTTCCCGATCCCGGCAGCGGTGCCCACCACGTTGACCGCTTCGGTTAAGGTAACGATTACACTGAGTCATGGCGGCGCGAGCACTGAAGGAAGGCGGTCAGCCGACGATCGGCGACGTCGCGCACTCGGCGGGGGTTTCGACCGCCACCGTCTCGCGCGTGCTCAACGACCATGCCTCGGTGGCGCCGGCCTTGCGCCTGCGCGTCGATGCCGCGGTGGCCGCCCTGGGCTATGTACCGAACGCCGGTGCGCGCGCGATGAAGCTGCAGCGCAGCGGCACCGTTGGCGCGATCTTCCCGACCGTGGACAACGCCATCTTCGCCAAGGCCATCGATGCGCTGCAGCGCCGGCTGGCGGCCTCGGGCCGCCAGCTGCTCATCGCCACCAGCGGCTACGACCCGGATATTGAGACACGCCAGGCGATGAACCTCGTCACCCGCGGCGCCGATGCGCTGGCGCTGTGCGGCGTGGGGCAGAGCCAGGCGCTGCGGCGCTTCCTGCGCCGGCGCGAACTGCCGGTGGTGCACGTGATGAGCTGGCCGGGGCCGGCGGACCTGGTGTGTGTCGGCTTCGACAATGCGAAAGCCATCGGCCAGGGCGTGCGCTACCTGATCGACCTGGGCCACCGGCGCATCGGCATGCTGGCCGGCGTCACCGCGCACAACGACCGCGCCGCCGCGCGCGTGGCCGGCGTGCGCGCGGCGTTGGCGCAGGCCGGGCTGGCGCTGGAGCCCGGCCTGCTCGTCGAGCGGCCGTATGAACTGGGCGAGGCGCGGCAAGGCCTGCGTACGCTCATGTCGACCGTGCCGCCACCCACCGCCATCGTCTGCGGCAACGACGTGCTTGCGATGGGAGCCCTGCTCGAGGCGCAGCGGCTCGGGCTGGCGGTGCCGGGCGAGCTGTCGATCATCGGCTTCGACGACCTGGAGCTGGCGCGCCACCTGGTTCCCCCTCTGACCACGCTGCACGTGCCGACCGAGGCGATGTGGGTCACCGCGGCCGAGCGGCTGATCGACGCGCTGGAGCGGCGGCCGGTTCCCACCGCCACCGAGGTGCAGGTCGAACTGATCGTGCGCGAGTCGACCGGGCCGGCGCGCAACGGCCGCGATCGCGGCTGAGCGTGCTGCCGTGGTCTCAGCGACCGCCGCAGACGCTGCAGGCCGCGTTGCGCGGTGTCTTCACTTCCTGCCACTCCATGGCCCGGCCGTCCAGCATGAGCAGCCGGCCGGCGAGCGAACGGCCCATGCCGGCGAGCAGTTTCAGCGCCTCGGCCGCCTGCACGCAGCCGATGATGCCCACCAACGGCGCGAACACGCCCATCGTGGCGCAGGCCACCTCGTCGTATTCCACCTCGGGCGGGAACAGGCAGGCGTAACACGGTGCATCGCCCTGGCGCGAGTCGTACACCGACACCTGGCCGTCGAAGCCGATCGCCGCGCCCGACACCAACGGCTTGCCGTGGCGCACGCAGGAGGCGTTGACGGCATGGCGGGTGGCGAAGTTGTCGCTGCAGTCCAGCACCACGTCGGCCTGCGGCACCAGGGCTTCCAGCAGCGCGGCGTCGGCGCGGCGCGCCAGCGCGTGCACCTGCACGTCGGGATTGATCGCCGCCACGCTGGCGCGCACCGAGTCGGCCTTGGGCTGACCCACGCGGGACAGGTTGTGCGCGATCTGGCGCTGCAGATTGGTGAGGTCGACGTCGTCGTGGTCGACCACCGTCATGCGGCCCACCCCAGCCGTGCCCAGGTACAGCGCCACCGGTGAGCCCAGGCCGCCGGCGCCGATGACCAGCGCGTGCGAGCGCAGCAGGCGCTGCTGGCCCTCGACACCGATCTCGTCGAGCATCAGGTGGCGTGCATAGCGCAGCAGTTGCCGGTCGTCCATGGCGTGGCTTGAAATAAGGAAGCCCGCCGGCCGGCGGGCTTCATTGTGCGGTGCGCTGGGCTTACTTGGTGGTGCTGGCGGCCGGCGCCTCGGCGCGGCGCTCGACGTTCTTGCTGGCCATCACCGGCAGGCCGCGCAGCTGGTTCAGCGCCTGTTGCAGCGGGAAGTCTTCCGGGCTGCCGAATTCGGGCAGCGGCTTGACCGGTTCCTTGGTCTTGGCCACTTGTTCCTCGAGCTTGGCGCGTGCTTCCTCACGCGCCTTGTCGCGCGCCGGGTCCTTGGCTTCGTCGGCGCCTGAGAGGTGCTTGTCGAGGTCGGCCTCGCGCATGCGCAGCGCAGCGAACACATTGCCTTCGGCGGTTTCGTCCAGCCACACGTCGGGCTCGATGCCCTTGGCCTGGATGCTGCGCCCCTTGGGGGTGTAGTAGCGGGCGGTGGTGATCTTCAGCGCCGTCTCGCCCGGCAGCGGCCGGATCGTCTGCACCGAGCCCTTGCCGAAGGTCTGCGCGCCCATGATGGTGGCGCGCTTGTGGTCCTGCAGCGCGCCGGCCACGATCTCGCTGGCCGAGGCCGAGCCTTCGTTGACCAGCACCACCAGCGGCACGGTCTTCAGCGCCGCGGGCAGCCGGCGCAGTGGGTCGGGGCCGCCGCGGCGCGCATAGTACTCGGGGCTGGCGCGGAAGCTGGCGCGCGATTCGGGCAACTGGCCGTTGGTGGTGACCACCACCACGTCGGCGGGCAGGAAGGCCGCCGAGAGGGCCACGGCGCCATCGAGCAGGCCGCCGGGGTCGTTGCGCAGGTCGAGCACCAGGCCCTTCAGGTTGGGATCCTGCTTGTAGAGCTCTTCGACCTTCTTCACGAAGTCGTCCACCGTGCGGTCCTGGAACTGGCTCACGCGCAGCCAGCCAAAGCCGGGCTCGACCATCTTCGCGCGCACGCTCTGCATGCGGATCTCTTCGCGGATGATGGTCACCGGGAAGCTGCGGCTCTCGGCCTTGCGAAAGACGGTCAGCACGACCTTGGTGTTCGGGTCGCCGCGCATGCGCTTGACGGCCTGGTCGACGGTCATGCCCTTGACGGGGGTGTCGTCGATGCGGGTGATGAAGTCGCCAGGCTTCAGGCCGGCGCGGAAGGCGGGGGAGCCTTCGATCGGCGAGACCACCTTCACCAGGCCGTCTTCCATGCCCATCTCGATGCCGATGCCGACGAACTTACCGCCGGTGCTTTCGCGGAATTCCTTCCAGGTCTTCTTGTCCAGGTATTGCGAATGCGGGTCCAGCCCCGCCACCATGCCGGCGATGGCGTCTTCGATCAGCTTCTTCTCGTCCACCGGCTCGACATATTCGCTCTTCACGCGGTCGAAGACGGCAGCCAGTTGCTGCACTTCCTCCAGCGGCAGTGGCGCCAGCGAACTGCGTGCCACGGCCTGCAACTGCATGGTGGTGAGCGCTCCGGCCACCAGCCCCACGGCCAAAATTCCGGCCACCTTCAGTTTGGCACCCATGTTGGAGACGCCTTTCGCAAGAGAATGCAATATCGATCGGTCAGTATATGACCGGCTTGAATTTTCGACAGCGGCCGGCCGGGAAAGTTGCACCCTGCGACGATGCGGGTCTGGGCGATGTCGGGAATTGCCAGCCTATGCCCTGTCGGCTTCGCGAGCAAAAGTCACCACGTGGTCGACCTGGGCGCGTATGCCGATCCACTCACCCACCTCATGGTCGTGGTGCGAAGGCACGTGGGCCAGCACGCGTTCGCCACTGTCCAGGCGCAGCGTGAGCAGGAATTCGCTGCCGCGGAAGGCCTTGCGTTCGATCAGCGCTCGCACGGGCGAAGCGTCGTCGTGCACGATATCGTCAGCGCGCAGCAAGACGTCGCATTCGCCGTTGGGAAAGGCCTCGGGCAGCGGGCAGCCGGCCATGTCGTTCAGTTCGCCCAGCGGCGTGTGCACGCAGGGTCCGCTGGCGCAGGCCACGATCTGCGCCGGCGCGAAAACGCCGTGACCGATGAACTGGGCCACGAAGCGCGAAGCCGGACGGTGGTACAGGGTGTAGGCGTCGTCCCACTGCTCAAGGTGACCCTTGTTCATGACGCCAATGACGTCGCCCACGGCAAACGCTTCCAGCTGGTCGTGCGTGACCAGCAGCGCCGTGGTGCCGCTTTCCTTCAGGATCACGCGCACCTCCTGCGCCAGGCGTTCACGCAGATCCACGTCCAGGCTGGAGAAGGGCTCGTCCAGCAGCAGCAGCTTGGGCGCCGGCGCCAGCGCGCGCGCCAGCGCCACGCGCTGCTGCTGGCCGCCGGAAAGCTCGTGCGGCGCGCGCTTTGCGGCATGCCCCAGTCCCACCAGGTCCAGCATCTGTTGCACGCGTTGCTGGCGTGCCGCGCGGTCGAGCCCGGCCACGCCGAAGGCCACGTTGTCGGCCACGCTCAGGTGCGGGAACAGCGC
>Ga0105090_10001314_pt1 | contig 13324 bp, 14 predicted proteins | sample PPLLak3March2015_FD_79110 | JGI IMG/M metagenome (GOLD analysis project Ga0105090, IMG submission 79110) | Freshwater sediment microbial communities from Prairie Pothole Lake near Jamestown, North Dakota, USA - PPLs Lake P7 Core (1) Depth... | ecosystem: Environmental > Aquatic > Freshwater >... | reverse complement strand
GTTGACGCGGTGGCCGGGCTGAAGCAGCCGCAGCGTCGTCACCTCGATCGTGTGCGGGATCAGGTTGATCCAGAGGCGGCAGCAGGCAGAGGGCCTGCCGAGCGCCACGTCCTCGACTCGGTTGACCGTCAGCGACACGCCTTGCACCGCCACCGAGCCCTTGTAGGCAAAGTAGTGCCGCAGCTCGGCCGGCGCGTCGACGATGAGCAGCCAGCTTTCGCCGTGCTGCTCCATCGTGTTGACGACGCCGGTGCCATCGACATGGCCGCTGACGAGATGGCCGTCGAGGCGGTCGCCGAAACGCAGCGCCTTTTCCAGATTGACCTCGCCCTGCTCGGTCAGCCCGGATGTCTTCGACAGCGATTCGGCCGACACGTCGATCGAGAAGCGACCGCCGTTGCGTTCGGTCACCGTCATGCAGGCGCCGTTGACGGCGATCGAGTCGCCGACGCGGACCTCGTCGAGCCCGAGGGTCGGCGCCTCGATCGTCAGCCGCCGGCCGAAACCGAGCGGCTCGACCGCGACGATCCGTCCGGTGCTCTGCACGATCCCGGTGAACATCAGTGGCTCCCCCAGCGCGCCAGCAGTCGTACGTCCGGACCGATCTGCGTCACCTCGCGGAACTGCAGCCGCTGCGCCTGCGTCAGGTCGGACAGCGCCGGCAGATGGACCATGCCCGTGGCATCGCCGATCAGCGCCGGGGCCAGGTAAACGAGCAGTTCGTCGACGCAGCCTTCGCGCACCAGCGAGCCATTGAGCTTGAATCCCGCCTCGGTGTGCACCTCGTTGATGCCGCGACGGGCCAGTTCCTTCAGCAACGCCGGCAGGTCGACCTTGCCATCGGCATTTGTCGATACGAAGACCTCGGCACCGATCTCACGCAGCCGTGCGGCACGGGTCGGATCGTCGATCGCGCAGGCGACCAGCACCGCACTGCCGTCGAACAGCTTCGCCTGCGGATCGACGTCGAGGCGGCTGTCGACCAGTACCTTCAGCGGCTGCCTCGTGGTCTCCACCAGCCGTACGTTCATCTGCGGGTTGTCGGCGGTCACGGTGCCGATGCCGGTCAGGATGGCGCAGGCCCTGGCCCGCCAGGCATGGCTGTCGGCGCGCGCCTGCGCAGAGGTGATCCACTGCGAAGCGCCGTTGAACAGCGCCGTGCGGCCGTCGAGGCTGGCGGCGATCTTCATCCGCAACCAGGGCTTGCCACGGTTCATCCGCGAGAAGAAGCCGACGTTCATCTCGATGGCTTCTGTCGCCAGCAGGCCGCAACGCACGTCGATGCCGCCGGAGCGCAGCGCCTCCAGTCCGCGTCCGGCCACCTGCGGATTCGGATCCTCGACCGCCGCCACCACGCGGCCGAGCCGCGCCTCGATCAGCGCCGTCACGCAAGGCGGCGTGCGACCGAAGTGCGAGCAGGGTTCAAGCGTGACGTAGGCGGTGGCGCCATGCAGGTCGGCGCCGTTGCGGCGGGCATCGATCAGGGACTCGATCTCGGCGTGATTGAAGCCGGGCGGCTGCGTCCAGCCTTCGCCGAGCACGCGGCCTTCGCGGGCAATCACGCAACCGACACGAGGATTCGGCGTTGCGTGATTCATCGCGCGCGCCGCCAGCTCCAGCGCGCGCCGCATCAGGTCGTGATCCTGCGCCGAGTACACGGCGGCGGATTCTACGCGGCGCCTTCGGTGCTCCCGCGATGCGCCGCTGCCCGTGTCAGCGGCGCCGCCGCGGCGGCCGCACTTCCTTGACCACTTCGGCGAATTCGTCGACGTCCTCGAAGCTGCGGTACACCGAGGCGAAGCGGATGTAGGCGACCTTGTCGAGCCGCTTCAGTTCGCGCATCACCAGTTCGCCGAGCTTCTCGCTCTTGACCTCGCGCTGCGCCGAACTGAGCAGCTTGTCCTCGATGCGGCCGATCGCCTCCTCGACCGCCTCGCGCGGCACCGGCCGCTTGCGCAGCGCCAGCAGCATCGAGGCGCGCAGCTTGTCGCGGTCGTACTCGGCGCGCATGCCGCCGCGCTTGATCAGCGTCGGCATTGCCAGCTCGACCCGCTCGTAGGTGGTGAAGCGCTTCTCGCAGGAAAAACAGCGCCGCCGCCGGCGGATCGCCGCGCCCTCGTCGGAGGCGCGCGAGTCGATCACCTGCGTGTCGGGGTGGTGGCAGAAGGGGCACTTCATCGTGGAGCGCGCGAAGTGTACGCAGCGGCTGCGCCGCTGCACGTGCACTTCGCGTGGAGAATTTGGCGCGCCGCCCTTCGGGCGGCCGGGCGGGCGGCGCGAAAGCAGGGGCGCTGATCGCGGCGCGATCCGCGCGAAACGCCCCCCCTGGCCCGGGCCATGACGTCAGACGTAGACCGGGAACTTCGCGGTCAGACGGGCGACCTCGGCGCGGACGCGGGAGATCGCGGCGGGGTCGTTCCGCGCTTCGAGGACGTCGGCGATCAGGCTGGCGGTGGTTTCGACCTCGGCTTCGCGGAAGCCGCGCGTGGTCAGTGCCGGGGTGCCGACGCGGATGCCGCTGGTGACCATCGGCTTTTCCGGATCGTTCGGGATCGCGTTCTTGTTCACCGTCATGTGCGCCTGGCCGAGCGCCGCCTCGGCCGCTTTGCCGGTGATGCCCTTGGCCCGCAGGTCGACCAGCATCAGATGGCTCTGGGTGCCGCCCGAGACGATGCGCAGGCCGCGGCGCGACAGCGTCGCCGCCATCACCTTTGCGTTGGCCAGCACCTGCTGCTGGTAGGTCTTGAACTCCGGCGCCAGTGCCTCCCTGAACGCAACCGCCTTGGCGGCGATCACGTGCATCAGCGGCCCGCCCTGCAGGCCGGGGAACACGGCGCTGTTGATTGCCTTCTCGTACTGCGGCTTCATCAGGATCAGGCCGCCGCGCGGGCCGCGCAGCGTCTTGTGCGTCGTCGAGGTGACGACGTCAGCATGCGGTACCGGGCTCGGATAGACGCCGGCGGCGATCAGGCCGGCGTAGTGCGCCATGTCGACCATGAACACCGCGCCGATGTCGCGGGCGACGCGGGCGAAGCGCTCGAAGTCGATGTGCAGGCTGTAGGCCGAAGCGCCGGCGATGATCAGCTTCGGCCGCTCGGCACGGGCGATGCGCTCCATCGCCTCGTAGTCGATCGCCTCGTTCGCATCGAGCCCGTAGCTGACCACACGAAACCATTTGCCGCTGATGTTCAGCGGCATGCCGTGCGTCAGGTGGCCGCCTTCGGCCAGGCTCATGCCCATGATCGTGTCGCCGGGGTTCAGAAGCGCGAGGAACACCGCCTCGTTGGCCTGGGCGCCGGCGTGCGGCTGCACGTTGGCGGCGAGTTCGATGCCGGGAACGTGAAAGAGCTGCTTCAGCCGCTCGATCGCCAGCGTCTCGGCGACGTCGACGTGTTCGCAGCCGCCGTAGTAGCGCCTGCCGGGATAGCCCTCGGCGTACTTGTTGGTCATCTGACCGCCCTGCGCCGCCATCACCGCCGGGCTGGCGTAGTTCTCCGAGGCGATCAGTTCGATGTGTTCTTCCTGGCGGCGGTTCTCCGCCTGCATCGCCGCCCAGATCTCTGGGTCGACGGCTTCTAGGCTGTAGCGGGATCGATTGAACATGGCAGCTCCTGGCAGCACGCGATGGATCGGACTTGCCATCGGTGCCCAGGCGGACGGCGGAAGCTGTACCCGCGCTCCCTGGTGGTGACCCACCTGGACGCCAGTTGCGCGGGGGAAGATGGCCCGCGAAATTATGCCAGCGCACGCATCGCCAGCAGTCCGGCGACCAGTCCGGCCAGCGGCAACGCAAAGGCGACGATCACTGCCGGCCCGAGCGCGCGGCCGCCGACCGTCAGGGCGACGATCGACTTGAAGAGCATGTTCGAGCCCACCGCAATCGCCACGGCCGTGGCGGCGTCGGCGAGGCCGATCGCATCCTGGACCGCCAGCCGCGACGACGACAGCGTGATCGCGTCGACATCGGTCAGGCCCGAGAGGAACGACAGCCCGAACAACCCGCCGCTGCCGACCCGATCGGACAGCCACGCGGCTGCCAGCAGGATCAGCGTGTAGAGGCCCGCGAACACCAGCGCAGTGCCGAACTGGGTCGGGTTATTCGGCGTCGCGTCGCGGCCGTCCGACTCGCTGCCGGCGCCCCGGAAATGCCACGCCAGGACCGGCAGCGAAAGCAGCAGCGCCGGCAGCAGCGCCATGGCCACATTCCCCAGCAGCAGCGGCGCCGCGATCAGCACCAGCAGCAGCACCCGCACCAGCATGGCGGCGTTGGCCAGCAGCAGCACAACGATCGAAGCCGAGCGCGAGTGCAAGCCATCGCGGGCGCCGCGCGCATAGGAAAAGGTGGTCGCGGTGCTCGAGATGACGCCACCCAGCAGGCCGGCCAGCAGCAGCCCCTTGCGTTCGAGCGTCAGCCGCCAGGCGATGTAGCCGGCAAGACTGACGCCCGAGATCAGCACCACCATCAGCCAGATATGGAAGGGATTGAGCACGCCATACGGACCGAAACCGCGATTCGGCAGCAGCGGCAGCACGACGGCGCTGACGGCGCCGAATTGCAGCATCGAGCGGATGTCGGTCGGCGTCAGCCGGTTGGCCGCGCCTTCGAGCTCAGTCTTGAAGTACAGCAGCGCCGTCATGCCGATGCCGAGCGCCACCGCCAGCGTGCGTTCGCCGTGGAAGTTCATCGCCCCGAGCAGGAACACCAGCAGCGCCGCAGCCACGGTGGTCGTGCCGGCGTCCTCGGCGACACTGCGGGGATCGGTGAGCTGAGCGCCGGCCAGCACCAGCCCGACCACTACGAACCCGACCGGCACCATCCAGGTGCTGTCGAGCTGCTGGCCCAGCATGGCGCAAGCCGTGCCGAGCAGGGCGATCAGCGCAAAGGTGCGCAGCCCCGCCTTTGCGGTCGGCTTGCGCTCGCGCTCGGTGCCGACCAGCAGGCCGATGACGGCGCTGACGGCGAACGTCAGCACCTGCTGCAGAGTCCCGTCCACCACGCCAGTCTAGAAGCCGCCGCCGACCGCGCCTTGCTGCCGATCAGCCGCGCTCGCTTGTCCTAGATCGCGGCCAGTTCGTCCCGCGCGCTGTCGAGGTGCGAAACGTCGGCCCAGTCGACGAGGCGCAGTTGCAGCGGCGGGGTCAGCGCCTGGAGGCGGTTGATGCTCGCGTTGAGCATCAGATGGTCGCGCGGCGCGTCCCAGGACAGCGCGCGTGCATGTCGATAAATGACGTCGAGCACGCCACCGTGAGCGACCAGCGCCACGGTGCGGCCGGGATACGCGGCGGCGATCTCCTGCACCGCGCCGAGCACACGATCGATGAACTCGGTGCCGGATTCGCCGCCGGGAATGCGCCATTGCACGTCGCGGGCACGCCAGGCGGCAAGTTCCGCCGGATGCTCGGCGGCGATCTCGTCGAGCGTCTTGCCCTCGAAGATGCCGAAGGCGCGTTCGCGCAGCCTCGGCTCGGCGTGCATCGTCAGGCCGCGGGCGTCGGCGAGCGGCGCGCCGGTCATCCAGGCGCGCGCCAGGTCACTGGCGAAGATGGCGTCGATCGCCTCATCGGCCAGCCGCTGCGCCAGCCGCCCGGTCTGCCAGACACCGGTCGCCGACAAGGGCACGTCAAGCAGGCCCTGGATCCGGTGTTCGGCATTCCAGGCGGTTTCGCCATGACGGATCACGAGCAGGTGGGTGGGAGCGGAGGGCATGGAGTCTTCATCGGGTTCGCAACTGGCCTCACGGTTTCGGCTTGACCTGCAGCCAGAAAGTCACCGGGCCTTCATTGATCAACTCGACCTGCATCGCGGCGCCGAAACGGCCCGCCGCGACGCGCGGGCACAGCGCTCGCGCCCGGTCGAGAACGTGGTTGAACAGCCGCTCGCCCGTGGCCGGAGGCGCTGCGGGCGTAAAGCTCGGCCGCGTGCCGCTGCCGGTATCGGCAGCCAGCGTGAACTGCGGCACCAGCAGCAGGCTGCCTCCAACGTCGGCAAGCTTCAGGTTCATCTTGCCGGCGGCGTCGGCAAAGAGGCGGAAGGCAAGCAGCTTGGCCAGAAGCGCGTCGGCTTCGCGTTCGGTGTCGCCGCGCTCGGCGCAGACCAGCGCCAGCACGCCGGCGCCGATGGTGCCGACCTCGGCGCCGTCGACGCGGACGCTGGCTTGCGATACCCGCTGGATCAGCGCGATCATGCCTTGGATTCTAAGGAGACGCCGATGCCCGACGCCGTTCAGGCGGGCCAGCCGCAAGAGTCGATGGCGGCTGCAATCGACGCGCGTTGCAGCGCGCCGAACCAGGCGCCGCCGCTTGCCGATTACAACCTGTTCGACGCCGATCTCGCCCTGCAGCAGGCGGTGCTGCGCGCCGGCGCCGGCTGGGCGCAGGACGAGTTGCGGCGACTCGGTGCGCGCAGCGGCGAGGCGGCGACGATCGAGCTCGGCCTCCTCGCCAATCGGCATGTGCCGCAACTGCACACGCACGATCGCTGCGGCAACCGCCGCGACACGGTCGAATTTCATCCCGCATACCACTCGCTGATGTCCCTCGCTTGCGAATTCGGCCTGCACTCCAGTCCCTGGGCAAATCCGTGCGCCGGTGCCCACGCCGCCCGCGCCGCCGCGGTGCTGCTGTACAGCCAGGTCGAATGCGGCACGCAGTGCCCGGTCACGATGACCTATGCCGCCACCGCCCTGCTGACGCGGCACGCCCAGGCGCTCCCGGCGCTCGAACAGACCTGGCTGCCGCGCATCCACGCCCGCAACTACGACGGCAGCTTCGCGCCGATCGGGCGCAAGCAAGGCGCCACGATCGGCATGGGCATGACCGAAAAGCAGGGCGGCTCCGATGTCCGCAGCAACCTCAGCGTCGGCGAACCTCTGGCGGCGGCGGGCCCGGGCCAGCCCTATCGAATCACCGGTCACAAGTGGTTCATGTCGGCACCGATGTGCGACGCCTTCCTGATCCTGGCGCAGGCGCCGCACGGGCTGTCCTGCTTCTTCCTGCCGCGCTTCGTCGACGACCAGGTCAACGCCCTGCGCTTCCTGCGATTGAAGGACAAGCTCGGCAACCGGTCCAATGCCAGCTCCGAGGTCGAGTTCGACGGCGCCACGGCCTGGCTGGTCGGCGACGAGGGCCGCGGCGTGCCGACCATCATCGAGATGGTCAACTTCACCCGGCTGGACTGTGCGCTCGGATCGTCGGCCCTGCTGCGCCAGTCGCTGGTCCAGGCGATCCATCACGCCCGGCACCGCGCCGCATTCGGCCGCCGCCTGTCCGAGCAGGTCCTGATGAGGAACGTGCTCGCCGACCTGGCCCTCGAGTCCGAGGCAGCCACGACGCTGTCGCTTTGGCTGGCGAGTCTGTACGACCGCAGCGACGCTGCCGCCGCCTCGTTGCGCCGCTTGCTGACGCCGGCAACGAAGTACTGGATCTGCAAGCGCGGCGCCGCCTTCGTCGCAGAGGCGATGGAGGTGCTCGGCGGCAACGGCTACGTAGAAGAATCGATCCTGCCGCGCCTCTATCGGGAGGCGCCGGTCAATTCGATCTGGGAGGGATCGGGCAACGTGATGTGCCTCGACGTCTTGCGGGCACTGATGCACGACGCCGAGGCGGTTGACGCCTTCGCCGCGGAACTCGCCGCCGCCCGAGGCAATCCGGGGCTCGATCGCGCGATCGATCGGCTGCTGGCGGCGCTGCGCGGCCCGGCCAACGAGGCCGACGCCCGCCGCCTGGCCGCACAACTGGTACTGGTCACTCAGTCGGCGCTGCTGACTCGGCACGCGCCGGCCGTTGTCGCCGACGCCTTTTGCTCCTCGCGGCTCGCGGGTGATTCCGGCGCCTGCTTCGGCACACTTGCGGCAACGACGGACTGCGCCGCGATCGTGGACCGCGCCCTTCCAGCCTGAGGCTTGGCTTGGCCGGCGCTCAGCTGACCGTCACTCGCGCCCACTTGCGCTTGCCGACCTGCACGACGTAGGTGCCCGGCCGGACCAGCAGGGCGCGGTCGGCGACCTTCTCGCCGTCGATCCTGACGCCGCCCTGCTCGATGTTGCGGATCGCCTCCGAGGTCGACGGCGCCAGTTGCGCCTGCTTCAGCAGAGCCGCCACGCCGATCCCGGCGCCGCCGGCAGCGATGGCGACTTCGGGCATGTCGTTCGGAATCGCGCCGGCGCGAAACCTGGCCATGAACTCGTGGTCCGCCAGTTCAGCGGCGCGCTCCGAATGGAAGCGCGCGACGATCTCCTTGGCCAGCAGCACCTTGATGTCGCGCGGATTGCGCCCGTCCTGCGCCTGCCGCTTCAGCGCCGCGATCTCGTCGTTCGAACGCATCGACAGCAGGTCGTACCAGCGCCACATCTGCTCGTCGGAGATCGACATCACCTTGCCGAACATTTCGGAGGGAGGTTCGGTGATGCCGACGTAGTTGCCCTTGCTCTTGCTCATCTTCTCGACGCCGTCGAGCCCCTCGAGCAGCGGCATCGTCAGGATGCACTGCGGCTCCTGCCCGTAGTGCCGCTGCAGTTCGCGGCCGACCAGCAGGTTGAACTTCTGGTCGGTGCCGCCGAGTTCGATGTCTGCATGCAGCGCCACGGAGTCGTAGCCCTGCATCAGCGGATACAGCAGCTCGTGCATCGCGATCGGCTGGTTCTCGCGCATCCGCCTGGCGAAGTCGTCGCGCTCCAGCAATCGCGCCAGCGTGTACTTTGCCGACAGCCGAATCAGGCCGTCGGCTCCGAGCGGCAGCGACCACTCGGAGTTGTAGCGGATCTCGGTCCGGTCACGGTCGAGCACCAGTGCGGCCTGCTCGAAGTAGGTCTTCGCATTCGCCTCGATTTCTTCGCGCGTGAGCGGCGGCCGCAGCGTGTTGCGGCCGGAGGGGTCACCGATCATTCCGGTGAAATCGCCGATCAGGAAGATGACGGTATGGCCGAGATCCTGAAGCTGGCGCAGCTTGTTCAGCACCACGGTGTGGCCGAGATGGATGTCGGGTGCGGTCGGATCGAGGCCGAGCTTGCAGCGCAACGGAGTCCCGCCGGCTCGGCTGCGCGCCAGCTTCTGCGCGAACTCGGACTCGATCAGAAGCTCGTCGCAGCCGCGCTTGACGAGGGCCAGAGCCGCCTCGTCCACGCGCTCCATGGTTAGTGTGGTCGTCGACATGAAAGTCGCTGCTGCGGCAGTCCGATTGGCGTTTGCGATCGGGCGGCAGTCTAATTGACGCTTCTTTCGTGACGACCGCCGTCCAACGGAGCTCTGCCTTGACCGTGTCGCACTTGTACGTCGGCCTGATGACCGGCACCAGTCTGGACGGCATCGACGCCGTGCTGGCCGACTTCGCGGGCGAACGCCCACGGCTCTGCGCGCATGTACATCGCACGCTGGCCGGTGATCTGCGCTTAGCCCTGCACGAACTGAATTTTTCCAGCGCCGACGAACTGCACCGCGCCGCCATTGCCGGGCAGCAACTGGCGCAGGCCTACGCGGCCGCGGTAGCCGAATTGCTGCGCGCCGCGGCGATCGGACCGGCCGAGATCCGCGCCATCGGCGCTCATGGGCAGACGGTACGACACCGGCCGGAGGCCGGTTACACCATCCAGGTCAATGCGCCGGCGACACTGGCCGAGCTGACTGGAATCGATGTGGTCGCCGACTTTCGCAGCCGCGACATTGCGGCCGGAGGACAGGGTGCCCCGCTGGCGCCGGCGTTTCACGCCGCGGTATTCCAGAGCGCGTTGCCGCGGGCCGTCGTCAACATCGGTGGCATCAGCAACGTCACTGCGCTGCCCGCTGCGGGCAGCAGGTCGCCGGTGCTTGGATTCGACTGTGGCCCCGGCAATGTACTGATCGATGCCTGGGCGTCCCAGCACATCGGCGAGCCGCTCGATCGAGACGGCCGCTGGGCGGCATGCGGACGGGTCGATGCCGGACTACTGGCCGAACTGCTGGCCGAACCCTACTTCGCGCTGCCGCCGCCGAAGAGCACCGGCCGTGACCTGTTCAATCGGCATTGGCTGCAGGGGAAGCTGCAAGGCGTCCGCCTAGATGCTCGCGATGTCCAGGCGACGCTGACAGAATTCACCGCGTCCGTGATCGCCACAGCGATCGAACGCTGGCAACCGACAGCTGCCGATATCCTCGTTTGCGGCGGCGGCGCGTTCAACACGACGTTGATGCAAGCGCTCAGGTCACACTGCTCGCCGCGGCCTGTCGCCGGATCCGACACCGCCGGCGTCCGGCCCGAGCAGGTCGAAGCCTTCGCGTTCGCCTGGCTGGCACGAGAGTTCGTCGCTGGCCACCCTTCCAATCTGCCGGAAGTCACCGGCGCTCGCGGCAAGCGGCGTCTCGGCGCCCTTTACCCGCGCTGACGGACCATCGAGGCTGTTCAGGAAAACGGGGCGCCTGCGGCGCCCCGTTGCATCGATATCGGTCTCAGTTCAGGCGGAGAACGAAGAACCGCAACCGCAGGTCGTGGTCGCGTTCGGGTTCTTGATCACGAACTGCGCCCCTTCGAGGTCTTCCTTGTAGTCGATCTCGGCACCGACCAGGTACTGATAGCTCATCGAGTCGATCAGCAGCGTGACCCCGTTTTTCTGCATCGCCGTGTCGTCGTCGTTCACGACCTCATCGAAGGTGAAGCCGTACTGGAAGCCGGAACAGCCACCACCCTGGACAAAGACGCGCAGTTTGAGGTCCGGGTTGCCCTCTTCATCGATCAACTGCCTGACCTTGGCGGCGGCAGAGTCCGAAAACTGAAGCGGGGCGGGCATCTCGACGGCGGCATTCATGAGCGGTCTCCAACAAGTATCACAACAATTTATAGACGGATGGCCGGCAATTCAAGGCGAGAAGCATCACCCTGTCGAGGCCTGGGTCTTGACGGAACCGGCGGCCGCAACGGCCAGCTTCGGCGCGCTGCGCAACTCCTGCGCGCCTGACTCATGGACGAGCCGACCCTCGACGACGGCGCCTTGATGAATTTCCAGCGCGCGGTAGCGGACATCGCCGACGATCTTCGCAGTCGGCTGCAGTTCGACCAGTTCCGTCGTGTAGACGTTCCCGGCGATCCGGCCGGCCACCACCAGGTGCGCTGCACGGACTTCGCCGTCGACGCTGCCCTTTTCGCTGATCACCAGCATGCCGGCGCCCTCGCCGCCGACGCAACGAACGGAGCCCTGCACGGTACCGTCGATGCGCAAGCCGCCAGCGAAGGTCAGGTCTCCGACAAGGCTCGAGCCGGCGCCGATCAGGCTGGCGATGTGCTTGTCACCGTTGGCCTTCTTCCAGAACATGGCGTCACTCCTTCCGGCCGATTAAAGAGAAAACGTCTGCTGCGCATGCGTCTGCCCGGCCGCAAGAATCCGCACGACCACCGACCTCACGCTGGCGCCCTCGGGCAGTGCCAGTGTTCCTTCAACCCGTTGATAGTGCCGGAAACTGAGTTCAAGCGCCCGCCGGGAGTCCGGAACTGCGGGATCGGGAAGCTGCATCGACTGGCTGCGGCCATCGCGAACGTAGTTCACCTGCATCTGCACGGCGCCGACGAAATCGCGCTCGGGCTTGCCGGCCTGCTGGACCAGCAACCGGTAACGCATCGCCTCCGGCGCCCCGTCCGGCTGCATCCGGAAACTGCGGATCTGGATGCCGCTCGCATTCGATTTGGCCGGCAACAGGCTTTCGAAGAAGGCCAGATCCTCGCGCAACCGGCTGGTTTCGACACTGAGTTCGCCGGCCTGTTTGGAGAGTTGTTCCTGCGCCGCCCGTTCGACCTTGACCTGGGCCTCGAGTGCAGTCACCGTTGCCGTCAGCCGGCCGCGTTCGGCCTCGGATTCGCGCAGTTGCGTCTGCAACTTCTCGATCTCGGCCGACAACGTACGCCGATCAGGTCCGCCCAGGCCGCGGCCGTACTCATAGATCGCCACACCCGCGGCCGCCGCAAGCGCCAGCGTGAGAAACAGCAGAAATCGGCGCAAAGGCAGCGGCAGGCTGGCGCGCACCGAAACTTCCGGCGCACTCAAAGTCAGCTTGCGCAGCAGGAGTTTCCACCTCATTTCGCCATCCGGCCTCTTGCGGCACGAGTTAGCACCAGCAGGCGACAGTCCCTGCAGAGCCAAGGCCGCCGCAGCATCTGCAGCCCGAAGCTACCGCCGCAAAGGAACGCAGTATAGGAGTCGAGAAACGGACACGGCACCCTAAGGTGCCGTGCACGGAAACATTGCGATTGGCTTCGCGATCAGCGCTTGGAGAACTGCTTGCGCCGGCGCGCCTTGCGCAAACCGACCTTCTTGCGCTCGACTTCGCGCGCATCGCGCGTCATCAGGCCACCCTTGGACAGGACCGGCTTCAGCGCTGCGTCGTAGTCGACCAACGCCCGGGCGATGCCATGGCGCACCGCACCGGCCTGCCCGGATTCGCCGCCACCGTCGACGTTGACCTGGATATCGAACGCGGTGGCGTTGCTTGTCAGTTCCAGCGGCTGGCGAACGATCATCCGACCGGTCTCGCGGTTGAAGTACTCGTCGACCGGACGACCGTTGACGACGATCTTGCCGGTGCCGCGCTTCATGAACACCCGTGCGACCGAACTCTTGCGGCGGCCGGTGCCGTAGTTGTAGCTGCCAATCATGGTGTCCTCAGATCTCGAGCGGCTTGGGTTGCTGGGCCGTATGCGGATGCTCGCCGCCGGCGTAAATCTTGAGCTTCTTGATCATCGCGTAGCCGAGCGGGCCCTTCGGAAGCATGCCCTTGACGGCGATCTGCAGCGCCCGGCCCGGAAAGCGCCCCTGCATCTTGTCGAACGACGTCTCGTAGACACCGCCCGGATAGCCGGTATGCCGGTAATACATCTTGTCGGTGCCCTTGGCGCCTGTGACCTTCACCTTGTCGGCATTGACGACAACGATGAAGTCACCGGTATCGACGTGCGGCGTGTACTCGGGCTTGTGCTTGCCGCGCAGGCGGCGCGCGATTTCCGCGGCCAGGCGACCAAGCACCTTGTCGCGGGCGTCGACGACGTACCAGTCGTGAACGACGTCCTGCGCCTTGGCAGAAAAAGTCTTCATCATCCTCATGTCCTGTTTGCAGGCGCCGCCACGACTCGCAGTCAACGCACCTGCCATCATTCCACTGCGCAACGGTCTGAAGCGCCGCCGGCTTGGCTGCCCGGCGTAAAGCCACAGGCGCTTAGCCGGACGCGGAAAGCCGGGCATTGTATTCGCGCGGCCCCGCCCACCGCAACTTGAAGGATGATGACACCCCATCCGCCACTTCTCACCCCATCCGCCACTTCTGCCCCCTGAGGAGCCTCCGAAATGCAGACCACCGTACGCTGGGGCGG
>Ga0105090_10001313_pt1 | contig 13324 bp, 11 predicted proteins | sample PPLLak3March2015_FD_79110 | JGI IMG/M metagenome (GOLD analysis project Ga0105090, IMG submission 79110) | Freshwater sediment microbial communities from Prairie Pothole Lake near Jamestown, North Dakota, USA - PPLs Lake P7 Core (1) Depth... | ecosystem: Environmental > Aquatic > Freshwater >... | reverse complement strand
ATTGTATAACGCTTTGCCGGGAGCGTACGCCCGTCGCGTCTGTGTTCTCCAGAGTCTTGTGTGCGCACGCTGTACTCTGTGCCATGTCTCTAAAGAATAAATGACTCTAAGTCATTGATTTAAATGGAGGCTCGGGTCGGAATCGAACCGGCGTACACGGAGTTGCAGTCCGCTACATGACCACTCTGCCACCGAGCCTTATTGGGGAGTTGGAGCGGGAAACCGGGTTCGAACCGGCGACCTCAACCTTGGCAAGGTTGCGCTCTACCAACTGAGCTATTCCCGCATAACTAACGATTATCCACCGCCGTGGTCGCTTGACGCGATGAGGTAGTTTGCCCCATCACAACCTCTTGGAGGCTGCGCCCAACTCGCTGAGCTAATCCTGCGCACATCACCAGTCGCATAACCAGCCTACGACTGAGTGGCGCCTATTGTATTCACCATGCCCATATAGTCAAGAAAATACAAAGAGACTACTCTAAGGTATTGAATTAAAGAGGGTTATCCTGCTCTTTTACAATTACCCACGCAGCTTTAAGGTAGACAGCCATTGACCAAAGTGTGAGCACGGCGGCCACATAGAGCACGAGATAACAGATGGCTACCTGCCAGTCCTTGTCAGTAGCGGGATCGATCGCCAGTAGTGCTGTGATAGCAACCATTTGGAAGGCGGTCTTGACCTTGCCGATAAAGGAGACCGCCACCGACGTACGCTCACCGAGTTCCGCCATCCACTCCCGTAAGGCAGACACCACAATCTCGCGTCCGATGATTACACAAGCGGGCAGCGTGAAGAGAAGTGTGTCATGGCGCTCTACCAGTAGCACCAAGGCAATGGCTACCATCAATTTATCTGCCACCGGATCCAGAAAGGCACCGAGCGCAGTCATCTGACCGAGTCGCCGTGCAAGGTAACCATCGAACCAATCGGTTATTGCGGCAAGGCCAAATATTAGTGCGGCCACCAGCAGGTGATTCTGGAACGGCAAGTAGAAAACGACCACCAGCACGGGAACAAGCATAATCCGCAAAAGGGTCAGGGCATTAGGAATTGTGATAGGCAAATTAATCAACGTCCGTCAGTGAAAGGTAATTTAAATTCCATCGAGCGGTACAAAGCCGTCCCATCACCATGGTAACCTGTACGAGGAAACTTTTTGAGTTTGCTCGGGCAGACACGCTAGCTGTCCGTATGTTAACTAACACGTACTGGTTATGGTAGGCTCCAAGTGAATTTAAAGAGAAGCAGTAGAGCGATAGTCGCTCTGCTCTGCCTGTGGATTAGTGGGTCTGCCACTGCGACAACGATTGGTTCCAGCGATACTTCCACACAGCCTGAACCACTGCCCATGTCGTCACAGGACAAACGCTTCTCAACTGCGCTGCTATTTGATTTCTCCCCCTATACCGCCAACAGCCAAACAGTTGTAGCAGGCTTCGCCGATCCACTGGGTATAGGAGCTGACCGCACGTTAAGAGTTTTTGACGGAGCAGTATATTTCATGGATTTGCTCGGCAATTTCACAGTCTCATCGCTTGGAGATCCCGAGGATTTTGAACTGCCACCGGGTACCCTGCACGGCATCAATTTGTTAGATGATATTACCTCCATGTATCTGTCTTATGAGGGGAGAGCTTTTGATAAATCACTGTGGAATTTGGAGACGACCGAGGTAATCGAACGAAACGGTCTGCCTGTCACCTCAGAAACCAGCCCTCTTTCACTCTCGGGCTTTGGTTTTGTGTCCGAAAAGTTTAATCCATTCAACATGCTCTGGAATCGGTGCCCGTCTCAAGACAAGAGAGAACAGTCGATGACCAAGTCTATCAAGCTAAGTGGTGGGCCCTGCCTTACACCGGGTGCTTGTCAGTGTTATGGTTTCTAGGTTCAAGACGGAGCCGCCCGGCGGTAGTTATTTTCCCTCGTGCAGGTGATCGTATATTCGTTGCGCCATCGTGGCGTCTATGCCAGCTATTTTTTTCAACTCAGCAATATTCGCGTTCTGTACTCCCTGTGCACTGCCAAAATGCCGCAATAGTAAGCGCCTGCGCTTACCTCCCACGCCCGGTATATCTTCCAGCGCAGAGCGCTGGCGGGATTTATCACGGCGAGCCCTATGACCTGTAATAGCGAAACGGTGGGCCTCATCGCGAATTTGCTGGATTAAATGCAGGGCACCATGGTCAGGGGGTAACCGAGTCTCTTTTCCGGTGGTGCCGCTGATAAGCGTTTCAAGTCCTGCTTTGCGCGTCGCTCCCTTTGCCACTCCGATAACTTCCACCCCACTGACCTGTAATTCCTTTAGTACCGATAGGGCCTGAGTGACCTGGCCTTTACCACCGTCGATAAAAAGCACATCCGGCATACTAGCCCCTGCTGTGGACTTCAGTCGACTGAAGCGGCGCTGCAGTGCTTGAAACATGGCTGCGTAGTCATCGCCGGGGGTAATATCATCTATATTGAACCTGCGATAGTCTGACTTGCGTGGGCCATGCTGGTCGAACACCACACACGACGCGACGGTTGCTTCACCGGAGCTGTGGCTGATATCAAAGCACTCCATGCGTTCGGGCAACTCAGGCAATCGCAGCAGATCCTGCAGAGCTTGCAGACGCTCCAACATGGTCTGCCGTCCAGCCAGGTGCGCCACAAGATTGGTTTGCGCCGTCTGCTGTGCCAGTGCTAACCATTGTGCCCTGGAATCACGTACGCGACTGCACAACCTGACTCGTCTTCCCGCCTGTACGGAGAGCAGCTGAGACAGAATGCCCAATCCCTCTGGCGCAGGGTTGACGATCACTTCCGAGGGTACAACTCTATCTACTCCCAGATAAAACTGAGGTATAAATGCTGCCAGAACCTGGGCGCTGGATTCCTGCAATTTCAGCGGCGGGTAGTAGGTCTTGCTGCCCAGTACTCGCGCTCCGCGCACAAACAGCGCCTGCACGCAGGCCCGCCCCTGAGAAGTCGCGGCGGCAAGAATATCGAGATCACCGTTCACACCTTCAATCCCCTGACTCGCCTGAACTTGCTGCAACTGGGCGATCTGATCACGGTATATCGCCGCTTTTTCATAGGCCAGTTGGGCCGCAGCTCTTTCCATGTCGTCCGCTAATCGAACCATGAGTTCCTGAGACTTACCACGCAGAAACATACTGGTACTTTGCACCTGGCTGGCGTAATCCTCGTCACTCACGAGGTCTACACACGGTCCACTGCATCGATCTATTTGATACTGTAGGCATGGCCTCGAACGATTTTTAAAGTAACTATCGTCGCACTGACGCACTTTAAAAACCTTTTGCAGGAAGTGCATTGACTCACGCACTGCACCGGCGCTGGGATAGGGGCCAAAGTACTTGCCTTTGCGCCGCTTCGCACCGCGGTGCATGGAGATTCGAGGAAACCTGTCTTCGCTTGAAAGGAATATGTAGGGGTAGGATTTATCATCGCGCAGCAGGATGTTATAGGCAGGCTGCTGCGTCTTGATCAAATTGTGTTCCAGTAGTAATGCGTCAACCTCGGTAGATGTGACTGTAACCTGAATATCGTGAATCCGAGCTACGAGGGCCATTGTCTTTTCAGTTAGCCCACTCGCACGAAAGTAGCTTGCCACGCGACTTTTCAGGTTTTTCGCCTTCCCGACATAGAGCACATCACCGTCCGTGCCGTACATTTGGTAGACGCCGGGCCTCGTGGTTAGCGTATTGAGAAATTGCTTATGGTCAAACTTACTCATGCACTGGTGCCATACAACCTGGGCTCGATCTCCAGGCGAATGCCGAAGTGTTCATATACCGAACCTACAATATCGCTAGCCATGGACAACAGTTGCGCACCACTGCTATTGCCATAGTTGACCAGCACCAGCGCATGTTCGGTATGAACACCAACATCATGGTATCTGTACCCTTTCCAACCACAGTGATCGATCATCCACGCAGCGGCGACTTTAACCCGGCCATCGCCTTGCATGTAGCAAGGAAGAGAAGGATATTTTTCCACTAGTTTTTCTGCAAACTCTGGTGACACGAGGGGGTTTTTAAAAAAGCTACCCGCGTTAGGTTCTGAGGAAGGCTCAGGCAGTTTGCTACGGCGGATATTGACGACCGCATCAAACACTTCATGCGGTGTCGGTTCTTCCAGGTGGTATTTTTTGAAGTATTTTTCCAGGTCAGGATAACTGGTTTTTACGCTCGGGTGCAGCGAAAGCTGGAGATCTATTGCTGTAATGACAATCTCATCCTTGAGTTCACTCTTGAAAATACTTTCTCGGTAACCGAAAGCACATGCCGCGTTATTCAGCACGACCTGCTCCTCATCCACTATTTTCCTGGCATGTACCTGCAGCAGTACAGACTGCAAGTCGACGCCATAGGCGCCGATGTTCTGGATTGGAGCTGCACCCACTGTGCCCGGAATCAAAGCAAGATTTTCCAGCCCGTAATATCCCTGATGCAGGCTCCACTGCACGAATTCGTGCCAGTTCTCCCCCGCAGCTACCCGCAGGGCAACACTAGTGGCTCCCCTTTCAAGTATCTGGATGCCGCGCGTTTCTTGCCGTAACACCAGCGCATTTATATCTCCGGCCAATACAACATTACTGCCTTGTCCAAGGGGCACTACGGGTAAATGTTCTGCCCTCGCCCACTGCAGTGCAGACACCAGTTCTGCGTCGCTGGTCACGGTGACAAAAGCCTCTGCATATGCTGGCAGGGCTAGCGTGTTATAGGGGCGCAGCGCCTGATTCCGGTAGAACATCATTGCATCTACTCCGTTAGCGGCACGGTGGCTGCAACGCGCGCTCTGCAAGGGGTACGCAGTGGAATTGACACCGACAGACAAAGAGCATGCGAGTAAATTTACCCATGCGCCCTCTCAGGTTCTTCCCTGGATTATGCGACGTACATTCTCAAGGTCCTCTTCAGTATCGACCCCACCTGGCACAGGCAACAGTGCTGTGTCGACGTGGATCCTGACACCGTTATGCAGGGCGCGTAACTGTTCCAAGCACTCCAGTTGTTCCTGGGGTGCAGGCGGCCAGGACACAAACTCATGCAGGAACCGTGTGCGGTAGGCATATATCCCAATATGTCGATACCAGGTACCGGTCCGGGGCATGCTCCCCTGCCCCTGCATAAAGGCGTCGCGCGGCCACGGGATGGTAGCGCGACTGAAGTACAAGGCCATACCCCGGGCATCGCTCACCACCTTGACTATATTAGGATTAGTCAGGTCTTCGATAGCGCGAATCTCCTCACATAAAGTGGCAATGCCTGCCTCTGCGTGATTGCCGAGATTTGCTGCTACCTGATTGATCACTTGCGGCGGGATAAGTGGTTCATCGCCTTGTACGTTGACCACTATGTGATCAGGCGCTAATTCAAGCTCTTGCACGACTTGCTGCAGACGGTCAGTGCCCGAGGAATGTTCTGTAGATGTCATGCAAGCGTCTGCGCCAAACGCCCGAGCAACGTCAAATATGCGCACATCGTCTGTAGCAATCACAACTCGTTGCGCGTCACTCCGCCGCGCCTGCTCCCATACTCGCTGCACCATGGGTTTGCCATGAATCTGCTGCAGGGGCTTGCCCGGTAATCGGGTGGAGCCGTAGCGCGCAGGTATTACAACTGTGTACGCCATGAAGGACTCCGTGACAATGAAGTAGAGTTAGCCAACGTCTTACGATACTAGCGCGCCAATTTTCGCGTTCGTTAAGGGTCGCAGTACGCGAATATCGCTACTTATTTTCCAGATACAGCCGACTGGCTAGCTGGTTGCCTGGTGGTAATGCTCAGGTGCACGAAGCCCATCTGGCCAGCGGCATCCATAGCCTGTACAACGTCCTGATGGGCTGCCTGGGCATCGGCTGATATGGTCATTGGCATGGTTGTATCCCCGGCAGAAATCTTGTAGATCGCCGCTTGCAACGTGCGCATACGCTTGTCCACAAGCGCCTCCCCATTTACCCGGTAGTTCCCGGACTCATCCACCAGTATCTCGATCTGCTCCTCGACGGTCTCTTTCAGCTGCCCCTGCGCCTCTGGCAAGTCAATGGCCAACTGGGTCTCGCGAGTGAAGGAAGTAGAAACCATAAAGAAAATCAGCAGCAGAAAAACGACGTCTATGAGGGGCGTCAGGTTAATGGCGAGCTCGTCGCGATGCTGGCGTCGGAATTTCAAGTTGTGGCAACCGTATTCTCTTCACTGTGCAGGGCATCAACCAGCTTTATTGTCTCCTGCTCGAGTTCGACCACAATGCCCTCAATTTTGCCGATAAAGTAACGGTGCATCACCAGCGCCGGGATCGCTACAGTCAGACCAGCGGCAGTAGTGATAAGGGCCTGCGATATACCACCAGCCAGCGCACTGGCATTGCCCGAACCCTGGACCATAATCTCTGCAAACACCTGGATCATACCGAACACCGTGCCCAACAGACCCAGCAGGGGTGCGACGGCAGCTATAGTCCCTAGTGTGTTGAGATAACGCTCCAGATCGTGTATGACGTGTGAAGCCGCATCCTGGATACTTTCTTTCATGACCTCCCGGCCATGATAGGCATTGCCCAATCCTGCGGCCAGAATTCGCCCCAACTGAGAGGATTGCCGCAGTGTGCGCAGTTTGGCTGCGTCCAATTCGCCGCCCTTCAGCTGCTTCCAGACGGTTGCCAGCAAGTGCGGTGGAGCTATCCTTTTGGGATTCAGGACATAGAAGCGTTCGATACAGATGGCTAGACCCAGAATGGAGCTCAATACAATGGGCACCATCAACCAACCACCAGCTACTAACAGTTCAAGCACAGACATGCCCCGTTCAGGTCGAATACTATGGCCATTATACGCACACGAGCCGTGGCGGGTGAAGCAGCAGGCATCACATCCAGTAACGTTGCTCCTGCTCTCTGTAGGCATCAATATGAAGTTGCTGTCCGGGCACCACTGTGAATTCCAATGCGCCCTCCGAGGCGGTGGAGAATATCTCAACGCCTCGGTCGCGAAGCCTCTGGATCACAAGAGAATGCGGATGCCCGAACCGATTGGCATAGCCGCTACTGATTACCGCGGCCTGTGGCCTTACGCGCTTGAGCAAGGCCAGGGAGGATGAGGTGCGACTACCGTGGTGGGCTGCCAGCAGCCAGTCACTTCTAAGGTTCTCGCCCCAGTACTGCACCAAGGTTCGCTCGCGTTCCTCTTCAACATCTCCCGGTAACAATATCCGGTAATCACCCACCTGTACCTGTAACACGCAGGAACTGTCGTTGCTGCGGTAGGGTGTTTCCAAACCCGGGGAGAGAAACTGAAAAACCTGTCCTGCGGGCCAGCGCCAGGATTCGCCTGCGATGCAGGGGCGTCCCTCGCCTATTCCCGGGCCTTCTCCCCCGTAGCGAAATCGCTCCACTTTGAGAGCCTCGAGGATAACCGCAGTACCGGCACTGTGATCCAGATCCGGATGGCTGATAACCAAGGTATCCAGTGAGTCTATACCCTGTCGCTGCAGATAGGGCAGAACAGCCATAGATCCCATATTCAAGCCCTTGGGATCGCCGCCGCCGGTATCATAAACCAATACACGCTCTCCCGAACGCACGACCACCGCAGTACCCTGCCCCACGTCCAGAACTGTCACCTGGGTATTGAGGTCCGCTTGCGGCGACGCTAACACAGGAGGCAAAGCCAACGGTAGAGCCAGCACAATTGCGAGAAATTTCAGCCGCATTCCACCGGGTAAAATTAGCATCCCGACTGCCAGCAAGGCGAGCAGGGCATGCGCCAAACCTGCACTCAATGGGAGAAACAACCACTCACCGCCCATGTCTGCAAGAGCGTAGGCAGCGGGCAGAAGTTGCTGTAGCGGCCACCCTGCCAGGTACCAGAGTCCAGACGCTACAGGCCAACCGCCCAGGAAGCTAACGACAGCTAAGAGGCTGAGTGGAACTACCAGCAGGCCGACCAGAGGAATCATTAACAGGTTAGCCACCATTGCGACTACGCTGCCGCCGCCGAAAAACAAGGCCCCCAGAGGTAGCATTACCAGCGACATGTAGCCATGGGTATTTAGCAGGCGCCTGACAGCTCCGAGACCCTGCTGCCAGCGTGCCAACCACAGGAGAACAAATACAGCACCGAAAGACAGCCAGAATCCACTGCCCAGCGCCGCTAAGGGGTTGATAATCAACACTCCTACCGCCGCCAGCAACAGGCTATATTGAGGTTCACTCCTGCGCCCTGCCAGGCTGGCCACAACAAAACTACCTAACATGACCAGGGCCCTTTGCACCGGGATAGAGAAACCTGCCAGAGCGCCGTAAAAACACGCCAGAATTAGCGCGAAGACCTGTGGAATCCAAACGCTACTGATTGTTGACCCAGGTGCAATTCGAGTAAGCAAACCACCGAGCAGGAACCCCGCTCCCGCGACAAAGGCAATGTGAGAACCGGAAATCACCAGCAAGTGGTTGATGCCAAGCTGCTGGCCCAGCTGCCAAAGCGGTGGATCAATTGCGCTATTGTCGGCTACGGTCAATGCCTGCAACATCGCGATAACATCGCGGTTCAGTTCAAGTTCGCCGATACGCTCACTGATCTGCTGGCGTAAGCGATGATGTATCGCGAATAACCCTCCTGTCGATGGCAATGGCTTCGTGAGACCAGACTCGCGGACGCTGCCGATTGCATCGATCGACTCCTGGGCAAACCACACCTGCATATTAAAGGAGCCTGGATTCGCGAGTCCCCAGGGCTTTTTGAGTTTTACTTCAAACTGCCATGACTCGCCCGGATGTATTTTGTGTTGCCCGTAATAGGACAATATGATTTTTGACGGGCCTTTGCATCGTGTAGGCGCCAGCTCATCCACCCTGAACTCAAAGCGCTGGCGACGTTCCCTGCCGAATACCTGCTCGTCGCTGGGTAAGGAGGACACCTGGCCAGTAACGGTTAAGGGTATGCCCACACAGCCAACTTCCAGGCGGTGTTGCAACAACACGGTACCGTAGGCAAGTCCCAGGGCACAGCCGCAGGCGAGCCCACACGCGAGTTTCGCCCCCGCCGACTTCTGGGTTAGTAGGACCAGGGCACAGCCGGCGAACAGCAGGGACAGCGGCCAAGGCGGCAAATCACGCCATGTGCCAGTGAAAATAAGGCCCGAGACCGCGCCAATCATCCATGATTGCATGTGGCCATACCCTTCAGGGTGAACAAGCGCCGGAGCAAATTTTTGGGTATCTAACCCGGGGTTAATATCGGATAATACTATCGACCGTAAAGTAAGTTTCTGTCGGCTAACGCCTAGAAAGATCTGCCCGGAAGTAAGTCAATCACATAGTTTCTCGAAACAACAGGTCAATTCCGCCCACGTTAGATATGCCACGAAAATTCTTAAAAAAAATCGTCCCAAGCCCTGCCAGAATTCGAGACGTGAAATCCCTGCGGATTCTTGGAGAGTGGGTTTACGACGGCAACCTCTGGCATATCAACCGCTACTCGGCATCTATGGCTTTTTTCGTCGGGCTGTTCGTGGCGTTCATCCCTACACCCGGTCAGACAGTCATTGCTGCCGTTCTGGCTGTGTTATTGCGCTGTAATCTGCCGCTGTCCGTAGGCCTTGTTTTTCTTACCAACCCGGTCACGATGCCACCGATCTTCTATATGGCCTACAAGATCGGCGCGCTCATCATCGATGTGCCTGTCTCTGATATGGAGTTTGAACTCAGCTCCCACTGGCTGGGCAATAGCCTGGGTGCGATATGGCAACCGTTTCTTCTGGGGTGCTTGATTTGCGGTCTGTTTGCCGGATCCCTGGGTTATGTGTTTGTAAGCCAACTGTGGCGCTGGAATGTTGCTCGCCAGTGGCACGCCCGCAAACGCAAAAGAGCTGCAAACAAGCTCAACGATCCTGGTTAAGGATCAGGGCTGGGGCCATTTTCGCAGCCCGTCGAGCCGGGTAAATGGCCGCAAGGACACACATGCCAAGAGCGATCCCGCCCACTGTAAGCACGTCCCGCACCAACAGGTCTACGGGAAGGAAAGATACCGGATATACGTCCGTATTGAGGAACCGCATACCCAGAAGCTGCTCCAGCCAGCCCACAAAGCCAGGCACAGCCAGACTTCCCACCATACCGGCAATACTTCCGAGTACTACACCCACCAGTCCAATCATTGCGCCCTGCAATACGAAAATCCACGCGATGTCTGCGCCGGTCGCTCCCAGTGTACGCAGAATGGCGATGTTGCCCTGCTTGTCCAGCACTACCAAAACCAGCGAGGAAACGACATTGAACGCCGCCACCCCGATAATTGAAAAGAGCAGTATGGAGACCAGATCGCGAGATAACTGAATTGCAGAATACAAATTGCCGTGTGTCATCATCCAATTTGTACTGTAAAAACCCGGTGGCAGAAGATCCTGCAACTCCACGGCGATTCGCTGCACATCGAAAAGTTGTCGCGTTGTTACCCGAAAACCGCTGACATTGCCATGCAGTCCTGCCAGATCGGAGGCTACAGCCAAATGTACCAGCGCTATTGCCTGATCCAATTCGGTTCCGGTGTTGAGTATGGCGCTCAACTGTACAGTCTTAAAACGTGTTGCTGCCGCATTACCTTCCCTGTTCGCCCCTGGAACGATCAGACTTAAATGCTCACCCACCTCGACACCGAGGTGTTGCGCTACGCCGGCACCCAGGATAAGGCCATCCTGGTGCTCGCGAAAATGGTCAGCTTGTTTCGCCTCAAGGTAGGGTAGAAGAGCTTTGAGGGACCCCTCTTCGTGCGGGTCCAGACCGATTCCCCGTACAGTCTCGATGTCTGTACCTCGTGTAATGAGCGCGTCGAACTGTGCGAAGGGCGCTACCGCAGCCACCTCAGGATGATGCTCCAGCTGCGTTACCTCCTTGTGCCAGTCAGTAATGGGCGATGCGGAGTAGAGGGTGATATGCGGCACCAGCCCAAGAATTCGTTCGCGCATTTCCTTATCGAAACCATTCATAACGGATAACACGATGATTAACAGGCTGATAGCCAGTACCAATCCCAGCATCGACAGGGAAGACAAAAAAGCAGAGAGGTGACCCTGGCCAAATGCGAAGGTATACCGTACCGCGATGCGTAAGCGCTCTGAGCGAGTCACTTAAGCTCCTGTAACACACCATCACGCAATTCCAGCGTGCGATGCATGTGCGCAGCAATCGCCGGATCATGCGTTACGACGATAAAGGATGCTAGATCCTGTCCTAGTTCGTCTATCAAATCCAGCACCTGGGACGCAGAATGTGGGTCCAGATTGCCCGTAGGTTCATCAAGTAAAACGCAGTCCGGTCGCGCGACCAGCGCTCTGGCAATAGCGACCCGCTGGCGCTCTCCGCCCGACAGCTGTGCCGGCCTATGGACGAGACGATGCGCCATCCCTACGCGCTCCAACATCGCCTCGGCCGCGAGCCAGGCTTGCTTGCGCGAGATGCCGCCTATCAACAGTGGCATGGCCACATTTTCGCGCGCATCGAATTCGGGTAGCAAATGATGAAACTGATAGACAAAGCCCAACTGCTTATTGCGTAGCTGACACAGGTCCCGCTCTGTGAGTCCAGCTAAATCCTTGCCCCCCATCAGGACTCTGCCACTCGTAGGATTATCCAGGCCACCCAGCAGGTTGAGCAGTGTGGATTTGCCGGAGCCAGAACCTCCTACCACCGCGATCTTTTCGCCGGCAAGCAAGGTCAGATCGACACTGCGCAATACGGTGACCGATCTGTCGCCATCATCATAGGTACGCGATAACCCCTCGCATTGCAGTACCACCTCACTCATAACGTAATACCTCAGCCGGCGCGATTCGGGACGCGCGCCAGGCCGGATAAAGGGTAGCGAGCAAACTCAGAATGAATGAAGCAAACACCACGATGGCCACATCAGAACCCTGCAGGTCGGCCGGGAGTTCGCTGATAAAGTAAACAGATGGATCGAATAGTTTCATACCCAGTGTATTCTCCAGGGTGGACGTGATGGCCGCAATATTATTTGCCAGCAACACGCCGACCAGCGCTCCCACTGAGATGCCAACGGTGGCGAGAGCCAGTCCGTGAGCGACGAAAATCGCCACAATACCCGCTGCGCGAGCCCCCATGGTGCGCAAGACTGCAATGTCCCGGCGCTTCTCCGCGACGGACATGAACAGGGTAGATACGATATTGAAAGCCGCCACCGCCACTACACTGAGCAGCAACAGACTCACCATCAGCTTTTCCATCTTGACCGCGCGAAACAACGAACCCTGAGTCTGGCTCCAGTCCTTCACAACATAGGAAGCAGGCAGTTGCTTTGCTAACTCACGCATGATTTGCGGCGCCTCAAACAGCTCGCGGGTTTTGATCTGGAGACCATCTACCCTGCCCTTACTGCCGAGCAACTTCTGCCCGGTCTGCAGTGATACATAGGCCTGGTTAGCATCGGGTTGCGCGCCAATTTTAAACAAGCCGGTGACCAGCAGTCGCTTGCTGCGCGGGAACAAGCCTAGCGGAGTGACCGTCAAGCGGGGAACAGTGACGTCGACATAATCTCCTGGGACTACGCTAAGGATGCTAGCCAGTGAAACCCCTAATACGATGTTGAACCCGTCTTCCTGCAAACTCTTCAGGTCTCCTGCAATCATGGCACCGGCGAGGCCAGACACGCTGGTCTCCAACTGCGGATCAATCGCTGTGATCAAAGCGCCGCGCTGCATACGTCCACTGCCCAGTATTGCCTTCTCTTCGATAAAGGGCGATACCGCTACTACACCGGCAGCGCCCTGTATCTGGGTCAGAAGTTCCTGCCACTGCCCAATGCCATTATCATTGCCTTCGACGAAGCCGTGTGGCACGAGAGACAGAATACGACCGCGCAGTTCACCCGCGAAGCCATTCATTACGGCAAGCACCACAATAAGGCTGGCAACTCCCAGGACCATTCCGAGCATCGAGACAGTAGCAATAACCGAAGTAAATCGATTGCGCTTTTGACTAAAGCTGTAACGCACTCCGATAAATGGGGCGTAGTTGGAAATAGCGCTCAGGGGCGACTTCAAGCGTTGCACAAGCTGCGCTATTTTTCGGCCGGGTAGTAGAGTGTGGTGTTGATCTTGGGCACTGCTGCGCCACTGCGAGTTTCTTCGTCGCAACGTTGTGGATTGCCACCACAAATAACACAGGCCGAGTCGACACCCAGTGCCCCCATACCTCCGCAAGAGCCCTTTATCGGGGGGCGACCGGCGAGAACGCCGATGGCCATACCGGCGATCACCAGTCCGATCACCGCTGTACTGATAAGAAAAAGTTCCATGT
>Ga0105090_10001311_pt1 | contig 13332 bp, 11 predicted proteins | sample PPLLak3March2015_FD_79110 | JGI IMG/M metagenome (GOLD analysis project Ga0105090, IMG submission 79110) | Freshwater sediment microbial communities from Prairie Pothole Lake near Jamestown, North Dakota, USA - PPLs Lake P7 Core (1) Depth... | ecosystem: Environmental > Aquatic > Freshwater >... | reverse complement strand
GGGGACTCACACCCCTCAAAATCGGCAGCCTTGTCGGCTACTCCTCAAACCCTTACTGCCTCCCCGGCAGACCCGGGGGGCCTCCCTTGGTAGCTAGGCCCCGACCGACGGGGGCAGTCGGTAGGGCTCGTCGAAGTCGAGGAAGTCGTGCTCGACCACTGCCGCATCGTTCCAGGCCTGCACGCTGGCCAACCCGTGCACGCGCTGCACGTACGCCAAGGCGGTATCCGACAGCGCAAGTCCGTAGGTCCTGATCCTCGAGCACACGGGGGCATAGAACGCGTCGACCGCACCGAATCGGCCGAACAGCATGGGCCCGCTGCCGGCGCTCAGCTGCTCGCTCCACATGCGGTCGATGCGCTCGACGTCGCGGCGGACATCGTCCCGCTCCAGCCAGACCTTCTTGCCGACTTCGCGCAGGTCGGCCTCGACGTTCATCGGGCAATGCTGACGCAGGGCACCGAACCCGGCGTGCATCTCGGCGCACAGGCTGCGCGCCCTGGCTCGATCCTGCAGGCCTTCGGGCCAAATGCCTGCCGCGGGAAACTTCTCATGCAGGTACTCGGCAATCGCCAGTGAGTCCCAGACTGAGAAGCCTTTGTCCACCAGCACCGGCACGCGTCCGACCGGGCTGACCCGTGCGACCGTCTGGCGGAAGGGTGAGCCGTCGTTGAAGTCGAAGCGCAGCTGGATCTCTTCGAATTCGATGCCGAGCTGGCGCATCAGTACCCAGGGTCGCATCGACCAGGACGAATAGTTCTTGTTGCCAATGTAGAGCTGAAGCGACATGGCAGCTACACCCGATGCCAAGGTGCCCACATCGTACGACGCCGGGCTTCGCCGCGCGATGCTAAGTCGCCATCGCTTTCATGGGTGGCGAACACTGTGCCTCCCCCGTTTGGCGATGCCGGCTCAGTGTCCGGCGCGAAGACTGCGCCAGCGGTTGAAGCGGGCAACGCCTTGACCCGGGGACAGGTAGCTCGGCGCCACGGCGAGCAATGATGACGGCTGTATGCCCAGGGCATCCAACCCCGGCAACTGCCCGGTGGCCACGTTGGGCACGCGCATCGACAGGATGTTGTCGCGAGACATCAGCGGCACCCCGGGCATCAACTCCATGGCCGCGGCCTGCAGCTTGCCCAGCGCTTCGGGCAACGGCACCACCGGTCGCTCGTGTCCGCACAGCCTGCCAGCCAGCCGCACCAGTTCGCCCAGCGAGAAGACCTGCGGACCGGCACATTCATAGGTCTTGCCGATGCTGTCCTTGCGCTCCAGGCAGCGCAGCAGCGCCTCGGACACGTCCTCGACCCAGACCGGCTGGAAACGCGCGTCGACGCCGGCCAATGGCATCACCGGAAAAACCGACTGCAGTGCCGCGAACAAGTTGAGAAAGCTGTCGCCGGCGCCGAAGATGACCGACGGCCGCAGCACACTCAACTCCAGTGGCGCCGAGCGCAGGATGGCTTCGGCCTCGGCCTTGCTGCGCAGGTAGCTGGACGGTGCATCCGGGCTCACGCCGAGCGCGCTAACGTGGACCAGCCGCGACACACCCGCAGCCGCGCAGGCACCGGCCAGGCGCCGCGCTAGCCGCACATGCACCCTGTCGAAGTCGGCGGCGCTGCCGTGCAGGATGGCGATCAGGTTGATCACCGCATCGTGCCCGGCCACCAGCCGCGCGAGCTGGGCATCGTCATGTACATCGCATACGACCGGGTCGACGGTTGGCAGGAACTGCACCGGCTTGGCATGGGCGAGGCGGCGCGTGGCCACGGTCAGGCGCATCGCGGTATCGCGCTCGACCAGGCGCTCGCAGACCGAACGGCCGACGAAGCCGGTACCTCCCAGCAACAGAACACGCTTCATCGAGCTCACGGCAGGTCCTTGTCCGACGCCGGAGCGCGCGAGTCGCGGGGCCCGATCTGCGGGCCCAGGCGGACCTTCAGCGAGGTGGGCTTGCTGCCGAGCAGGGCGCTGTAGTAGACCGAGTTCGACAGCACCTTCTTGACGTAGTCGCGCGTTTCGGAAAAGGGGATGTTCTCTGCCCAGGCGGCTGGCTCCATCAACGGGCCGTCGCGCCAGCGGCGTGGCCGGCCTGGGCCAGCGTTGTAGGCGGCGGCTGCCAGGGCCTGCGAACCGCCAAAGTCGTCGAGGACCAGCTTCAGGTAGGCCGTGCCCAGCTTCAGGTTCACGCTGCGGTCGGTGATCATGTCCGGTTTGTAGTCCAGGCCGATCTTCTTGGCCGTCCAACGGGCGGTGGCGGGCATGATCTGCATCAAGCCCGAGGCGCCGACGTGCGAGCGCGCGTCCATAATGAAGCGCGACTCCTGGCGGATCAGGCCGTAGACATAGGCCGGGTCCAGGCCGATCTCGCGGGCCTGCGACACCACCTCCTGCCTGAAAGGCATGGGGAAGCGCTGGGCCATGTCCACCTCCTGGCGCGTGCGGTCGCTGGTGTTGATGCAGCGGTCCCAGACCTCGCGGTCGCAGGCCAGTTGGGCAGCCGCCAGCAACTCGCGATCGCCCAACCCGCGCAGCGTGAAGTTCCACTCGCGCACGCCCTCGTTGCGCAGGCCGATGCTGATCAGCAGGAGCGCGCGCTCGAACCCCGGGTTGCGCCGCGCCGCGTCGCGCTCGGCGGCCGACAGTGCGGCCGGCCGGGACGGCAATGCCAGCGTCCCGCCCAGTTCTTCATGGGCCAGCTTGCCGTAGAAGTGCATCTGCCCCGAGATCGATTCCAGCAGCTGACGGGCAGCCAGCCGGTCGGCCTCACCGTCGGGCCCGGCCTTTGCCATGCCCTGCACCGCGCGCGCGCGCCAGTAGACCCACGCCGGGTCCTTCTGTTCGTCAGCGCTCATCGCCTGCACTGCCGTGTTCACCAGGTTCCAGCGTTCCTCGTCGGGGCCGTCGAAGCGCAGCGCAGAGCGCACCTGCCAGCCCAGCATGTCGTCGGACCACGGCGCCAGATCGCGCTTGGCCGCTGGCGCGTCGCGGCGCAAGTCCCAGGCGCGCCGGTAGTAGGGCACGGCCTCGGGCATGAGTTTCTGCGCCGCCTGCTTGGCGGTGCCGGCCCAAGCCAGCGCGGCCAGGTGTTTGGGCAAGGCCGACTGCCAACGCTCCTTCAACTGCCCAGCGGCGGCCTGCGGGTCGTTCCCAGCCAGGCGCATCAGCGCCAGCGTGGCCAGTTCTGCCCCTTGTTCGTTGGCCCCAGCGGGCTTGCGCGCCAGGTAACGGGTCGGGTTTTCCGCCAGCTCGGCCATCGCATTTCCCGCAGCCGGGCTGATGAATCCGGCGGCCGCGCGAGCCGCGCGCGGGCGATTGTTCTCGATGGCGGTTCGCGCCTTCAGCCAGGCGTCGTGCTCGCTGAGTTGTCCGGCCTCGAACAAAGTGCTGGCCAGCAGGTTGCAGCCGTCGTCCAAGTCGCGTTGCGCCAGCCAAGCGCTGCGCGCGGCCCCACGCACATCCTGCCCGGCCAGGTGCTGGGTCAGCAGTGCATAGCAGGTGACCTCACGGTCGTCGTTCATGCGAAAGCGCGGGTAGTCGCGACTGAAATTGGCCCAGTCGCGCCGCCGGCCCAATTCGAGCAGCCAGTCGTTGCGCAGCCGGTCCTCGACATAGGTGCCGGACCAGCGCGCGTAAAAGGCCTCGATCTCGTCGGCCTGAGCCGCGCCGAGCCGGTTGCCCAGCTCCCAGTAGTCGATCCAAGGCGCAAGCGGATGCTTCCGCGCCGCCACCGCGGAGGCCGCCAGTTGGGCTTGGTCCTTCTTGCGCGAGGCCTCGCGCGCATCCAGCACCACCTGGTGCTCGCTTTGCGCCAGCGTGGTCGCGGGCAGGCAGGCCAGCAGGGCCAGCACCAGGGCGGCGGGGCTCATCCATTTCGAACAAAGGGAGCGCAGCGTCATGTGCAGCAGCGGGGCATTCATTGGGGGAATCTAGCGCTTTGCCATCGGTGCGCGCGGCATTTTCGCACTGCGTGCCCGCATTGCTGGCACCTCTGGCCATGACCCTTGCTGCGGCCGGGCAGTCGAGGGACGTCAGCCTCACAATATGACCGACACGGATTCGAGCCTTGCCATGAGCAATTCCTACCAGATGTCCTTCGAGCCGACACGCGACAAGCTCACGCTGCGCAAGCAACTGCAGGCCGAGCGACTGGCCATGGCCGACCGCCATGAACGCTCGGTGCACCTGCAGGAGGTGCTGCGCGTGTGGCTGGTCAGCCGCAGCGAGCGCAGCATCGGTGCCTACTGGCCGATCAAGGGCGAGTTCGACGCACTGCCGGCGCTGTTCCGCTGGAGCGAGGCCGAGCTCGGCCGGCGCATCGGGCTGCCGGTGCTCGACCGCGACACCAAGCAGTTGCGCTTTCATGTCTGGTATCCGGGCTGTCCGATGGAGGCCGATGCCTATGGCATCCCCAAGCCCAAGGACACCGAGGCTTTCGATCCGCAGTTGCTGCTAGTGCCTTGCGTGGGCTTCGGCCCGAAGGGGCTGCGCCTGGGCTATGGCGGGGGCTTCTACGATCGCACGTTGGCCGCCTTGCGCCCGCGCCCCTTCACCGTCGGCGTGGGATTTGCTCACGGCTATGTGCCCTGGCTCGAACCAGAGCCACACGATGTGCCGCTCGACGCGATGCTGGTCGAGGATGGCGTCGTCTACCAGCGGCGCTGAGCCCGCAAAGGAACGGGTCTCAGCCTGGCGTGCCGCCGCCCAGGCCGAGGCGCTTGCACAACTCCAGCGTGAGCGCCGACTGGTTCATCGTGTAGAAGTGGATGCCCGGCGCGCCGCCGGCGACCAGCCGTTCGCACAGGCCCGCCACCACGTCCAGGCCGAAGGCGCGGATCGACGCAGCGTCGTCCATGTAGCCTTCCATCTTCAGCGCCACCCAGCGCGGGATCTCGATGCCGTCGCGCGCCGCGAACTGGGCGATCTTGGCGAAGTTGTGAAAAGGCATGATGCCCGGAACCACCGGCGCATCGGCGCCCATGCGGCGCGTCATGTCCACGAAGTGGAAGTACGCGTCGGCATTGAAGAAGAATTGCGTGATCGATGAGTCGGCACCGCTCTTGATCTTCTGCACGTAGTGCTGCAGGTCGCGCTGGCTGTAGCGCTGCTCCGGGTGGTACTCCGGGTACGCGGCCACCTCGATGTGCCAGTCGGCCCCTTGGCTTTCGCGCACGAAGCGCACCAGCTCAGCCGCGTAGCGGAACTCGCCGGCCGTGGCCGTGCCGCTGGGCAGGTCGCCGCGCAGCGCGACCAGGCGGTGGATCTTCTGTGCGCGGTAGGTGTCCAGGATCTCGGCGATGCCGGCCCGGGTGGAGCCCACGCAGGACAGGTGCGGCGCGGCCTCGAAGCCGGCCGCGGCGATGGCGCGCACCGTGTGCAGCGTCTTGTCGCGAGTGGAACCGCCGGCACCATAGGTGACGCTGAAGAACTCGGGTTGCAGTGCGCCGAGCTGGCGCACTACGTCCTTGAGCTTCTCATCACCGACCGGTGTGTTCGGCGGAAAGAACTCGAAGCTGATCGGTACTGATCTCACTTTGGACCTCCAACGTGCAACCGCTGCTCCGCGAAGACCGCGGATGCCGCCGCATCGAGCGGACGCGGCGGATCCGGCTGTGCCGGTTTGCACGCGTCGCCCCCTGGGGGGAGCGCCGAAGGCGCTACGGAGGGATCAATATCTATACGTGTCGGGCTTGTACGGCCCTTGCTTGCGCACGCCGATGTAGGCCGCCTGCTCCTCGCTCAGCTCGCTCAGCATCGCACCCACCTTCTTCAGGTGCAGCCGGGCCACCTTCTCGTCCAGGTGCTTGGGCAGCACGTACACCTTGCCGGCTTCGTAGTAGTCGCTGTGGGTGAACAGCTCGATCTGTGCGATCGTCTGGTTGGCGAAGCTGGAGCTCATCACGAAGCTCGGGTGCCCGGTGCCACAGCCCAGGTTGACCAGCCGGCCCTTGGCCAGCAGGATGATGCGCTTGCCGTCCGGGAAGATCACATGGTCGACCTGCGGCTTGATTTCCTCCCACTGGCACTTCTCGAGCGCAGCGACGTCGATCTCGTTGTCGAAGTGGCCGATGTTGCAGACGATGGCCTGGTCCTTCATCGCCGCCATGTGGGCGTAGGTGATGACGTCCTTGTTGCCCGTGGCCGAAACGAAGATGTCGGCCTTGTCGGCGGCGTACTCCATGGTCACGACCTTGTAGCCTTCCATCGCCGCCTGCAGCGCGTTGATCGGGTCGATCTCCGTCACCCACACCTGTGCCGACAGCGCGCGCAGCGCCTGGGCCGAACCCTTGCCCACGTCGCCGTAGCCGGCCACCACCGCCACCTTGCCGGCGACCATCACGTCGGTGGCGCGCTTGATGGCGTCGACCAGGGATTCGCGGCAGCCGTACAGGTTGTCGAACTTGCTCTTCGTGACCGAATCATTCACGTTGATGGCGCGGAACATCAGGGTGCCCTTTGCCGACATCTCCTTCAGGCGGTGCACGCCGGTTGTCGTCTCCTCGGTCACGCCGATGATCTGCGCGCTCTTGCGCGTGTACCAGGTCGGGTCGGTGGCCAACTTGGCCTTGATCGCGGCAAACAGGCAGGTTTCTTCCTCGCTGCCCGGGTTGGCCAGCACCGAGATGTCCTTCTCGGCGCGCTGGCCCAGGTGCATCAGCAGCGTGGCGTCGCCGCCGTCGTCGAGGATCATGTTCGGGCCTTCGCCTTCGCTGCCCTTGGGTCCGAAGTCGAAGATGCGGTGCGTGTAGTCCCAATAGTCGGCGAGAGTCTCGCCCTTGTAGGCAAAGACCGGCGTGCCCTCGGCCACCAGCGCGGCGGCGGCATGGTCCTGGGTCGAGAAGATGTTGCACGAGGCCCAGCGCACCTTGGCACCCAGCGCCTGCAGCGTTTCCACCAGCACCGCGGTCTGGATGGTCATGTGCAGGCTGCCGGTGACGCGCGCACCCTTCAGCGGCTGGGTCTTGGCGAATTCTTCGCGGATCGCCATCAGACCGGGCATTTCGGTCTCGGCAATGCGGATTTCCTTGCGGCCCCAGGTGGCGAGCGCCATGTCGGCCACGTGGTAGTCGGCGAAGTTCTGGGGTTTGAGCACAGCGTTCAAGGCATTCTCCGTTGAGGGGTGGGAACCCCCTCGAACCGGGCCTGTCGCGTGCTGCCTTCAGCTGCCACTCACCGCACCGTATCGAGGGGGTGAGCGCAGTTGAAAGCTATCCGAGCCTGGAACGAATGATGCCGTCTCGCAGCGCTCCTCGGAAGCCACGATTATATCGAAGCGGCCGCGTCTGCGCAGCCCCGGCTCACGTGCCGTGTGCGTGCGTGATGTCCTCGCCCTTTTCGTGCACCAGGCTGGCGCGCCCGACGATCAGCGGGTCGAGCGGGCCGATGGTGTCAAGGTCCTTGTTCGCGTAGTTCAGGTGGTGCAGCACGTAGCGCATGGCGCTCAGCCGCGCGCGCTTCTTGCAGTCCGACTTGATCACCGTCCAGGGCGCATCGGCCGTGTCCGTGTGGAAGAAGACGCCTTCCTTGGCGCGGGTGTACTCGTCCCACTTGTCCAGCGAGGCCATGTCGATCGGGCTCAGTTTCCACTGCTTCAGCGGGTGGCTGTGCCGCTCCTTGAAGCGCCGCCGCTGCTCTTCGCGACTGACGGAGAACCAGAACTTGAAGACATGCACGCCGCTGTGCACCAGGTGGCGCTCGAACTCCGGCGCCTGGCGCATGAATTCGATGTATTCCTCGTTCGTGCAGAAGCCCATCACGCGTTCGACACCGGCGCGGTTGTACCAGCTGCGATCGAACATGACGATCTCGCCACGCGTCGGCAGATGCTGTGCGTAGCGCTGGAAGTACCACTGCCCACGCTCCACTTCGGAAGGCTTTTCCAGCGCCACCACACGCGCGCCGCGTGGGTTCAGGTGCTCCATGAAACGCTTGATGGTGCCGCCCTTGCCGGCGGCGTCACGGCCCTCGAAGAGGATCAGCACGCGCTGGCCGGTGTCCTTGACCCAGGCCTGCAGCTTCAGCAACTCGACCTGCAGCTTGTACTTCTGCGCTTCGTAGTTCTTGCGCGACATCAGGTTCTTGTACGGATAGCCGCCTTCGCGCCAGTTGCGCGCCAGCGCCATGTCCGGGTCCTCGTGGCGCTGGCCTTTGGCCTCCGTACTCTCGAACAGGGCATGACGCAGCGCCTCCACGTCGTCGGGCGAGGCGCCCGCGACGATGGCCTTCAGCGCATCGATCGTCTCGCTGGCACCGGCCGTGCCCGCGCGCCGAACAATGTCGCGCAACGCCGCACCCTGCGCGTCCTGCTTGCCCAAGGTGGCCTGGCGCACCACGTGCCGCTCGATGGCGCGCGGCCCCAGGCGGGGCGCGGTATCGCCGGCCTGCATCGGGCGCACGCCCTTGGCAGCCGCGCTGCGCTTGCGCGCAGCCGCCGACTTGGCCGGCGGGCTGCGACGCGGGGGGGAGGTGGTGTCTTTGGCCATGGGCTTCCTTCGCAGGCGGGAGAACCTGCCATTATGGAAAGCTCGCGACCCGGATTGTTGCGCCCGGTCAAGTCGGCGGCAGCCGCATCGCCGCCTGTGCGAGACTGGCTCGATGAGCCATGAACGCATGCAGCCGCTGCAGCGGTTGCCCGATGCCGCGCTGCGGCCGTTGCGCGGCGTGCTCACCGACATCGACGACACGCTTACGCGTGACGGCAAAATCGAGCCGGCGGCGCTGGCGGCGTTGCAGCGCCTGGCACGCGAGGGCTTGCCGGTGATTGCCATCACCGGCCGGCCCGCCGGATGGAGCGAGCCCTTCGCGATGGCCTGGCCGGTGGCCGCCATCGTGGCCGAGAACGGCTCGGTGATGCTGCGCCGGTCGGGTACGCAACTGCTGCGTGACTTCACCCAGGACGACGCCACGCGCGCTGCCAACCTGTTGCGTCTGCAGCGCTGCGCCGCCGCCGTGCTTGCGGCCGTGCCGCACGCACGGCTGGCCCGCGACAGCGCCGGCCGCCTGACCGACATCGCGATCGACCACAGCGAGTTCGACCATCTCGATGAAGCGGAGATCGACACCGTGCTGGCGGTCATGCGCAGCCATGGGCTGAAGGCCAGTGTCAGCTCGATCCACGTCAACGGCTGGATCGGCAAGCATGACAAATGGACCGGCGCGCGCTGGGCGGTGGAACGTGCGTTCGGCCTGGGCTTCGAGCCCACCGAATGGCTCTACGTGGGCGATTCCACCAATGACCAGCTGATGTTCGAGCACCTGCCGCTGTCGGTGGCCGTGGCCAACGTTCGCCGCTTCGCGGCGCAGCTGCGGGTGCTGCCGGCCTACATCACGCCGTCGGAGCGCGGCCAGGGTTTTGCCGAGGTGGTGCAACGCCTGCTCGACGCCAAGGCGCGGCCGTGAAGCGGCGCGCCGCCCAGGGCGTCGCCAGCGCCACGCCGGTGCTGCGCCAGGCCGCGACGCTGGCCCTGGGTGCGGCCGTGTCGCTGGGGCTGGCGCGCTTTGCCTATGCGTTGCTGCTGCCGTCGATGCGCGCTGACCTGGGCTGGAGCTACCTGGGCGCCGGCACGATGAACACCGTCAATGCGCTGGGCTATCTGATCGGCGCACTGCTGGTGCCGCGCCTGCTTCGGCAGGTCTCGCCGCGCGGCCTGCTGTTGGCCGGCAGTGCCGCCACCACCGTGCTGCTGGCCGGGCACGCGCTGGTGCTGGCCGATGCTGCATTGCTGCTGCTGCGCCTGTTGGCCGGCGTGGCCAGCGCCTTCGGCTTCGTTTGCGGCGGCCTGCTCGCCGCCCAATTGGGTTCGGCACCGGCCGGTGCGCCGCCCGGGCCGCGGCCGAGTGCAGCGCTGGTGCTGGGGCTGTACTACGGCGGCACGGGGTTGGGGATCATCGTCTCGGCCGCCGTGGTGCCACCGCTGACCGACCTGCCAGGTCCGCATGCGTGGCAGCTGGCCTGGGGCGCACTGGCCGTGGTGGCGCTGCTGGCGACGGGGCTGATGGCGGCCGGCACACGCACGCTGCCGGCGCCGCCGCTGTCCGTCGGCGGCGCTGCGGGACGCTTTGCACTGCGACCCTTCGCCTTCGCGCTGGGCGGCTACCTGATGTTCGGCCTGGGCTACATCGGCTACATGACCTTCAACATCACGCTGCTGCGCGAACAGGGCATGGCGCGCGATGGCGTGGCGCTGTTCTACATGGTGCTGGGCGCCGGCGTGGTGGCCTCGTCCTGGCTGTGGGCCAGGCTGCTGCAGCGCCACCGCGGCGGCCTGCCGATGGCCGTGCTGAATGCGCTGCTGGCAGTGGCCACAGCCCTGCCGGTGCTGAGCGGATCGGCGCTGGCAGCCTATGTTTCGGCCGCGCTCTTCGGCAGCGTGTTCCTGTCGGTGGTGGCTTCAACCACCGCGTTGGTGCGGCATAACGCCGAACCGGCCGCGTGGCCGGCCGGCATCGCCGCTTTCACCATCGTCTTCGCCCTCGGCCAGATCGTCGGCCCCACTCTGGTGGGGTGGGTGTCCGACGGGCCCGGCGGCCTGAACGCCGGGTTTGCCTGTTCGGCGGCCACGCTGGCGCTGGGTGCTTTGCTGGCTTGGCGGCAGCAGCCACTGCCCGAGCGCTAACGCGGCTGCAGGAACTGCTCGATCCGGCCGAGCTCGTCGGCCAGTGCCTGGCGGTAGCCGGCATCGCCCGGCGCGTGGCCGTCGACATAGCCAATCTCTTCCTGCAGCCTGCCGTCGCGCTGCTCCAGGTTGCCCCAGCCGACGACACGGTCGCGCCACAACAGCGGCAGCGCGTAGTAGCCACGCAGCCGCTGCGGCGCCGGCGTGTAGGCCTCGAAACGGTAGGCCCAGCCCCACAGCAGCTCGAAGCGGCGGCGGTCCCAGACCAGCGGGTCGAAGGGCGCGAGCAGGCGCACCGTGTCGTCCGGCACATGGCGCCTGGAGGCCGGGTTCTCGCCGCTCGGCCAGTACCAGTCGATCCCGTCGACCACGGCATGGGCCAGACGCACGCGGGCGCGCGCCTGCGCAGCGCCTCGCAACGCGGCCCACTGGGGCGCGGCGCTGGCGAGCAGACGGATCAGGTACTTCAGCGAGGGCAAGGGCAGCGGCGCATACTTGCAGACGAGCAAGTCGACCAGGGTGTCCAGCGCGCGCTCGGGGTCCTCCGCCGCCGGGTGGCTGTCGCGTGCCGCATAACAACGGGTGCCGCCCTCGCGCCGCGCCACGCGCAGCAGGCCGCGGTAGTGCATGGCATCGAGCAACTGCGTGCTGGCGCGCGACGAACCGCCGAACCAGTTGCGTGCGCGGCCATGCTGGAAATGCGCGTCGACCTCGCGCGGATGCACCACGCCGCGCTCGCGCACGAAGTCCAGCACTGCCGCGGCCTGCGCCGGACGCGCCTTCGGCCACGCGCTGCCCGGCATGCGCGGGTGCATCAGCAGGTGCATGGCACGCGGCACGAATCCGTAGTTGATGAAGAAGTCCTCCTCGATGTCCAGCCGTGGGTAGCGGCGCTCCAGATCGCCGGCGCGGTAGTCGCGCACGCGGTGGCGCAGCGTCAGGTCCTGCGCGCGTGCCGGCGCGCGGATCGGGTCGGCCTGCACGAAGCCCAGGCGATCGATCGCCCTGGGCAGCGTGGTGGGCTTGAACAGCGTGCGTGCCACCGCATAGCGTCGAAGCGTGTCGATATCGATGGGCATAGTCGGATGATGCCTTGGCTGAATGGCGCTTCCTTGCGTCGCCGCAATGCGATGCGGCTGGCACGGCATGCAGAATCGTGCGCATTGCCACCGCTGCAGCGAATCACCATGGCGCGAACCCACTTGCAACTCAGCCTCGCTGCCCTGTGCACCGTCGCGGCGGGGACGGTCGCCGCACAAGGCGCCAACATCAAGCCACCGCAGGCGCAGGCCTGGATCGACGTGGCCACCTTCAGCGGCATCGGCATGCCGATGGGGGGCATATCGGGTGCCGGCGGCAGCCCAATGTCGGCCTTGGGTGGGCTCTTCGGCGGTGGCGCCGCTGCGAAGAACAGTTTTGGCCAGACCCAATCCGGTACGGGCGGGCGCTGGGTCGACGTGACGCTGTACAGCCGCAACAACCCGTCACTGGCCGAGGCTCAGCTGGCTGTGCCGGCAAGCTTCATGAGCCCTGCGCTGAAGCTGCAGGCGCCACGCGACACCAAGTCGCCGCCCACGACCGACGATGAATCGGTCGACGAGCCGAGCTACGAAAGGCCCAGAGGCAAGTTGCTGCTGTACTGGGGTTGCGGCTCGGTGGTCCGGCCAGGGCAGCCCAAGGTTCTGGACATGGCCAGCGCGTCGGCTGCCGATCTGGCGGCCTTCTTCGTCTCGCGCCGCGCCACCCAGCGCGGGGCCCATAGCGCCACCGGCCGACCGGTCTGGCCCAACCCGGCCGATGCCCGCATGGTGCCCGACAACGCGTCACTGGTGGGAGAACATGCCTTCAGCGGTGCCGGCGTGCCCGAGGGCTTTCGCTTCCAGATCCCGCCCGCACAGGACCTGATGCCGCCGTTACAGCTGCAATACGCCGAACAGGGCGCGGCAGGCGAACTGCGCTGGAATGCACTGCCGACCTCGCGCGCCTACTTCGCCGCCGGCATGGGCGCCGGCCGACCGGAGGAAATGGTGATCTGGACCTCGAGCGAACTGCCCGATACCGGCTTTGGCCTGACCGACTACCAGACGAATGCAGCCGTAGACCGCTGGCTGCGCGAGAAGGTACTGCTGGCGCCGACGACGATGCATTGCACCGTGCCAAAGGGTGTGTTCGCCGGCGAGGGCGCTGTGCTGCGAGTCGTTGCCTACGGCAACGAACTGAACCTGGCCCATCCGCCGCGGCCCGCCGACCCCAAGGCCCCATGGGCACCGGAATGGGCCGTGAAGCTGCGCCTGAAGTCGGTGGCCATGGTGCTTCCAGGCATGCCGGTCCTGGGCCCGTCGACCGGGTCGGAAGCGCCAGCCCAGCGCCCAGCGCAAGGCGATGACAAGACCGATGCCTTGCCCAAGCCGATGGACCTGCTGAAGGGGATTCTCGGGCGCTGAGGATCGTCGGGGACCTGATCGCCCGAAGGCCGCGCAAGCGCTTCGCGCTTGCGCGGCCTACAGCCCGGCGGCGGCGCGCAGCGCCGCCGCTCTGTCGGTCTTCTCCCAGTTGAACTCGGGCTCCTCGCGGCCGAAGTGGCCGTAGGCGGCCGTCTTCTCGTAGATCGGGCGCAGCAGGTCGAGCATCTGGATGATGCCCTTCGGACGCAGGTCGAAGTGCTCGGCCACCAGCGCCGACAGCTTGTCGTCGCTCATCACGCCGGTGCCTTCGG
>Ga0105090_10001310_pt1 | contig 13332 bp, 12 predicted proteins | sample PPLLak3March2015_FD_79110 | JGI IMG/M metagenome (GOLD analysis project Ga0105090, IMG submission 79110) | Freshwater sediment microbial communities from Prairie Pothole Lake near Jamestown, North Dakota, USA - PPLs Lake P7 Core (1) Depth... | ecosystem: Environmental > Aquatic > Freshwater >... | reverse complement strand
GACGGCACGCTCGACGAGGCCGAAGCCGAATGGGACCGTCGCACTGCACTTGGCGTGGTGATGGCGGCCGCCGGCTATCCGGAGTCGCCGCGCAAGTGCGACCCGGTGATCGCCCTGCCTGCGGATACCGACGACTGCGTCGTCTTCCACGCCGGCACGCAACTGGTCAACGGCAAACTCGTCACCAGCGGCGGCCGCGTGCTCGCGGTGACCGCCCTCGGCGACAGCGTGCGTGCCGCGCAGCGGCGCGCCTACGAGGCCGTCGCCCAGGTTCGCTTTGCCGGCCAGCACTACCGCACCGACATCGGCCATCGCGCCATCGGCCGCCGACCGGGCGGCGCCGCGCCGCGCGACTGACGCTGCGCCACCCGCAGGGCTGGTGATAAGTTCGAATGCCGCCTTCGGCTCTCTGCCATCGGCGGCGCCTTCCAAGCCTGGAGTCCATGTGAGCTACACCGTCGAGCAGCACATTGCCCTGAAACGCGTCAGCGCCGTTGCGCCCTCGCCCGACGGGCGCTGGCTGGCCGTCGCCGTACAGCGCCTCGACCGCGACGGCGCCAAGTACGTCGCTGACCTCTGGAAGCTGCCGACCGACGGTTCCGCCGCCACACAACTGACGCGCGGCGAGTCGAACGACACGGCGCCAGGATTCCGCCACGACGGCACACTGTGCTTCCTGTCGAATCGCCAGCCCAACGAGGTCAAGGCCGACGAGGGCGCGGACAAGCGGATGCAGGTCTGGTGCCTGCCGGCCGGCGGCGGCGAGCCGCAGATGCTGACCGACGAGCCGCTGGGCGTGGAAGCCTTCCGCTGCGCAAAGAGGGCCGACACGATGGTGCTGCTGGCGACGGTGCTCGCCGGCGTTCCGCACGATAAGCAGCGCGAGACCGCGGCCGAGCGGGCGAAGAAGGGTCCGAGCGCGCGCCGCTATTCGCGCCAGCCGGTGCGCCACTGGGACCACTGGCTGCACCAGAACGAGGACTTCGCTTTCACCCATGTGATCGCCTGTGACGGCAGCGGCGGCGGCCGCGCCGACCTGACGCCCGAGGCGCGGCAGGAGTTCGCAATCGAGCCCGGCTTCGACGTGTCGCCGGACGGACGCCAGGTGGCAATCACGCGGCAGGCGATGGGCCTCGACCGCGAACTGGACACGACGATCCTGCTGCTCGACCTGCCGGCAGGCACGCAACGCATCCTCGGCGAGGCGCCCTGTGTCAGCTTCGACGCCCCGGTCTTCTCGCCGGACGGCAGGCAGCTTGCATCGGTGCGGTCCTTCCGCAGCGCGCAGCAGGTGATGCGGCCGCTGGCGGTGCTGATCGACGTCGCCAGCGGCGGCATCCGCGAACTGGCGGCCGACTGGGATCGCTGGCCCGGCGTCGCCGATTGGGCTGTCTCCGGCAAGTCGCTGATTGCCGCCGCCGATGATGACGGCCATACCGCCGTGGTGACGATCGACGCCGCAAGCGGCAAGGTCGAACGCGTGACTGCAGCGGCGGCAGGCGGCGCGCACGGCAACCTGCACGCGCTGGCTGACGGCCGCATCGCCGGCATCCGCTCGACGCTGCTGGAGGCGCCCGAGTGCTTCGTCGTCGAGGCGCGCGCCGGCAGCACGCCGAAAGCGCTGGCCAGGCTCTCCGGCCACGAGATGGCGGACTTCGCCAGCGTCGAGGTGCTGCGCGTCGCCTCGACCGACGGCGCGCCGATCCACAGCTTTCTCGTCAAGCCGAAGGACGCCAGGGGTCCGCTGCCGCTTCTTCTGTGGATCCACGGCGGTCCGATCGGCATGGACACCGACGGCTGGCACTGGCGCTGGAACCCGCTGCTGGCGGTGGCCGCCGGCTATGCGGTGGCGCTGCCGAATCCGCGCGGCTCGACCGGCTTCGGCCAGCAGTTCATCCAGGGGATCTGGGGCAACGTCTGGGGCGCGCAGTGCTACGAAGACCTGATGGCGGTGACCGATGCGCTGGTGGCGCGGCCGGACATCGACGGCGCGCGCACGATGGCCATGGGCGGCAGCTTCGGCGGCTACATGACCAACTGGATCGGCTCGCAGACCGATCGCTTCCGCTGCCTGATCACCCACGCCAGCATCGCGACGATGGCGCAGTTCACCGGCGTCACCGATCACCCGGCCTGGTGGTATCTGGAGATGGGCGGCGAGGATCCCTATGCCGACATGGCGAAGTTCGACCGCTGGGCACCGATCCGCCACATCAAGCAGTGGAAGACGCCAACCCTGATCATCCACGGTGAACTCGACTACCGCTGCCCGGTCAACGAGGGACTGAACCTGTTCGAGGCGCTGCAGTACCACGGCGTGGCGAGCGAACTTCTGATCTTCCCCGACGAGAACCACTGGATCCTGAAGCCGCGCAACGTCGTCGCCTGGTACGAGGCGGTGCTCGAATTCGTCGGCCGGCACCTGAAAGCCGCCGGCTGAGGCAACGCATCGGGGACGATCGGCCATGAGCAGCTTCATCGACACCCAGTCGGTCCGCGAGTACCTGCTTGCCCTGCAGCGGACGATCGTCGGCCGCTTCGAGCAACTCGAAGGCAAGTCCTTTGTCGCCGACACCTGGGAGAAGCCCGCCGGCGGACCGCTCGGCGGCGGCGGGCTGACACGGATCCTCGAAGGCGGCGACCTGCTCGAACGCGGCGGCGTCGGTTTCTCGCACGTGGTCGGCGACCGCCTGCCGCCGTCGGCAACGGCGCAGCGGCCCGAACTCGCCGGCCGCGGTTTCGAGGCGATGGGTGTGTCGCTGGTGTTCCACCCGCGCAACCCCCATGTGCCAACCGTGCACATGAACGTGCGAATGTTCGTCTCGCGCGCGACCGAGCCGACGGCCGGCGCAGATGCCTGGTGGTTCGGCGGCGGCATGGACCTGACGCCTTACTACGGCGTCGAGGAGGACGCGAGCCACTTCCACGCCACCTGCAGGGCGGCGCTCGAGCCCTTCGGGCCGGCACACTACCCGCGCTTCAAGCGCTGGTGCGACGAGTACTTCTTCCTGCGCCACCGCGGCGAGCCGCGCGGCATCGGCGGCATCTTCTTCGACGACTTCCACGAGCTCGGCTTCGAGCGCAGCTTCGCCATGCTGCGCGCCGTGGGCGACGCCTTCCTGCAAGCCTACGTGCCGGTCGTCGAGCGGCGGCGGGCGATGCCGTACGGCGAACGCGAGCGCTCGTTCCAGGCCTACCGGCGCGGCAGGTACGTCGAGTTCAACCTGGTGTTCGACCGCGGCACACTCTTCGGGCTGCAATCGGGCGGCCGCACGGAATCGATCCTGATGTCGATGCCGCCGAAGGTCGAGTGGCGCTACGACTGGCATCCGGAGCCCGGTTCGCCCGAGGCGAGGCTGTACTCCGATTTCCTGCGGCCGCGCGACTGGGCTGGCGGGGCGGGCTGACTCGGTTCCATGGCCATCGGCCTGCTGGGCGGCAGTTTCGATCCGATCCACCGCGGCCACCTGCAACTGGCGCAGGATGCTCTGGCGCAACTCGGCCTCGCCGAACTGCGCTTCCTGCCCGCCGGCCGCCCCTGGCAGAAGGGCGAGCTCACCGACGCGTCGCACCGCGCGGCAATGGTGCTCGCCGCCATCCGCGGAGAGCCGCGCTTCGTGCTCGACATGCGCGAGATCGAGCGTCCGGGTCCGACCTACACCATCGACACGCTGCGCGAGCTGCGCCAATGCCTCGGCGACGAACTGCCGCTGGTGCTGATCATCGGCTCCGACCAGTACGAGCGCCTCGACACCTGGCGCGACTGGACGCAACTGCTCGACTATGCGCACCTGGCCGTGGCCCGCCGCGCCGATGCGGTGCTGGCGCCGAACTGGACGCTGCAGGAGGTCTACAACTCGCACCGGGCCAGGCCGGCGGCGATCCATGCCTCGCCGCAGGGCCGGATCGTCGAGATCGCGATGACGCCGGTGGATGCCTCGGCCACCGAGATCCGAGCCCTGCTGGCGCAGCCTCCGGAGGCCGCCCGAGACGTCCGCCTCGCGGCGGTCGTTCCGGCCGCGGTGCTCGACTATATTGATGCGCATCGGCTGTATCGCTGACAAAGGAAGAATGGACATACGCAAACTGCAGCGCCTGGTCGTCGACGCCCTCGAGGACGTAAAGGCACAGGACATCCAGGTCTTCAACACCACGGCACTGACCGAGCTGTTCGACCGCGTGGTCGTCGCCAGCGGCAACTCGAACCGGCAGACGCGCGCGCTCGCCTCCAGCGTGGTCGAGAAGGTGAAGGCCGCCGGCGGCGCGGTGGTTGGCGTCGAAGGCACGGAAGCCGGCGAATGGGTGCTGGTGGACCTTGGCGACCTTGTCGTGCACATCATGGTGCCGGCGGCACGCGACTACTACGCGCTCGAGGAGATCTGGGGAACCAAGCCGGTCCGGATGAAGCTCGCGGCACCGGCCCGGCGCATGGCCGCCTGAGGCCGGGACCGCAGCCCGGCGGTCCGCCGCCATGAAGATCTCCGTCGTCGCCATCGGCCAACGGCAACCGCGCTGGGCAGACGAGGCCGTGGCCGATTACCTCAGGCGTTTTCCCGCCGAGTTCGCCGTCCAGTTGCGCGAGCTGAAGCCCGAGCCGCGCGACGGCCGCTCGCCCGAGCGGATCCGCGCCGTGGAGGGCGAGCGGCTGCGCGCCGCGCTGCCCGTGGGCGGCATCACCGTGGCGCTCGACGAGCGCGGCCGCGAGCTGACGACGGCGGCGTTCGCGGCGCAACTCGGCCGCTGGCGCGACGATGGCATTGCACCCGCGTTCGCGATCGGCGGCGCGGACGGCTTCAGCGACGAGTTCAGGCGCGGCGCCGGCCTGCTGCTGCGGCTGTCTAGCCTGACGCTGCCGCACGCGCTGGCGCGGGTGCTGCTGGTCGAGCAGCTGTACCGCGCCTGGTCGATACTGGCGCGGCATCCGTACCATCGTGAGTGAAGTCGCCGCCGTGCCGACGGCCGGGGAGCCGCCTTGATCTATCTCGCCTCGCGCAGCCCGCGCCGCCGCCAGTTGCTGCGGCAGATAGGCCAGCACTCGCTGCCGCTGCTGCTGCGGCAGTTGCCGGCGCGGGGCCTTGATGTCGACGAGACGCCGCATCCGGGCGAACCCGCCGCCGACTATGCGCTGCGCCTCGCGCTGGCAAAGGCCCGCTTCGGTTCGACGATCATCGGCGCGCGGCGCCTGCGGCAGGCGCCGGTGCTGGCCGCGGACACGGTGGTGACGATCGACGGCGAGATCCTCGGCCAGCCGGCCACTCGGGAGGAGGCTGCATCCTTCCTGCGCCGGCTCGCCGGCCGCACGCACGAGGTGCGCACCGTCGTCGCCCTCGCCTTCGACCCGGCCGAAAGGCCGGAGCTGCTGACCGCGCAGTCCGTCTCGGAGGTGCGCTTCGCGCCGCTGTCCGAGGCGCAGATCGAGCGCTACTGCGCCGGGAACGAACCCTATGACAAGGCCGGCGGCTACGCGATCCAGGGCCTCGCGGCCACCTTCATCGAGCACCTCTCCGGCAGCTATTCCGGTGTGATGGGCCTGCCGCTGTACGAAACCGCACAGCTGCTGCGCCAGGCCGGCGTCGCCGACCTGCCCTAATCCGGGGGACGAACCGGCGCATTTGCCCCGGTGCGTACACTCGTGCAGTTGTTATCGCGGTCGCCGCCGGGCCGCCCCAAGGCGGCCGCGCCAACTTTTCCGGACAAGGTGCACGTGCGATGCGAAGCATCGCGTACACCTTGTCCGCCCAGGCACATGGACGACATCCTCATCAACATCACGCCGCAGGAAACGCGGGTCGCGGTCATGCTCGCCGGCGTCGTGCAGGAACTGCACATCGAGCGCGCCGCCTCGCGCGGCATCGTCAGCAACATCTATCTCGGCCGCGTCGCCCGGGTCCTGCCCGGCATGCAGTCGGCATTCATCGACGTCGGGCTCGAGCGCGCCGCCTTCCTGCACGTGGCCGACATCCTCGAACACCGCCAGCACAACGGCGAGCGGCCGCCGCCGATCGAGCGGCTGATCCGCGAGGGCGACGCGATCCTGGTACAGGTGGTCAAGGACCCGATCGGCACCAAGGGCGCGCGGCTGTCGACGCAGGTGAGCCTCGCCGGCCGCATGCTCGTCTACCTGCCGCAGGAGCCGCACATCGGCGTCTCGCAGCGGATCGAGGACGAGACCGAGCGCGCCAACCTGCGCGAGACGCTGACCCGCCTGCTGCCCGCCGAGGAAAAGGGCGGCTACATCGTCCGCACCAGCGCCGAGGACGCCAGCGAGGAGGAGCTCGCCGCCGACATCGCCTACCTGCGGCTGCGCTGGACGCAGATCCGCGAGGCGGCTGGCCAGGTGCCGTCGCCGTCGCTGCTGTACGAGGACCTGTCGCTGGCGCAGCGCGTGATGCGCGATGTCGCCACCGACGAGACCACGTCGATCCTGGTCGACTCGCGCGAGAACTACGCGCTGCTGCTGGAGTTCGGCCGCAAGTACGTGCCCAAGGTGGCCGACCAGCTGCAGCACTATTCCGGCGAGCGGCCTCTATTCGATCTGTACCAGATCGACGAGGAAATCGAGCGCGCGCTCGGCCGCCGCGTCGAGCTGAAGAGCGGCGGCTACCTGATCATCGACCAGACCGAGGCGATGACGACGATCGACGTGAACACCGGCGGTTACGTCGGCACGCGCAACTTCGACGACACGGTGTTCAAGACCAACCTCGAGGCGGCGCAGGCGATCGCACGGCAGCTGCGGCTGCGCAACCTCGGCGGCATCATTGCCGTCGACTTCATCGACATGGTGAGCGCCGAGCACCGCGACGCCGTGCTGGCCGAATTCCGCAAGGCGCTGGCGCGCGACCGCACCCGGATCACTGTCAACGGCTTCACCCAGCTAGGCCTGGTCGAGATGACGCGCAAGCGCACGCGCGAATCGCTGGCGCATGTGCTGTGCGAATCCTGCCCCACGTGCCAGGGGCGCGGCGAGATCAAGACCGCCCGCACCATCTGCTACGCGATCCTGCGCGAGATCCTGCGCGAGTCGCGCCAGTTCGGCGAGACCAAGGAGTTCCGCATCCTGGCCTCGCAGACCGTGGTCGATCTTTTCCTCGAGGAGGAATCGCAGGCGCTGGCGATGCTGTCGGATTTCATCGGCAAGCCGGTGTCGATGCAGGTCGAGAGCGTTTACACGCAGGAGCAGTACGACATCGTGCTGATGTAGACGCCGCCCGCGTCACGCGGCCGGCAGTATTCAGCGCGCGATACCCGACGGTCCAGCCGCGGCGCCGTCCAGCGCGCCCGGCCGCGCCAGCATCGCCGCCAGCAGGAAGGCCAGCAGATGGCCCTCGGCGAAGGTCTGGAAGTGCGAGCTCAGCAGCGAGGTGGCGCACCATGCGAGCAGGATGCCCACCGCGAGCAGCCGAGTCGCGCCGCCGTCGCCGCGGTCGGCCAGCGCCAGGGCAATGAAGGCAAGGAAGGCAGCAAGGCCGAGCAGGCCCTGCTCGGCGAGGAAGAACAGGTACTGGTTGTGCGGGTCGAGCGAGGGCTGCGCCCGCCAGTCGCTGTAGCGGCCCTTGACCTGCGCCGCATAGGCCTCGCCGAAACCGCCGGTGCCGGCGCCGATGAGCGGCCGCTCGCGCACCAGTTGCAGCGTGTTCTCGTACATGATCACGCGGATGCCCATCGAAGAGATCGCCTCGGCCTGCCGCACCGTCTGCAGTTCGTGCAGCGCCAGGCCGATGCGGTCGCGCGCCAGCGGCGAGACCGCCATCGCCGCGGCGAAGAGCGCCCCCAGCGTGCCGGCGATGGCCAGGCCGCGCCAGCTGCGCAGCCGGCCGGCGGCGAACACCGCCAGCATCACCACCAGCGCCAGGTACCCGCTGCGCCCCGGCGTGACGAAGGCGAGGTTCAGCGCCAGCAGCGCCGCCGCGGCGACCGCGGCCAGGCGCAGCCGCCGATCCACCTCGCGGCGGCTCGCAGCCCAGATGGCGATGAACACCGCGGCGGCGAAGGCCATCGACTGCGCGGCGTGGTTGCGCAGCACCGATGCGGCGGGGTGGTACTGATCCGAGGGCAGCTGGCCGGACTGAACGACCAGCGCAAAGGAGGCCATCGCCGCGATGCCGCAGACGGCGACGAAGGCCGTCAGCAGCCGCTCCTTCCATAGCACCGGCCCGAACAATGCCAGCAGCACCGGCACGATCCACAGCTTGCGCCAGGCGTAGAACGCTCTCCAGCGCTCGACCCAGGGTACGGTGGACCACAGCATGCCGAGCGCGATCACGGCGATCACGAGCAGCGCGCCGATCGCCAGCGGCTGCGCCAGCGCCTGCCGCAACCGAGGCCAGGCTTCGCCGCTGGCGACGAAACAGGCCAGCATGACGACAATGGCGGCGTTGGCGAGCGGCGGCGACACCATCACCGTGCAGGCGCCGACGATCGCCGACCAGCGCGCCGAATCGAGCCAGCGCGCGGCACTCGACTGCCGGTCCGGGCCGGCCGCCTCCCGCATGCGCTATGCCTTCGGCAACCGGCCGAGCAGATAGAACTCCTCGTTCGGCGCCATGGCCGTCAGGTTGGCCATCCGGTTCGACAGCGCGAAGAACGCGGCAATGGCACCGATGTCCCAGATGTCCTCGTCGCTGAAGCCGGCGGCGCGCAGCATCGCGAAGTCCGGGTCGCCGATGCGGTGTGACTCCAGCGCAACCTTCATGGCGAAGTCGAGCATGAGCCGCTGCCGCGGGCTGATCTCGGCCTTGTGGTGGTTGATCGCCACCTGGTCGGCGACGCGCGGGTTCTTCGCCCGGATGCGCAGGATGGCGCCGTGGGCGACGACACAGTACTGGCAATGGTTGGCGCTGCTGGTGGCGACGACGATCATCTCGCGCTCGGCCTTGCTGAGCCCGCTCTCCTTCTCCATCAGCGCATCGTGATAGGCGAAGAAGGCGCGGAACTCGTCGGGGCGGTGGGCAAGCGCCAGGAAGACGTTGGGCACGAAGCCGGATTTCTCCTGCACCGCGAGAATCCGCGAGCGGATGTCCTCCGGCAGGTCGGCGAGTTCGGGGACGGGAAAGCGGCTGATCGCCTGCCCGGTGACGGCGGGATTCGTCATACGACGGCCTCCTGGTTGGATTGCGAGAACTGGATTCGATACAGGCTGGCATAAAGGCCGCCGCGCGCCAGCAGCTCGGCATGGCGGCCGCTTTCGACAATGCGGCCACTGTCGAGCACGACGATGCGCGATGCCGCCTCGATCGTCGACAGCCGGTGCGCGACAACGATCGTTGTCCGGTCCTTCATCAGCCGGCCGAGCGACGCCTGGATCGCGCGTTCGGATTCCGCGTCGAGCGCCGAGGTTGCCTCGTCGAGCAGCAGGATCGGCGCATCCTTCAGCAGCGCGCGGGCGATCGACAGCCGCTGCCGCTGGCCGCCGGAGAGCTTGACCGCGTTCTCGCCGATGCGGGTGTCGAAGCCCAGCGGCTGCGCCTCGATGAAGGGCAGCAGGTAGGCAGCCTCGGCGGCGGCGCGGATCGCCTCGCGCGAGGCGCCGCGGCAGCCACCAAAGGCAATGTTGGCGGCGATTGTGTCGTCGAACAGCACCACGTCCTGCGAAACCAGCGCGAACTGACGCCGCAGGCTGGCGCGTGTCAGTGTCGCCACCGGCACGCCGTCGATGCGGACCGTGCCGGCGGTGGGCTCGAGGAAACGCGGCAGCAGGTTGACGAGCGTGGTCTTGCCCGCGCCCGAAGGTCCGACCAGCGCCAAGGTCTCGCCGGCGGCGATGTCGAGGTCGATGCCGTCGAGCACCGGCGAGGCAGCCCCGGCATAGGCGAACGAGACACGCTCGAGCGTCACCCGCCCGGCGGCGCGATCGATCTCGCCGCTGCCGGTCTCCTCCTCGCCTTTGGAATCGATCAGCGCGAAGACGCTTTCGCCGGCGGCCATCATCCGTGCCAGCGGGCCGCTCAGCGCCGCCAGCCCGCGCACCGGATTGAGCATCATGATCGCCGCCGCCAGGAAGGTGACGAACTCGCCGGCCGTCAGCCCGCCCTGCCGCGCCTGCCACAGCGCCAGCGAGAACAGCAGCGCCATTCCGACGGCCGAGACCGTCTGCGTCACGGGAGTCGCCGCCGACCAGGCGATCTGCATCTTGGTCGCATAGCGGCGCAGAAGCTGGTTGATACGGTCGAAGCGTTCGCGCTCCTGCGGCTGCGCGCCGTAGACCTTGATGACGCGGCTGCCTTCGTGCGCCTCCTGCACCGTCCGCGTCAGTTCGCCGAGCAACTCCTGGCTGCCCGCCGCCAGATGGCGCAGCCGGCGCGAGAACAGCCGCAGCGCCCAGGCGATCGGCGGCGCCACCAGCAGTACCGACAGCGTCAGCTGCCAACTGTGATAAAGAAGCACGCCCAGCAGCGCCAGCACCGTCAGCGAGTCGCGCACGGCGGTAGACATCACCTCCGCCGCCGCATTCAGCGCATTCGAGGCCTCGTTGACGAACTTGGAAGTCACCACGCCCGAGGGCGCGCTCTCGTAGGCCGGCTGCGGCCAGCTGAGCAGCCGATCGAACATCTGCGCTCGCAGGCCGATCAGCACCCACTGCGAGATCCGGTTCAGCAGGATCGCGCTGCCGAAGCCCGCCAGCCCGCGCATCGCGATCAGGCCGACGAAGCCCAGTGGCAGCCACAGCGCGGCCTCGAGATCGCGGGCGATGAGCCCGACGTCGACCAATTTTCCGGTCAACCGCGCCAGCAGCGCATCGGCACTGGCGGCGATCGCCATCGTCACGATCGCCAGCGCCAGCGTCGGCTTGTGCTGCAGCACCAGCGCGAGCAGGCGCCGGAAGACCGGATCGCGAAAGAGGCTCGGCCGTTCAGTGTCGTTGCGGGGCATCGGCGGCAGGCGGGGCCATAGAATCGGCAGCGTCAGTCGCCGCGCCGGCAAGCCCCGGGCAAGTGTAGGCGAAGGCCGTTCGGCCACCGCTGCGAACAACAAGGAATGCCCATCGGCCCAGACCTGATCGTCCGCCTGCCGAACCACCTCGGCGACGCGCTGATGGCGCTGCCTGCGCTCGAGTTGCTCGCGGCCGGACACAGCCTGACGCTGGTCGGCAAACCCTGGGCCATCGATCTCTTCGGCGCCTACCCGTGGCGGGTGCTGCCGCTGGCCGCGTCGCGGCGCGCGCGCATCGCCGCGTTGCGCGCCAGCCTGCCGCGCGGGGCGAAAGCACTCCTGCTCACCAACTCCTTCGGCAGCGCCCTGGACTTCTGCCTCGCCGGGCTGCGGCCTGCCGGCTATGCCACCGATCTGCGCCGCGCCTTTCTCGATCGGTCCTACCCCGTGCCGGCGCGTTGGCAGCAGGACTCGCCGCCGATGCACATGGTCGAGTACTACTACGAGTTGGCGCAGCGCTTTCTCGTCGGCGCTGCGCCACGGGTGCCGTCGATGCTGTCATTGCGCCTCGCCGAGTCCCGGGTCGAGCGGGCGCGGGCCATGCTCACCGCAGCCGGCGTCACCGGCGACTACGTGATGCTTTGTCCGGTCGCCGTCGGCCGCCACCGCGGCAAGGTCAAAGCCTGGGACGGATTCGGCGACCTGTGCCGTGAACTGCTCGACGCCGGGGTCGCCGTCGTCTGCTGTCCCGGGCCTGGCGAGACCGACGCGGTGCGGGCGGCAGCGCCGGGCGCGCAGATCCTGCCGCCGACCGACGTCGCCACTTTCGCCGCGCTGCTGGCGGGAAGCCGGCTGGTCGTCGCCAACGACAGCGGCTCGGCGCACGTCGCCGCCGCAGTTGGCGCCCGGCTCGTCACCCTGTTCGGCGTCACCGACGCGCGCCGCACCGGGCCGTGGTCGCCAACCGCGCTGCGGCTGGGCAGCGCCGACGGCTGGCCGAGCCTGCAGGAAGTCTCGGCCGCGGTGCGCGGCCTGCTGGGCTGAGTGGCGGCCTCAGCCGAGGCGCTGCCGCAGCCGCTTCCACCACCGGTCCCAGCGGAAGCGCAGCCAGTTGAGCCAGCGGCCGCGGCCGCGGCGCTTCTCGTCGAGCACGCTCGAAAAGAGGCCGTTCATGCTCCCCTGCTCGACCAGCGGTTCGCGCAGCCAGTAATGGCGCACGCCGATGGCGGCATCCATCTCGCGCATCAGCCAGTCGGCCGGCCGCGTGATCCGGTGCGAGTCGAGCCAGGCCATCCTGCGGCGCGCCGCCTCGACATCGAAGACCAGTGCGTCGGTGGCCGGCAACTCGCCACCCGGCAGCAGCGCTCGGTTGCCGCGGCCGCCGACATGCCGGTTGTTGCCGCGGCCGAGGTAGATCAGCCAGCCGGGCTCGAGGGTCCGCGCCTCGTCCAGCGCCGCGGCGAGCCCGGACCCGAAGCCGCGCGCCAGCACCGCATCGTCCTCGAACACCAGCACGCGGCCGTGGCCTTCGCTCACGCAGCGCCGCCAGGTTTCGATGTGCTTGAGCACCAGCGACTGGTGCGTGCGCTTCAGGTCGCTGGGCGCGAAGCGACTCTCGATCAGGTCGTCTGGGATAGCATTGGCATCGAAGTCGAACACGAACTCGAAATCGATGCCGTGGCGGGCCATTTCCGCCTCGATGTGCGCGATGCGGTCGGCGAACGACCTGACGCTCAACACGTAGACGGCATCGACCAGCCGATTCGTCGCCGCCCGCTCCTGCCCCACGCGATCGATCCCCTTCGTCCCCGCCGCGAAGTCTAGAACCTATCTCGGAGTCCGCGGCGGCCGCGGCGGGGCCGCCTGGGGATGCAGCTGCTCTGCGCGCCGAGGAAACCATTGCTGGTGCAAGGCGACGAGGCGCAACACCGCGATGCGCCCCAGGCGACCCCGCCCCGGAGGGTTGCGACGAGAAGGGGGCGGCTGCGTTGTTGGCGCGCTTGGCCGTAGCTTCAGCTACTGTCCTGCGCGCGCCGCCTAGCATCCACCCCCTTCTCGTCGCAACGCGGCCGTCGGGGACTCCGAGATAGGTTCTATGTCCACTCGCCCCACGCTTTCGGTCTACGTCATCGCCTACAACGAGGCCGACAAGATCGAGGCGGCGCTCAAGAGCGTCGGCTGGGCCGACGAGATCGTGGTCGCCGACTCGAACTCGACCGATGCCACCGTCGAGATCGCCCGCCGCTACACGCCGCGCGTGATCCAGGTGCCCTTCGAAGGCTTCGGCAAGCTGCGCAACGACGTGCTGGCGCAGCTGACGGGCGACTGGATCTTCAGCCTCGATGCCGACGAGCGCTGCACCACCGCCGCCGCCGCCGAGATCCGCCGCACGATCGCAGCGCCTGACGCCGCCGACGCCTATCTCGTGCCGCGGCGCAATTTCTTCCTCGGCCGCTGGAT
>Ga0105090_10001309_pt1 | contig 13333 bp, 7 predicted proteins | sample PPLLak3March2015_FD_79110 | JGI IMG/M metagenome (GOLD analysis project Ga0105090, IMG submission 79110) | Freshwater sediment microbial communities from Prairie Pothole Lake near Jamestown, North Dakota, USA - PPLs Lake P7 Core (1) Depth... | ecosystem: Environmental > Aquatic > Freshwater >... | reverse complement strand
CGATGGTCTGGTATTGAAGCCAGCGGTTCAGCATCAGGTCCATCGCGCGGTCTGGTGTCTCGACCTGCACCGTGCCGAGGATTCGGTCCCAGTTGCCTTTGACTTCGGCGAGCACCGCATCGGCATCGGCGGCGCGATAGCGTTGCACCAGATTTCGCGCCGTCTCGCGATCGACCGCCTGGCCAAGCAGAACGACGAGACTGATCTCCTGGCCGGGCTTCAGCTCGAGGACGGTTCGCAGAGCGCAGCAGGGATCCAGTCCCGCGCCGTCGCGACTGCCGAGCGCCCGGTCTGCGATCAGCGATTCCGGCGCACCGACGTTGCCATGGCGGCCGAGAAACTCGCCTCGATCACAGGTGAAGCTCGTCTGCAGCCCGCCGAGGTCGGCGAACGCGATGCGTGTGCCGAACTCGTCGTGCAGCGGATTGCGGGCGAACACGGCGCCGCTGCCGTCCCTTTCGCTCACGATGTACGGCGCCGTCCGGGCGCGCGATGTCCCCAGCACCCATTCGACATAGGCGGTGACCGACAGCCGCCGCGGCCGCGCTGAACGATTCGTCAGCGTGAGCCGGGACAGTTTGACCGGATCGCTCCAGCTCACCAACTGCAGCAGGTCGGAGCGGATGCCGGCGTGGTCCAGTTCGAACCGGCTGTAGCCCTGGCCATGGCGAGTGACGTAGGTTGCATCCTCGATGCGGATCGGCGCCGCCGACGGCGTCCACAGTTCGCCGGTGTCTTCATCGCGGATGTAGAGCGCCTCGCCGGGCGGATCGCTGACCGGATCGTTCGACCACGCGGTCAGTTGGTTCTCGCGGCTGTTTACCGACCACGTGTAGCCGGCGCCGGTTTCCGAGACCTGAAAGCCGAAGTCCGGGTTGGCGATCACGTTGATCCACGGCATCGGCGTGTGCTGCCGCGGCCCCTGCACGACCACATACTCGCGGCCATCGTCGGCGAACCCGCCCAGGCCGTTGAAGAACTCCAGCGGCGGCCTCGCCCCGGCCGGCGTCCCGGCGCTGTGCCCCACGACCTTCCGCCGCGCTCGAGGCTCAGGCGCGGCGCTGCGCCGCTGCAGGCGGCCAAGCTGCTCTTCCAGCCCGCCCTGGTTGCCGTCCATCACCGCGCGCGCCACCGTCTGCAGCAGTGCCCGCTCGTCGGCACGAAGCAGGTCGGCGCGCAGCACGAAGATGCGGCCCTGCCCGCCCTGCCCGTCCAGGCCGATCGTCGCGCGGCTGGTGCGCGCCATGTCCTGCAGCAGGTGGTGCAGGTCCTGGACATAGGAACTCGCCTTCTCGTTGAGCAGCACGAGGTCGACCGCGAGACCCTTCATCTGCCAGTACTCGTGCGCCCGCAACAGTTGCGCCACGATGCCGCGTTGCTCGATGGCGTCGATGCCGAGCAGGGCGATCGGGCGGTCACCCGAGATGCCGTGCGGCCACAGCCCGGCCGTGCTGAGCGTGTTGCGTTCGAGTTCATCACTCGCCGGCCGAACGGCGGGATCGGAGTAGAGGATCCGGCTGGCGAGTTCCTGGTACAGCAGCGCATCCTCGGGCTCGATGCCGAGATGATGCAGTTGCACCTGCGCATGCGTGAATGCCAACATGGAGATGCGCGCGAAGGTCGACGCGTCGTGGTACTTGTCGGCGAGGTCGATGACCGCCTCGCGCGAGTCGGCGACCATCGTCGAGAAGACCAGGTGCGCGGTGGCGCCCGGTGCCAGGCGCACGTGCGTGCGCAGGCTCAGCACCGGATCGAGCACCGGCCCCACCGTGTTGGACAGCGGGTGGCCGTCGAGCACCGCCGCCGACCGCCCGATCGTGCCCCCGCGCCCCACGAACCGCGCCCGGTCGGTCTCGTACTCGAGGCCGTCCGTGCCGGCGTGCTCGCGCGTCAGCACGTGCGCGGCCCAAAGCGCCGGCTCCTCGGCCGACCGCGCGCGTCGGGTCGCCAGAAGGCCGCGGACTTCCGGCACGAACTCGGTCTGCACGAAGAGATTCGAGAACACCGGGTGGGCAGTGTCGGCGGCGAGTTCGGCCAGCACCACTTCGGCGTACGAGGTGATCTCGATCTCGTGCGGGCGTGTACCGCCGTTGCTGATCGACAGCCGGCGCACCTCGGCGTCGTCTTCCGACGAGACGATCACTTCGAGAACGGTCGTCACCGCGCCCTGGCGCCGCGTGAAGCGCGCCCGGTCCTCGGCGAAGACCACCTCGTATTCGTCGGGCTCGACCGCGGTCGGCAGAGCCGTCGCCGACCAGAGCTTGCCGCTGCCCACGTCGCGCAGGAACAGGTACGAGCCCCAGGCGTCGGTGGTCGCGTCTTCGCGCCAGCGGGTGATGAGGACCTTGCCTCGCTGGCTGTATCCCGATCCGGCGGCGGTCAACATGACCGTGTAACGACCGTTCGACAGCAGGTGCGTCGCTGGAATCGGCGTGCGCGCCGTATTGAACTGTCGCACCGCCGCGCGGGCAGCTTCCCTGACCGGCGTGGCGGGAAGCTGCTCGAGCCTGGGACGGTGCCCGGCAACGCGCGGCGGCCGTTCCTGCAGCAGCAGTTCAGCCGCGTGCACCAGCGGCTCGGCATGAAAGCGGCGGCGCATGACGCCGTCATGCAGCGCGTTGCCGATCGACACCAGCGAGATGCCCTGGTGATGCGCCATGTAGGCGCGCACGACGGCAGCCGTCTGCCCTTCGGCAAGGCGCGCCGGCGTGTAGTCGATCGCCTCGTAGGGGCCATAGCGGCCCTGGCCGCCTTCCATCTGCAGGCGGGCGAGATTGCGGGCCGCCGCCGGCGCATCGATCATGATCGCCATCGCCGTCGCATACGGGGCAACGACCAGATCGTCCCCCAGCCCGCGCTTCAGGCCCAGGCCGGGCACGCCGAAGCCGGAGTACTGGTAGGTGAGGGCACGGTCGCGCTGGTTGTACGCCGACTCGGAGATGCCCCAGGGGATGCCGTTTTCCTCGCCGTAGTCGATCTGGCGCGCGACCACGCTGCGACAGGTCTGGTCGAGCAGCGTGCCGCGCGGCGTGTCCAGCACCAGCGACGGCATCAGGTATTCGAACATCGACCCCGACCACGACAGCAGGACCGCGCGCCGGTGCACGGGCGTCGAGGGCCGGCCGAGGTGGAACCAGTGCGTCGACGGCACATCGCCCTTGGCGATGGCGACGAAACTCGCCAGGCGGGCCTCCGAGGCGAGCAGGTCGTAGTAGCTCTCGTCGATCGCCGCGTCGTCGACGCGATAACCAATGGCAAAGAGCTGGCGGTTCGCATCGAACAGGAAGGAGAAGTCCATGTCGATGGCAAGCTGGCGCAGACGCGCTGCCAGGTGCTTCAGCTGCACCGCCTGGTCAGCACAGTTGGCGCCCCAGCGCGCAACAGCCGCGACGATCGCTTCCGCAGCATTGCCGGCGCGCAGATCGTCGAGGATCACCGGCAGACGCAGCCACAGTTCTCCCAGCGTCGCGTCGACCCGCAAGTGCCGGTCGAGCACCTCGTACAGCAGGGGGTTCTCCGCGACCGGCGCCGCTCCGGTCGCGGCCGGAACTCTGGCGGTTGAAGCCGCTGCCGTCGTTCCCGGCGTCGCATGCCGCTGCACCAGGGGCCCGACGTCGCGCAGGCCGCTGGCCACATTCGACCGGAACTCGGTTGCCCAGAGCAGCACTTCGCTCTCGGCGGCATCGCCACGCTCGCCGGCAAACGTGGTTGCCACATCGAACAGCAGCGCCGCCTGGCGCGCCAGTTCATCCCAGCGCTGCACCCAGCCCGAGAAGCTTTGCGGCGCACTGCTCAGCAATCCTTCGCTGTCGTCGAGAATCGCCTCGACCTGCTGGCGATTGACGATCAGCGTGCGGCGATCGTCGCGCACGTCGCGCAAGGCCGCCCGCGCGAGCTGCAGGGAATCGGCGAGGCCATCGACCGCCACCGGCGTGAACAACGGCTGCCGGATGCCGTCCTCGCAGCCCTGGGCCACGGTGAGCAGGTGCCCGACGAGATTGCCGCTGTCGACGGTCGACACGTACTTCGGGTCGAGGGGCCGCAGTTCGCGCGTTTCATACCAGTTGAAGAAATGGCCGCGATACCGCGCCAGGCCAAGCAGGGTTTCCGACGTTGCGCCGATGCGCTCGGTGAACTCTGCAAGTCCGATCCAGCCGAAGTCGCGGGCGGCGACGCAGGACAGCAGGTACAGCCCGAAGTTGGTCGGCGAACTGCGATGGGCGACGACCGGCGCCGGCGTTTCCTGGAAGTTGTCGGGCGGAAGCGCGTGATCCTCCACCGTGACGAAGGTGGTGAAGAACAGCCAGATGCGGCGCGCGGTGCCACGCAGCATCGCCACCTGCGCCGTCGACAGGGGCTCGCCTGCCTCCTCGCGCGGCGGCAGGCTGATGAAGCGCATGACGAGCGGCGCGCTCAACCAGAGCAGCAGGAACGGCGCCGCATAGGGAGCCGCGCCGGGATTTCGCAGCAGCGCCGCGGCGGCGGCGAGCGTGACGACCACGGTCTCGGCCCGCGGCGGCCACAACGCACGCGACAGCGACAGATCGCATGCGGTCCCGGCCTGCGCGGCCGTCACCCAGACCAGCAGCCGGCGGCGGGTGATGTACAGCCGGGTCAGGGTACGCACGATGGCATCGAGCATCAGCCGGGCCTGGTGCGGCAGCGTGATGACCGAGATCAACGCATGGGCGCTGACGCGGCCGAAGTCGGCGCCGAATGCACGAAGATGGTTCGCCGGGGACACGTCAGTTCCGCGCGGCAGCAGGCCGCCGAGCAGCGACAGCAGGCCCGGAAACGCGAGGGCCGCCAGCACGAAAGCGGTCCACGGGCCCTGCGGCGCGCCGGGCATCGACCAGGCTGCCAGCAGCAACAGCACGCAGGCTATCGGCGACAGCGTCCGGCGCAGGTTGTCGAACATCTTCCACCGGTTGACCAGGGAAATGCCGCGACCTGCGCGACCGAAGATCCATGGCGCGAGCTGCCAGTCCCCCCGCGCCCAGCGATGCTGGCGCGAAGCCGCGACGTCGGCATTGGAGGGAAAGTCATCGAAGAACTCGACATCGCTCACCAGCGCGCAGCGGGCGAAGATGCCTTCGAACAGGTCATGGCTGAGCACGGTGTTTTCCGGCACCCGCCCCGCCAGCGCCTTCTCGAAGATGTCGACTTCGTACAGCCCCTTGCCGGTGTAACTCCCCTCGCCGAACAGGTCCTGGTAGACATCGGACACGGCCGAGGCGTACGGGTCGAGCCCGGCCGGCCCGGAGAAGACACGTTGAAAGATCGTCGCTTCGGCATAGGTCGGGAAGGCGGGCGTCACGCGCGGCTGAAACACGCCATAGCCGTGCACGACGTGTCGCGCGGTACTGTCCCACTGCGGCCGATTCAGCGTGTGCGCAGCCGTTCCGACCAGCCGCTTCACCGCACCGATCGGCAGCCGCGTGTCCGCATCGACGGTAACGACGTAGCGCACGCCGCTCGGAATCGCGGCCTCCGCGCCGGTCGCGGGCAGGAAACTGGTATCGGTTGCGCCGCGCAGCAGCCGGTTGAATTCCTCCAACTTGCCGCGCTTGCGTTCCCACCCCATCCACTTCCGTTCGCCCGGATTCCAGCGGCGGGCGCGATGCAGCAGATAGAAGCGTGATGCGCCCGTCTCATCGGCCGGTCCGTAGCGCGCATTGAGGGCGTCGATACCCGCCGCCGCGGCCGCGAGCAGTTCGTGATCGGTGGCGACAAATTCGGCATCGGCATCGCGCCAGTCGGTAAGCAGCGCGAAGTAGACCTCACCGTCGCGATTCGACAGGTAGTGCGTTTCGAGCCGCTCGACGTGCGCGGCGATCTCCTCGGTGCTTCCGAGGAATGTCGGCATCACCACGAAGCTGCGCATCGATGCCGGGATGCCGTCCTCCAGGGCCAGCCGCGGCAGACTGCGCGGACCGAAGGCCCTGGTGACGAATCGATTGGTCAGCGCGATCGCCATGTCGGAGGCCGGCAACAGGCCAAGCAGGCCAAGCGCGAGCCACCCGGCCCAGGCCATGCCCACCGTGACGCTGGCGAAGACCGGCAGTGCTGCCAGCGAAAGCGTCAGCAGCAGGATCGCGCCGAAATACACCGCCGCCGGGTTCGACCGGCCTGCCCGCAGGCAGCGTTCGAGAATACTGCGGCGGTAACCGAGGTCGCGTTCCAGCGCCGGCCTGCCCGCCGCGATCAGATGGAAACCGGGGTCCACTTCCCTGGGATCCGCTGCGGCGCCGCCCTCGGCGTTGCTCAGCGCCGCCTCCCCATGACCGCATTGCGCCTGGGTGGGGATCCGCTGCGTCCTGTCGATCACGGCGGCCGCGACGTCGATCTCCGAACAGGCCGCGCCGCGCGCCAACTCCTCGATGGCATGCCGGTAACGATCCCGCGTCCTGAAATCCATGGCGACGAAACCGGGGTGCAGGCGCAGGGTTGCGTCGACAAGGCTCACGTCCTCGAAGAAACTGCGCCAGTCGAAGGCTGCGATCGCGCGCATGCTGGTGATGACGTTGCGGACCGTGAGATTCGCGGCCGCCTCGCCGGCATGCTGGGCCTGGACGATGTCGTCGGTGCTCGCGCCCTGCGCTGCGGGCTCGTGATGCAGCCATTCGAGCAGCGCCGTCGTGCCCGCGGCCCGGTAGCGCAGACGCTGCACCAGTTGCACGGCGAACGCCGGCCACAGGCTGACCGAGCCGAGGCCGAAAATGGCGCGCTCGATCAGGTCCGCCGGTTGCGCGCCCGCATCGGGCAGCAGTTCATCGACGAACCGGTCCGCGCCCTGCCGCGCCATCTGCGCGCCGACGATGCGCACGGCGAGCCGGCGCAGGTTCTCCACCAGGACGATGCGCAGCGAAATCGGCACCGCCCACAGCTCGCCGATCGTCAGCGGCTGCACGCGCTGGTAGGCGCGCACGAAGCGGATCAGCCAGTCGGGATCGAAGCGGCTGTCGGTGTGGGCCACGATGGCCCAGGCCAGGCCATAGACGCGCGGATAACCGCGCAGCGGTCCGTCGGCGAGCTTGGGCAGACGCCTGTAGTAGCTGGCCGGCAGGTGCTCGCGAATGTCGCGAACCTGGTCTTCGACGACGTGGAAATTGTCGAGCAGCCACTCCGCCGCCGGCGTGATCGTGCGCCGTGCGCGCGCCGCGTTGCCGATGAGCGTGTGCGCTTCGTGCAGGACGCGGCCATTTTCCCGCACGCGCGGCACCAGCTTGCGTTCGTCGGCGGGATTGCGGGTGACGGCCTGCGCGACCGCCAGGCTCTGCGCGTGCTGCTCGAGCCGCTCCGCGCTGAACAGTTCGGCGCGGATCGGCGCCTCGAATTCGGCGAAGTCGGTCGGGAGGCGGGCACGCGTCAGGCGCCGGAAGAGTTGCAAGGCGATCCTTGTCCGTTGGCTGCCCGATCGAGACGTCTCCCCGGGATCAGTGTGTTGTTGGCTGCGCTCGGCAGGTAGTCGCGGTCAACCGGCGCGGCCGTCCACCTCGGTCCACTGTGCGCCTCGTTGTCATCGATGCCCTTGGCCTGACGTCAGGACGACCGCCGGGCTCCCTGGCCATCCGGCCTGGCGGCGCCACGGACCTTGTTGCGATACATCGCCCGGTCCGTCGCCTGCAGCAGATCAATGTACTCGTGCCCGTCGACCGGGTAGACGGCGATGCCGATACTCGCCCTCACCCTGACCGCGGTGCCGTCGATGTCAAAGGGCGCCGACAGACGGGTGGAGATCTTCTCGGCCGCCGCCGCCGCGCTCTCTCGACCTTCGAACTCCGGCAGCAGGACCACGAACTCGTCGCCGCCGTAACGGCAGGCGGTATCGGAGGAACGGATGCAGTCGCGCAGCCGCGCCGCGACCTGCTGCAGGACTCGATCTCCGGCCGCGTGTCCATGGGCGTCGTTGATGCTTTTGAAGTCATCCAGGTCGAGCAACAGCAGAGCCACCTGCCTGTGCTGCCTTTCTGCCAGGGCGATCGCCTGGTTGTAACGCTCCAGCAGCAGGCGGCGATTGGGCAGGCCGGTCAGGTCGTCGTGATGCGCATGCTGGCGCGCCCGCTCCAAGGCTTGCGAGAGCAGGGTCACCTGGTGGTTGAGAACCGAGCTTTCAGCGCGAAGCCTGGCCACCTCTCGCTGCGCGGCTTCCAGCCGACGCCGGCTGGCCGTCAGTGCCCGCTCCGGGTCGGCCGCTCCCGGCATCACCGGACCGGATCGGATCGATCCCCGGGTCGCATCGACTGCTGGCCTTGCCGTTGCATCCACGACGCGCCGTGCATGGGACGGGTTCGCCGGCCAGGCGATCAGATTGCTCTTCAGGGTTTGTGTCGTCATCGGGTCACTCCCGCGGCGGCGTGGCAAAGTGCCTTCACATGCGCCCGCCTTGCACCGGGCGCGCAAGTTGCCAACGTTACGAACACTCCGGTAGCTGCGTCTGTGCGCTTCCGCACGCAGTCAAAGCCACCCGCTCTGTTCGCTAGCGCACAGCAAAGCCGGATGGGCGCGACTACATTGCGTTCGAACTGCCGTTAAGGCGTCCGGTGTGCCCCTCGTCGCGAGGAGTGAAAGCAGGAAGTTTGTCGATTGCTGCCCCAATTGCAGCCCCCTCCCGCTGATCGCGCGGCCTTCGCTGCGCCCTCCGGGCTCGTCTGCCGCTCGAGGAGAGCCCAATGTCCAACAGCCGGCGCCCTGCGCCGCCGAACCGACTGCTCGCCGCCCTGCCGCGCCGGGACTCACAGCGGCTGCTTTCCGCATGCGAGGCGGTCGAGCTCGCTTTCGGCGCAATCCTGTACGAACCCGACGATCACATCGGCCACGTCTACTTTCCCACCGACAGCTTCGTTTCGCTGCTGATCCCGGTCGATGCCAAGTCCAACCTCGAGGTCGGGCTGGTCGGCAACGAAGGCATGGTCGGCACGCCGCTGATCCTCGGCGTCGACGCTTCGCCGCTGCGGGCGCTGGTCCAGGGCCCCGGTCCGGCCTGGCGGATGACGGCCGCTGCGTTTTCGCGCGAGCTCGAACGCACCCCCGCGCTGCGCCACACGCTGCATCGCTATCTCCAGGTCCAGATGCGGCAACTGGCGCAGACCGCCGCCTGCACGCGCTACCACGTGGTCGAGGCGCGCCTGGCCCGCTGGCTGCTGATGACCCAGGATCGGGCGCACAAGGACGGCTTCCACGTCACGCACGAGTTTCTCGCCTACATGCTCGGCGTTCGCCGCGTCGGCGTCACCAGGGCCGCGAACGCCTTGCAGCAGCGCAAGCTGATCCGCTACCACCGCGGCGAGGTCGCGATTCTCGATCGCGCCGGCATGGAAGTCGCGTCCTGCGGCTGCTATGAGGCCGATCGACAGTCCTACGAACGCGCGTTTGCAGCGGCCTGATCCGCCGTCTCGGCCGCGATTGCACGCTGACGACGTTCCCACGCCGACGCGGCTCGACCGAGGCCTAGGCGAGCACCACAAGCACTACCGAGGCTCCTGAGCGCCGTGTCCGTCCCGCTCTGGTCACTTTTCGTCGGCGTCCTGCTCATCACGATGGTGCTGGCCGGAACGCTGCTCGCGCGCCTGCCGATGAGCAGCGCCATGATCTATCTGGCCGCTGGATTCGCGCTCGGGCCGGCGGGTCTGGCGGTGATCACGCCCGACCCCATGCGCTACACCCGGCCGCTCGAGCTTGCTGCCGAGGTCGCGGTGCTGATCTCGCTCTTCAGCGTCGGACTGCGGATGGGCGTGCCGATGCGCGACCGGCGCTGGTGGCTGCCCGTGCGGCTGGCGTTCGTGTCGATGGCACTGACGGTGGCGCTGATCGCTGCCGTCGGCGTGTGGGGGCTTGGGCTGCCGATCGGTGCAGCAGTGCTGCTCGGCGCCATCCTGGCGCCGACCGATCCGGTGCTCGCCTCCGGCGTGCAGTCGGAACCGGGCGTCGACCCGGACCGGCTGCGCTTCAGCCTTGCCGGCGAAGGCGGATTGAACGACGGCACCGCGTTTCCGTTCGTCATGCTCGGTCTCGGGTTGCTGGGGCTGCACGAGCTCGGTACGTGGGGCTGGCGCTGGTGGGCAGTCGATCTGCTGTGGGCCACGGCCGGGGGGCTTGCCATCGGCGCCGCCATGGGTGCGCTGGTCGGCAATCTGGTCGTCTTCCTGCGTACCCGACACAAGGAAGCCGTGGGCCTGAACGAGTTCCTTTCGCTCGGCCTGGTCGGCGTCGCCTACGGGCTGGCGCAGTTGAGCCTGGCTTCCGGGTTTCTGGCCGTGTTTGCCGCCGGCCTGGCGTTGCAGCGCGTGAAGGAACGGCCACGCTCCGGAACCCGGTCGCTCGAAGTGTCGCCCGGCGCGCCACTGCCAACCGAGGCAGCGGTCGCCACCCACTCGCACCATGCCAGCGCCGCGATGACGCTTGGAGTACAGGAGTTCAACGAGCAACTGGAAAAACTTGCCGAGCTGGCCATCGTGCTGCTCGTCGGCGCGATGTTGTCCTACGACGCACCTTCGGTCGCCATCTGGTGGTTCGTGCCGCTGCTGTTCCTGCTGCTGCGTCCGCTGGCCGTTGCAGCGGGAACGCTGGGCGAACCGATGACCCCGCGGCAGCGCTCGATGATCAGTTGGTTCGGCATTCGCGGCATCGGCTCCGTGTTCTACCTGATGTTCGCCATCCGCCACGGCGTGACCGGAGCGCTGGCGCAGCAGTTGATCACCTTCACCCTCGTGACCGTGGCCGCCTCCATCGTGGTGCACGGTGTGTCGGTGACACCGCTGATGCGGTGGTATCTGCGGCGCAAGTCCGCGGCCCGCCGATCCAGGTCGTGAACTGCAGCATCTACTGAACCCTGTCAGAGGGTTTTTCCGCGAGCCGCAGCTGACTGCCTTAGTCGGCCCGCTCTTCCTTCTGGCCCACGGTGCCGATGCCGGCAGCACCTGCCATCGGCCCGCCGTGCAGCATCGCCCGCATGATCGCCATGCCCTGCGGCATCTCGCGCGACGGGTCATCCTTGAACGACTGGCGGTCCTCCGCGCTCCTGGCGGCCGCCACCTGCCCGTGCAGCGCCTTCATCCGCGCCATGTAGGCATCGATCCGGTCCATGGGGGAAAGATCATTCATGCAGCACATGGGCTCCGCAGCCTGCCTGGCGGCCGGCGCCTTGATCTCCTCGGCCGCTACGACAGCGGCCGCGAACAGCACGGCCGCCGCCGTGAAGAGAGGCTTCGACAGTCTTCTCATGAAACTTCCTTCGCGGTTGACTGCCGGACCTGCCACGGACCTTCGCGCATCGCCTTGCGGCTTCGACTCTGCAGCCAGATGATGGCCGGGAGGCCGCACCCGATCGGTGCGCTCGAGCACATTCGGCCGGACGCGTGCCCGCCAGGTTTGACGACACCCGTGCGGCCCTGCTCGGTGCGACACCGCACAGACCGCTGGGGGTGCGAGCCCCTACCTTCGATACCTGCATCGAGGAGACCCGCGCCAACCGCAGTGGACTCCGCCTCGCGGCATGGAACCGGAGTGACGATCATGCGCAGGAAGTTCTTTCTGTTTCTCTTTCTGCTCGGCCTCGTGGCCCCGGCGACGGCGGAGGTGAGCATCGGCATCGGCCTGCCGAACATCAGCATCGGGATCAATTTGCAGTCGTATCCGCACCTCGTGCCGGTGCCCGGCCATCCCGTCTACTACGCGCCGCAACTGCGTTCGAACTACTTCTTCTACGACGGCATGTACTGGATCTACCAGGACGATCGCTGGTATGCGAGCGACTGGTACAACGGGCCGTGGGGAATCGTCGCTCCCGAGGTCGTCCCGGTGTATGTGCTGCGCGTCCCCGTGCGCTACTACCGACGGCCTCCTGCCCACTTTCGGGGATGGCAGGCAGATGCGCCGCCGCATTGGAACCAGCACTGGGGCAAGGAATGGGAAAAGCGCCGCCAAGGCTGGGATCGTTCGGACCGAGGGTCCGCGCCCCCACCCGCACCGCTGCCTGTGTATCAGCGCCGATACGACGGCAATCAGTATCCCGACATCAGGCAGCAGGAGGAGTTGCGGGCCCGTCACTACGCTTACCGGCCACAGGACCCGATGCTGCGCGAGTACGATGACTCACGGCGCGCGCGCTACGCACCACCGCCGCAGAAGAGCGGAAAGAACGGCCAGCGGCCCCCGGATTCGCGCCACTCGCAAGCCGGACCGCAGGGGAAGGGCCACGACGACGACCGCAAGTGAGCCCGCTTCGCCCTACGACAGCGGCGCTCTCCGTTAGAACGCCGCCAAAGACGCGCGGGGGACAAGGCGTGCATCACCGATGATCGAACCCATCCTGCTCGCCGCCGCATGCGTCTACACCTTCGATCAGAAGCGGCCGCTGACGAATGCGAGCGGCTTCTTCTTCGAACGCGGCGAGCGGCTGTTCCTGGTCACCAGCCGTCACGTGGTGATCGACGAACCCACCAGGCACTTTCCGAACCGCATCGAGATCGAACTGCACATCGACCCGGACAATCTCACCGAGTCCACCGGCTTCTCGATTCCCCTGTATCGGGCCGGCAAGAGCATCTGGCGCCAGGGACGCGACGGCGCCGGCGAGATCGACGTGGCGGTGATCGAACTGGAACGCTCGGCGCTGCCCGCCGCCATGGTCTACCGTGCCTTCACGCCGCAGCACCTGCCCGAGGCGCAGGATCAGCCGGAAGTCGGCACGCCACTGCTGGTGGTGGGCTTCCCCCTCGGCTTTCACGACACACTGCACCACATGCCGGTGGTGCGCCACGCGGTGATCGCCTCGTCGTTCGGCCTGCGCTTCAAGGGTCAGGGCTACTTCCTCACCGACGCTCGCACCCACCGCGGTACCAGCGGCGCGCCTGTCGTCATGCGCATCGCCGAGCCGACTCCCCTGCAGGCTGAGTTGCCGTGGCGGCTGCTGGGCGTGCATTCCGCGCGGCTCGACGTCGACGTGCGCGATCTGAAGCTCGACGAGGCGCTCGGGCTGAACTGCGCCTGGTACACCGACATCCTGCTGACGCTCACCGCAAGTTGAACGCGGGCGCCGGTCAACGGCGGCGCTTGCCAACGATGGCCTGCCGGTGATCCGGTTCGGCGCGGGTCCCGCCGAACGCCGATCGCTGCAGGGTATGTCCCCACTCCGGCCCGTCGTGCAAGGCGCAGGCGAAGCCTACGATGGGGACGATCAGGAGCATCGATGTCGTCGACTCAGCGCAAATTTGTGGCCGCGAACGGAATCGCGAGCGAAGCCGATTTCCGAAGCACCACGGCGTACCGGATCGCGAGGCGGGTCGTCAGCCTGCTGGCGATCTTCATCGGAAGCCTGGCGGCGTTCGCCCCT
>Ga0105090_10001307_pt1 | contig 13346 bp, 12 predicted proteins | sample PPLLak3March2015_FD_79110 | JGI IMG/M metagenome (GOLD analysis project Ga0105090, IMG submission 79110) | Freshwater sediment microbial communities from Prairie Pothole Lake near Jamestown, North Dakota, USA - PPLs Lake P7 Core (1) Depth... | ecosystem: Environmental > Aquatic > Freshwater >... | reverse complement strand
GTTGACGATCTGCCGCGCCTCGATCGGCCACGGCAGGTGCCAGCGCAGGCCGGGTTCCGTCGTGGCGACGTACTGGCCGAAGCGCGTGACGACCGCGCGTTCGGCGGCGTCCACCTTGTACAGGCCCGTTGCAGCCCAGATCGCCACCAGCACCAGCGCGACCGTGCCCGCGCCGAAGCCGCGCATGCCCGTGCCGCCCCCGCCGCCCTCGACGCTGCCGCCACCGGCACCGCCGCCGCCAAAGAGTCCGGTGAGTCGTCTCTGAAGATTTCGCAGGGCCTCGTCGAGGTCTGCAGCCCCACGGTCGGGGCGGTTGCCCCAGGGACTGCGGTTCCTGCCCGGGTCGTTCCAGGCCATCGGATGGTTTGCTCCGGTTGATTGCGTCCGTCAGGTAACGGGGGATTCGGTCTGCGGCTCGCGACGCCTGCTCATGCAGTGGCGCGCGCGTCCGCGGGGACCGGGCATTGTAAGAACCGGTCCCCGCCGGCACAAGGCGAGGACACCGCGTTGATCACCGCGGGAAGTTCGACACCCGCCTCGCGACAGATTCGCTCGAGGTCGTGCCGGCGAAGGCTGACTTCGAGCTCGATGCCCCCGTCCTCGAGCGGACGCTGGCGCAGCACCGCCCCCGCCGCGTGCAGGCGGGCCCGCGCGCGACCCTCGCCCGCAGGCAGCCGCAGCACGCAGTGGTGCAGGTCGGCTCCGAGCCGGGCGTGCAGCGCGGCGAGCAGCAGGTCCACGCCCGCGCCCGAGTGCGCGGAGAGCCAGATCCGGTCGACGCGGCCGTCGGCATCGGTCTCGACGCGCGGCGCCTCGCCGGTGCGGTCGATCTTGTTGTAAACGGCGATCTGCGGCAGCGACTGTGCGCCAATCGACTCGAGCACCTCGTTGACCTGCGCGATGCGCTCGGCGCGCTCCGGGTCGGCGGCGTCGATCAGGTGCAGCAGCAGGTCGGCCTCGCGCGCCTCCTGAAGGGTGGATCGGAACGCCGCCACCAGTTCGTGCGGAAGATCGCGGACGAACCCGACCGTGTCGGCGAGCGCCACCTCGAGGCCCGGCGCGAGGTGCAGACGCCGGACCGTGGGGTCGAGCGTCGCGAAGAGCTGGTCCGCCGCGTACGCATCGGCGGCCGTCAGGCGGTTGAAGAGGGTCGATTTGCCGGCGTTCGTGTAGCCCACCAGCGCGACGGTGGGAACCTCGCCCCGCTTGCGCTCCCGCCGCGTCGTCTCGCGCTGCACCAGCACCTTGTCTAGCCGGTCGTTCAGCGTCTTGATCCGCCGGGCGACCAGCCGCCGGTCGGTCTCGAGCTGGGTCTCGCCGGGCCCGCGCAGGCCGATGCCGCCCTTCTGCCGCTCGAGGTGGGTCCACCCGCGCACGAGGCGCGTGGCGACGTGCTGCAGCTGCGCGAGCTCGACCTGAAGCTTGCCCTCGAAGCTGCGGGCGCGCTGCGCGAAGATGTCGAGGATGAGCCCGCTGCGGTCGAGCACGCGGCAGCTGAGTTCCTTCTCGAGGTTGCGTTCCTGGCCGGGAGTCAGGGCATGGTCCACGACCACGAGGTCGGCGCCGAGCTCGGTGATCCGCTGGCGCAGTTCCTCGACCTTGCCGGTGCCCAGGAAGAAGCGCGGCTCGGCCGCCTTGCGGGTGACCGTCATGACCTCGAGAACCTGCGCGCCGGCCGAACGCGCGAGCGCTGCGAATTCCTCGACGCGGTCAGGCTCGGGCGCCCGCCCGAGCCCGACGCACACGAGAATGGCCCGTTCCCCGCTACCCGGCCGGTCGAACAAGTGTCCCTGGCTCCGCCCGTCGGTCGCGCGGCTCAATCGGCCGGCGGGGGCTCGGCCGGCACGTCCTCGTCGCCCATCGGCAGGCGAACGTTGCGGGCCGGCACGACCGTGGAGATCGCGTGCTTGTAGACCATCTGGCTGACGCTGTTACGCAGCAGCACGACGAACTGGTCGAACGAATCGATCTGGCCCTGCAGCTTGATGCCGTTGACCAGGTAGATGGACACGGGGATCCGCTCCTTGCGCAGGGCGTTGAGAAAAGGGTCCTGCAGGGACTGGCCCTTGGCCATGATGCGGTCTCCTTGTTATTCCTGAAGCCGTTCCTGCCGCGCGATCTTGCGTGAAATCCGCGTGACGCCCGTCTCCTCGACGAGCAAGAACTGCTCTAATCCTACCACGGCCGCATGTCGCTCAGGGACCGGCCACCGTGCTCATGACCCGCAGGATGGGTGCAAGTTCCTCATCTTCAAGACGTCCGATCCGTTGCCACCCGGTTTCCGACCGGATCCAGGTCAGCTGGCGCTTGGCAAGGTTACGGGTCGCCCGCTGGCCGGCGGCCACCGCCTCCTCGAGGCTGCAGCGGCCCGCGAGGTGAGCCCAGAGCTGACGATATCCGACGGACCGCAGGCTCGGCAGGTCCTCCTCGAGGTCGCCCCGCGCGCGAAGCGCCCGCACTTCGTCGAGGAGACCCTCCGCCATCATTTCCCGGAAGCGAGCGTCGATCCGCGCGTAGAGCCCGGCCCGGTCGTCCGGCACCAGGGCGAACGCGGCGAAAGCCAGCGGCGGCGGATCGGCCAGTCGCTGCAGCTGCGAAAGGCGCTCGCCGGTGATCTGCAGGACCTCGAGCGCACGCTGGATGCGCTGCCCGTCCGCCGGGCGGATGCGCGCTGCGGCCTCCGGGTCGAGCGCCGCCAGCTCGGCGTGGAGCGCCGGCCAGCCGACCGCCCGCGCCCGCCGGTCGATGGCCGCCCGGACGACGGGGTCGGCCTCGGGCAGCGGCGCAATGCCGCGGGTCAGGGCACGGAAGTAGAGCATCGTGCCGCCGACGAGTAGCGGCACCCGGCCGCGCGCCCGGATCCCGGCGATCAGCTCGAGCGCATCGCGCCGGAAGCGCCCCGCCGAGTAGGCCTCGGCCGGGTCGCAGACGTCGATGAGGTGGTGCGGCACGCGGGCGCGGACCGCCGCGGGGGGCTTCGACGTGCCGATGTCCATGCCGCGGTAGACCTGCGCCGAGTCCACGCTGACGATCTCGACGGGAAAGCGCTGCGCGAGGTCGAGCGCGAGATAGGTCTTGCCGGCGCCGGTGGGCCCGGCGAGCAGCACTGCGTCGGCGGGCGCTGCGGGCCTCATCGACCGCGCAGGAACAGGCGATCGAGGTCGTCGAGGCTCACGAACGACCAGGTCGGGCGGCCGTGCACGCACTGGTCGGAGCGCACCGTCGTCTCCATCTCGCGCAGCAGCGCGTTCATCTCGGGCACGGTCAGTCGCCGGTTGGCGCGCACGGCCTGGTGGCAGGCCATCGTGCCGAGCGCACGCTCGAGTGCCTGCCGGGCGCCGCCGCTGCCCTGCTCGCGCAGGTCCGCCAGCATGTCGCGCACCAGTCCCGCGGGCTCAGCCGACGTGAGCAGCGCCGGAATCGAGCGGACGATCAGCTGCGCAGGCCCGCTGCGCGACAGCTCGATACCGAGCTCGCCAAACAGCCCCGCATGCGCCTCGGCCTCGTCCGCCTCGGCCACGGCAACGGCCACCACCACCGGCACCAGCAGGGGCTGGCTCGCGATGCGCTCGGCGCCGAGCGCGGCCTTGAGTCGCTCGTAGGTCGTGCGCTCGTGCGCCGCGTGCATGTCCACCAGCACCAGCCCGCCCTGGGCCTGCGCGAGGATGTAGATGCCGTGGAGCTGGGCGAGCGCATAGCCGAGCGGGTGCTCGAGGCCGGGCGAGGCGGCTGCGACGGCGCCCGCCTCCGCCGCCTCCGCCGCGGGCGATCCGCCATCGCGGACGCCGCCGGCGAGCGCGCCGTACAGATCGAGCGCCGAGGTGCGCGGCAGGTGGTCCTGCGCCGGAGCGCCGACATCGAAGCGCGCCGCCGGTACGGCATCCGCCGCCGGCTGCGCGGGTCGCGTCTCCGCCAGCGCCCGCTCGAGGGTGCGGAAGATGAAGTCGTGCACCAGCCCCGGCTCGCGGAAGCGCACCTCGAGCTTCTGGGGATGCGCGTTGACGTCCACGCGGGCCGGATCCATCTCGAGGTACAGCACGTAGGCTGGGTGGCGGCCGTGATAGAGCACGTCGCGGTACGCGAGGCGCACCGCACTCGCCACCAGCCGGTCGCGCAGCGGCCGGCCGTTCAGGAAGAAATGCTGCTGGTCGGCCTGGCTGCGCGCGTAGGTCGGCAGGCAGAACCAGCCGTGCAGGCGCATGCCCGCACCCTCGTGGTCGAGCTTGAGCGCGTGGCGGATGAACTCGTCGCCGAGCACGGCCGCGACCCGCGCGTCGCGCGCGCGCTCGTCGGGCGCCGGCGGGTGGTCGGCGAGCGTGCGCCGCGCCGAGAGCAGCCGGAAGCCGACGTCGAAGCGGCTCAGGGCAAGTCGCTCGACGAGACGCTCGACCTGCCCGAGTTCAGTACGCTCGGCCCGCAGGAACTTGCGGCGCGCCGGCACGTTGAAGAACAGGTCGCGCACCTCGACGGTGGTGCCGGTCGGATGCGCCTGCGGGGACGGCGCGCTCAGCTCGCCGTCGGCGGCGCTGACGGAGGCCGCGACCGGTGCGTCGGCCGGCCGCGAGATCATCCGCATGCGCGACACCGAGGCGATGCTCGGCAGCGCCTCGCCCCGGAAGCCGAGCGTGCGCACCGCCTCGAGGTCCTCGATGCGCCCGATCTTGCTGGTGGCGTGGCGGGCGAGCGCGAGCGCGAGCTCGTCCGCGGCGATGCCGGCGCCGTCGTCGCGGACGCGCACCAGGGACGCGCCGCCGCCCTCGATCTCGATCTCGATCGAGGAGGCGCCTGCGTCGAGGCTGTTCTCCACGAGCTCCTTGACCACCGACGCCGGGCGCTCGACCACCTCGCCGGCCGCGATCTGGTGGATCAGTTGCTCGGAGAGCACCCGGATGGACATGGCAGGCGAGCCTCGCGCGGCGGGGGCGCGAGGATAGCAAAGGGCGGCCGGATCAGCGCTCGGCGAGGGTCTGCGCCGCGCCCGTGCCGCCGCGGCGCGCCGCGGCAAGCGAGGCGAGCTTGGTGCCCGGCGGCGGCCTGTCGTAGAAGAAGTTGCGCACGCCGGCGTGGATCGCCTCAGCGACGCGCTGCTGGTAGGCGGCGTCGCGCAGCTTGCGCTCGTCGGCGGCGTTTGAGATGAACGCCGTCTCGACCAGCATCGAGGGGATGTCCGGGGACTTGAGCACCACGAAGCCAGCGTGGCGAACCCGCTTGCCGTGCACCGGGCCCACGCGGCGCAGCGCGGCAAGCACGCTGTCGGCCGCCTCGACGCTGTTGCTGACGGCCTCCTTCTGGGTCACGTCCAGCAGCACGGAGGCGAGCACGTCGTTCTTGTCGTCGAGCGACACGCCGCCCATGAGATCGGCCGCGTTCTCCCGTTCGGCGAGCCAGCGCGCGGCCTCGTCCGAGGCGCCGCTCAGCGACAGGACGTACACCGAGGCGCCGCTAACACCGCGGTTGAGCACCGCGTCGGCGTGCACGGAGATGAAGAGGTCGGCGCCGTGATCACGCGCCTTGCGGATGCGTCCGCGCAGCGAGACGAAATAGTCGCCGTCGCGAATCAGGACCGCGCGCATGCCGGGCTCGGCCTCGATGGTCTTCGCGAGGCGCCGGGCGATGGCGAGCGTGATGTCCTTCTCGCGCGTCCCGCCACGGCCGATGGCGCCGGGATCCTGTCCGCCGTGCCCGGCGTCCACGGCCACCACCACGTCGCGCCCGCTCGCCGCCGGACCGACCGACTTGACGGGGCTCTCCGTCCGCGCCGTCTCACGCGCCAGCGTCGCCGCCGATGCCGCCAGATACTGCGTTCCCGTGGGCGCCGTCGCCGCGCTCGCCACGGACGGTGCGTCGCCGGCGGGCGGCAGCTCGACGACCAGGCGGTGACCCGCGGCACCATCCGGCGCGACGGCAAAGCTCTTCACCACCTGCCGGGATTCGAGATCGAGCACGAGGCGCAGCCCGCCGCCCGCCTGCGGCCCGGAGCGCACGCTCTTCACCCGTCCCTGCCCCTGTGGAAGGGCCTTGCGCAGCGCGAGTTCGGCGTGGGCGAGGTCGATGACCACCCGGTCCGGATTCTCGAGCGTGAACACCTCGTAACGCGCCGGCGCGCTCAGGTCGAGGACCAGCCGCGTGCCCTCGGGGCCCGACCAGAGGCGGATATCCGAGACCTGCACCGGCGCAGCCGCATGGGCACCGGCCGCGACGCCGAGTCCGACGAGCACGAAAAGCGCGATCAAAGCGTTCAGCCAGCGCAGCAACATGCGACGTAATCTACCGTGCCGCAGGCTGGTACTTCAATGAAATTAAAAAGATACGAGGTATTCGTCAGGCTGGCTCTAGTCGCAGCCGCTCGAGCACGGCCAGGCCGGCGACGCTCCCGGCGGTCACGGCGATGACCCGGCCCTGCGCCGCATACTCGAGCTGCAGCGCGAGGTCCGGCGGACGCAGCCGATCGCCGGCCCGCTCCGGCCACTCGACCAGCAGCACGCTTCGCGCGGTGAGCAGGTCGCGCAAACCGAGGTCCTCGAGCTCGTCCGGGTCGCGCAGCCGATAGAGGTCGCAGTGGTGGATATCCCGGCCCGCGAGGCGATAGGGCTCGATCAGCGAGTAGGTGGGGCTGCGCACCGGTCCCGGATGCCCGAGCGCCGCGAGCAGGCCACCGACCAGCGTCGTCTTGCCGGCGCCGAGCTCCCCGGACAGCGCGACCAGCAGCGGCTCGGCCGGATCGGCGGCGAGCAGCGCGGCAGCGAGCTGCGCACCGATGGCCCGGGTCTGGGCGGCGTCGGCCGCGGCCAGGGTCAGGGTCAGGGTGGGTTCACGCAAGCACGCACCTGCTCGAGCACATCGCCGGCCAGCAGCCCGCGTTCGCCCCGCCGCGCGGCAAGGTCACCCGCCTGGGCGTGGGCAAACACGCCGGCGCGCGCCGCAATCGCGAGATCGCCGCACTGGGCTGCGATGCCGGCGATGAGGCCCGTCAGCACGTCGCCCATGCCACCCGTGGCCATGCCCGGGTTGCCGCGGTCGCACAAGCCCGGCAATTCGCCTGGCGCGAGCACCAGCGAGCCGGCGCCCTTCAGCACGATCGTGCCCCCGAAGCGGGCCTGCAATTCGCGGGCCGACGCGAGGCGAGCCCCCTGCACCGCGGCTGAAGTCACGCCAAGCAGGCGGGCAGCCTCGCCGGGATGCGGCGTGAGCACCCAGCGATCGCTTCGCCGCGGCGACCCGGCGAGCAGGTTGAGGGCGTCGGCATCCACCACGGCCGGCAGGCCGGTGGCGAGCGCGGCGGCCAGCAGTTCGCGGGCCCATTCGCTGCGACCGAGGCCGGGCCCGATCGCGAGTACCGTGGCGCGCTCGAGCGCCGGCGCAAGGTCGGCCGCCGTGCGCGCGGCGAGGCACATGAGTTCCGGCCGCGCGGCCACGACGCTCGCGTTGTCCGGGTGCACCGCCGCAGTGACGAGACCTGCGCCCGCGCGCAGTGCGGCCTCGCCGGCCAGGCGCGCCGCGCCCGGCATGCCGGGGCCGCCCCCCACCACCAGCACGTGCCCGTGGTCGCCCTTGTGCGCGCCGCGGCGGCGGCGCGGCAGGGCCGCGGCAACGTCGGATTCACCGAGCAGGCGGGCCGCCGGGTGCTGCATGGCATAGGTTTCCGGCGGCACGGCGAGATCGTCGAACACCAGCCGCCCGACCTGCTCCGGGCCCGCACCCAGGTAGCAGCCGAGCTTGCGGCCAATGAACGTGACGGTGAGTTCGGCACGCACCGCGACGCCGAGCACCGCCCCGCTGTCGGCATGCAGGCCGGATGGGACGTCCACTGCGACGATCGGGCGGCCGGCGCCGTTGGACGCCGCGATGACGGCCGCCGCCTCGTCCGACACCTCGCGCGCGAGCCCGGTGCCGAAGATCGCATCCACGATCACGTCGGCCTCGAGGACGTCCGGCGACCACGGCTCGGAGCGTCCGCCGGCCGCCACGAAATCCTGGTACGCGCGGCGCGCGTCGCCCTGCAACCGCGAGGGGTCGGTCAGCGCCACGACGCGCGTGCGCAGGCCCAGCGCGCGCGCAACCCGCGCGACCACGTAGCCGTCGCCGCCGTTGTTGCCCGGCCCGCACAGCACCACGATCGAGCGCGCGGCCGGCCACAGCGCGCGCAGGCCGTTCAGCGTGGCGTGACCCGCGCGGGTCATGAGCTCGTAGCCCGGAATGCCGAGGTCCTCGATCGCGCGACGATCGAGTTCGCGCACCTGCTCGGCCGTGTAGAGGGCGTCGGTCATCGCGTGCATGCCCGGGATTATACTGGCCGCGCCCTCACCCTCCCCGGCTCACGGCGACACCCACCCCATGGATCCCGCGGCGCTCGCAGCGCAGGTCAAGGCCTGGGGTCGCGAGCTCGGCTTCCAGAAGATCGGCATTGCGGGCGTGGCCTTGCCCGAGGACGAGCGGCGGCTGCTCGACTGGCTGGCCGCGGGGCGGCACGGCGAGATGGACTACATGGCGCGTCACGGCGCGCGACGCGCGCGGCCCGCGGAACTCGTGCCCGGCACCCTGCGCGTGATCGCAGCGCGCATGGATTACTGGCCGCCGGGTGCCGAGGCCGAAGCCGTGCTCGCCGATCCGGCGCTCGGCTACGTGTCGCGCTATGCGCTCGGACGCGACTACCACAAGGTGCTGCGCACCCGCCTCGCCCGCCTTGCCGAACGTCTCGCTGCCGCAGCAGGTTCGGCGGGCTACCGCGCATTCACCGACAGCGCGCCGGTGCTCGAGAAAGCGCTCGCGCGCGACGCCGGGCTCGGCTGGATCGGCAAGCACACCAACCTGCTCGACCGCCACGACGGCTCGTGGTTCTTCCTCGGCGAGATCTTCACGGACCTGCCCCTGCCGGTGGATGCGCCCGTCACCGCCCACTGTGGCAGCTGCACCGCCTGCCTCGACGTCTGCCCCACACGCGCCATCGTCGCGCCCTACGAGCTCGACGCGCGCCGCTGCATCTCCTACCTGACCATCGAACTCGAGGGGCCGATCCCGGAGGAATTCCGGGCCGCCATGGGCAACCGCATCTACGGCTGCGACGACTGCCAGCTCGTCTGCCCGTGGAACCGCTACGCCAGGCTCACCGCGGAACCGGACTTCGGTCCACGCCACGGTCTCGACGCGCCGCGTCTCGCGGAACTGATGACCTGGACCGAGGCGGAGTTCCTCGAGCGCACGGCGGGCAGCGCCATCCGGCGCATCGGCCACGTGCGCTGGCTGCGCAACGTGGCGATCGCCCTCGGCAACGCGGCGCCGTCGGCGGACGCCGTGGCCGCGCTCGAGTCGCGGCGGGATCACCCGAGCGAGGTGGTGCGGGAAAGCGTCGCCTGGGCGCTGGCGCGCCAGCGCGAACGCCGGGCCTGAGCGAATTTCAGCCCGGACCGGTCAGCTCGCCCGTGGCCCGGCACTGCACGTTGTCGATGAGACGCGCGCGGCCGAGTCGCGCCGCCGTGAGCACCACGACGTCGATGTCCTGGCCGTGCGGCTCGGCGAGCGTGCCGGCCATGCGCACCTCGAAGTAATCGGGACGGAAGCCCGCGGCGCGCAGCGACTCGAGGCCATCGCGCTGGATGCCCGCGAGGTCGGCGTCGCCCGACTCGAGCCGCCGGCGGGCGCGATCGAGGGCGCGGTAGACCATGGGGGCGATCGCCCGCTCGGAGGCGCTGAGGTAGCGATTGCGCGAACTCAGCGCCAGGCCGTCGTCCGCGCGCACCGTCGGTGCGCCGACGATCTTCACCGGCAGGCACAGGTCCTCGACGGAGCGACGAATGATGGTGAGCTGCTGGTAGTCCTTCTCGCCGAAGATCGCGACGTCCGGCTGCACGAGGTTGAGCAGCTTGACGACGACGGTCGCCACCCCCTGGAAATGGCCGGGCCGGACCGCGCCGCACAGGATCCCGGAGAGCTCCGGCACGTCGACGATGGTGCTGCCGGCCACGCCGAGCGGATACATCTCCTCGACGGTCGGCAGCAGCAGCACGTCCACGCCCTGCGCCCCGAGCAGTGCCGTGTCGTCCTCGGGGGTGCGCGGGTAGGCCGCGTAGTCCTCGTTGGGGCCGAACTGCAGCGGGTTCACGAACACGCTCGCGACGACGCGGCGGCCGTGCAGGTGCGCGGCGCCGATCAGGCTGGCGTGGCCCGCGTGCAGGTTGCCCATGGTGGGCACGAAGGCGATGCTCTCGCCCGCGAACCGCCAGCCGCGCACCAGGGTGCGCATGTCCTCGATGCGCGTGATGGTCTGCATCGGGCGGCTCAGAAGCAGTGCTCCGGCGCCGGGTACTCGCGCGACTTCACCGCCGCAACGTAACTCTTGAGCGCTTCGAGCGGGCTGTCGTGGCCCGCCATGTAGTTCTTCACGAAGCGCGGCTTGCGCCCCGGGGTGATGTCGAGCACGTCGTAGAGCACGAGGATCTGGCCGTCCGTGTCCGGGCCCGCGCCGATGCCGATCACCGGAACGTGCAGCTCGCGGGTGATCTCGGCGCCGAGCGCCGACGGGATGCACTCGAGCAGCACGATGTCGGCGCCCGCATCCTGCAGCGCCCGGGCGTCGCGCTTCATCTGCTCCGCGGCGGCCTCCTCGCGGCCCTGCACGCGGAAGCCGCCGGTCTTGTGCACCGACTGCGGCTTGAGCCCGAGGTGCGCACACACCGCGATGTCGTGGCTCGCGAGGAACTCGACGATCTCGACCTGGCTCGCCCCGCCCTCGAGCTTGACCATCTTTGCCCCGCCCTCCTGCATCAGGCGCACCGCGTTCTGCAGCGCCTGCTCGCGCGAGGTGTAGGTCATGAAGGGCATGTCGGCCATCAGGAAGGGCCGGAGCAGGCCCCGCGCCACCGCCTTGCAGTGGTAGACGATGTGATCGAGGGTGACCGGGACGGTGGTGTCGTGGCCCTGGATCACCATGCCGAGCGAGTCGCCCACCAGCACCACGTCGGCGCCGGACTCGTCCACCAGGGCCGCGTAGCTCGCGTCGTAGCAGGTGAGGCTGGCGATCTTCTCGCCCTGCTCCTTCATGCGGCGCAGGGTCGCGACGTTGACGGGCGGGCGGGCCGAGTCCCGCAGCTGGAGTTGTGTGTACATGGCGCCGCCTCGAAGGAGGCCGCAAGGATGACCGAGCGCCCCGGAAACATCAACGCGTGGAAACCCTAGAGCAGGCTCTTCATCGGGTTGAAGTAATGGCGGCCGCGGCGCGCACGGACGACCTCCGCGAGCAGGCTGCGGTAGTCCGCGTCGCTGCCCACCGGATCGATCTCGGCCGCGTTAACCATGAGCACCGGGGCCGCGTCGTATTCGAGGAAGAAGCGTGCGTAGGACTCGACCAGCCGCTCGAGGTAGCGTCGCTCGATCAGCTGCTCGGCGGGAATGCCGCGGCGCCCGATGCGCTCGAGCAGCACGTCCACCGGCGCCTGCAGGTACACGACGAGGTCGGGCACGGGGGCATCGATGGCGAGCCGCGCGTAGACCTGCTCGTAGAGCTCGAACTCCTCCTCGTCGAGCGTGAGGCGGGCGAACAGCCGGTCCTTGTCGAGCAGGTAGTCCGAGACCCGCACGCGCTCGAACAGGTCGGCCTGGCGCAGCTCCTGCATCTGCCGCGAGCGCTGGAACAGGAAGTGCAGCTGGGTCTGGAAGGCCACCGCGCGCGGATTGCGGTAGAACCGATCGAGGAAGGGATTGTCCTCGCCCTGCTCGAGCACGAGCTCGCTGCCGAAGCTCTTCGCGAGGCGCCGCGCCAGACTGGTCTTGCCGACGCCGATCGGGCCCTCCACCACCACGAAGCGGTGCGGGGTGCGGACGATGTCCTCCTCGTCCTTGGGGCCGCTCATGGCGCGATGCGCTCCACGGTCGTGGCGTCCACGCCGGCGAGCAGCGCGCGCACCCGGCCGAGTCCGGGCACGTCGAGGTCGGGGGCGATCTCGGCCAGTGGCGCGAGCACGAACGCCCGCTCGGCAATGCCCGGATGAGGCAGCGTGAGCTCGCCGGTGGCGCTGCGCGCCGTGCCGTGCACCAGCAAATCGAGGTCGATGCGCCGCGGGCCCCAGCGCACCACCGGCCGGGTGCGCCCGAGCCGGGCCTCGAGGTCCTTGAGGGCGGTGAGCAGCACCCCGGGCTCGAGCCCGGTGAGGAGCCCCGCCACGGCGTTCACGAAATCGGGTTGCTCCACCGGGCCCAGCGGCCTCGAGGCATACAGCGAGGAGCGCAGCACGAGTCGCGTCTGCGGCAACCCCGCCAGCGCGTCGAAAGCGCGCACGACCTGAGCCCGCGGGTCGTCGAGGTTGCTGCCGAGCGCCACGTAGGCGGGCACGAGCCGTGGGGCAGGCATCTCGGGGGGCACTGGGGTCGGCTTATTCGGCTGCGGGACGCTTGCGACGCCGGCGCGACCGGCGTCGGCGCGTGGCCTCGCCCGCCTCGGCGGGCCGTCCCTCGACCTCGGCGATGCGCTCGGCCTCGGGCAGCTCCTGCAGTCGCGTCCACCACTCCGCGATCTCCGGGTCGATCTCGCCCGACGCCGCGCGCAGCAGCAGCAGGTCGTAGGCGGCGCGGAACTTGGGGTGCTCGAGCAGGCGCAGTGCACGTCGTCCCGAGCGGCGCTCGAAGCGCGGCTGCAGCATGATGAGATCGCGCATCGGCAGGCCGAAGCGCTTCGGGATCGTGATGCGCCGCAACTGCCGGCCGAGCACCTCGTCGCAGGCGGTGCCGAGCAGTTGGGGGTCGGAGGGCAGCGGACCGTCCGGTGCGCCGGCCGCGCGCAGGATCGCCGGCCACAGCAGCGCGGCGAACAGGAAGGTGGGCGTCACCGACTTGTCGGCGCGCACGCGTTCGTCGGTGTTCTCGAGGCCGAGGCGCAACAGGCGGGCCCCCGGCGAATCCGGTGATTCGGCGACCGCCGCAGCGACGTCCGGCATGAGGTGATCGAGCAGCTCGAGCTTTACGAGCAGGTCGAAGGACGCGAGGCCGCTGCCCGCCAGCATCAGCTTCAGCGTTTCGTCGAACAGGCGCGCCGGCGGCACGCTGTCGAGCATGTAGGCGAGGCGGCGCACCGGCGCCTCGGTATCGGGGTGGAGCGTGAAGTCGAGCTTCGCGGCGAAGCGCGCCGCGCGCAGCATCCGCACGGGGTCCTCGCGGTAGCGGGTTTCGGGATCGCCGATCAGGCGCAGCACCCGCGCCTCGGCGTCCGGCACACCGCCCACGTAGTCCCAGATCGAGTAGTCGGCGATGTTGTAGTAGAGCGCGTTGGCGGTGAAATCGCGCCGCCAGACGTCCTCCTCGATCGAGCCGTAGAGGTTGTCGCGCAGGATGCGGCCGTGCACGTCGAGCACGCGGTG
>Ga0105090_10001306_pt1 | contig 13349 bp, 13 predicted proteins | sample PPLLak3March2015_FD_79110 | JGI IMG/M metagenome (GOLD analysis project Ga0105090, IMG submission 79110) | Freshwater sediment microbial communities from Prairie Pothole Lake near Jamestown, North Dakota, USA - PPLs Lake P7 Core (1) Depth... | ecosystem: Environmental > Aquatic > Freshwater >... | reverse complement strand
GTGCCGCCGAAGGTCGCGAACTCGCAGGCACTCCAAGCTGCGATGAAGGCGCTGGAACTCGATGACACGCTGGCCGAGGCCCATGCCATGGTCGGTTCGCTTCGGGCCTGCGACTTCGACTGGGAGAACGCCAAGCGCGAGTTGCGGCGCGCGATCGAACTCAATCCCAGGTCAGCGGATGTCTGGACCCACTACAACTACTACTACCTGGTCCCCATGGGGCGTCTGGACGAAGCGATCACGGCGGCGAGAAGGTCGGTGGAGATCGACCCCCTATCGTCGTTTGCGCGATATCGGCTCGGCAGCTGGTACTTCTACTCGGGTGAGCGGGATCGCGCCCTCGTGGAATACCGCCATGCACTGGAGCTTGATCCCTACAACTTCAACGTTCATTTCGATCTCGGCTTTGTCTACCTCCAGATGGAGAAGATCGACGACGCAGTCCGCGAGTTCGAGACAGCGGCACGAATGACGGAACGCATGTCCTTCACCGCCGGCATGCTGGGCGTGGTCTACGCGTTGGCAGGCCGGGTCGGCGATGCGCGCGCCGTCCTCGCCGAACTTCAGGACCTCGCCCAGAAGACATTTCCGCGACCCGCCATTCTCGGGTGGATCTATCACGCCCTTGGAGAGGATGACAACGCTTTTGACTGTCTTGAGCTCGCGGTCGACTCGTCTGACCCGGTGATGCTCCACCTCGCCGTCCACCCCGGCTACGATGCATGGCGCTCCCATCCGCGCTACCGGACTTTGCTGCGGAAGATGAACCTGGCGCCGTAGCGGGCCGCTCGGCCGGCATGCCCGTCGACTGCAGCCTTCGGGAACCTCGGGGTTCCTGTCAGAAGCCCATCCTGAGTTCGCCGGTGACCTGCCGCCTCAGGATGTCGCCCCACACGTGGTTCTGGATCGGTCGGTTGGCCAGGTTGGCCAGCTTCAGCATGGCGAGGTACTTGCCGCCGCCAAATTGTGACCGGTGGGAAAAACGGTGGGACTCAGTCGGGCACGGCCGGGAAAATCCGAGGAAATTCGGGCACGGCTGAGAACGCCACCGGGGCGCGCCCGGCACGCCACAGGCCAGATTTCCTAACAAAACGGCGTCTTCATGCGCATCGGCGCGGTCCCTTGAGGGGCTGGCGCCCGCAAGGGCGTGGGGGTTCGAATCCCCCCTTCCGCACCAGCCTTCGCTCATCCTCGGCTTGCTCGCCCCTCGGATGAGCTACGGCTCGGCAAGCCAAGTGGCAGGCGAAGGCTGTCGCGCCGAAGCCCGTAGGGCGAAGGCGGACGGCTCGGCAAGCCAAGTGGCAGGCGAAGGCTGTCGCGCCGAAGCCCGTAGGGCGAAGGCGGACGGCTCGGCAAGCCAAGTGGCAGGCGAAGGCGGACGTCTTGCGCACTCCCACGCGGACGTCCGCCGACACCTCACGTGCACCATCGACACGAGCTGGCGCTCGTCGGCCTGGCATATAGCTGTTCACTTGACCGGCGTGATGAAGCGATCCGGCTTGACCGTGAACACCGAGCATTCCACGTGTTGCAGGACGTGTTCGGCTGTGTTCCCGATGAAGAAGCCTGCGATCCCCGTTCGGCACAGAGTCCCCATCACCAGCAGGTCGGCGCCGACACGCTCAGCCACGTCGGGAATCACCATGCGTGCCGGCCCCTTGACAAGATGTCTCTGGTGATTCAGACCCAGTGACGAGTATCGTTGCAACAGCTCGTCGAGCGACTCTTCGTGCTTCCTGCGCTCAGCTCGCACCCATTCATCCAACTCGCGTTTGGAGGACCGGCGGCGCAGCAGATCTTCCCCGAACAGCGTCCACGCATGCACGATGTGCAGTTCGCCTCTGTCCGTCTGGGCCAGCGACGTTGCCAGGTCCAAGATCTTGATGTTCAGAAGCCGGCCTTCTTCGGTGGAGGAGTACGGGTCCACTGCAGCCAGTACCTTCGCGAGTCGTTTGCGCTGCGTTGGCTTCATCACCCATACGGGGCAGGGACACTTCCGCATCAGATGCATCGACGTGCTACCGAACAGCCGCTGCCTCAGACCGGTCCTCCCCTCGGCCGTCATGATCACCAGGTCGCGCTTGTTGCGGACAACCTCGCGAATGACTTCCAGAGAGGGGTTGCCGACCAGAACATCGGTGTCAATGCGAATCCGCTGTCCTCGGAACCGCGAGATGAACTTCGCAAGCTGCTCTCGCTGTTCGTTCACAACCAGTTCCCGCACATCCAGACGTGGCGTTCCCGTGACCGGCGTCCCCGCATTCGCAGGCAGTCCCTCAAGAACACCAACAACCGTCAATCGCGCACGATTGCTCTTCGCCAATGTCACGGCACGTCTGAGCGTTTCCCTATCTCTGTCGAAAACAAGGAGCACGTTCTTGAATCGCTGCATGGCTACTCCCTCTTGCTCTGACCTCGTTGTTGTTCAGCTCGTCTCCCCGTCGCGCCGAAGCTTCTCCGCCTGTGTTGTAGTCAGCTCCGCGGTCAATGGCTCTCGCTGCGGGTCCGCCCGTTCAGCGGGCATCGTGTTCCTCTCCCAAGCCGGCTTCCCCAACTCTCGGCCATCGCATCCGTTCTTCTCCTTGACGGTCCGCTATCTGACTCCGGCGCGGCGGTTGTCCCGGCGAGAGACGAGCCATTTCTCGAACCCGACCACAGCGTGAATCACGATTCCCACTCCAAGCACACGGAGCCAGGACCCGACTCCGATCGGCGCTGAGTGGAAGAGCATATTCATCGCCGGTGCGTACGTGAAGGCGAGTTGCAGCGACGTCATCGCGGCGATCCCCCACCAAATCCATGGATTTGAGAAGAGACCGACAGACACGGCGGAGCGAGTGAGCGAGCGGCAGTTGAGCAGATAGAACGCCTCTCCGAACACGAACACGGCTGTGACGACGGTCCAGGCCTGCTCCCTGGACGCGCCGTTGAGGAGTTCGATCTTGAACAACCCAAACGCGCCTGCTGAGAGCAGGAGCGACACGAGGACGATGCGGCGGAGAAGGGCGCCGGTCAGCAGCGAGACGCGAGGATCCCGCGGCGGACGGAGCATGATCCCCGACTCCGGCCGCTCAAAAGCCAGCATCATCCCCAGGAGGACCGCCGTGGTCATGTTGATCCACAGCAACTGCACGGGTTGAAGTGGCAGGGGGGTGTTCAGGAACACGGCCAAGAGCAAGGTCAGCCCCTCTCCGCCGTTGGTGGGCAGAGTCCACACGATGAACTTCAACAGGGTATTGAAGACGCCCCGGCCCTCCTCGACGGCCGACTCGATCGAAGCGAAGTTGTCGTCCGTCAGGATCATGTCCGCGGCTTCTCTGGCGACCTCGGTGCCCCCGAGGGCCATCGCGACTCCAATATCGGCACGCCGCAGCGCCGGTGCGTCGTTCACCCCGTCGCCCGTCATGGCGACAACGTTGCCCCGGGCCTGCAGAGCCTGAACAAGCCGCAGCTTGTGCTCTGGGCTGACGCGCGCGAAGACCGCCGTTCGCGGCACCAGTTCGGTCAGTTCGTCGTCGGAGAGGGAGGCAAGCTGCTGGCCGGTGACGATGTGCTCGGTCCCGTCGGCCGCGTCGACGCCGTCGATTCTCAGATCCCGGGCGATGGCCCCTGCGGTCTTGGCGTGGTCGCCGGTGATCATCTTCACTTGAATCCCCGCCCTCTGGCAGGCGGCGACTGCCTGCGCGGCTTCCGGGCGGGGTGGATCGATCATCCCTTGGAGGCCCAAGAACACCAGACCCTCGGCGACATCGTCGTGGCCGATGGACCTGGCCCCCTCCGGGAGCCTGTTCCTGGCCAAGGCCAGCACGCGCAGGCCCTTGCCGGCCAGTTCATCCGCCTCGCGGCGCGTCTTCGCCTGGTCGATCGGTACCTCTTCGCCTGTCGGCATCAGCCGCGCTCGGCATTTCGGCACGATCGATTCCACGGAGCCCTTCAAGTAGGCCACCGCCGGTCCTCCCTCGCCAGCCGTGTGCAGGGTGGCCATGTACTGATGCTGGGACTCGAAGGGGATCGCGTCGATTCGGGGAAAGGCGGCCTGTTCGTCCTCTTGCTTCAGGCCGCCCTTGAGCGCTGCGACCAGAATCGCCCCCTCGGTTGGGTCGCCCTGGACCTGCCAGAGGCCGTCCTTGTGAGCCAACGCCGCGTCGTTGCACAGCAATCCAGCGCGCAGGCATTCGTTCAAGGCGATTGCCCCTCCAGATCCGGCCGCCGGGCTCTGGAGAATCTGTCCCGCCGGATCATACCCGGTTCCGCTCACCTCGTAGCGCAGCCCACCTGCCGAGACTGCCTGCACGGTCATCTGGTTCTTGGTGAGGGTGCCGGTCTTGTCGGAACAGATGACGGTCACACTGCCGAGCGTCTCCACGGCAGGAAGCCTGCGGATGATGGCATTTCGCCGGGCCATGCGCGACACGCCGATCGCCAGCATGATAGTCATGGCGGCGGGCAGCCCTTCCGGAATGGCCCCGATGGCCAGGGCCACCGCGACCTTGAACGTGAACAGCCAGTCCTTGCCGCGCAGGACGTCGATGAAGAAGGTCAGCGCCGCCAAGGTGAGAATGACCACGAGCAAGACGTGGCTGAACCGCTTGATCTTCTGCATCAGCGGCGTGTCGAGAACTTCGGTCGACGCAATCATCTCGGAGATCTGCCCGATCTCGGCGCGGTCGCCGGTCGCGACCACAACGCCCGTTCCGGTTCCAAAGGTGACGAGAGTCGAGCTGTACGCCATGTTGCGGCGATCGGCCAGGCCCGTCTCCTTGGGCAGTGCGCCGTGGGCCTTCTGCGCCGGAACGGACTCCCCGGTGAGCGCGGATTCGTCGATGTGCAGGTCGCGCGTGCGCGTCAGTCGCAGGTCCGCAGGCACCTTGTCGCCCGATTGCAGGAGCACGATGTCGCCGGGCACCAGCGAGGCGGCCGGAAGCCGTCTCTTCTGTCCACCCCGGATGACCGTGGCTTCGCTCGCAATCGCTTTGGCCAGCGCGGAGATGGCTCCCACTGCCTTGGATTCCTGCACGAAACCGACGATGGCATTGACGACGACCACCCCGAGTATGACCACCGCGTCGACCCATTCCTTGAACACGCCGGTTACGACGGCGGCCAGAAGGAGAATGTAGATGAGGGGCTGGTGGAACTGGAGCAAGAGGCGGACCAAGGGTCCCTGTTTGCGCTTCTCCGAAATGACATTCGGCCCGAAGTGCGCTTGCCGAGTCTCGACCGCAAAGCGGTCCAACCCGCTCGTCTGATCACTGTCCAGCAATCCGAGGACTTCTTCACTCGGCAGATGATGCCAATGGTGTCCGAGAAGCGTCTGCATGGTTCTCACCTCAAAACGCACATCGCCGCGCGAACGGACCCTCGGTGGAGCCCGGCCCCATGTCGTGTATAGCTTAACCGCTCTCCCTGACTCCAGGTTTGCCGGCCGGTGCGACTATGGTCGCGAGGAGGACGGCCGCTGTGGCCCGGATGAAACCGGAGCTGGTTTCGCCGGAATCCAGGATGACGAATGGACGGTTCTGGTCAGCGGCAGGCATATTTGATAGCCTGCTTCGCATTCGTGTCGTCGCGGCTGCCGGCCATCGCCTGGACGGGTTTCGAACGGTGCCGCTGGGAAGGCTTGCGGCTCCTGGCCCTGTGCGGTGGCTATCTATGGTATCTCCGGCCCAAGTCCTGAGACCCGTGTATGCCTGCCTCCCGAGCGACTGGAACTCGCTCCACACCGGCGACTGCGCGGCGCTTTGTCCCGCGCGGGATGGTGATGGCGCTCGTCTGGCTGGGACTGAACGGCACGGACTGGCGTTCCTGGATCGTGGGCGGACCGACGGTGCTCGCGGCGGCCTGGCTGAGCGTCCGGCTGCTGCCAGCCAGCACGTGGCGCTGGTCAGTCGGGGAGGTGATCCGGTTCGGCGGGTACTTCCTGCGGGAGTCCCTGCGCGGTGGCTGGTGGGTGGCGCGACACGCGTTGTCGGCGCGGCTCGCGGTTTCGCCTGGCCTTCTCCGCCATCAGTTCCGCCTGCCGCCCGGCCCTGCCCGGTGGTTCTTCTGCAGTACCGTCAGTCTGATGCCTGGGACGGCGGTCGTGGCCATCGGGGGTGATTCGCTGTGCGCCCATGTCCTGGACCTTGCCCTTCAATCGCCTGAGGACCTGAAGGACCTGGAGGGCCGGGTCGCCGCGTTGTTCGGGATCGCGTGGTTCGAGCGCGGCGAGACCATCCCGTGAGCGCGCTCTACGTCGGCGCCGCACTCGTGCTCCTGGCCACCATCGTCCTGGGCCTGGGGCACGTCTTCCGCCAACGGGGACGCGCGGAGAGCCTGTTGGCGGCGTTGCTCTTCGGCACGACTGGCGTGGGGCTGGTGCTGGTGCTGGGCAAGGGACTGGGCATGGATCGCGCAGTCGACATCGCCCTGGTGTTCGCGTCGCTGGCCGCCGTGCTGGGCGTGGCCTTCGTTCTGCGCGGCTGGCCGGAGGATGGCGCCGAGGAGGACCGCGAACCATGATGGCACTCGATCTGCTCACCGGATTCCTGCTGGCCGGTGCGCTGTTCTTCTTCATCGCCGGCACGGTTGGCCTGCTGCGCTTCCCGGACCTCTATTCGCGACTGCACGCGTTGACCAAGGCGGACAACGTGGGCCTTGGTCTGACGGTCCTGGCGCTCATGCTGCAGGCCGAAAGCTGGCCGGAGGTCTTCAAGCTCGGCGTGATCTGGGTGATGGTGCTCGCGGCCAGCGGGACGGTCTGTTTCCTCATCGGCAACCAGGCGTATCGGCGGGGGGTGAAGCCCTGGACATCCGGGTCGGTATGATGCTGCTGGTGTTCGACTGGATCCTGCTCCTCGTGATTGTGGCGGCGGCGTGGCGCTCGCTGAACGACCGCGATCCGTTCCGGGGGGTCATCCAGTTCATCGCGTTGGGCCTGCTGATGGCCATGGCCTGGGTGCGGTTGCGCGCGCCGGACATTGCGCTCGCTGAGGCGGCGGTCGGCTCCGGCCTGACGGGCGCGCTCATCCTGTCGGCCCTGGTCCGGATGCGGCGGCACGACCGGGCCGCGGGCCGAGGCGGCGGGCCGCGTTCGGAGGAGGCACCGTGATTCAGCGCGTGAGCCTCGGCGGTCTGTCGCTCGCGCTACTCGCCGGACTGAGTTGGGCCGTGGCGTCGCTGCCCGCGGCGCCGACCGGCCTCACCGCGGAATCCCTCGGGAAGCTCCCCGAAAGCGGTGTGACGAATCCGGTGACCGCGGTGCTCTTGAACTACCGCGGCTACGACACGCTGCTCGAAGTGGGCGTGCTGCTTCTGGCCATCGTGGGGGTGTGGTCGCTCGGCCGCGGTGAATGGCCCGAGAGCGATCTCGGCGACCGCCCGCTCCTGATGTCGCTGTTGCGCGTCCTGCTGCCGGTGCTGGTGCTGGCGGCGGGTTACCTGCTCTGGATCGGCGCGTTTGCGCCCGGGGGCGCGTTCCAAGGCGGCGCCCTGCTGGGCGGCGCGCTCGTGCTCATGGTGCTCGGCGGGCTGGCGAGGCGGGTCCTGCAGCGAGACCGCCTGGTGCGGTTCGGTCTCGCGCTCGGTGTGCTGGTGTTTGCGGCGGTCTGCGCGGCAACGACGGTGATGACCGGCGGGCTGCTCCAGTATCCGGCGGGCAGCGGCGGCACGTGGATTCTGGTCGTCGAGTCCGCCGCGCTCGTCTCCATCGGCCTGACGCTCGGGTTGCTCTATCTCGGGGGAAGACCGAGGGACGACAGGTGACATCCGAGGCGAATCGGGTTCTGGATGCCCACTTTTGGAGTTCTCTCACGCGCCATGCCTGACGCCGATCATCGCATCTACCTGCTCGCCGGCGCGGCGCTGTTCGCCATCGGGTTCTACTCGCTGCTGGCTCAGGCGCATCTGCTGCGTCGGATCATGTCCCTCAACGTCATGGGCGGCGGCGTGTTCCTCGTCTTCATCGCCCTCGCAGCACGGACGCCGGGCGTGATTCCCGACCCCGTTCCGCAGGCGATGGTCCTGACCGGCATCGTGGTGTCGGTCTGCGCGACGGGCCTCGCGCTGGCGCTGGCGGATCGCGTGCAGGCGGCGACGGGCTCTGTGGAACTGGAGGACGACGAGGAGGCCGGGGACCGGCCGGTGCCACGTCCCGATCCGAGTGCAGACCGCAAGGATACCCACTCCGCATGACCGCTGCCTGGGCCATCGCGTCGTTGATCCTCCTGCCCCTCGCGGCGTCGGCGCTGGCGTTCGCCTTTCCCAGGCGCGGACGCTGGCTGGCCCTCGCAACCGCGTTGACGACCGGCGTCGCCGTCGTTCACCTGACGCGCCACGTGATCACGGCCGGCGTGCAGGTCCACCGTGCCGGCGGCTGGGGTGCGCCCTTGGGCATCGACCTCCGGGCCGACGGCCTCGGCGTTCTGATGCTGCTGGTCACCTCGCTGATTGGGCTCGCGGTGTCGCTCTATGCCCAGAGCTACTTCACCGCGCACGAGCCGGACCGCCCCCGTGAGACGGGCGGCAGCGGGCGTGAGTCCGATCCCTCCGCAGGGGAGAAGAGTCGGAGCCGACTCGCGTCGGCTGCCGCGAATCGACCCGGCCGGGAGGCGGAGGCCCTTCACCGCGAGCGCTATTTCTGGCCGCTGTTCCTGTTCCTCTGGACGGCGCTGAATGCGCTGTTCCTGTCTTCCGACGTCTTCAACCTCTACGTCACGCTCGAACTGGTCGGCTTCGCGGCCGTCGTGCTGGTGGCCCTGGCCGGCACGCGCGCGGCGGTCACCGCCGCGATGCGCTATCTGTTTGTCAGCTTCTCAGCCTCGCTGTTCTACCTGCTGGGCGTGGCGCTGGTGTACGGCCAGTCGGCCACCATGGATCTGCCTTCGCTCGCGGCAACCTCCCGGCCCGGGCCAACGCTCTTTGTCGCGCTGGCGTTGATGACGGTGGGACTGATCGCGAAGGCGGCGCTCTTCCCGCTGCACTTCTGGCTGCCGCCGGCGCACGCCAACGCGCCCGCGCCGGTCAGCGCGCTGTTGTCGGCGCTGGTGGTGAAGGGCTCGTTCTACATTCTGCTCCGGCTCTGGTTCGAGGCGTTCCCGGCGCTGCTGACTCCGGCGGTGGCCCAGCTGTTCGGCCTGCTTGGCGCGGCAGCCATTCTCTGGGGCTCGCTCAACGCCCTGTTCCAGACGCGCCTCAAGCTGCTCATCGCCTACTCGACCGTGGCGCAACTCGGCTATCTCTTCCTGCTGTTCCCGCTGGCGGCCGCGCGCGAGGGCGGCTTCGCGGCATGGAGCGGCGGGCTGATCTTCCTCGGCGCGCACGCCTGCGCGAAGACCGCGATGTTCCTCACGGCAGGCAACATCCTGCACGCCGCCGGCCACGACCGCATCGAGGACCTCGATGGCATGACGCATGTCCTGCCGGTTTCGGTCTTCGCCCTCGGGCTGTCGGGGATGAGCCTGATTGGCCTTCCGCCGAGCAGCGGATTCGCCGGGAAATGGCTGCTGCTCGGTGCCGCCATCGCGCAGGGCCAGTGGTGGTGGGTCGCTGTCATCCTGGTGGGCAGCCTCCTGGCCGCCGCCTACGTCGTGCGCCTCCTGGCCCACGCGTTCACGCGGGTTGGCGAACCCGGCATGCCCAATCCGATTCCGCCCGTCATGGAGGGGACGGCGCTCGCCCTGGCGCTGCTGGCGGTGGCGATGGGCTTCGCGTCGCACTGGCTGGCCGAGTTAGTGCGCGTGGGCGCTCCGGTGGCGGGGGCGATGCTGGGTGGAGGCGCGACGCCATGACCGGCCGCGGCCTGCTGCTGCTCGGTATCCTGCTCAGCTCGTTCGTGACGGGCCTGGCGATCTTCTTCCTGAAGGAGGAACGTCATCGGTTGCGCACCTGGCTGAACCTGCTCGGCGCGGCGGTGAAGCTGGTCCTCGTCGCGGTGTTGCTCCAGGGTATCTACCAGGGCCGAACTGGCTCGATCAGCGTCGAGTTCCTGCCCGGCATCCCGTTCGCGCTGGGCGCGGATGCGAACTCGGTTCTCTTCGTGACCTTGTCGAGCGTGCTCTGGTTCTGCACCACGCTCTACGCGGTCGGCTATCTGGAGGATTCGCCGCACCGCAGCCGCTTCTTCGGGTTCTTCAGCCTCTGCGTCACTGCCACCACCGGCATCGCGCTGTCGGCCAACCTGGTCACCTTCCTCACCTTCTACGAGTTGCTGACGGTCGCGACCTATCCGCTCATCGTGCACCGCGGGACGACAGAGGCGCTGCGCGGCGGGAGGGTCTACCTCGCCTACACGCTGGCGGGCGGCGCGATCCTGCTGCTCGCGGTGGTGTGGCTGCACAGCTTGGCCGGCCCCGTCGTGTTCGAGGAGCGCGGCATCCTCCAGCCGCTGATTGCCAGCCATCGCACCGAGCTGCAGGCCATCTTTCTGCTGTTCGTGATCGGCCTCGGCGTGAAAGCCGCGATCGTGCCGCTGCACGGATGGCTGCCAAAGGCGATGGTCGCCCCCGCACCCGTCAGCTCGCTGCTGCACGCGGTGGCGGTGGTGAAGGCCGGCGCGTTCGGCATCGTGCGGATCGTGTACGACGTGTACGGCGCGCAGACGGCCGCCACGCTGGGTGTGCTGCAGCCGCTGGCCATCGCGGCCGCCGTCACCATCGTCTATGGCTCGCTGCGTGCGCTGTCTCAGGACGAACTCAAGAAGCGCCTCGCCTACTCCACGGTCAGCCAGGTGTCCTACGTCGTGCTGGGCGCGGCCATCGTCGGGCCGGTGGCCACCATCGGCGGCCTGGCGCATCTGGTTCATCAAGGCGTGATGAAGATCACGCTCTTCTTCTGCGCGGGGAACTACGCCGAGACGCTCGGCACGCACCGCGTGAGCGAGATGAACGGCGTGGGCCGACGGATGCCGTGGACCACGGCGGCGTTCACCGTGGCAGCCCTGGGCATGATCGGTGTGCCGCCGCTGGCCGGCTACGTCACCAAGTGGTACCTGCAGAAGGGCGCGATCCAGGCCGGCGACCAGTGGGTGGCGCTGGTGCTGGGCGCGAGCAGTCTGCTGAACGCGGCCTACTTCCTTCCGATCCTCTACCGCGCGTGGTTCAACCCGCCGCCGGAGCGGTGGCCCGCCGAGCATCGCTTCGGCAGGTGGGAGACCCACTGGATGCTGCTGCTGCCGCCGCTGGCGACCGCCGCGCTGGTCGTCTGGGCCGGGGTGTTCGCGGAATCCCCGTTCAGCCCGCTGGCGTGGGTGAAGCTGATTGCCGCGAGGGAGTACGCGCCGTGAACTCATCCACGCTCCAGTCGCTGCTCCTGCTTGCCGCGCCCCTCTTGCCGCTGTTGGCAGCCTCGGCGCTGACGGTCGCGTCCTGGCGCGGGTCGGCGACCCGCGCGACGCCGGTCGCCGCTGTGCCGGCGCTGCTGCTCGTCTTCGCCGGTCAGGACGGCGCGAGCTTCCCAGTCCCCTCGCTTGCGCAGCACGCCGTCCTGGGTCTCGACGCGGTCGGACGCATCTTCCTGGGTTTCACCAGCGTGCTCTGGCTGACCTCGGGGTGGTATGCCCGCGCGTATCTTGCAGAAGACTCGAACCCGGTGCGCTTTCACCTCTTCTTCCTGCTGGCCATGGCGGGCAACTTCGGCCTGATCCTGGCCGCCGACGTTCCCACGTTCTACGTCTGCTTCACGCTCATGGGACTGGCGTCGGCCGGATTGGTGTTCCATCGCGGCGACGCCGACGCCGCGCGCGCCGGGCGAATCTACCTGGCCCTGGCGATGGTTGGCGAAGTGCTGATCTTCACCGGATTCGCGTTCCTCACCGTCGCCGGAGGCACGACACGAGTCGCGGAGTTGCACCGGGGCGTGTTCAGCCAGCCCGCGCTGGTGCTGCTCCTGGTGGGATTCGGGATCAAGGCGGGCGCCCTGAGCCTCCACTTCTGGCTGCCGCTGGCGCATCCGGCAGCGCCCGTGCCGGCCAGCGCGGTCCTGAGCGGTGCCATGCTCAAGGCGGGGCTGCTCGGCTGGATTCGTTTCCTGCCGCTCGGTGAGGCGGCGATGCCCGACGGCGGCTTCACGCTGATCATCGCGGGCCTCGGCGCGGCGTTTCTCGGCACGTTCGTGGGCGTCGTCCAGCGGAACCCCAAGACGGTGCTCGCCTACTCGAGCATCAGCCAGATGGGCATCATCACGACGGGCGTCGGCATCGGTGCGCTGCGGCCCGAGGCGTGGCCGGAGATCCAGGTGGCCGTGCTCATCTACGCCACGCATCACGCGCTGGCGAAGGGCGCGCTGTTCCTCGGCGTCGGCCCGGCGCACGACGCGCAGACCCGTCTGAAGGTCGTCACCGCGGGGGTGGGGTTGCTGCTGCCGGCGCTGGCGCTGGCCGGTGCGCCGTTCACCAGTGGCGCGCTGGCGAAGGTGGCGCTCAAGAGCAATCTCGGGTTCCTGCCGGGCGGCTGGGCGGACGCATTGAGCATCCTGCTCCCGCTCGCCGCCCTCGGCACAGCGCTCAAGATGGCACGGTTCCTCTGGCTGACCTGGCCGAGACACCCGCACCCGGCCCGAGAGCATGCGGCCGGCCTGTGGCCACCCTGGCTCTGCATGGTCGGGGCGGTGCTGGTCGGCGTGTGGCTGCTGCCGGGCGCCCTGGGTTTGCTGCCAGTCAAGCTCACGCCGCAGAAGTTGTGGCTGGCCACCTGGCCGCTGCTCGGCGGTGCCGCGCTGGCGATGCTGGGCGCATGGCTGCGGCGATGGTTCCCCGGCGAGTTGACCCGCTGGCTGCCAGCGGGAGATCTCGGGGTTCTCCTCGAGAAGCTCGTAACGCGCGTCGGGCTCCGGCTGGCGGGGCGGCCTGCGCGAGAGCACGGCGACGGCCACGATGCCGGCTCCGCCAAGGAGCGCCTGCACTGGTCGGCCCGCCTGGCTGCCGTAGGCGGGCGTCTAGCGCCGATCGAGAAGACCCTTCGCGCCTGGCCGGTCGCCGGGGCCGCGTGGCTGCTCCTGATGGGCGTCATTCTCTGGTTGCTGACGGCCTCGACAGGCTGAAGCGAGAGAACCCGCTTCTGGCGACCTGGTTCGTGTGCCACGCCGGCAGGCGATCGACCAGGAACACCCGCTCCAGCAGGGTCACGTAGTCGTGAATCGTCTGGCGCGCCAATTCGAACGGCCCCGCAAGGTCTGCCACGTTGAGCAACGTGGCCGTATGACTCGCGGTCACGGCGAGCAGCCGAGGCAACACGTCGGGCGAGTGGACACGGGCGAGGTCGCGCACGTCGCGTTGGATCTGGGTTTCGACGTAGTCCCGATACCACGCGCCGCGGCGACCCGTGCTGCGACGGACGAGCGCCGCGCAAGTCGGCTGAACGCCAGAATTCTGGTCG
>Ga0105090_10001304_pt1 | contig 13362 bp, 8 predicted proteins | sample PPLLak3March2015_FD_79110 | JGI IMG/M metagenome (GOLD analysis project Ga0105090, IMG submission 79110) | Freshwater sediment microbial communities from Prairie Pothole Lake near Jamestown, North Dakota, USA - PPLs Lake P7 Core (1) Depth... | ecosystem: Environmental > Aquatic > Freshwater >... | reverse complement strand
TCACAGTGGAAGGCATCACCGAACGCCTCGCGCTCGGGAGCGCCGGCCCGCAGCAGCGCGAGGTAGTCACGAAGCTGGGCTCTCCGCTGTGGTTCTCCGAGCAGGAGGTAGTGCGTGAGTGCCCAGGACTGCGCGTAGAAGTCCGACTTGTGGTCCCGCTCGTTGTAGAGCGGCGAGTCGAGATCGACAACCATGAGCTTGGCGAAGGGCACGAGAGTTCGTCCGCGCAGGCGGTTGAGGTGGGCGCGGACCGGAAGCCCGATCACGGCGCGGCCGCCGGCGATCGTGAAGGTCTGGTAGAACTCGGCGAGACCCTCGGAGAGCCAGACCGGCAGCCACCACCGGTTTTCGGCGGCGAGCGCGTGCACGTACTCGTGGAAGACGATCGCCGAGGCGTCCCGCGAGTCAGCGGCCAGGGCGATGAAGCTCCCCTCGGGCCGGCTCAGGAAGTAGCCGCTGATCGGCGCGGGTCGTCCGTCCCAGCGGGTCTTGAAGGGGGCGAAGGAGCGCTGGCTCTTGAACAGGTAGATGGAGGTCGGCAGCTCGGATCGGCGCTCGAGCCGGCTCAGCCGGCCGACGACGGCGCGCAGCTCCTCGAGATCGCGAGCGACCTCGCGGGTGATGGCCGGTCCGGCGTTCGACACGAAGCGGAAGTTGGCGGTGCGCAGCTCGATCCAGCGCTCGCCGGCTGCGGGTGGTTTGAAATCCGTGGCGGGAAGGGGGGTCGCACTCAGCAGGCTGAGGCCGGCGCCGAGCCCAGCCGCAGCGAGCGTTCCCATGGCGCGTCGGGTGGCGGTCACGAAACCCACGGAAGGTTCAACCGCGGTGGCGGTGGCGGAGATTTCGCACGCTCCGAGGTACGGGCCGCCCGCCGCGGGGTTCGCAGAGCGGCGGTGTGACGGCTGGACGCGGACGAACACGCCGAAATGCCCGTGTGCAAGGCGGGTGATTCAGGAAGGTTGTGTTTGGAGGGCTACGTCAGGTGGGACGGTTCAGGTGGGATGTCAAGGTCACGGGCTTCTTCGAACGAGTTCGGCGATGAGCGTCCGGTCGACCGCCTCATCGGTGACATGAATATATAAGCATAGGGTTAAGTTGTCAAGCCCCCCGGGAGATTGACCTGTTCAGCACACCGCGCTCAGGCTGCAGGCGTCCCCGATCTGCAGGCGCAGGAGCAGCAGCAGGTCGTGGGCGGACACCGGCTTCTGGAGGAAGGTGAGCCGGGCGCTGCCGAAGCGGGCACCGATCTCGAACACCGGGTGGGTGGTGAGAGCCACGATGTGGCAGCGCGAGTCGGACAGGTTGGCGAGGGTGATGAGATCCATCGGCTCGTGCTCGAGCAGGCTCATGTCGATGATCAGGTAGGCTGCCGGGTCGGCGGCGCAGATCTGCCGGGTCTGGGGGAGGGTCGAGCAACCGGTGACCCGCACCGTCGGGAGCTCGCAGAAGCCGTCGAAGACCGCCCACAGGAGCTCCTCCTCGCGGGTCGCCACCACGACGTGAACGACGTCTGACGAGCCGGCGGGCTCGGTCAGCTCGTCGAGCTCGAGGCCTGTGGCATGTCCTGTCGAGTTGCTCATCGTCGCCCCCTGACCGTTCTCGCCCTCCGGTCACCGCCCGGAAGAGCAATCGTTGTGCCAGGATCGGGTGAGGATCAAGAGCGAGGGGTTGTTCTGGAGTGGGACGTCGCAACGGGACCGGCACCGTCCGGAGCAGGCACCGGGATCCTCAGGGCCGCACCCGACCTCCGGGCCGCAGCACCGCCGGCTCCGACCGGCCGCCGATCAGCACGGCGAGGCGGTCGATGAACCAGCCCTCGACCCCGGTGCAGCCGTCGACCCCGAAGTCGAGGCGCAGTCGGATCGTGTCGCCGGGCCTCGCGAGCCGCAGCAGGTCGATCTGTGACTGGCCCCAGCTGCCGGCCACCTGACCCTGGTCGACGCCGGTGAAGGCGGGCTCCCCCGCGAGTGGGTTGGAGTTCGTCGTCACGCGCCCGTCGACCTCGAGCGACGAGATCACGGAAGCGTTGTAGTGGTTGAAGCGAAAAGCCGTCGTGGGCACGAGCTCGAAGGCGCCGCCGTTGACGCTGAGCTTGAGGTTGCCGCCATCCCATCCGGGCTCGGTGGCGAGGTAGTGGTCTATGACCAGCAGCGCCGACCAGGCGGAGTCGGGCAGCTGGATGACGGGGCTCTCCGCGCGCACGAGCCCGGACTGGTCGTCGCTGCCGACCACGCAGTTGCCGATCGCCGAGCTGTTGACGGCCAGGAGCGCGCCGCCGGCGCGGCCCGCGGGCAGCTCGGTGGTGTGGCTCCAGCTCTGCGGCCGATACTCGCCGTTGACGCCTTGGGAACCGAACGTCCACGAGGCCAGCGCGGAGGGCGTCTCGAACGACTCCTCGTACACGACCGACGCGGGCCCCGGCGAGGGCGGGTTGGGCGCCAGAATCGGCTCGAAGCGGCACTGCTCGGGCGGGCTCCTCATCTCGACCGCGGCCATCGCCTGTCCGACCTCCAGGCAGTCATCCGTATTGATGACTGAGGCCGTCGAAGACCCGGTGACGAGGTCGGGGAGCGTGCTCCCGACGAGGTCCGCACAGGCGAGCTCGAGGAGTCCGGCATGGTCTGCGAAGCCGGTTGCCGGCCCCTGGTAGATCTCCATAGCCCGCCAGTAGATGTGCGCCGCCTTGGTCAGCCCGAGCGCCGCCACCGAGACGCCGTTGAAGAAACCGCCGTCGGCCAGCAGCGCGAATGCGTGGTTGGAGATGCCGCTGTTGCTGTGGACCCCGCCGTTGTCGTCTTCGCCGCAGGCGTAGCGCGGGTCGGAGGCGCGGGACGGGTCGCCGAAGCAGGCGGGGCTCCACATGTCGCGGAAGGCCCCGCCCGCCGAGTCCTCGGCGACGAGCCAGCGCACGGAGTCGTCCCGCGGCGCGGTCAGCGACACGGTCGCCGTCACCCCCGGCGTCGAGCGCAGCGCGGCGCCGGCTCGCTCGGTGACGAAGACCGCAGGCGTCGCGTACCCGGGCGGCCTGTCGCCGCCCATGGTCAGCAGGGTGTCGCCGTCGTGGTTGGCGACGATCACGCCGACTGCGCCCGCCTCCGCGGCGCGCTGCGCCTTGTCGACGAAGAGGCACGAGCCGCGGTCGACGAGCGCGATCCGGCCCGGCGTGAAACCCTGCAGGGGCTCGCAGGCGTCGCTCGCCGTCCCGACGCCGTCGTCGACAAGCTCCACGAGACCGCTGACCGACCATGGTCCCGGTGGGTTGAAGGTCGCACCGGCCGCGTCGTAGCTGCCGGCGAGCGAGGGCGGCGACTCGACCTCGAGCCGCGGCCCCGAGCCGCCCCCGAAGATCGAGCACTCGCCGGTAGAGCGCGCGCGGTCCGGCGCGTCGAGCCCGCGGCCGTTGAGGAGGTCCGCGACCTCGCCGAAGATGTCGGAGAAGCTTTCGTTGAGGGCCCCGGGTTGCCAGGCGTAGATGAGGTCGTGGGTGGCGTCGGTGTAGGCGTGGGTCCACTCGTGGGCGGTCACGTCGTCGGTCGCGAGCCCGGCGCAGAAGTTGGTCGTGCGGCCGTCCCAGGTCGCGTTCGGGCACTCCAGGGACTGCGCCTCGTACACGACGTGCATGGTGCCGTCTCTGCCGTCTGGGCCGAGGAGATCGCCGCCGCTGAGATTGCGGAAGAGCTGGTGAGCGTCGCCGGTCGCCGCGATGAGCTCGTTGACCTCGGCGTTCTGGGCCGGGCTCAGGGCGCCGAAGGGCAGGGGATTGCCCTCGAGCCAGATCGGGTTCGGGTACCTGCGGTGGTGAATACGGCGCGAGATCCGTGACACGAGGTCGAAGCGGTCGAGCACGGCGCCGCTGTGAGCATCGACGAGCACCAGCTCCCGGAGCTGCAGGCCGTTCGCGACCTCGATCTTCCAGGCCAGCCGGCTGGTTCCGGTCCGCCCGCGCAGGTGCCCGGTGTGGTAGACAACGAGCTCGGGGACGGCCGCGCCCAGCTGCCAGGGGTCGAGCGCGCGGCCCTTGGCGACCGCCTGTCGGGCGATCTCCGCAGCGCCGTTCTCGCCGATCGCGGGACGGGGATCGACGCCGATGCCGGTCACCAGAGCACCGCTCACCGCCGCGAGGTCGCCGTCCTCGTCGAAGTGGGCGCGTGCCTCGGCAGCGAAGACCGGGACTCCGCGGTAGAGCTGCTCGAAGCGGAGGTGGGTCATGCCGAGCCGGTCCCGGCGGGTCTCGCGGAGCACCAGCTCGCGGGTCGGGTCGCCGAGGCCGAGGCGGGTGGCCTGCGCGGCGAAAAAGCTCCGCGCGCGCTCTTCGTCGTTCGCCCCCGCGAGCTTGAACGCGCCGGGGGCGATTCGGATCACCCCGGGCGAGGCGGGCGCCCAGCCTGCAGTGCTGACGGCCGCGGGCTCCCGCGACGGAGGCGCTGCGCGGCGCGGCGGCGCCTGCTCGTCGCTCGCACTCAGCGGGCCGGCGATACCGAGGGCGAGCACGAGCAGGCGGACGCAGCGCATACCCTTATACTAACAAGGGATGGGCGGCAGCTTCTTTCAGCGGGCTTCGCAGGGGCTGCTGATGGCGTTCGTGCTGGCCGCGGTCGCGCACGCCCAGAGCACCACCGGCCGCATCCTCGGCGCGGTCACGGACGACTCGGGCCGAGCTCTGGCGGGCGTGACGGTGCGTGTCATGTCGCCGGCGATGATCGGCGGCGAGCTTTCGGGAACTACCGGGGACGGCGGCAGCTTCCAGTTCCTCGGCCTGTTCCCTGGGACGTACACCCTGAAGGCGGAGCTCGCCGGTTTCGTGAGCCAGGAGCGCCAGGAGATCGGGGTCGCGCCGGGCGGTGCCGCCGCCGTACTGGTCACGATGCCGCGCAGCACCTTCGCGAGCGAGATCGAGGTCGTGGCAGAGACACCGATGGTGGACCCGACCCAGATCAACACCGAGCAGATCTTCGACTCCGAGTACTTGCAGGGCTCGGCGATCGGCTCCTTCAACCGCGCGTACCAGGCAATCCTCCGCCAGGCGCCGGGCGTGGTCGGCGGCGACAACCCCAATGTCTTTGGCTCGACCCTCAGCGACAACGCGATCTACATCGACGGCCAGGACACCACCGACCCGGTCACCGCCACCTGGGGCACCCTCTTCAACTTCGATTCGATCGCGGCGGTCGAGGTCCAGACCTCCGGCTTCGAGGCAGAGCACGGGCGCGCCATCGGCGGCATCGTCAACCTGGTGACCAGGTCTGGCGGCAACCGCTTTAGCGGCAGCCTCGACCTGCGGTACCAGGGTGAGGCCTTCCAGGAGAGCGGCGACCGCTACGACGCGAACGAGCTGGACTCCTCCCGACGGGATCTCAGCGCCACCCTCGGCGGGCCGCTTGCGCGCGACCGCCTGTGGTTCTTCGCGGCAGTGGAAGAGGTGAGCTTGAGGGCCACCCCGAGCGGCTCGCCGACGACCCTCGACTACGGGGGCACCAACTTCAATCTCAAGCTCAGCTGGCAGGCAGCTCCGGGTTGGCGGGCCGTCGCCAGGATCGCCGGCTCTCCCGCCGAAACGGCCAACGACAACGCCTCCCGCTTCGTGATGCCCGAGGCTGGCTCGGCGGTTCGGCAGGGCACCGATCTCTACTCGCTGGAGGTCGACGGTGTTCTCAGCGACGCCCTGCTGTGGAGCCTCAATGCCGGGGCCTCGCGCTCGGTACTCGACCAGTACCCGCTGTCCGGGGATCTGGCGACCCCCTCCCATCTCAACGCTTCGACCGGGATCCTGAGCCGAAACTTCGACAGCCAGCAGTACTCCAACCGCGACCGGAACGACCTCGCGACCGACCTCAGCTGGTTCATCGGCGCCGCCGGCCAGCACGAGCTCAAGCTCGGCGTGCAGATTGCCGCCACCAACTTCTCTGCGGTTGCCTGCGCGACCGGTACCACCGGCGGCGCCTGCGCGCCCGCCTCGGTCGGCTACTCCTACGTCGACCAGGACCTCGTCTCCGTCGGCGCCGATCTGCCGTACATTCTTTTCGAGCGGACGACGGGCGGGGTTCAGGATTACGACGGGCGCCTGTGGACGGTGTTCCTCCAGGATGCCTGGCAGGCGCTGCCGGGCGTGGTCCTCAAGCTCGGCCTGCGCTACGACTCGGTCGCCTACGAGAACAACACAGGCATCGAGGTAGCCGAGCTGGGCCGGCTTCAACCCCGGCTGGGGGCGGCCTGGGACATCGGCGGCGACGCCAAGAACGTGCTGCGTGTGAGCTGGGGTCGCTTCATGAGCCCCTCGTCGCTGACTCTGCCGACCGTGCTCCGGGAACGCGAGGAGCGGCTGGCGCAGTGGACCTCGTGCACCGCCCTCGGGCGGGCGCCTGCTTTCGGCGTGGGCAGTCGCGAGGACTGCGAGGCGCTGGCGGCGGCGTTCGGCTGGGGCTTCCGCACCGACGATCCCGACGGCGCCGAGCCGTGGGGTTGGCTGCTCCCGCCAGGGCGGGTGATCGGGGGCACCAGCACGCGCTTCGACGCCGGCCTCGAAAGCGCCCACGCCGACACCCTGAGCCTGTCCTTCGAGCGGGAGGTCGCCCGCCGCGCCTCCCTCGAGATCAGCGTCATCGACAAGCGCACCCGCAGCCTCTTCGAGGACACCTGCATCGGCAACGTCCCGGAGCCGACCGAAGGCGCGAGCTGCGCCGGCTACTACCTCGAGAACATTCCCGGCCTCGGGCGCGACTACCGCGGCTACATTCTGAGCCTCCAGACCCGGACCCTGACCTGGCTTACCCTGCTGGCGTCCTACACCTACTCGAGCTCGCGGGGAGGCCTCGACTACAGCCAGGGCAACGGCCCCGATTTCGACGTCTACCCCTTCCACTGGGTCAATCGCTATGGCTTCCTGAGCGACCACCGTCGCCACCGGCTCAAGCTGAACGGGTACCTGTCGCTGCAGGGCGACTGGACGATCGCCTTCGACGGTGCCTGGTCCGCCGCCTTCCGCTGGCAGCCGCAGGCGGACTTCTTCGATGATCCGAACCTGCCCCAGGGCGCGGTGTACCTCGAGCCGCGCGGCAGCCGGGAGGGTTTCACGGAGAGCAACCTCAACCTGCAGCTGAGCAAGGGCTTCAACGTCGGCGGGCTGCGGCTGGTCGCGATCGGATCGGTGCTCAACGCGTTCTCTTCGGAGCACGGCACCCAGGTCTGCAGCGACGTCGGCGGCTGCGGCGGCTTCGCGATGGGGGAGGCCATCGACTGGGCCCTGCCGCGGCGCTACGAGCTCGGCTTCCGCGCCGAGTTCTGAGGCCGTTCGGGCCGAGCGGCCGGACTATACTGCCGGCAAAGTGAAGGTTCTCGCTCTTCCCGAGATCGGCCCGTCGGTGCCCCGTCGGGGTTGGGCGGTGGGTCGTGCCCTCGGACAAATGGTACTCAGAACGGCCGGATGGCGTTTCGCAGGGGCGGTGCCCGACGTTGCCAAGGCGGTCATCATCGTCGCCCCGCACAGCTCGAACTGGGACTTCGTGATCGGGGCTGCCGGGATGCTCGCCCTCGACCTCGAGCTCTGCTTCCTCGGCAAGCACACCCTCTTCGAGGGACCGCTGGCCCCCCTGATGCGGGGGCTCGGGGGCATCCCGGTCGACCGCAGCCGACCGGGCTCGGGCATCGTCACCGAGATGGCGGCGCGCTTCGCGGCAGCGGAACGCCTGCTCCTCGCCCTCGCGCCGGAGGGCACCCGGCGGTCTGTGGGGCGCTGGAAGAGCGGCTTCCACACCATCGCGGTGGCGGCGGAGGTGCCGATCGCCGCGGTCGCGCTCGACTGGGGCGCCCGCCAGATCCGCTTCGGGCCGATGCTCCAGCCATCGGCGGAGGTCGAGCGGGACGTGGGAGTCTTCCTCGAGTTCTTCGGCGGTGCGCGGGGGCGCCGTCCGCCGGTCGCCGCTCCAGCCGAGCTCGGCCATGCCGAGCGGAACCGGCACGGGAGGTGAGATGCGGATCGCGTTGATTCAGCAGCACGCGACGTCGGAGCTCGGTGACAACCTGCGCCGCGGCCTCGTCGCTCTCGAGCGCGCGGCGGCGCAGGGGGCGGAGCTGGTGTGCTACGCCGAGCTCGCCTTCGAGCCCTTCCACCCGCAGCGGCCGGCGACGTCGCCCCCCAGCGAGCTGGCGCAGGAGGTGCCCGGACCGGTGACGGATGCGTTCGCAGAGCGCGCCGCAGCGCTCGGGGTCGTGGTCGTCCTCAACCTCTACGAGCGGGACGGCGCCAGCTGCTACGACTGCTCGCCGGTGCTCGACGCCGACGGGCGGCTCGCCGGTCGTGCGCGCATGCTCCACATCACCGACTACCCCTGCTTCCACGAGCGCGGCTACTACGCCCCCGGCGACACCGGGCCCGCGGTCTTCGACACCCGCGTGGGCAGGATCGGGGTCGCGATTTGCTACGACCGCCACTTCCCCGAGTACATGCGCGCCCTCGCCCTCGCCGGCGCGGAGCTGGTGGTGGTGCCGCAGGCGGGCGCGGTCGATGAGTGGCCGGCGGGCCTCTACGAGGCCGAGCTCCAGGTGGCGGCCTTCCAAAACGGCTACTTCACGGCGCTCGCGAACCGCGTCGGCGCCGAGGACTGCCTCGATTTCGCGGGCGAGTCCTTCGTCTGCGGGCCCGACGGCCGGGTGCTGGCACGGGCGCCGCGCGGCGAGGATCACATCCTGCTCGTCGACGTCGATTTCGCTGCGGTGCCGGCGAGCCACGCGCGCCGCCTGTTCCTGCGAGATCGCCGGCCCGAGCTCTACGCCGCCTGGTTCCGTTAGCGAGCGGCGGGCGCACCGCGCGTCGCCGCCGGCGCGATTGCCGCCGCCGGCCGCCGCGGCGCCGGGGTGCCGATCGTGATCGTCCCGACCCCCGACAGCACCGGGCCCGCGGCATTGCTGACCACGCAGTCGAAGTCACCCGCGAGCGAGGGGTCGAGGTCCTCAAGCTCGAGCCGGGGGCTGCGGCTGCCCCGAACCCGATCGCCGTCGGCGAGCTCGACGCTGTTGCGGCGCCACTGGTAGCCCGCCGGGCTGTCGCTCGCGACCTCCACGGTGAGCACGGCGGAACGGCCCTCGGGGACAGTCCCCGAGCGCGGTTGACGGAGAACTCGCGGCGGTTGGTGAAGGGTGGCAGTGATCACAGCTGTGATCGGGTCCCCGAAGCGACGGCCGTCGCCGGCCGCCATCCGCCCTCGCGCCGTCACGGTTGCAGTCCCGGAGGTGACGACCCAGGGTGCCCGGATCGGGATCACCGCCTGCGCGGTGGCGCCCGGCGGAACCTCGAAGTCGGTGGGCAGCAGGTAGGAGAGGACCTGCCAGGCTGCGAGGTCGGTGCCGACCTCGAGGCGGTAGCCGGCGTCGCCGCGCCAGCTTTCGGTGCCGGTGTTGCGGACGGTCACAATGACCTCTGCGATCGTCCCGGGCGCAACGAAACGCGGCCCGTCGACGGCGAGCACCTCGCCGTCGACGAAGGCGGTCGCGCTGGTGGCGTTGGCATAGGCGAAGTAGGCGTTCTTGCGCTGCAGGTCGGGCCAGGAGCCGAGAATCCCGAAGGTGCTGGTGTCGGGTGGCGGCGGGTCGTGGATCTGGTAGAAGAACACGCGGTCCATCCAGTGCGCCCGCGGGCTCGGGCCGAACCAGTCGCGGACGATCTGCTCGTAGAACTCCGCCTGCGCCGTCGAGCCCGCGCGGCCGCTCTCGACGCCGGTCTCGGTCAGCCAGAAGGGCCGCCCCCACCAGCCGGTGGACTGCAGGACCTCCCGCACTGTCGTTCGGTAGGGCTGCCAGGAGGGTCGGTCGTGGAGCTCTTCGAAGACGTTGGAGGCGCCTCCGCTCCCGGGGTAGACGTGGTGGGTCACCACGTCGAGAACCGGACCCGCCTCGGTGATGACCTGGCGCAACCACCTGGCCCACTCGGCGCTCGAGAGGTGGGCGAGGTCGGGTCCGCAGACCAGCGCGCCGGGATCCGCCGCCCGCACCGCCCGTGCGCCGGGCAGGAGGATGGTGTCGATGTACTGGCGCCGGGTGCCGGCCCAAAAACGCGGCAGGTTGGGCTCGTTCCACAACCCCCAGGCGGGGATGCGGCCACGGTAGCGGACGGCGGCGAGATAGACGAACTCCTGCCAGTCGCCGGGGTCCCGCGGCACTCCCGAGAACTCGGGGCCCGCGGTCGCCCACGCCGGGGTCGCCTGCAGCATCGCGTAGGGGCGAAGGCCGCTCGCCTCGAGCCGGTCGAGGAGCGCGTCGTAGACCTCCCACCGGTACACGTCCCGCTCGGGCTCGACGAGCGACCACATAAAGTCGATGCGCACCCAGCCGATGCCGGCCGCCGCGACCTCGTCCACCACGAGCTGCGGCGGGATGTGGGCGTTGACGCCGAAGGGCGAAGCGGCGCCGGGAACGGCAAGCAGACCAACGGCGGCCATCAGCAGAGCCGCCGGGGCGAGGGTGCGGGACAGAGCTTGACCGTGGTGCGTCGTCACGAACACTTCATACGCCTTGGCAGCGGCGATATTCCCCACCGACCGTCATCGCGTCTCACACCAGCTCGGGCATGTACTTGTCGCGCGCGAGGCGCCAGAAGACGACCAGGAACGCGGTCAGCGGGATCGCCAGGATCATGCCCATGATGCCGCCGAAGGCCGAGCCCCAGAAAAAGATCGCGACGATGATGACCACGGGGTGCAGGCCGGTGCGGTCGCCCATGATCTTCGGGGTCAGAAGGTAGGCCTCGATCGTCTGCACGACCGCGAACACGATCAGGACCGCCGCCACCCGCCCGAGGCCGCCGCCGTCCTGGAAGAACGCGAGCGGCAGGGCGGTGGCGAGGCCGATCACGTTGCCGAGATAGGGCACGATGTTGAGGAAGCCGAGGCTGAGCCCGATGACAATACCGTACCTGAGGCCGACCGCGGTGAAACCGACGGCGAACAGGAGCCCCTGCAGGAAGGCGACGATCAGCTGCCCGCGGAAGAAGGCGACGACGATGGTGACGAACTCCCGGATGAGGTAGGCCACGTCGCGGCGGGTCTCCGGCTTGAGGAAGGGCAGGAAGCGATCGATATTGTCGATGCGCTTGGCGTCGGCCATCAGGAAGAAGGCGAAGTACACCGGCGTCACGACCCAGCCGAGGAGGGCGCCGATCCAGGACAGCACGCCGGCGCCGGCCGTCAGCGCCTGGCGCCCGAGGTACTGGACCGCATCGACGACGGCTCCGCTTTGCCCCTCGACGGCGTCGCCGACCGCCCGGCCGATCGCAGTCTCGTTGTACAGCTGCACCAGCTGCGGCGCGTGCTCTGTGACCCATCCGACGGCGGCGGTCCACCACTGCGGAAAGGCGCCGATGAGCCCCTTGACCTGGTCGATGAGGAGATCGCCGAAGAACCACCCGAGGCCGACGATCGGGATGAGCAGGGACAGCAGCACCGCGATCAGCGCGGGCACCCTGCCGAGCTTGAGCCGCGAGCGGATGAACTCGTAGTAGGGATCGACGACCAGCGCCGCGACGGCGGCGACCGCAATCGGCAGGAAAACGTTCGAGAAGCGTTGCAGGAAGGTGCCGACGAGCCACAGCAGGGCGCCGACCGCGAGGATGATGACAACCGCCGACAGGATGGTGACGGCGACGGCGATGGTCATGCGTTGTCGGTCGCTGAACTCGATCGGCATGGCAGGTGCTCCCTGCGGAGATGGTAGCAGTGAGAATGAGGAATTTGGAATTAGGAATTAGGAATGACCTGGGTGCTTGGTTTCGGGTGGGGTGGTCAGTCGGCCCGTCGGGCGGCGATCAGCGCCCGCAGGTCACGCTCGATCTGGAGAGCCGGGCTGAGGAATCGGAGGCCGGCGTAGAACTCGGCGCGGTCGATGAGCTCGCCGGCGACGGCGAAGGCGACCGGGAGCCATGGCGAGGGGGGCTCGACGGCGAGGAGAGCGCACGGCAGAGCGAGGCCGACGGTCACGCGGAGCGCCGCGACGTGACGGGCGGCCGCCGCGCCGTTTCGCCACCGCAGACCGTAGAGCGCGGCCTTGACGACGGCCGCCGGGACCGCGATCGCGGGCGCTGCGAGCAGCAGGCCGAGGATCCAGGCGCCGCTGAGGGTCGCCATCGCGCTGTGCGGCACGGCCGCCACCTCCTGGCCAGGGACCCGGTAGACGAGGTCCATGGCGAGGAGTGCCGCCAGCCCGACGGCGGCGGTGGCCCAGTGGAGCGGGCCGGGTGCGGCGGGCACCGCAGTCAGCACGGTCGCGCCCGCGAGGAAGGCAACGCTCAGCATCGCCTCGCGGCTGATCCAGGATCGCCGGAGGTTGCTGAGGCCCCGCCAGGCCCGCGCCGGGCGGCCGAGGTGGAGGGCGCCGATACCGAGGGCCGCGAGGCTGACGCCCGCGAATGCCAGGGGGACCACCGAGGGACCGCCCGCCGCGGCCCCCGTGAACCAGGCCACGAGCACGGTCATCGCGGTGCTGAAGACCCACAGTGCCCACTCCTCGTGGAACCGGCGCCAGGCAAGCCGCTGCGGCGGCGGGCGAAGGGGCGTGCACGGCAGGCTCGCGGTGAGGGTCGGCGGGCGCTGGCGGCGTGAACCGGAAAGCCGCAGGGCGGGACGCAGGCCGACGTCGGGGAAGCCCGGCCGCCCGAGCCCTTCTGGCCCCTCCCGGCTCTCATAGCGGAGGGCGTCGGTGGGACAGGCGACGCAACAGGCGGGAGCCTGACCTGCCGCAAGCCGGTGGGCGCAGAGGGTGCACTTGGCCATGACGCCGCGGTCGGCGTCGAAACGGGGGGCGGCGTAGGGGCAGACCCAGGCGCAGTAGCGGCAGCCCATGCATCGCCCGGCGTCGAGGAGCACCGCGCCGGTCGCCGGGTCGCGGGAGTAGGCGCCGGCCGGACAGCCGGCGAGGCAGGCCGGCTCGGCGCAGTGGTTGCAGGCCAGCGAATGGTGAAGGACCGGGACCGAGGGCTCTCGGTGGCTGTTGAGGGTGTGGACGGCGCGCCAGGCAAGGGTCGGCGCGACCAGATTCTCGCTCGAGCACGCGACGACGCAGGCCGCACAACCGGTGCAGCGGTCGAGATCGAGGACGAAGCGGCCCGCGCTCACCCGACGCGCTCCACCTCGACCGCGTTGTCGTGGAAGGCGGCGCCGTGGCCCATGTCGGTCTCCCGCGCCGCCGACAGGAGGTTGACCCCGCCGCCCTCAGCGAGCCACCAGCCATTGTGAGCGACCACGCAGCCCGGCCGCAGGCTGCAGTCGAGGACAGCCGCGAGCTCGAGGCTGCCGCGGTCGTTGAAGACCCGGACGCGGTCGCCGTCGGCGATCCCGCGGGCCGCGGCGTCGGCCGGGCTGAGCTGGAGTCGGGGAGCGG
>Ga0105090_10001303_pt1 | contig 13366 bp, 14 predicted proteins | sample PPLLak3March2015_FD_79110 | JGI IMG/M metagenome (GOLD analysis project Ga0105090, IMG submission 79110) | Freshwater sediment microbial communities from Prairie Pothole Lake near Jamestown, North Dakota, USA - PPLs Lake P7 Core (1) Depth... | ecosystem: Environmental > Aquatic > Freshwater >... | reverse complement strand
GGGCACGGGTCGGGCCCGGGGCCTGGAGAATCGCCATCCATTGCCCGACCGATGGAACCGAGAGTCTTAACGCAGGCTGGCCTCGGCGAGGATCCGGCCCCGGGGATCGATCTCGACCGCGGCGCCCAGGTCGATGTGGAACGAAGCGCGGCCCCCGGGCATCTCGAGCCGCCGCTCCTCGCCGGCCACCCGGATCGGCAGGGGCAGCTCGAAAACGGCGTCATCCCAGGAGAGCTCGATCCGCTCGCCGTCGCCGTCCGCGCGGCGGCTCAGCCGCCACCTCGGGAGCTCCGCCCTCTCCAGGTAACGCTCCCAGAACCACGCGAGTTCGCGCCCCGAGAGCTCGGCCACCAGCGCGGTGAGGTCCGCGGTGGCGACCAGCCGGTACGGCTCGTCCGGGTGGTTGGCAAAGCGCCACAGGGCCTCGAAAAAGACCTCGTCGCCGAGCAGCCAGCGCAGGGTGTGCAGCACCCAGGCGCCCTTGAAGTAGATGTCGCCGGTGTAGGCCGCCGCCGAGCTCAGGTTCTCGCCCTGGACGAGGGGCGTGCGGTTGCGGATGCGGCCGCGCTGATGCCGCAGGTACTCGAGGGAGCGCTCCTCTCCGAGGGTGTCGTGGACGTACAGCGCCTCGGCGTAGGTCGCGAAACCCTCGTGAAGCCAGAAGTCCGCCCAGTCGCGCGCCGTCACCTTGTTGCCCCACCACTCGTGGGCGACCTCGTGCAGGAGCAGCTCGTCGAATCCGAAGGCGTTGTCGGTGAAGAGGGCGCCGTAGGCAACCAGGGTCTGGTGCTCCATGCCGTAGTAGGGGGCGTGCGCGACCGCGAACTTGTCGTCGAAGAAGGGGTACTCCCCGAAGCGGCGCCCGAGGACCTCGAGGATGCGCGGCATCTGGCGCCACATGACGCGCGCCGACGCCACAGATTCGGGCAGCGACCAGAAGGTCAGCGGCACGTCGAGCGAGCCGTCGACGCCCCGGTAGCGCTCCTCGAGCGGCACGTAGGGGGCGATGTTGACCGTCACCAGGTAGTTGTTGATCGGGTAGGACACGTGCCACCTCGAGGTGGTCGTGCCGTCGGCGTTGTCGGTCGTGGAGACGAAGCGCCCGTTCGAGAGGCCGGTCAGGCCCTGCGGCACCGTCAGCTCGATGTCCACACCCTCGTCCGGCTCGTCTGAAGGGTGGTCCTTGCAGGGCCACCAGTTGTCGCCGCCGTCGCCCTGGCCGGTGACCCCGACCCAGGGCTCGCCCGAGGGGGTCTCGGACCACACGAAGCCGTCGATCCACGGCGGCCGCAGGGCCACCTTGGGCTCTCCGCCGTAGTCGACACGTACCTCGTGCCGCTCGCCGTGCGCCCACGGAGCCGACAGATCGACGGCGATGATGCCGTCGCGGTGGCGGAAGGGTCGCACCTCGCCGTCCACCGCGACGCCGCTCACCGCCAGCCGGCCGTCGAGGTGGATCGCGAACTCGCGCAGGGTGGCGACCGTCGCCACGGTGACCGTGTTGCGGCCCTCGATCCGCCGCGTCGCCGGGTCGACCCGCACCGCGAGCTCGTAGTGGCGGACGTCGTAGGCCGCCATCACGGGCGGCAGCGCTCCCCCGGAATCCCCGATCTGGCGCTTGACGTACCAGCCGACCGCAATCAGCACGCCGAGAATCGCGACCAGGAGCCCCGCCAGGACCAGAGCGGCGATCCGCAGCCAGCGCGGCCACCGCCGCCCGACCGTCATCGGGCCCCGTGGCCGTCGAGGCCGGAGAGGAAGCCGTCGAGGTCCGCGACGACCGCGGCGGTGTGCATGTAGGTGTTCGAGGGGCAGCTGATGGCAGTGCCGTTGGGCATCGCGCCGACGATTCGCCGCACCTCGTCCTCGCCGTGGAGGTGGTCGGAGCCCGCGAAGGCCACTGCAACCGGCGCACTCACCGTGTCGAGGCCGGGCAGCGCCGAGTAGTCGAGCACCGCCTGCGCCGACAGCTTGAGCCGCACCGCATCGGCCGCGCGGACGGTCCGCACGTAGCGCGCCATCTGCTCCGGATCCGAGCGGGCGTTGACCCGGAAGCGGCGCAGGTACCAGATCACGAAGCCTTTCAGGCGCTCGATGAGCCACGCCGGCAGGATCGCGACTGCGACCTTCCCCCACGCCGGGAAGCGGAACTCGGCGTTCGGCCCGACCAGGAAGGCCGCCCTGGCCGGCAGGCGCCCCCGTTTGAGGGCCTCGAGGATCGCGTTCGAGCCCATCGAGCTGCCGAAGAGAACCGTCCGGCCGTCGGCGAGGCCGAGCGCGGCGGCGGCGGCGATCAGGTCGTCGGCGAGGCGCGGGATGCTGAAGTGCTCGGCGCGCAGCAGGCGGCGGTCGACCTCGGCGGAGGCCTTTTCCCTGGTCTCGAGGTAGACGACCCGCCGCGTCGGCACCAGGACCTCGAGCAGCGGCCGCCAGCCGCTCACCAACGAGATCCAGCCGGCGATGAAGAACAGCGGCTCCTGAGTCGCCGGGGCCAGCGGCCGCCACTCCCGGACCTGGAGGCGGACCCCGTCCGCGACCGCCACCATCCGCTCCTGGTAGCTCACCCCTGGCGCCGCGACCGGGTCCTCGCCGGTCTTCACCGGCGCAGACTAGCAGAGCGCCGGTGTAGACTCACCCCATGGACCGCTTCGAACCCCGCCTCCCGGTGCTGCAGACCGAGGACGAGCCCGAGGGCCCGCCCTCGTGCTCGCCGTCGATCTACGTCTCCAACGAGGAGGCGGCGCTGCTCGCGGCCATGCGCCAGCTCCACGAGCGCTCGACCGCCCTGCGGCGGGAGCTCGCCGCCGCCGAGCCCGGCCGGGCCCCGGGGATCGAGGCCGAGCTCGAGTCACTGCGGAGCCAGTGGCGGGAGCTCGCGGGCCGCCGCGAGCGGGCCTTCGTGCGCAAGATGATCATGCTCGGCCACCTCCCGCCCGACTACCCCGTCGAACGTTAGAACGTTGGAACGTTCGAACGTTAACCGGTCCGGCTTCAACGAGTGGCAGCCCGATGCAGCTCCCCGTCCGAAATGTAGGCGGAGGCTTCAGCCTCCGCCAGGAGCGCAACGCCATGAGCGCCGCGGTAAAGTCCCCCTACGCCACGATGGCGGGCGCTGAAGCGCCCGCCTACAACGGCCCCCATCTGGACCGAGACTCCATCCACTCCCCTCGGGCGGGTGGACGGAACGTTCGAACGTTCAACGTTTTCACGTTCTAACGCTGTGCTCCACCACCTCGCGATGGCGGAAGCACGATACGAGGTGGTCGTTGACCATCCCGGTCGCCTGCATGTGTGCGTAGACGATGGTCGGGCCGACGAAGCGGAAGCCGCGCCGTTTGAGGTCCTTCGAGATCGCTGCCGCGAGCGGGGTGGTGGCCGGCAGCTCGGCGAGCGACCGCCACCGGTTCTGGAGCGGCCGCCCGTCGACGAAGGCCCAGATGTAGTCGGCGAAGCTGCCGAGCTCGTCCTGCACCGCGAGGAGGGCGCGTGCGTTGCCGACCGCCGACTCGACCTTGAGGCGGTTGCGGACGATCGCGGAATCGCCGAGCAGCGACGCGATCTTCCGCCGGTCGAAGCGCGCGACCACGCCGGGATCGAAGTCGGCGAAGGCGCGGCGGTAGCCCTCGCGTTTCTTCAGGATCGTCGACCAGCTGAGGCCCGCCTGCGCCCCCTCGAGGATGAGGAACTCGAAGAGCCGCCGATCGTCGCGCAACGGGACGCCCCACTCGCGGTCGTGGTAGGCCACGTACAACGGGTCGTCGCCGCACCAGCCGCAGCGGACGGGCACCGCCATCGCCGACGCCTCAGCGACCCTCGGCAACCCGCTCCTCGCCGAGGTAGCGGAGGGTGACGCTGCGGTCGAAGATCTTACCGAAAAGGCTCGCCTTCTTGCGCAGCGTCCAGCTTTCGAGCAGGGCACCTGGGGTGCCTTCGGCCCACAGGGCGACCTCATGCTCGCTGATCTTGACGGTCACGCCGGTGATCTTCTGCAGGTGCTCGCGATCGAGCGAGTCGGCGACCCGCAGCAGGGCGGCGAGCCGGGTCACCCGATCCCGCTCGCCCTCGCTGAGGAACATGAAGAAATGATGGTGTTCCGCCGGATGGCCCTTGCGGTGGTAGCGGGCCACGTTGCCGACCATCAGCATTTCGCGCTGGCTGAAGGTCGGCAGCTCGGAGTTGGCGATCAGGTACAGAGAGTGCTTGTGGTGACCCTTGAAGCTCACGAACTGGCCCATGTCGTGGAGCAGGGCCGCCGCCAGGAGGAGCTTGCGGTCCTCGGCGCCGAGACCGTGCACTGTCCGCAGCTGATCGAAGAGCGACAGCGCCAGCTCGGACACGTGCCGCGCATGCGGCTCGTCGATGAGGTACTTGTGGCCGAGGGCCAGGGCGCCGGCCAGGATTTCGCGCTCCTGGCGGCCCTCGTGGTCCCGGTGGTGGACGAGACCGTCAATCAGGTCGAAGAGCGCACCCTCCTTGATGCCGACGTGCGGGACGATGATCTCCGTCGCCCCGCACAGCTCGGCCAGGCGCTCGTAGACCATGGCCGCCGGCAGGATGACGTCCGCGCGGTCGCCGCGCAGCCCGAGCTCGACGACCCGCTGCCGGTACGACATGCGCGCCAGCTGTTCGATCACCGACCGCAGAGTCTCGAGCGGGAGCCGCGTCACGCCGACCTCGTCCGGGAAACCCGCGAGCTTGGCCAGCGCCTCGATGTTGCCGCCGGTTGCGATGTAGCCAGCCACGTGCTGGCCGCCGGCCATCGCCGGCACCTTGAGGACCGAGATGTACTCGGCGAGCAGCCGGCGGAAGCGGCCGGGGGCCGCGCCCGCCTCGGTCAGCTCCTCGAGCAGCCGCACCGAGCCCATGGTGTGCGACTCGGACCAGTGGGCACCGTGCTGGTCGACCAGCGAGACCTCGACGCTGCCGCCGCCGAGGTCGACCAGGAGCCAGCTGCGGCCGCCGAGGGGCAGCACCCGGGTCACCGCCGTGTGCACGAGCCGGGCTTCCTCGGAGCCGCTGATGACCTCGAAGCGGAGGCCGGTCTCGTTGGCGATACGCTCGATGAAGGCGGTGCCGTTCTTGCTCTCGCGCACCGCGCTGGTCGCCACCGCCCGGTAGTGTTCGACCCCGAGCTCCTTCATCTGGCGACGGAACTCCGCGAGAGCGGCCAGAGCCAGGTCCATCGCCTGCGCATCGAGCACCCCTGACAGGAACACGCTGTGGCCCAGACGCACCGGGTTGCGCTCGCTCACCAGGCTCCGGTAGCGGAGCTCGTCGGCGAACTCGGCGACGATGAAGCGGATCGCGTTCGAGCCCATGTCGACGCAGGCCGCCCGCAGCGGGAAGCTCACCGCCTCGGCGCTGCTGCCCTTCTTCCTGCTCTTGCCGTTCTTCGTCGCCACGAGGCCATTCTACCCGCACGGCGGGAGCGACTGAGGGGTTGCAGGGAGCAGGGAGCAGGGGGCAGGGAACAAGGTGCAGATCACCGTCTGTTCAGACTTCGCGGGCGGACGGGCGGCCTTGGTCCCTGCTTCCGGGCGGCCGGGTCGGGTGGGTGATCCCTGCTCCCTGCTCCCTGGCCCTTGTCCCCGGACGGAAGGGCGGATGGCGCACCCTCAGCCCAGCGCCTTCGGCACCACGAGCCAGCGCAGGATGCAGCTACCGGCGGCGAGATCGCCCCAGTCGCCGATCTCGAGGTCGAGGCACGCCACCGCAGCGGTCGGCATGCGCAGACGGCCGCCGCCCATCAGCAGGCTCACCAGCTGCGACCAGGTCGGCTCGTGCCCGGTGACGAGCAGGCGCTCGACCTGCGGGTCGGTCTCCCGCAGCACCTCGAGCACCCGTTCGGGGTCGCTGGCGTAGAGCGCCGCGACCGGTACGATGCGCGAGCCCCAGCCTCCGGCCGCAGCCGCCTGCTCGGCGGTGGCGAGGGCGCGCAGCGCGGTCGAGCTGACGATCAGCTCGGGCTCGAGACCCGCTGCGGTCAGGAAGCTCCCCACTCGCGCCGCCGCCGCGAGCCCGCGCGGTGCGAGTGGTCGGTCGTGGTCGGAGAGCCCAGGCTCCCCCCAGTCGGACTTACCGTGCCGCATCACGAGCAGCGTCCTCACGCTCACCCCGCCTTCTGCTGCGCCCTGAAATCGCCCACCGGCCCGTCGGCCATCGCCTGCTGCACGACCGTGCCGTCGCGCAGACGAAGCGCGGTCAGGCTGCCGCCGTAGACGCAGCCGGTGTCGACGCAGGCCAGGTCGTGATCCCGGTGCAGGCCGAGCATCGCCCAGTGGCCGAACAGCAGGGCGTAGCCCTGCCGCGTGACGGCCGAGCGCTCGAACCAGGGCCGCCAGCCGGCCGGCGCCTCGCCTGGCGCGCCGGTGAACGCGAGCCGCGCCGAGCCCCCAGGCGCCACCATTCGCATCCGGGTGAAGACCGCCACCGCCGAGGCAAGCAGATCGTCGCCCTCGAGCCCCGAGTGCCACGACCCGCGGCGGCTCGCCCACACCCGCGCCAGAAACTCCACCCAACCGTCCCCGGCGAGCCGCTCCGAGGCGGCGTCCGCCAGCCGGCAGGTGAGCTCGATGCTCCAGTCCGGCATCAAGCCGGCGTGCACCAGCAGCCAGGGACCGAAGTGGTGGACGAAGGGCCGGGTCCGCAGCCAGGCGACGAGCTCGTCGCGATCCGGCGCGGCCAGCACCTCGTCGAGGGTGTCCTCCTTCTTCCGCTTGGCGATGCCGGCCGCCCGGCCGAGCAGGTGGAGATCGTGGTTTCCCAGCACCACCGTCAGTCGCTCCCGGTTGGCATGCGCCCAGCGCAACACCTCGAGCGACGACGGCCCGCGGTTGACGAGATCTCCGACCAGCCACAGCTCGTCCTCCTCGCGGCGCCACGCGATGCTCTCGAGCAGCCGCGAAAGAGTTCGCCAGCAGCCGTGGACGTCGCCGATCAGCCAGGTCGCCATGACGTGCTTGTCTCCGTCTCCATCTCCGCGCCCTCGCCCGGGTGCGAGATTCAGCGTTCTTCGTACAAAAGAGAAGTGAGCAGTTCGCGGCCTCGGCCGCGCCTCAGTCTCCCAGCCGCCACTCCCACTGCGCCGAGCGCGGGTGCCCCTCGAGCTCACCCTCGATGCGGGCGATCAGGGCATTGCCCTCCCGACGGTAGATGATCCGCTGCGGAAAGTCGTGCCCGGGGTTCTCGAACACTACTTCCTCGAGTCCGGCCGCCACCAGGGGAAACTCGGTGGCCGCCCCGCCGTGCGGGCTCGCCACGTAGACCGGGCCGTGCTCGCGCTCCTCGATGCGGAGGCACTCGAAGACGGCTGGCCGCCCCGGCGCCACGTCGCGGTGCAGGCCGAGCATCAGGCCGCCCGCCGGCGCCAGCCACAGCTCCTCCGTGACCGTCGCCTCCGAGGAGCCCACCCAGTGGCCGGCGAGCCAGGCGAGCTCGTCGAGCGTGACCTTGCCAGGCACCTCCTGGCCGCCGGCAGCCAGCGCGAACGCGACCACCACGCCCGAAGCAACAGCAACCCATGCCGTACGCCGCATACAGGGCCCCCCAGACCTGGGGATTGTACGCGGTACACTCGTCACACGGGGGTGGCGATGCGCCTGCAGTTGATGACGTGGCCCGAGGTCGAAGGCTACCTGAAGCGGTCCCGGGGGATCATCATCCCCATCGGCGCCACCGAGCAGCACGGGCCGATCGGCCTCGTCGGCACCGACGCCATCTGCGCCGAGACCCTGGCGTGGACGGCGGGCGAGCTGACCGGCGCGGCGGTCGGCCCCACCCTCACGGTCGGCATGTCCGAGCACCACATGCACTTCCCCGGCACCATCACCCTACGCCCGACAACCCTGGCCGCGGTCGTGCGCGACGTCGCGCTGGCTCTCGCGCGGCACGGCTTCCGGCGCCTGCTGTTCGTCAACGGCCACGGGGGGAACACCGCCGCGATCAACACCGGCTTCTTCGAGGCCTACAGCGACGCACCCCGGGCGGTGGCGGGCGGCCAGGAGCTCCGCTGCCTGTGCCTGGAGTGGTGGCACATGCCGAGCGCCGCGCGCCTCAGCGCCGAGCTCTTCGGCGACGGCGACGGCGATCACGCCTCCGCCTCGGAGGTCTCGGTGGCGGCGGCGGCCTACCCCGACCACCTCAAGACCGCCGTCATGGCCGCCGAGCCCCCGCCCACCAGCCGGGTCTTCGGACCCGCCGACTTCCGCCGCCGCTACCCCGAGGGCCGCATGGGCTCCCATCCGGAGCTCGCCACCGTCGAGGCGGGACGGACCATCATCGCCACTGTCGCCGCCGACATCGCCGAGGAGTACCGGCGGTTTCTCGAGGAAGGGTAAGGAAGAAGACCGGAATTCGGAATTCGGAATTCGGAATTCCGCCCACCCGCCCGGGGCTGACCCGAGCCCGCAGTGTCATCCTGAGCAGTCTTAGGCCGCGTGGACCATGACTCCGTCTACTCCGTCCTGAGCAGCATGACGCCGGTTTCAGCGGTGCCGCACCGGGTGACGGTTGTCGCGCCCCTCCGCCCCTCCGCCCCTCTGCCCCTCCGCACCTCCGCTCGCTCGGGATGGCCCGGATACCGACCGCGCCGAATCAGGAGCCCCCAGCCCCTCGGAAATCCGCGCCGGCCGCAGGCCGTCGTGGATTTCCGAGGACAGCGGTACAATCCTCCGGCCTTGGAGGCCGACTTGGAGTCACTTTTCCGGTTTTCCGCGCTCGCCGAGAAGATGCAACCATCGCCGATCCGCGAACTCTTTCGCATCAGCCAGCAGCCGGGGATGATCTCCTTCGCCGGCGGCCTGCCCGATCCCGACACCTTCCCGGTCGCGGGCTTCGCCACCTGCGCCGACGTCCTGTCGCGCGACGGCCGCACGGTGCTGCAGTACGGCGCCTCCGAGGGTTACCCGCCGCTGCGCGAGGCGATCCTCGACATGATGGTCGGGCGGCTGGGCTACCGGCCCGCCGCCGGCGAGCTGCTCATCACCTCGGGCTCGCAGCAGGCTGTCGACCTGATGGCCCGCGCCCTCCTCGACCCCGGCGACGTGGTCGTTCTCGAGGCGCCGACCTACCCCGGCACCCTGCACTGCCTGCGCAACGCCGGCGCCCGCTTCGCGCTGGTGCCCGCCGACGGCGACGGCATGCAGGTCGAGCTCCTGCCCGAGGTGGTGGCGCGCGCCGAGGAGGCGAGCGGCCGCCGCCCCAAGCTCATCTACACCGTGCCCGACTTCTCCAACCCTTCCGGCGCCTGCATGAGCCGCGGCCGGCGACGCCGGCTCGGCGAGCTCGCGGCCGAGCTCGCGATCCCGGTCTTCGAGGACGACCCCTACGGCCGCCTGCGCTACGCCGGCGAGCCTCTGCCCAGCCTGAAGGCCCTGGTCGGCGACGCGCCGCAGGTCATCTACGCCTCGTCCTTCTCCAAGGTGCTGGCGCCGGGCGTGCGCGTCGCGTGGACCGTGGCTGCGCCCGAGCTCGTCCGCTCGATGGTGCTGATGCGCCAGGGCGAGGACCTCTGCACCTCGACCGTCACTCAGGCGTTGGTCGCCGAGTACTGCGTCCGCGGCCTCCTCGAGGAGCACCTCGGCCTGATCGTCGCCACCTACGCGCGCAAGAGCCGCGCGATGCAGACCGCCCTCGAGCGCCACCTGCCGCCGGGGGCGGCGCGCTGGCACCGGCCGCAGGGCGGCTTCTTCTTCTGGCTCGAGCTCGCCGCGGGCTCGAGCCGCGAGCTCTTCGAGCGCGCGGTCGCGGCTGGGGTGGCCTTCGTCCCCGGACGGGCCTTCTACCCCGGCGCCGGCGAGCAGGTCGGCGAGACCCTTTCGGGCGACCGCTTCGCCCGCCTCTGCTTCACCTTCGCCGACGAGACCGCCATCGACGAGGGCTGCCGCCGGCTCGGGAGTGCCCTCGGCGGGGGAACCTGAGGAGGAGCCGGGATCGACCTTCCCCCACCAGCGGGCGCCGTGAACGATGCGGGTCCGGCCCCTCGACGCAGTCGGAAATGCGGGCTACAGTGGCCCGAGATCAGGGGTCACTGCATGCTCGCCGCCCTCGTCGCCGTTCTCATCCTTGCCAACGCCGCCGCCCAGCCGGCGATGGCGATCGGGGAGCTCGCCGTCCTGCGCCTGCGGGACCAGTACGGCATCGAGGACAGCCTGGCGTCGCACCGCGGCCGGGTGGTGGTGGTGATGGTGGTCGACGCGGAGCGGCTGCGCGGCCTCAAGGCCTGGGAGCGGGACCTGCGCGAGCGGGTCGAGGGCTTCGAGGTGCTGCGCATCGCCGAGGTCCCGCTCGAGCCGCCGACGAGCTACGAGCGCGTGGCGGCGAAGCTCGCCGAGCAGGTCCCCGAGGGAGTGTCGGTGCTGATCGACCTCGAGCGGCGCTGGGCGGCCACGCTCGGGCTCGACGCCAGCCGCCCGACCCTGCTGCTCATCGACCGCGAGGGCCGCCTCGCGGCGACCGCCGCCGGCCGGCACGAGCCCGCCCTCGCGGCCGAGGTCGCCGCCCGCCTTGCGGCGCTGATGGGTGCGCCGTGAGGGTCGACCTCGCGCTGGTCGGCGGCGGCCTCGCCAACTGCCTGATCGCCCTCCGCCTGCGCCAGCTGCGGCCGGAGCTCGAGCTCGTCGTCGTCGAGCGTGGGCCCCGCCTCGGCGGAAACCACACCTGGTCCTACCACGACAGCGACCTGACGGCGGCGCAGCGCGGCTGGCTGCGGCCGCTGGTCGCGCACAGCTGGCCGCGCCACGAGCTGCGCTTCCCGCGCCGGACGCGGGTCATGGAAGCCGGGTACAACAGCGTCAGCTCGCGGCGCCTGCACGAGGTCGTCGGCGAGGCCCTCGCGGACCGCGCCCTGCTCGGCCGCGAGGTCGCCGAGCTCGCCCCCGGGCGGGTGCGGCTGGCCGACGGCAGCGCGATCGAGGCCGAGGCGGTGATCGACGGCCGCGGCGACCCCGGCGGCCGCCACCTCGAGCTCGGCTTCCAGAAGTTCCTCGGCCTCTTCCTGCGCCTCGAGCACGGGCACGGCCTCGCGGCGCCGATCCTGATGGACGCCACCGTCGCGCAGGTCGACGGCTACCGCTTCGTCTACACCCTGCCGCTCGCCGCGGACGAGCTCCTCGTCGAGGACACCTCCTACAGCGACGGGCCCCAGCTCGAGCGGGAGCGGCTCCGCGACGGTATCCGCAGCTACGTCCGCGACCGGGGCTGGCGCATCGCCGAGGTCGCGGGCGAGGAGGAAGGGGTGCTGCCGATCGTCCTCGGCGGCGACATCGAGGGCCTGTGGGCCGCGGGCCCGGCCGGGGTCGCGCGCAGCGGCATGCGGGCGGCGCTGTTCCACCCCACCACCGGCTACTCCCTGCCCGAGGCGGTGCGCCTCGCCGACGCGATCGCCGCCGAGCGCGTGCTCGGCGCTGCGGCCCTCCTCGAGCTGACCCGGCGGCGGTCGCTCGAGCTGTGGCGCGGCACCGCCTTCTTCCGGCTCCTGAACCGGATGCTCTTCCGCGCCGCGGCGCCCGCGCGCCGCTACCTGATCTTCGAGCGCTTCTACGGCCTGCCCGAGGGCCTCATCCACCGCTTCTACGCCGGGCGGCTGCGGTGGACCGACAAGCTGCGGCTGCTCAGCGGCAGGCCGCCGGTGCCCCTGCGGCGCGCGCTCGCCTGCCTCGGGGAGCCCCGCCCGGCGGCGACCGTGGCGACGACAAGGGAGGCAGCGTGACACGACCCAGGGCGGCAGTGATCGGCAGCGGTTTCGGCGGGCTGACGCTGGCGGTGCGCCTGCAGGCGGCCGGCATCGACACCACCGTGCTCGAGAAGCGCGACAAGCCCGGCGGCAGGGCCTACGTCTACCAGGACAAGGGCTACAGCTTCGACGGCGGGCCGACGATCATCACCGCCCCGCCCTGCCTCCAGGAGGTCTTCGCGGCGGCCGGCCGCGACATGGCGGACTACGTGACCCTGCTGCCGGTGATGCCGTTCTACCGCCTGTACTGGGAGGACGGCTTCCGCTTCGACTACTCCAACGACATGGAGGCGATCACCGCGCAGATCCGGGACAAGAGCCCGCGCGACCTCGACGGCTACCAGCGCTTCCTGCGCTACGCCGAGGACGTCTTCCACGAGGGCTACGTCAAGCTCGCGGCGACACCCTTCCTCGACTTCTGGAGCATGATCCGGGTGTCGCCGCAGCTCATCCGCCTGCAGAGCTTCCGCAGCGTCTACTCGATCATCTCGAGGTTCATCAAGGATCCGCACCTGCGGCAGGTCTTCAGCTTCCACCCCCTGCTGGTCGGCGGCAACCCCTTCAGCTCGTCAGCCATCTACACCCTCATCCACTACCTCGAGCGCAACTGGGGGGTGTTCTTCGTCAAGGGCGGAACCGGGGCGCTGGTGGCCGCGCTGGTGAGGCTCTTCGAGGAGCTCGGCGGGGAGATCCGCCTGAGCTCGCCGGTCGAGCGCATCCACACCGCGAACGGCCGCGTCACCGGGGTCACGACCGCCGACGGCTGGCACGGCGACTTCGACGCCGTGGCCTCGAACGCCGACGTCGTCCACACGTACAGCGCGCTGCTCGAGGGCGAGCCCCACGCCGAGCTCGAGGCCGCCCGCCTGGTCAAGAAGCGCTTCAGCATGTCGCTGTTCGTGGTCTACTTCGGCAGCCGCCGCCGCCACACCCAGATCGCCCACCACGACATCCTCTTCGGCCCCCGCTACCGCGAGCTCCTCGACGACATCTTCGAGAGCGTCGACACCCTCGCCGACGACTTCTCCCTCTACCTCCACGCCCCCACCCTCACCGACCCGTCGGTCGCGCCCGCGGGCTGCGAGGCCTTCTACGTGCTGTCGCCGGTGCCCCACCTCGGCAACGCGCACCTCGACTGGAGCACGGAGGGCCCCCGCTACCGCGACCGGATCCTCGAGTACCTCGAGAAGCGCTACCTGCCCGGCCTCGGCGCCGACATCGAGACGGTGCGGATCCTCACCCCCGACGACTTCAAGCACGAGATGAACTCGCACCTCGGCTCCGCCTTCTCGCTCGAGCCGATCCTCAGCCAGAGCGCCTGGTTCCGGGTCCACAACCGCGACCGCCACATCGGCGGCCTCTACTTCGCGGGCGCCGGCACCCACCCCGGGGCGGGGGTGCCCGGCGTCGTCAACTCGGCCAAGGCCACCGCCGGGCTCATGATCCCCGACCTGCTGGGGGGCCGGGGCTGAGGCCCGGCCGTGGACGCGCTGGTCGCGCAGAGCCGGGCGGTCATCGAGCGGGGCTCGAAGAGCTTCGCCGCCGCCGCCCGCCTCTTCGACCCCGAAACCCGCGCCGGCGCCTACCTGCTCTACGCCTGGTGCCGGCACTGCGACGACCAGACCGACGACCAGC
>Ga0105090_10001302_pt1 | contig 13378 bp, 12 predicted proteins | sample PPLLak3March2015_FD_79110 | JGI IMG/M metagenome (GOLD analysis project Ga0105090, IMG submission 79110) | Freshwater sediment microbial communities from Prairie Pothole Lake near Jamestown, North Dakota, USA - PPLs Lake P7 Core (1) Depth... | ecosystem: Environmental > Aquatic > Freshwater >... | reverse complement strand
CGGCCATCAGCCGCACCTGCCTGCCGTCGACGCCGAGCCGTCGCGAGCGCAAGGCCACCTGGGCGGCCGACTCTTCGCCGCTGACGTAAAGAACGGGCAGCCGCTGCGCCATGGCCGCCAGCGACTGCAGCAGCAACGTCGACTTGCCGATGCCGGGATCGCCGCCGATCAGCACCACGCCGCCGGGAACCAACCCGCCGCCGAGGACGCGGTCGAACTCGGCCAGGCCGGAAGACTCGCGCGGCAGTTCGACAGCGGCGATCTTGCCGAGCGTGTGCACCTCCGCGGTCGGCGCAATCGGCGCGAATCGCGTTGTCGTCGTGGACTCCACCGCCGTTTCGGCGAGCGTGTTCCAGGCGCCGCACTGCGGGCACTGCCCCTGCCACTTCGGGCTCGCGCCGCCGCACTCGCTGCAGATGTACTGCGATCTTGACTTGGCCATGTCAGTGGCGCCCGGCCGTCCGAAGCCACTGACAGCCCCCTCGGGGGGCAGCGAGCGCAAGCGAGCGTGGGGGGTTCATTTCAACCGCGCTCGGCAACTGGCACTCGCGAGGCAAGCGCACAGAGCAGCTCGTAACCGACCGTGCCGGCTGCCTCCGCCACCTCGTCGACGGGGATCCGCTCACCCCAAAGCTCGACTTCGGCGCCGACATCGACCTGCGGTGCCTCGGTCAGGTCGATGGTCAGCATGTCCATCGACACCCGGCCAACCAGAGGTACACGTCGGCCACCGGCCCAGACCGGCGTGCCGTCAGCGGCAACGCGCGGATAGCCGTCGGCATAACCGCAGGAGACGATGCCGATCCGGCTCGTCCGCGCGGCGCGCCAGCGACTTCCGTAGCCGATCGCTTCGCCGGCTGCGAGTTGCCGCACCGACAACAGACTTGCGCTCAGCGTCATCGCCGGCATCAATCCGAATGAAGCCGCCGGCCGTCCGGCCATCGGCGTCGCGCCGTACAGCGCGATGCCGGGGCGAACCGCCTCGCCGCCCACCTGCGGATGCAGGAACAGCGCCGCTGAGTTGGCTGCACAGCGCGGGCCACTCCAACCGGCGCAGGCGGCGTCGAAGGCGCGCAACTGTTCGGACAGCGCCATCGGCCCGGCATCGGCATCGCTGCGATCAGCATTGGCGAAGTGGGTCATCAGCGCTGCGACGCGGACCTTCGTAATCCCGCGCAGCCGCTCCAGCGCCGCCGGCAACTGTGCCGGAGCCAGGCCGAGGCGATGCATGCCGGTGTCGATCTTCAGGTAGACGTCGATCGGCCGCTGCGGCCTGAAGGCGGCGAGCAGTTCGATCTGATCGACGTGATGCACCACCGTCGTCAACCGCAGCTCGTCGACGGCGGCGAGGTCGGCGGCGGTGAAGAAGCCCTCGAGCTGCAGGATCGGCCTTGTCCAGCCTGCGGCGCGAGCACGAGCGGCTTCATCGAGGTCGAGAAGCGCCAGGCCATCGGCCTCGGCAAAGCCGCGCAACGCACGTTCGAGGCCGTGACCGTAGGCGTTGGCCTTGACCACGGCCCAGACACGGCGCGCGCCGGCCGCACGTCGCGTTACCTCGAGGTTGTGGCGCAGCGCGACGAGATCGATGGAGGCGCGGATCGGGCGTGGCATGGTGGTCGCTTGCGGTGCGGCAAGCATAAGCGCTGGCGCCCGCTCGCTTTTCGGGATCAGGCTGCGTGATATAACGCCCGCGCCTTCCTCCAGCCCCCGAACAGCGACGCTGTCGATGCCCTTTGCGCCACGGCGATGAAGCGCGGTTTCTACACCATCATGGCCGCGCAGTTCCTGTCGTCGCTGGCCGACAACGCGCTGCTGATCGCCGCCATCGCCCTGCTCCGCGACATCCACGCGCCGGAGTGGATGACGCCGATGCTGAAGCTGTTCTTCTTCGTCTCCTACGTTGTGCTGGCGGCCTTCGTCGCTGCCTTTGCCGATTCGATGCCGAAAGGCAAGGTGATGATGATCAGCAACCTGGTCAAGGTCGGCGGTTGCCTGCTGATGCTCTTCGGCGCCCATCCCCTGGCCGCCTATGCGATGGTCGGCCTTGGCGCCGCTGCCTACTCGCCGGCCAAGTACGGCATCCTGACCGAACTGCTGCCGCCGGAACGCCTCGTCTTCGCCAACGGCTGGATCGAGGGGCTGACGGTCGGCTCGATCATCATGGGTTTCGTCGTCGGCGGCATCCTCGTTTCTCCGGCCGTTGCCGCCAGCCTGCTGTCCTTCGACATGCCGATGGTCGACATCGGCGTCGACCAGGCGGGCGAAGCCGCGGTGGCGGTGATCGCCTTCATCTACGTTGCCGCGGCGCTGGTGAACCTGCGCATTCCCGACACTGGCGCCCGCTACCCGCGGCAGAACTTCCGCCTGCTGCCGATGCTGTCCTCGTTCGGCCGCTGCGTCTCGACGCTTTGGCGCGACAAGCTAGGGCAGATCTCGCTGGCGGTGACGACGCTGTTCTGGGGCGCCGGTGCGACGCTGCAGTTCATCATCCTCAAGTGGAGCGAGACCGTGCTCGGCATGACGCTGTCGCAGGGCGCAATCATGCAGGCGGTGGTTGCAGTGGGCATCGCCATCGGCGCGGTGGCGGCGGCTGCACGGGTGTCGCTGAAGCGGGCGCTGTCGGTGCTGCCGGTCGGCGTGGCGATGGGACTGCTCGTCTGTTCGATGGCACTGATCGACTTCTCGCGTCTGCCTCCGGGCGGCCTGACCCTCGGCGCCACGACGATCACCTGGGCGATGGGGGTCGCCGCGGCGCTGATGGTCGTGGTCGGAGCGCTGGCCGGCTATTTCGTTGTGCCGATGAACGCCCTGCTGCAGCATCGTGGCCACGTCCTGCTGTCGGCCGGACATTCGATCGCGGTACAGAACTTCAACGAGAACCTGAACATCCTGGTGATGCTGGGCATCTACGCGGCCTTGATCGCGTTCAGGTTGCAGATCGAGACGATTATTGTCCTGTTCGGACTCTCGGTCAGCGGGGCGATGGTGCTTGTGATGCTGCGCCACCGCCACAACCAGCGCCAGTTCGATTCGGTGGCGCTGATCGGCGAAGCCAAGCACTGAGTCTCAGCCAGCGGCCGAGAGGCCGTCGGCATCGAGCGCCAGGCACAGATCGGCCCAGACCTTTGCCTTGTCAGCGAGATTGCGCAGCAGGTAGGCCGGGTGATAGGTGACCACCGCCGCAATCTCGGCGCCACCTAAGCACAGCCGGTGCACCCGGCCACGCAGCGCCCCTACAGGTGCGTCGGTGTGCAGCACCGAATGTGCGGCAAAGCGTCCCGTCACCAGCAGCAACCGCGGCCGCAGCAGTTCGATCTGCCGCAGCAGGAAGGGTTCGCATGCGGCGACCTCTTCGGGTTGCGGATTGCGGTTGCCCGGCGGCCGGCACTTCAGCACGTTGGCGATGAACACCGGCTGCGGCGCATCGACAGCCCGCGAGCGGCCGACCGCCGCCAGCATGTTGTCGAGCAGCTTGCCGGCCTGGCCGACAAAGGGCTCGCCGCGCGCATCCTCCTCGGCGCCAGGCGCCTCGCCGACCAGCATCCAAGGCGCTGTCCGGCTGCCGACACCGAACACCGTATGCGTCCGGGTGCGGCACAGCGCGCAGGCGGTGCAGGCGGCAACGGCTGATTCGAGCTGCTCCCAGTTCATCGCCGCGATGGCCGCGGCGCGATCACTGCATCCCGGCGCCGGCGCGGCGGCAGCGGCGCCGCGCTGCACCCACTCCGGACCGAGGCCCATCGCCTGCCAGGCAGCGGCGCGGCGCGGATCCAGGCTCATGGCCGCCTGGTCACAGCGAAACCCGCATCACGATCGCATCCTCGCGGCCATCGCGTGCCGGGTAATAGCCGCGGCGGGTGCCTATGCGCACGAAGCCATAGCGGGCGTACATCACCTGCGCCGCAACATTGCTGGGCCGTACTTCGAGCAGCATCGTCCGCGCACCGTAGCCGCGCGCGTTCTCGGCCATCGCTTCGAGCATCCGCCAGCCGAAGCCGAAGCGCCGACAGTTCGGCGCCACCGTCAGGTTCAGCAGATGCGCCTCGTCAAGCGCGATCATCACCACCGCATAGGCGACCAGGCCCCCGGCCGCGTCGCGCAGGGTCCAGGCGCTGTGCCCGGCTCGCATCGAGTCGACGAAATTGCCGTGGGTCCACGGAAACTCGTAGGCGAACTGCTCGACGGCCAGCACGTCCTGAAGGTCCTGGCTGCGCATCGGCGCAATGTGTTCTGCCGGGTCGAGCAATACGGCACTCAAGGCGCTGCCCTCCGCGCTGCGCGCTGCCGGATGATTGCTTCGGATCGGCCGTGCGCAGTCATGGACTTGCCCTCCGCGCTGCGCGCTGCGGGATGACTGCTTCGGATCGGCCGTGCGCAGTCATGGCGTGGCGGCGGCAGCGCGGCGCTCATCGATGGTCCGGGCTACGCGGTCGCGCACATACAGTGGCGCGGCCTGCTCCGGCGGCAGCGCGGCACCCTCCTCGAAGCGGCGCAGCGCAAGGCGCGCGATGCTGGCAGCACTGGCGCGCACGTCGGGCGCCAGCGCGCAGTCGAACTGCGCTGCTTGCTGCGGATACGCGAGCAGCGCATTGCCGGCGACCAGATCGGCGCCATGCTGCCGGCAGAGCGCTTCCAACTCGCCGGCCTTCGCCAGCGCCGGTGCGGCGAGCTCCTCGAGCTGTGGTGCGGTTGCATACAGCGCCCAGTAGATCTCCTGCATCCGCGCATCGATCGCCGCCAGAATCCGCCGCGCCCCGGGCCGGGCCGCCTGCGTCGCGAGCGCCAGCGCCGCCAGGTTGCCGACCGGCAGCACCCGCTTCCCGGCGCCGAACGCAAGGCCCTGGGTGATGCCGCAGGCGATCCGCAGGCCGGTGAATGCACCCGGCCCGGCGCCGAAGGCGATGGCGTCGCAATCGGCAAGCTCGAGCCCATGCGCCAGCAGCAGCTCGCGGATCATCGGCAGCACGCGATCGGAGTGCTTCTGGCCGACCGTTTCGGCGACCTCGACGACCTGCCCGCCGAAGGCGAGCGCCACCGAGCAGACCTCGGTGGCGGTATCGATGGCGAGCAGGGTCGGCGGCACGGCGAGGCGGAGCAAGCCGCAGCGGCTGCGGCAAGTGGCGGAAACAGCGGCCGATTCTAGAGGCCGGCCGCAAATCCGCGGCGACGCGTCACGGCATCCGCGAGCGCCGTTCCAGTTCGAGGCGTTCGCGCCTCTGCCGGTGCACCTCGCGGACCTGTTCGCGCATCTTCTGCCGTTCCTCCGGCGTCATCTGCCGTGGCTGGTCGAGGATGTCACCATAAGACTTCGGTCCGATTGCGCGGCCCGTGCCGCCGGGTTCGATTCCGCCCTGTCGGTCGCGAAACTCCCGCCGTTCCTGCGGTTCGAGGTTGCGCCAGACGTCGGCGCGCTGATCAGCGGACAAGCCCCGCCACAGCTGCTCTCGCTGCTCGGGCGTCAACACCTGCCAAAGGTCGCGGCGAGCGGGTTCCGGCCCCGGTCCGGTCGAGGGCGGACGAGGCGCTTGCGCCGACGCCGTCGTGACAATGGCGACAGCCAGCAGGAACGGGAAGAGGCGGATCAAGGGACGGCCGGAGACAGCAGCCGCCAGCATGCCCGGCGGTGGCGGCATGATCAGCCCGGTCGGCGGTAAATTCTGTAACAGATTGCGTACCGGTTCCGTCCCCTCGCCAGGGCTTCGTAGCATCGCGATACACGATCGCAGCGCGCGGCGGCCGGGCACTGCAGCACTCGCGCCACACTGCACCACCGAAACAGCCACCGCGGCCTCAGGATCCGATGACTCGAGCCACCCCGCCCCGATTGATGGTCGTCGACGACGATCCGCGTATCCGCGAACTGCTGCGCCGCTATCTCAGCGAAAACGGCTTCTCCGTCGCCACGGCCGAGAGCGGAGCGGCGATGAACCGGCTCTGGCAGCGGGAACGCTTCGATGCGCTGGTGCTCGACTTGATGCTGCCCGGCGAGGACGGCCTGGCGATCCTGCGGCGGCTGCGCGGCGGCAACGACATGACGCCGGTGATCATGCTGACCGCCAAGGGCGAGGACATCGACCGCATCATCGGCCTCGAAATGGGTGCCGACGACTATCTGCCGAAGCCATTCAACCCGCGCGAGCTGCTGGCTCGCGTCCATGCCGTGCTGCGCCGGCGCGGACCCGAGGAGTCGCCGGGCGGGCCCGCGCAGGAACCTCAGACCGTGAGCTTCGGCGACTTCGTACTCGACCTGGCGACGCGACAGCTGACGCGCAACGGCGAACCGGTGGCGATCACCACCGGCGAGTTTGCGGTGATGAAGGCCTTCGCGCGCCACCCGCGGGTGCCGTTGTCGCGCGAGAAGCTAATGGAGATGGCGCGTGGCCGAGAATACGAGGCCTTCGACCGCAGCCTCGACGTGCAGATTTCGCGGCTGCGCAAGCTGGTCGAGGCCGATCCGTCGAAACCGAAATTCATCCAGACCGTCTGGGGTCTCGGTTATGTGTTCATCCCCGACGGCCAGAGCTGACGGCGGCTGCGCGCCGGCGGCAGCGTCGGCGCCGCAGTGAAGCTGCCGGCGCCGTCAGGTCTCTTCTGGCGCACCTTCCTGCTGATCCTTCTGTTGCTGGCGGCCAGTTCGGCCGCGTGGCTGCAAAGCTTCCGCCTGTTCGAGCGTGAGCCGCGCGCGCAGCAGCTGGCCGACCAGGCGGCGTCGATCGTCAACATAACGCGCAGCGCGCTGCTGTACTCCGACCCGATTGTCCGGCTGGCGCTGCTTGCCGACCTGGCCGACAACCAGGGCATACGCATTGCGCCGCTGGAACAGACCGACGTGGTCAAGCCCTTCCCCGACGGTCCGGTGGCGCAACTGGCACGTGAGCGGATGCTGCGCGAGCTGGGGCCGCGCACGCGGCTGGCCTCCGAGGTCAACGGCACGCCCGGCATCTGGGTCAGCTTCGCAATCGACGCCGACGAGTACTGGGTGGTCATCGAACGCGATCCGCTGGCGCGCGCCATCGGCACCTCGTGGATCGGCTGGGCGGCGATAGCGGCGCTCGCCTCGCTGCTGGCGGCAGTGGCGATCACCCGCGTCGTCAACCGCCCGCTGGCAAGCCTGTCACAGGCCGCACTGGCGCTTGGCGCCGGTCGCAACCCCGAGCCGCTGCCTGAGCGCGGGCCGCGCGAGATCGCCACCGTCAATGCCAGCTTCAACCGCATGGTCACCGATCTGGCGCAGACCGAACGCGATCGCGCCTTGCTGCTGGCCGGCATCTCGCACGACCTGCGGACACCGTTGACGCGGATGCGCCTTGAAGTCGAGCTCGGCGATCTGCCCGCCGAAGTGCGCGGCAACATGATCGGCGACCTCGAGCAGATCGATCAGATCGTGGCCCAGTTCCTCGACTATGCGCGCACCGACACGGCGCGCCCGAAGGAGGACGTCGATCTCTCGGCGCTGCTGGTGCAGGCGCTCGCCGCCAGCCGCCTGCCGCAGGACCCCACAGTGGCGATCGAGCAGCGCATCGACTCCGGCGTGCACATCAACGGGCTCGGCGTCGAGCTGAGCCGCGCCATCGCCAATCTGCTCGCCAACGCCGACCGCTATGGCCGCGATCCGGCCAGCGGCGAACTCGCCTTGACCGTCAGCCTGCGCGCCGCCGCCGACGGCCTCGAGCTTCGCATCGCCGACCGCGGGCCGGGCGTGCCCGGGGACCGTTTCGATGAACTGCTGCGGCCCTTCGTTCGCGGCGACGGCGCGCGCAGCGGGGTCGGGGGCGCCGGCCTCGGCCTGGCCATCGTCGCGCGCGTCGCCCGCCTGCACGGCGCGACGCTATCGCTCGCAGCCAATGCGCCGCACGGTCTTGCCGCGACGCTGCGCTTTGCGCCGCCGGGAAGGGCCCCGGCGACGAAGGCTTGAGCCCGCCGGGCCGTCCCGAGCGCGAATCCTCCGAGCGCCGGCGGGAAGGAAGTCCAGTGTCCCCGCCGCTCAGGCGGCGTCGGGCCGGACCAACAGCGCCACCGCCTGGGCGGCAATGCCTTCGCCGCGGCCGGCGAAACCGAGCCGCTCGCTGGTCTTGCCCTTGATGCCGACCGCCGCGACGTTGACGCCGAGCGCCGGCGCGATCCGCGCCTGCATCGAAGCCACGTGCGGCGCGATGCGGACCGACTGTGCGACGACGACCGCATCGACGTTGCCGACCGCCCAGCCCGCCTCGCGCACGCGTGCCGCGGCGCCCCGAAGCAGTTCGAGGCTGTCGGCCCCGCGGTGCTGCGTGTCGTTGTCCGGGTACATGCCGCCGATGTCGCCGAGCCCGGCCGCGCCGAGCAGCGCATCGGTGATCGCGTGCAGCAGCACGTCGGCGTCGGAGTGGCCGAGCAGGCCCTGCTTCGCCGCGATCTCGACGCCGCCGACCACCAGCCTTCGGCCCGGCACCAGGGCGTGGACGTCGTAGCCGAGGCCTACTCGGATCACTTGACGCGTCCCTGCGAGCGCAGGATCGCCTCGGCGATCGTGAAGTCGCCGCGTGTCGTCACCTTGATGTTGGTCGGCGACGCCGCCACCAGCAGCGGCTTCAGCCCCATGCGTTCGATCGCTGCCGACTCGTCGGTGATCTCGTGCGTCTTGGCATGCGCCTCCAGCGCCTTCTTCAGCGTGCCGACGCGGAACAGCTGCGGCGTCATCGCCAGCCAGGTCTCGTCACGGCGCAGCGTCTGTTCGACGCGGAACTCGATTCCGCGTTTGACGGTGTCGGTCACCTGCAGTGCGAGCAGTCCGCCGATCGGATCGTTGCCTACGCGGTCGAGCAGCCGGACCAGGTCCTGGCGAGTCAGACAAGGGCGCGCCGCATCGTGGACCAGCACCCAGTCGGTATCCGCGGCGCCGGGCAGCGCCTTCAGCCCGTTGCGCACGCTCTCGGCGCGCGACTCGCCGCCGACCGTGGCCACGGCCACGCGGCGATCGAAACCGATCCGGGCCCAGCGACCGTCGCTCGGCGCGACCACGATCAGCACCCGCTCGATGCGCTGGTCGCCGAGCATCGCCTCGACCGCATGCTCGAGCATCGTGCGCGCGCCCAGCGTCTGGTACTGCTTCGGAATCGCGCCGCCGAAGCGGGTGCCCCCGCCGGCGGCGGGGATCAGTGCAAAATACCTGGGGGACTTGGTCACGGCGGCGTGCTCTTGCTCTGCAGTCTTCGGCGATCGCGTATCGATGCCGCTGACTGCTTCCTATAATAGACACTGCGCGGCGGCCGGAGACCTTCCGTCCGCCGCGTTATGCATTTCTGGCGCGATTTACCACCATCCACTTCCTCCACTTGGACACGCCCACGCAGATCCTGGCCGGAATCGACTTGCCGACGGTCGAGGCCGGCCATCGCCTGGTGCTACCGCGGCCGCCGGGATCCGGCGACGCGCTGCTGATCGCCCATGCCACGCGCCGGGCGCGCTTGCGCGCGGCGCTGGTGGTCGTCGTCTGCGCCGATGCGCTCGACGCGCAGCGCCTGACGGAAGAAATTGCGTATTTCGATGGCACGCTCGCCGTGCGGCACTTCCCCGACTGGGAGACCCTGCCTTACGACCTGCTGTCGCCGCACCAGGACCTGATCAGCGAACGGCTGGGCGCCCTGCACCAGTTGCTGGCCCGCGACGCACCCGCGGCGCTCGACGTGCTGGTGGTGCCGGCGACCACTGCGCTGGGCCGGCTGCCGCCGGCGTCCTATGTCGGCGGGCGGACCTTCTTCTTCCGCCAGGGTCAGCGCCTTGCAACCGACGCGCTGCGGACGCGTCTGGTGCAAGCCGGTTACCAGCACGTATCGCAGGTGATGGCGCCGGGCGAGTTCGGCGTCCGCGGCGGGCTGATCGACCTGTTCCCGATGGGCGCGACGCTGCCGTTCCGCATCGACCTGAACGACGACATTATCGAGTCGATCCGCAGCTTCGACGCCGACACGCAGCGCAGCCTCTATCCGGTGCCCGAGATCCGCCTGCTGCCTGGGCGCGAGTTCCCACTCGACGAGGCGGCACGCGTGGCCTTCCGGGGCCGCTGGCGCGAGGCCTTCGAGGGCGATCCGAGCCGCTGCGGCGTCTATCGCGACATCGGCAACGGTATCGCCGGCGCCGGCGTCGAGTACTACCTGCCGCTGTTCTTCGACGCTACGGCGACGCTGTTCAACTACCTGCCGGCGGACAGCCTGCTGGTGCTGCACGGCCCGGTCGAAGCGGCCGCGCGGCGCTTCTGGACTGAAACCGGAGAGCGCTACGGATTTCTTTCTCGCGATCGCGAGCGACCCTGCCTGCCGCCGCAGCACCTGTACCTGACGCCGGAGGAGTTCTTCACGGCCGCCAAGGCGCATGCGCGGCTGGCGCTGGGCGAAGGCGAGTGGGACGCGATGGCGCCGCTGCCGCCGCTCGCGGTGCAGCGCAAGGCCGCTGATCCGCTGCAGCGGTTGCGCGAGTTCGCAGCCGCGTTCGGGGCTGAAGGCGGCCGGATCGCGCTGCTGGCCGATTCGCATGGCCGCCGCGAGACGATCGCGCAGATGCTGCGCGACTACGCGCTGCCTTTTGCCGACACCGCCGACTTCGGCGGCTTCGCGAGCGGCGACGCGCCGATCGCGCTGGGGGTCGCGCCGCTTCACGGCGGCTTCGTGCTGCGCGGAGCGAAACTGGCTCTGGTCACGGAAACCGAGCTTTACGAGACCAGCCCGCGACGGCAGCGGGCGCGACATCGCGAAGGCCTCTCCAACGTCGAGGCGATGATCCGCGACCTCGCGGAACTGCGCGTCGGCGACCCGGTCGTGCACGTCGAGCACGGCATCGGCCGCTACCTGGGGTTGGAGTCGATGGACCTCGGCGAGGGGCTCGCCGAGTTCCTGCACCTGCAGTACGCCAACGACGCAAAGTTGTATGTGCCGGTGGCGCAGCTGCACCTGATCTCGCGCTACAGCGGCGCCGATCCGGAGGCCGCGCCGCTGCACCACCTGGGCGGCGCCGACTGGGACAAGGCGAAGAAGAAGGCGGCGAAACAGGTGCGCGACACTGCCGCCGAACTGCTCAATCTCTACGCGATCCGCGCCGCCCGCAAGGGCCACGCCTTCGAGTTCAGCGCCCGCGACTACGAGGCCTTCGCCGAGGCTTTCGGCTTCGAGGAGACGCCTGACCAGCAGGCGGCGATCGACGCGGTGCGCCAGGACATGTCGGCCGGCTTCCCGATGGACCGGCTGATCTGCGGCGACGTCGGCTTCGGCAAGACCGAGGTGGCGCTACGCGCCGCCTTCATGGCTGTGGCCGGCAGCAAGCAGGTCGCCGTGCTGTGCCCGACGACGCTGCTGGCCGAGCAGCACATGCAGACCTTCCGCGACCGCTTTGCCGACTGGCCGGTGCGGATCGAGGAGCTGTCGCGTTTCCGCTCGGCGAAGGAAGTGAACGCGGTGATCGCCGGCCTGAACAGCGGCGCGATCGACATCGTCATCGGCACGCACCGGCTGCTGACGCCGGACCTGCGCTTCGACCGGCTGGGGCTGGTGATCATCGACGAGGAACATCGCTTCGGGGTGCGGCAGAAGGAGCGGCTCAAAGCCTTGCGCGCCGAGGTCGACGTGCTGACGCTGACCGCGACGCCGATCCCGCGCACCATGGCGCTGTCGCTGGAAGGCATCCGCGAGTTCTCGGTGATCGCCACCGCGCCGCAGCGTCGGCTGGCGATCAAGACCTTCGTGCGGCAGGAGTCGCCGAGCCTGATACGCGAGGCCTGCCTTCGGGAGCTGAAGCGCGGCGGCCAGATCTATTTCCTGCACAACGAGGTCGAGACCATCGAGAACCGGCGCGCACGACTGGCCGAGCTGGTGCCCGAGGCGCGGATCGAGATCGCACACGGGCAGATGCCCGAACGCGAACTCGAACGAGTGATGCACAACTTCTACCAGCAGCGCTTCAACCTGCTTTTATGCACGACGATCATCGAGACCGGCATCGACGTGCCGACTGCCAACACCATCGTCATCCACCGCGCCGACCGCTTCGGCTTGGCGCAGCTGCACCAGTTGCGCGGCCGCGTCGGCCGCTCGCACCACCAGGCCTATGCCTACCTGATGATTCCCGACCCCGAGGCGCTGACCAAGAACGCCGCGAAGCGGCTGGAGGCGATCCAGAACCTCGAGGAACTCGGCAGCGGCTTCTACCTGGCGATGCACGACCTGGAGATCCGCGGCGCCGCCGAAGTGCTGGGCGAGAACCAGAGCGGCAACATGCAGGAGGTCGGCTTCGACCTGTACACGCAGATGCTCAATGCCGCCGTGCGGGCGCTGCGCTCAGGCCGCGAGCCGGACCTGCTCGCGCCGTTGCAGGCGGTGACCGAGATCAATTTGCACCTGCCGGCATTGCTGCCGCCTGACTACGTCGATGACGTGCACATGCGGCTGTCGCTGTACAAGAAGATGGCAAGCTGCAACGACGACGAGGCGCTGATTGGCCTGCGCGAAGAGCTGATCGACCGCTACGGCAGGCTGCCCGAGGCGGCCAGAGCGCTGATCGAAACGCACCGGCTGCGGCTTGAGGCCGAGAAGCTCGGCGTCAGGAAGATCGATGCCTCGGCGGACCTGATCGTGCTGACCTTCGCCAGGGATGCGCCTATCGAACCGGCGCGACTGATCGCGCTGCTGCAGAAGCAGAAAGGCATGCGGCTGGCGGGGCCGGAGAAGCTGCGGTTCGAGGTCAAGACACCCGACCTCGACGCGCGGCTGGGGCAGCTGCGCAGCGTCTTCAGGGCGCTATCCGCCTAGCTCTTTCGAAAACCAGGCGGCCGCCTATTCCGGATACTGCACGAGCTGCAGCTCGTTGCCCGACGGGTCCTCGAAAGTGACGAGCAGGCCGCCCCAGGGCTGGAGTTCCGGGCCGCCAAGCAGGCTCACGCCCAGTGCCTGCAGGCGTGCGTGCTCGCGCCGGGCGTCATCGGTGCCGAAGCTCAGTCCAGTGAAGCGGCCGACCAGGGGCCGGCCGCGTTCGTCGACATCTCCGACTTCAACCACCAGCCGGATCGTGCCGGCATCGAAGACGGCGTAGCCGTCACCCGATGCCAGCAGCGGCAGGCCCAGGCAGTCGCGGTAGAAAGCAACGGCGGGAGCGAATTCGGCGACGAACAGCCTGACCGCGCTCGCCGCCAGTCCGTTCACAGCCGCTCGAAGATCGCGGCGATGCCCTGGCCGCCGCCAATGCACATCGTCGCCAGCGCGTAGCGGCCGCCGGTGCGCTGCAGTTCGTAGATCGCCTTGATGGAAATGATGGCGCCGGTGGCGCCGATCGGGTGGCCTAGCGAAATGCCGCTGCCGTTGGGATTGACCTTTGCAGGACTCGCGCCGAGGTCCTTGGTCACGGCACAGGCCTG
>Ga0105090_10001301_pt1 | contig 13379 bp, 13 predicted proteins | sample PPLLak3March2015_FD_79110 | JGI IMG/M metagenome (GOLD analysis project Ga0105090, IMG submission 79110) | Freshwater sediment microbial communities from Prairie Pothole Lake near Jamestown, North Dakota, USA - PPLs Lake P7 Core (1) Depth... | ecosystem: Environmental > Aquatic > Freshwater >... | reverse complement strand
TGGTCGCGGTTGTAGCGCGCGCGCCAGCGCGGGAAGTACAGCGCTGCGGTGATGGCGCCGGCGCCCAGGCAGGACAGCATCACGGTGAACGTGGCCGGTCCGCCGCCATGCAGCCGCAGCGCCACCAGCGGCAGCAGCGCCACCAGCGCCGTGCTCTGCAGGAAGAACAGGAAGATGCGGAGCAGCACCGCCTTCAGCCGTGGCGACTGCCAGGCGAAATTCAGGCCCGCGCGCATGGCGCCCACGAAGCGCTCGCCGGGCAATGCGCTGGCGCGCGCCGGCTCGCCGCGCCAGCGCAGAACGAGCACGAAGGCCACGCCGGCCAGCAGCGCATTGAGCACGAAGACCGCCGCCGGACTGACGGTGGAGATCAGCACCCCGGCCAGCACCGGGCCGACCACGCGCGACAGGTTCATCGCGATGCCGTTGAGCGCCAGCGCCTGCGGCAGCAGGTCGCGCGTCACCGTCTGCGGCACGATGGCGGCGAATACCGGCCAGCGCAGGGCCAGGCCGATGCCGTTGGAAAACGTCAGCAGCAGCAGCAACTCCGCCGTCAACTGCCCCGCCAGCGACAGGCCGGCCAGCAGCAGCGCATTCACCGACACCCACAACTGCGTGGCCGCGTAGTAGCGGCGCCGGTTCACGATATCGGCCAGCGCACCGCTGGGCAGGCCGAGCAGGAACACGGGCAGCGTGCTGGCGGTCTGCACCAGGGCCACCATCACCGGGCTGGTGGTGAGCGTGGTCATCAGCCAGGCGGCGGCCACGTCGTTCATCCACATCGTGAGGTTGGCCGCCAGCCAGGCGAACCACAGGCCGCGGAAGACGGGGCCTTCGAGCGGGGTCAGCGCGATGGGCAGACGCACGGCCTCAACCCCCGCGCCTGGCGGCGTACGTTCTGGCGTGCATGCGACGAACGCGTTTCAATCCGCGTCCTGGAAAGCCACCTGGCGCTTGGCCCGGATGGCAGGCAGCGACACCACCAGGATCATCAACCCGGCGGCAATCAGCAGCGTGGCCGACAAGGGGCGCGCGACGAACGTTCCCCAGTCGCCACGCGACAAAAGCAGGGCGCGGCGCAGGTTCTCTTCCATCATCGGGCCCAGGATGAAACCCAGCAGCAGCGGCGCCGGTTCGCAGCCCAGCTTGTGGAAGAGGTAGCCCACGACGCCGAAGCCGGCGGCCACGAAGACGTCGAAGTTGTTGTTGTTCAGCGTATACAGGCCGATGCCGCAGAAGCACACAATGGCCGGGAACAGGAAGCGGTAGGGCACCGTCAGCAGCTTGATCCAGATGCCGATCAGCGGCAGGTTCAGCACGATCAGCATGGCGTTGCCGATCCACATGCTGGCGATCAGGCCCCAGAACAGGTCTGGGTTGCTGGTCATCACCTGCGGGCCGGGCTGGATACCCTTGATCGTCATCGCGCCCACCATCAGCGCCATCACCGCATTGGGTGGAATGCCCAAGGTGAGCATGGGGATGAAGCTGGTCTGCGCACCGGCATTGTTCGCGCTCTCGGGGCCGGCCACGCCCTGGATCGCGCCCTGCCCGAAGGGCACGCTGGGCTGGCGCGTGATTTTCTTTTCCAGCGTGTAGCTGGCGAACGACGACAGCAGCGCGCCGCCACCGGGCAGGATGCCCAGCACCGAGCCCAGCGCGGTGCCTCGCAGCACGGCGGGCCAGGCGTCCTGGAAATCCTTCTTCGTCGGCCACAAGCCTTTCACGTCTTTCGTGAACACCTCGCGCTGCGCGGCCGGGCGACCCAGGTTGGCGATGATCTCGCCGAAGCCGAACACTCCCATCGCGATGGCGACGAAGCCGATGCCGTCGGTGAGTTCGGGAATGTCGAAGCTGTAGCGTGGCACGCCCGAGATGACGTCGGTGTTGATCTGCCCGAGCAGCAGGCCCAGCACGATCATCGCGATGGCCTTGATCAGCGAACCCGAGGCCAGCACCACGGCGCCGATGAGGCCCAGCACCATAAGGCTGAAGTATTCCGCCGGGCCGAACTTGAATGCCAGCTCGGTGAGCGGCGGCGCGAAGGCGGCGATGATCAGCGTGCCCACGCAGCCGGCGAAGAAGCTGCCCAGGCCGGCCGCCGCCAGTGCCGGGCCGGCGCGGCCGCGGCGCGCCATGGCATAGCCGTCGATCGCGGTGACGACCGAACTCGCCTCGCCCGGCACGTTGATCAGGATCGCGGTGGTGCTGCCGCCGTATTGCGCGCCGTAGTAGATGCCGGCCAGCATGATGAGCGCCGGCGTGGCGTCCAGCGCATAGATGCTGGGCAGCAGCATGGCGATGGTGGCCACAGGGCCCAAGCCGGGCAGCACGCCGATCAGCGTGCCCAGCAGCGCGCCGCCGAAGGCATAGGCCAGGTTCTGCAACGAGAAGGCGACCGCGAAGCCCAGCGCCAGGTGGTTCAGCAGTTCGTTCATGGCGGGCGTCTCAGCGCATGAACGCCGGCAGCAGCGGAATCGTCAGGTTCAGGCCCCAGATGAATATGCACCAGCTGCCGGTAGTCAGCACCACGGCGTTGGCGAGGGCCTCGCCCCAGTGGAATTCGTCACCGGCCAGTGCGCTGGTGCATACGAGCAGCGGCAGCGCGATGAACAGCCCCAGCCACGGCAGCAGCATGCCGAACAGCGCCACCGAACCGACGACGATGGTCAGCGGTTTCCAGGCGACGGTGCCGATGCGGTCACCGCCCTCGACTTCGACCACGAGGGCCTTCAACAGGATGACAGCGCCCAACAGCGCCAGGAGGATGCCCAGGCCGAAGGGAAAGTAGGCCGGACCCGGGCGCGCGGCGCTGCCGAAACTGTAGTTGTGGGCCCCCCACGCAAAGCCGGCGCCCACGACCACGAACATGAGTCCGGACCAGAAGTCCTTTTCGTTCTTGATCCGGCTCTTGATCTTCACCCGTTCGTCTCCCGTCCGGCTGCGGACGATTCTAGGGAACCGCCCTCCGCGCGGCCGGCGCTGGTTTCCACGTGAGGCCGTACCATGCGCAGCCACTTGCGCGCCGGCAGGCCCAGCGCCCCGAAGCGGGCCTCGATCGTCGCGGCCCGCGTCGACAGCACCTCGCGTGCCGGCACCACCACGCCGCGCCCGGCCACCACCACCGTGTTGCCTTCGCGCGTGGGGCGCAGGCTGCACACCTGGCCGGCGCCGAAGGCCGTGGCAATGCGCAAGAGGCTGCCTTGGAAGCTGGCGTCGCGGCCGAACAGGTTCACGCTCATCACCCCGCCCGGCTCGAGCACGTCATGGCACGCGGCATAGAAGGCCACGTCGTCGAGCACCGGCGCCGCGGCCTCTTCGTCGTACAGGTCCACGTGCAGCAGCCGCACGCTGGCAGGCTCGGCCTGCTTCAGCCAGTCGGCGGCGTCGCCGCGCACCACCTCGGCTTCATGCGGCAGGTGAAACCAGGCACCGTTGACCGCAATGACCTCAGGGTTGATCTCCACCACCGTGGTCGGCATGCCCAGGGTGCGCGCCGTGAAGCGGGTGATCGCGCCGGCGCCCAGGCCCAGTTGCACGGCCTGGCCCTGGCCCAGGGCTTCGCTGGGCAGCCATAGCAGGCTGGCGAGCATGCGCTGCACGTAATCCAGCACCACTTCTTGCGGCTTGCGGATGCGCATCGCGCCCTGCACCCAGACCGAGCCCAGGTGCAGGTAGCGCACGCCGTCGAATTCCGACACCGTGACGGGCGGCAGCGAAACGGCGCGCCGCATCACGCGCACAGCCCGGCGGACAGGAAGACTTCGCGCCAGGCCAGCAGCTTGCGTTCGAAGGACCAGCTGGCATTGGCCGGGCTGCTGGACGGCAGCCGCTGCACCGGCAAGCCCAGCGCGCGGATGTGGCGCATGGCACGCGCCGATTCGCCGCCGTTGTGGGCCACCAGCTGCAGCCGCGGCGCGCGCTGGCGCAGGCTGGCCAGGTCGTTGAGTTCGGCGGCCTCGATGGCCTGGTCCAGACTCCCCTCGCGGCGGCAGCTGGCGTAGATGTCCCACAGGCCCAGGCCGCGCCGGCGCAACTCCGCCAAGCGGGCGCGGTAGGGCAGCGCCAACAGGTCGACGCCCCAGATCGCCGCCAACAGCGGCCAGAAATGGTTGCGCGGGTGGCCGTAGTACTGCTGCGCGCGCAGCGAGGCCTCGCCCGGGAAGCTGCCCAGGATCAGGAGCCGCGCGTTGCGGCCGATGATCGGCGGCAGCCCATGCAGGCGCTCGTTCATGCGCCCGCACCCAGGCTGACGGCGCTGCCGTCGCCCCACGGCACGGCGGCCAGCTTTGGCAGCGCGGCCAGCGCGTTGGCGGCGGTGATGCGGGCGGTGTCCTCGACCGACCAGCCGCGCAACTGTGCCAGCACGGCGGCGATGCGCGGCAGCTCGGCCGGCTCGTTGCGGCTGGCCGCGCCAGCGGCGCGTTCGGCGGCGGTGCGGTACAGCCACTGCGGTGGCATGTCGGGCGCGTCGGTCTCCAGCACCGGCGCTGCATCCGGCACGCCGGCGGCCAGGGCGCGGATCTGCAGCGCACGCTCGAAGGTCATGGCGCCGCCGAAGCCGAGCCTGAGTCCGCGCCCGAGAAACTGCTGCGCCTGCTCCATGCTGCCGTTGAAGGCATGTGCGATGCCGCCGCTGACCGCGATGCGGCGCAGCCCGTGCAGCAACACGTCGGCCGAGCGGCGCACGTGCAGGATCACTGGCAGCCCCGCTTCACGCGCCAGCTTCAGCTGCGCCAGGTAAAAGCGCTGCTGGCGTTGGCGGTCCAGACCGGGCACGAAATGGTCCAGCCCGATCTCGCCCACCGCCACCAGGCACGGGTCGTCGCAATGCGCCTGCAGCGCAGCCTGCAGCCGGTCGAGGTCGGCGTCGTCGGCGCGGTCGACATAAAGCGGGTGGATGCCCAGGGCGTAGGCCGCGCCGAGGCGATGCGCCAACTCGCGCACCTTGGCGAAATCGTCGGCCTGCACGGCCGGCAGCACCCAGCGCGACACGCCAGCAGCGAGCGCGCGCTGCACCACCGCGCTCAGGTCGGGGGCGAACTCCGGCGCGTCGAGGTGACAGTGCGTATCGATCCACATGTCCCGATGATGGCGCAGGTTCCGCGACTGGCTGCTGCAGCACCGCGCGCAACGTGATACTGTCTTTCCCCCTCGATGGCGAATCCATGAACAAGGCACCGCTCCACAGCCGCTCGCCGCGCCGACAAGCTGCGCCGCCAACGCCTGCCGGCGCGGTTGCCGGGGTCGCCAGACCCCGAGCAGCCGGAGCACCTGGCGCGGCAGACGCGAAACCGGCGCCCCGACCCGGCTTGTTGCGCCGACTCGGCCATCGTCCCGCCTGGGCCCTGACGGCTGCGCTGGTGGCCGCCGTGGCGCTGCTCACCGTGCAGCAGCTGCGGCCCGGCCAGCGCGTGATCACGCAGGACGATATCGATGCCGCCGTGCGCGCGTCGCTGGAGAAGGAGCCGTTGCCTTCGGCTGCGGCCAAGGCTTATGAAGCCATCCTGCCGTCGGTGGTGCGCGTGGTAGGGCTCATGGACGAGAAGGACGAGGGTGACGAGAACGCCGAGCAGCGCGCCATGGAACGCAGCCTGGGCACCGGCGTGGTGATCGTCGACAACGGCACCATCCTGACCAACCTGCACGTGGTGGCGGGCGCCCGCAAGGTACGGGTACGCTTTGCCAACGGCTTCGAAAGCGAGGCGGCGATGATCGGCGCCCAGCCCGAGGACGACCTCGCCGTGCTCAAGGCCTTCAGCGTGCCCGACGACCTGCCGGCGGCCACCATGCGCTCCACCGCCGACCTGCGGCCGGGTGACCATGTGCTGGCCGTAGGCCACCCGTTTGGCATCGGCCCCTCCGCCAGCCACGGCGTGGTGTCGGGCCTGCGCCGCGAATTCCGCTCCGACGAGGGCGAAAAGACGCTGAGCAACCTGATCCAGTTCGACGCTGCGGCCAACCCGGGCAATTCCGGCGGCCCGCTGGTCACCATGGACGGCCACGTGGTCGGCGTCGTCACGGCCATCCTCAATCCCTCGGAGCAGCGCACCTTCATCGGCATCGGGTTTGCCGTGCCGATCGAGAATGCCGCCACCGCGGCGGGCATGCACCCGTTCTGAGCCGGCGGCCGGCCCGCTCCACGTCTTTCACCCCACAGGCAGCGCCCCCATGCAAGACAAGGCCGAATCCACCGCCACGCTCATGGAGCGCATCCTCTACGAGACCAAGCGCGTCGTCGTCGGCCAGGACCGCTTCCTGGAGCGTGTCCTGGTGGCGCTGCTGGCCCAGGGGCACCTCCTGGTGGAAGGCGTGCCGGGGCTGGCCAAGACGCTCACCGTGAAGACGCTGGCGCGCACCGTGCGCGGCAGCTTCAAGCGCATCCAGTTCACGCCAGACCTGGTGCCTTCCGACCTGGTGGGCACGCGCATCTACAACCAGAAGACGGGTGAATTCGGCACCAGCCTGGGGCCCGTGTTCGCCAACCTGCTGCTGGCCGACGAGATCAACCGCGCGCCGGCAAAGGTGCAGAGCGCGCTGCTGGAAGTGATGCAGGAGCGCCAGGTCACTATTGCCGGCGAAACGCACAAGGTGCCCGACCCCTTCGTCGTGATGGCCACGCAGAACCCGATCGAGACCGAGGGCACCTACCCGCTGCCCGAGGCGCAGGTCGACCGCTTCATGATGAAGGTGCTGGTCGACTACCCCAGCGAGGAAGAGGAATTCGTCATCGCCGAGCGCGTCACCGGCCCAGCGGTGGACGTGAATGCGGTGGCCGACACCTTTCAGCTCGCTGCGCTGCAACGCGAATGCCGCGAGGTCTTCTGCGATCCGGCGCTGATGCAGTACGCAGTGAAGCTGGTCGGCGCCACGCGCCGACCCGACAAGCACGGCCTGCCCGAACTGGCCAAGTACATCACCTATGGCGCCAGTCCGCGCGCCACCATCGGCATGATCGAAGGCGCCAAGGCGCTGGCCATGTTGCGCGGCCGCCGCTACGTACTGCCCGAGGACATGACCGATCTCGTCCCCGACGTCATGCGCCACCGCGTCGTGCTCAGCTACGAGGCGCTGGCCGAGAACATCACCGCCGACGCGCTGGTGCAGCGCGTGCTGGCCAAGGTGGCGCCCCCCGACAAGCCCCTGGCCCATGCCCTGGGCGGCGGCAACACCCATGGCTGAGCCCGCGGCCGCGTCCAGCGAACACCTGCTGCAGCGTCTGGAATGGACGGTGCTGCGGAGGCTGGACGGCCTGCTGCAGGGCGACTGGCGCACGCTGTGGCGCGGCGGCGGCATCGACCTGGCCGACCTGCGCGAATACCAGCACCACGACGACGTACGCCACATCGACTGGAACGTCACCGCGCGCCTGCAGCAGCCCTACGTGCGGCAGTTCCTGGAAGACCGCGACCTCACGGCCTGGTTCCTGCTGGACCTGTCGGGCAGCGTCGACTTCGGCTCGGCCGACGTCACCAAGCTGGCCGTATCGGCCGGCTTCGTGGCAGCGCTGGCCCGCGTGATGACGCGTCACGGCAATCGTGTCGGCGCCCTGCTCTATGGCACACGCGTGGACACGATGCTGCCGCCGCGTGCGTCGCGCCTGCACGTGCTGGAGCTGCTGCAGCGCATGCGCCAGCCGCGGCCGCGCGCCGCGCAGGTTGCAGGCGAAAGTGGCGGCACCTCGCTGGCCGAGTTGCTGCTCAGCGCGGAAAACACCATCAAGCGCGGCTCACTCGTCTTCGTGGTCAGCGACTTCATCAGCCAGCCTGGCTGGGACCATGCGCTGGCGCGCCTGGCACGGCGCCACGATGTGGTGGCGGTGCGCCTGTTCGACCCCATGGAAATGGCGCTGCCCGACGTGGGACTGGTCACGATCGAGGACGCCGAGACCGGCGAGCAAGTCTTCGTCGATGCCGCCGACCCGGCTTTTCGGGAGCGTTATGAAGCCATCGCCCAGGAACAGGAATCAGCGCTGATGGAAAGCCTTTCGCGCAGCGGTGCCGACATGCTGGAACTGGCCACCGACGATGACCTGCTGGAGGCGCTGATGCGCTTTGCCGACCTGCGCCGCCACCGCGCCCGGCTGAAGACGCCGCTCCGGTTTCCTGCTTCCATGCAGCGTGCGCAGCCCGCGTCCGCGGCCAGGGGCGCAGACACGCCGGCCGGAGCCCGCCCATGAATTTCATCTGGCCGTCGATGCTGTGGCTGCTGTTGCTGCTGCCGCTGCTGGTGCTGCTCTACCTGTGGCTGCTGGCGCGCAAGCGCAAGAGCACGGTGCGCGTGGCCAGCATCAACGTGGCCAAGCTCGCGCTGGGTAAGGGCCCGGGCTGGCGCCGCCACGTGCCGCCACTGCTGATGTTGCTGGCCGTGGGCGCCCTGCTGGTGGCTACCGCGCGGCCCACGGCCACGATCACGCTGCCGCTGGCCGAGCGCACCATCATCCTGGCCATGGATGTATCGGGCAGCATGCGCGCCGAAGATGTGAAGCCGAACCGTCTGGTGGCGTCGCAGGAAGCCGCCAAGGCCTTCGTCAACAAATTGCCACGCGAGGTGAAGGTGGGCGTGGTTTCCTTCGCCGGCACCGCCGCCGTGGTGCAGGCGCCCACCACCAGCCGAGACGACATCCTGGCCGCCATCGACCGCTTCCAACTGCAGCGCGGCACGGCCACCGGCAGCGGCATCATTCTTTCGCTGGCCACGCTCTTCCCCGACGAAGGTATCGAGATCCAGCACGTCACCGGCCAGCGCAACTTTCCTGGCCAGCCGATCGGCAAGAAGGAAGACAAGGCCTTCACACCCGTGCCGGCGGGTTCCTACAGTTCGGCGGCGGTCATCATGCTCACCGACGGCCAGCGCACCACCGGCCCCGACCCGCTGGAGGCCGCCAAGATGGCCGCCGATCGCGGCATCCGTGTCTATACCGTGGGCATCGGCACCACGGCGGGCGAGATCATCGGTTTCGAAGGCTGGAGCATGCGGGTGCGGCTCGACGACGATACGCTGAAGAACATCTCGGCGCTGACGGTGGGCGAATATTTCTACGCCGGCACCGCCGAAGACCTGACGAAGGTCTACGAGAACCTGGGCGCGCGCATGGTCGTGGAGCGCAAGGAAACCGAGATCAGCGCTTTGTTCGCGGCGCTGGGCGCTTTGCTGGCGGTGTCTTCGGCGGCGCTTTCGGTGTGGTGGTTCGGGCGCGTGGCCTAGCGGGCGCCTTGGCCGCGCCCTGGGGCGCTTCTTTGACCGGCTTCTTGGCCGGCTTGTTGGCCGGCTTCTTGACCGCCTTCTTGGCCGGCGCCTGGGCTGGTTTCTTGGCCGCAGCCGCGGGCTTCGCGCTTGCGGCCTTCACGGTGGTGGCTGTCGTCTTGCCCGTTGGCGCCTTCCTGGCCACCGGGGCCTTCTTCACAGCTGTGGCCGGCTCGGCCACCGGACCCGTCGTGCCTGTCGGCGCCGCCACGGTGGCGCTGAGGGGCGCGCCCGCGGTCAGGGCCGCGGGCGCCGCCGCCTTCGGCGCGCGACGCGGTTTCTTGGCTGCTTCGGCCGCAGCCAGCGAACCGTCGTCCTGGTCAGGCGGCGGCTCGGGACGCTCCGGTGCCATCGTCCGGGCTGCCACCAAGCCACCCCGGGTGCGCAGGGCCGAAGCGGCGCGCCAGTCCTCGCCGAGGAACAGCGCGCGCTCGGCGCGACGGCGCCGCGTCAGTCCCGGCAGTTCCACCAGCACGCCGTTCTTGCGCGCCTTGTTCCAGACCAGGAACTGGTCGGCCGCGCCCGCGTAGTCGCCCTGATTCAGCTTGCGCAGCAGGGTCGAACTGGCCAGGTTGCCCGACCCGCAGTTGAAAGCAAAGCTCACCAGCGCCGCAAACTGCCCGTCGTCCAGCGGCACCTTGGCCAGGCGCAGTACGTCGCGCGCGAAATTGACGAGCTCGCCGCGCAGCAGCATCTCGGCCTGTTCGATGGTGATGCCGCCCGGATACAGCGCGCGTGCAATGCCCTTGTTCTGCGGGCCGCGCAGGAAGACGCCCTGGTAGGTGATGGCGTGACCCCAGCCAATGGTCCAGATGCCCACGGGATCGAGGTAGGCGTCCAGGTTGACGGTGCTGGGGTCGCCGTCGGGGATGCCTTCGAAGCTCTTGATCAGCTCGATGCCTTCCTGGGGCACGTCGCGCAGCGGTGCGGTCATGGGGGCTCCTGTCGGGTGACCTGTGAAATCAGCGTGCAGTATCGCGCCAACGCGGCGCTTGAGGCATCCCCTGCAGCCGAGTACGACGATAGCTCTGGCGCCCTGGTGCGCTGATCGCTGACTTGCATGTCGGCTGGGAAGGAGTTCACGGACCAGGCTCGAGACCGGGCTACAGCGTCGGCAGCGCGACCCAGCGCAGTCCCGTCGGCGAGTTGACGCGCTCGATGCTGAAGGCGGCACCGAACACCGCCACCAGGGCCGAACGCAAGGTGCTGTCGGCGGGCGCCCCGTCAGCCACCAGTCGCCCCTGGTCCATGACCAGCACACGGTCGGCCGCCAGCGCCAGCGTCACGTCGTGCAGCACCGACAGCACAGCCGAGCCGCTGCGCGCGCGCGCCGCCAGGCTGCGCAGCAGCGCGCGCTGGTGCGGCGCGTCCAGGTGGGTGGTGGGTTCGTCCAGCAGCAGCAGCGCCGCACCCACGGCCAGGGCACGCGCCAGCAGCACCCGCTGGCGTTCGCCGCCGGAAAGCTCGCTCAGGCGGCGTGCGGCAAATTCGACGCAGGCCGTCTCGACCATGGCCGCGCCGACCGCGGCTTCGTCGCTGGCGTCGGGCGCACCGAACAGGCCGTGCCGCGGCAGCCGCCCCAGGCGAACGACGTCGCGCGCGGCGATGTCGCCGTCCGCTTCGCCTTGCTGCGACAACCAGGCCAGCCGCTGTGCGCGTTCCCGTACCGGCCACTCCTGCAGCGCACGGCCGGCCAGGCGCACGCTGCCGCCGTCGGCATGGCGCAGACCGGCCAGCAACTGCAGCAGCGTGCTCTTGCCAGCGCCGTTGGGGCCGACGAGCGCCACCCATTCACCGCCGCGCAAGGTCAGCGAAACCGCGTCGACGACACGCCGGCCGCCCAGGCGCAGCGTCAGGCCTTCGGCCTGCAGCAGCGGGGTCGCATCGGCCTTCATGGCCCTGCCCTCAGCGCACCAGTCGCTGGCGCAACAGCAGCAGCAGATAGCCGCCGCCGAAGACCGCCGTGAGCACGCCCACCGGCAGTTCCTGCGGCGCGATCACGCTGCGCGCGGCGACATCGGCCGCCAGCAACAAGACGCCGCCGGCCATTGCCGACAAGGCCAGCAGCGCGCCATGCCGCGTCACCACCAGCCGCCGCACCAGGTGCGGCGCCACCAGCCCGACGAAGGCCACCAGCCCGGCCTGTGCCACCGCGGTGCCGGTGGCCAGCGCCATCAGTGCCACCAACGCCAGGCGCAGGCGCGGCAGCGGCAAGCCCAGGCTGGCGGCGCTGGCCTCGCCCAGCACCAGCGCGTCGAGCGTGCGCGACAACTTCACCGTCAGCGGCAGCACCAAGGCCAGCGCCGCGGCCAGCACCGCCACGCTGGGCCAGCCGAAGAAACTGGTGGTGCCGAGCAGGAACACCTGCTTGCCGCGCAAGGCCTCGGGCGAAAGCAGGATCACCAGGTCCGACAAGGCCGTCAGCAGCACGCCCACCACCACGCCCGCCAGCAGCAGCACCATCGGCCGGCCGGCACCGCGCGCCAGCAACAGGGTCAGCGCCATGCCGATCAGCGCCCCGCCGAAAGCCGCGCCGACCAGGCCCAGCCGCAGCAGCGCGCCGGTGGCCGCCAAGCCCAGGCTGGCGCCCAGCAGGCCGCCGGCGGCCAGCACCAGCACCACGCCCAGGCCAGCGCCGGCGGCCGAACCCAGCAGATAGGGGTCGGCCAAAGGGTTGCGAAACAGGCCCTGGGCGATGGCGCCCGACAGGCCCAGCAGCGCCCCGGCGAGCAAGGCGCCCAGGCTGCGCGGGGCGCGGATGGCAGTGATCAGTTCCGCCTCCCTGTCCCAGGCAAAGGACCAGCCCTGCGATCCGGCCGCCAGCCCCAGCACCAGCAGCAGCAGCGCCGCTGCGGCCAGAACGGCGGCCAGGCCCAGTGGCGTGCCGATGCGGCCCGGTGCGACGCCTGCCGCGGGCAGCGGGGCTGCCGCCGCGGCAGCCGTGTGGACGGTGGGCGCCGGATTCATGGCGGCATGGTAGCCAGCCGGACCAGGCAGTTGGCGATGGCCTCGGCGGCATCGCCCAAGCGGGGACCGGGACGCACCAGCGTGTCGTAGGCACTGGCGGCGAAGCCGCAGACCTGCCCGCGCTGCAGCGCCAGCAATGAATTCCAGCCCGGGCGGCGGGGCATCTCGGCCACCGCGGCGGCCGTGGCCATCACCACGGCCGGCTGGGCACGCAGCACGAATTCGGGGTTGAGCTGTGGAAACGGACCCATCGACGCGGGCACGATATTGACCAGCTGCAGCCGCGCCAACAATTCACCCACGAAAGAAGCCTCGCCGGCCGCATAGGGGTTGGCGGCGACCTCGAAGTACACCGTGCGGCCGCGCAGCGCCGGCGGCACGCGGGCTGCGGCGGCAGCGACGCGGGCCTCGATGCGCGCCACCAGCACCGCGCCTGCCGCCGGATCGCCCAGGGCCAGGGCCAAGCGTTCGATGACACGCTGCGCCTGCTCACCGCTGCGCGGCTCCAGTGCCAGCACCGGCAGGCCCAGCGCCTGCAGACGATCGATGGCGCGCGCCGAGACCGCCACCAGGACCAGGTCGGGCTTGAGCGAGACGATGCGCTCGATCTGCGAGTCTTCCAGCCCGCCCAGCTTGGGCAGCGCACGCACCGCCTCGGGCCAGTCGGAAAAGCGGTCGATGCCGACGAGCCGCGCGCAGGCCTGCAATTCGCACACCGTCTCGGTGAGCGACGGCAGCAGCGACACGATGCGCTGCGGCGGCACCGGCAGTGTGAGTGTGTGGCCGCGATCGTCTGTGACCTGCACGGCGGCGGCGGCCACCGCGGCCCCGCCCGCCAGCGCCAGGGCCAGCGCAACGGGAGCTGCAAACCGGCGAAGTCGGGTCTTCATGGCGGAGCGACTGTCAGTCATCTCGGCGCATAACGCAGCACCAACCAGGTCTGGCGACCCAGGCCCTGGTAATCGCGCACGGGTTCGCGGTCTTCGTCGGTGGCGTTCAGCAGCTTGGCCTGCAGCGACCACGGTCCGGCAATCCGCCAAGTGGCGGCCAGGTCCAGCGTGGTCTCCGCCGCAAGCTGCTTGCCGCCATCGGGCCGCGTGCCCACGTACAGCACGCTGGCCGCCCAGGTCCACGTGCCGGCCGTCCAGTCGGCGCCCAGCGTGCCC
>Ga0105090_10001300_pt1 | contig 13384 bp, 11 predicted proteins | sample PPLLak3March2015_FD_79110 | JGI IMG/M metagenome (GOLD analysis project Ga0105090, IMG submission 79110) | Freshwater sediment microbial communities from Prairie Pothole Lake near Jamestown, North Dakota, USA - PPLs Lake P7 Core (1) Depth... | ecosystem: Environmental > Aquatic > Freshwater >... | reverse complement strand
TCGAACACCGGCTTGCAGCCGAGCGAGAGCGACAGGTCCGACGGCCCGATGTACACCGCATCCAGCCCTTCCACCGACAAGATGCCGTCGAGGTTGTCGAGTGCCTGCGAAGTTTCGATCATCGCGAAGCGCAGGATCGTGCCGTCGGCATGCTCGGGGTAGTCGGCACCGCCATAGAGCGCGGCTCGCACCGGGCCGAAGCTGCGCGTGCCGCGCGGCGCATAGTGGGTCCAGGCGACGAGCTTCTGCGCGTCCTCGCGCGTGTTGACCATCGGGCAGATCACCGCGTACGCGCCGGCGTCCAGGGTCTTCATCAGGATGCCCGGCTCGAGCCAGGGCACGCGCACCACCGGCACCGTCCCGGTGCTGCTGATGGCCTGCAGCATCGTCACCATCGCCGGGTAGTCCACCACGCCATGCTGGAGGTCGATGGTCAGGCTGTCCCAACCCTGGTGCGCCATGACCTCGGCACTGAAGCCGTTGGGAATGGCGAGCCAGCCGTTGATCACGGCGCGGTCCGCCTGCCACAGCGTGCGCAATCGGTTCTGTCTCATGAGACGACTCCGGTGGGGAAGGGGGCGTCAGCGGACCATGCACGGCCGCTTCGGGTCGAAGGTCCAGCCGGGGATCAGGAACTGCATCGCGCTGGCGTCGTCGCGCGCGCCGAGCCCGTGCTGCAGGTACAAGCGGTGCGCCTTGTCGACCTGGTCCATGTCGAGTTCGATGCCCAGGCCCGGCTTGTCGGGCAGCCGCACGTGGCCGTCGGCGATGCGCAGTGGCTCCTTCGTCAGGCGCTGCCCGTCCTGCCAGATCCAGTGCGTGTCCATGGCCGTGACCTTGCCCGGAGCGGCCGCGCCCACATGTGTGAACATGGCCAGAGAGACATCGAAGTGGTTGTTCGAGTGCGAGCCCCAGGTCAGGCCCCAGTCGCGACAGGTCTGCGCCACGCGCACCGAGCCGGCCAGGGTCCAGAAGTGCGGGTCGGCCAGCGGAATGTCAACGCTCTGCAATGCCAGTGCGTGCGACAACTGACGCCAGTCGGTGGCGACCATGTTGGTCGCCGTCGGCAGGCCGGTGGCGCGCCGGAACTCGGCCATCACCTCGCGGCCGGAAAAACCGTCTTCGGCGCCGCAGGGGTCCTCGGCATAGGCCACCACGCCGCGCATGCGCTGGCCGAGCCGAACCGCCTCCTTCAGCCGCCAGGCGCCATTCGGGTCGAGCGTGATGCGCGCGTCGGGGAAGCGCTCGTGCAGCGCGATCACGGCGTCGACTTCGGCGTCGCCGGCGAGCACGCCGCCCTTGAGCTTGAAGTCCCTGAAGCCGTATCGCGCCCTGGCGGCCTCGGCCAGCCGTACCACGGCCTCGGGCTCCAGGGCCGCCCGATGCCGCAGCCGGCACCAGTCGTCGGCTTCCGCGGGTTCGTCGGCCGGGCCCGCGTAGGGCAGGTCGGTCTTCGTGCGGTCGCCGACGAAGAAGAGGTAGCCGAGCATCTCGACCGCGTCGCGCTGCCGGCCTTCGCCGAGCAGGTCGGCCACCGGCAGACCCAGGTGCTGGCCGAGCAGGTCGAGCAGCGCGCTCTCGATCGCCGTCACCGCGTGGATGGTCGTGCGCAGGTCGAAGGTCTGCAGCCCGCGGCCGCCGTCATCGCGCTCGGCGAAGGCTTCCCGCACGCGCCGCAGCACGGCCTGCACGTTGCCGACCGGCTGGCCCACGACCAGCGGTGCGGCATCGTCGAGGGTCTCGCGGATCTTCTCTCCGCCGGGCACTTCGCCCACACCGGTGCGGCCGGCGCTGTCGGCGATGACGACCAGGTTGCGCGTGAAGAACGGCCCGTGCGCCCCCGACAGGTTCAACAGCATCGAATCGCGGCCCGCCACGGGGATGGCCTGCAGCCGCCGCACGACAGGCGTGGCGCTCATGGCCTTGCGCTGCACCTGCCCAGGCTGCAGGCCGCAGGGACCCTGAGCAAGACTGGCCGACTCATCGGTCTTCGCATGATGGGCACGCATCCGCCTCCATGAATACACCGGTCATCGTACAACTTGAACGTGAATCGACACCCTCGGCAAAACCCGGGTTCAACGCCTCGGCACGGCCTTGATGCTCGCCCGCCGCCGACGCTCGCGGCTGTTCGCCAGATGCATGCGCATGGCGGCGCGTGCAGCCTCGCTGTCCTGTGCGGCAATCGCGTCGTAGATGCTCTGGTGCTCGCCGTTGACGCGCCGCAGGAAGTCGCGTCGCGCGTCGGTCATCGGTGCCGGCGGCGCGTCCGCCTCGAGCCGCGCGCGCGGGATCATGCCGGTGCCGAGCGCGGCCATCAGTTCCGAGAAGTGCGGGTTCTGCGTCGCGCGCGCAACCTCCAGGTGGAAGCGCACGTCGGCGCCCACCGCTTCGAGGCCCGCCTCCACCGTTGCGGAGAACTCGGCGAGTGCGGCGCGCATGTTCCTCAGGTTGCGCTCGCTGCGCCGCTGGGCCGCCAGCGCCGCAGCCTCGGTCTCCAGGCCGATGCGCAGCTCGAGCATGGCGATCACCTCCTGCAGCGTCGACAGCTGGTCGGGCGTGATGCGAAACGGCGCTGCGTCTCCCGGCGTCACGACGAAGGTGCCGATGCCGTGGCGCGTGCGCACCTGGCCCGCGGCCTGCAGCTTGGACAGGGCCTCGCGCACCACGGTGCGGCTGACGCCGTACTGCGCCATGATCGCCGCCTCGGTCGGCAGTTTCTCGCCCTGGGCGAGGCGTCCGTCGCGGATGCGATCGGCCAGCGCCTCGACCAGTTCGAGCGCAAGGTTGCGGCTGCGACGGGGCAGGTTCTGCGGGGCGTGGGCAGCGGACATCGGTGACTAGGGCTAACCCTGCCTTGCCAGGCTTGACGAGGCTCGCGGGCCGGTGGATCATCAAGTTGTCGGACAACTGACAACTTGTCGTTGGGAATCGATGATGCCGCAGGCTCCGGTGCGATGCAAGCCCGGCGCGCAACCCACCTGCCAGATGCCATGCTCGCTTCGCCCGCCACGCCGATCCGCTTCCGTCGCCTGCTGCTGACCGGCGCGGCCGGCAACCTGGGCCGCGAACTGCGGCCGCGGCTGAAGGCCTATTGCGAGCAGCTGCGCCTGTCTCACCGCAGCGCGTTCGGGCCGGCCGGCCCGGGCGAGGAACTGATGTCCGCGGCGCTTGGCGACAAGACGCAGGTGATGGCGCTGTGCGAGGGCGTCGACGCGGTGGTGCACATGGGTGGCGTGTCCACCGAGAAGACCTGGGAGTCGATCCTCGATGCCAACATCGTCGGCATGGTCAACCTCTACGAAGGCGCGCGCATACACGGCGTCCGGCGCATCGTCTTCGCCAGCTCAAATCATGTGACCGGCTTCTACAGGCAGGACCAGGTGATCACGCCGCAGCACCCGCCCAGGCCGGACGGCTTCTACGGGTTGAGCAAGGCCTTCGGCGAGAACCTGGCCCAGCTCTACTGGGACAAGCACGGCATCGAGACGGTGAGCCTGCGCATCGGCTCGTCGTTCGCCGAACCCAAGGACCGCCGCATGCTCGCCACGTGGATGAGCTTCGACGATCTGGAGCGCCTGGTGGTGGCCGCGCTGACGGCGCCGGTGGTGGGCCATTCGGTGATCTACGGCATGAGCGACAACGCCACCGTGTTCTGGGACAACGGAAGCGCCCGCCACATCGGCTACCGGCCGCAGGACAGTTCGGAGAACTTCCGGCCCGCGGCCGAGGCGCGGCAGCCGACGATCGATGCAACCCAGCCCGCTGCCCACTACCAGGGCGGCGCTTTCGTGACCCAAGGTCCGTTCTTCGAGGAGAGTTCCAAGTGACATTCGCCAAGACCCTGCTGGCCGCAGCGGCGGCCTTCGCCTTCGCGGGCGTGGCCCAGGCCACCGAGTTCCGTTCGGCCGACACGCACAACGCGGACGACTACCCGACCGTGGTGGCGGTCAGGTACATGAGCGAACAACTCGAGAAGAAGAGCGGCGGCAAGCACAAGATCAAGGTCTTCAACAAGCAGGCGCTCGGCTCGGAGAAGGAGACCATCGACCAGGTGAAGATCGGGGCGCTGGACTTCACGCGCGTCAACGTCGGCCCGATGAACAACATCTGCCCGCTGACGCAGGTGCCGACGATGCCCTTCCTTTTCGAATCGGTGCAGCACATGCGCAAGGTGCTCGACGGCCCGGTGGGTGACGAGATCCTGAAGAGCTGCGAATCGGCCGGCTTCGTCGGCCTGGCGTTCTACGACAGCGGTGCGCGCAGCATCTATGCCAAGAAGCCGATCAGGACCGTCGCCGATGCCAAGGGCCTGAAGATCCGCGTGCAGCAGAGCGACCTGTGGGTGGCGCTGGTCGGCGCGATGGGCGCCAACGCCACGCCGATGCCCTACGGCGAGGTCTACACCGGCCTGAAGACCGGCCTGATCGACGCTGCCGAGAACAACATCCCTTCGTACGACACGGCCAAGCACGTCGAGGCCGTCAAGGTGTATTCGAAGACCGAGCATTCGATGGCGCCCGAGATCCTGGTGATGAGCAAGGTCGTGTGGGACAAGCTGCCGCCCAACGAGCAGGCCTGGATCCGCGCATCGGCCAAGGAGTCGGTGGCCTTCCAGCGGCAGAGGTGGGACGAGCAGGAGGCCAAGTCGCTGGCCAGCGTCAAGGCGCAGGGCGCCGAGATCGTCGAGGTCGACAAGAAGAGCTTCCAGGCGGTGATGGGTCCGGTGTACGACAAGTTCATGACCACGCCGGACATGAAGCGCCTGGTGAAGACGGCGCAGGACACGAAGTAGCTTTGCCGAGGAGCGCTCTCTGAACCCCTCTCGGGGGGTCGCCGCCAGGGCGCCGGCTCCACCGGGCCCCGGTGGGCACCGGGCAAGGGCAGGGGGGCCATCACCATGTACACGAGGCTGTGCGCCGCACTGTCCAAGCTGAGCCTGATGATCGCCGTGGTCGGCCTGATCGCGGTGATCCTCTGCGTGCAGTGGCAGGTCTTCGGCCGTTACGTGCTGAACGACACGCCCACCTGGGCCGAGGCGCTGGCGCTGCTGCTGGTGCTGTTCGTCACCGCCTTCGGGCTGGCGGTGGGCGTGCGCGACTCGGGACACATCGGCCTGGAGTCGATGGTCGCGCTGCTGCCCGAGGCGTGGCGCAAGCGCGTCGAGTTGCTGATCCACACGCTGGTCGGCCTGTTCGGCGGCTTCATGGTCTACGGCGGCTGGACCTGGGCCAGTGCCAAGTGGGCTGAGAAGAAGCCGATGCTGCCGGTGCCCGACGGCATCGACTACGTGCCGCTGATCATCGCCGGCGTGCTCATCGTGCTGTTCTCGATCGAGCACGTGGTCGCTGTGCTGCAGGGCAAGGTCGTGGAGCCGGCTTGGAACTGACCGTCCTGTGCGTGAGCTTCACGCTGCTGCTGCTCATCGGCGTGCCGGTGGCGTTCGCCATCGGCCTGTCGTCCATCGCCACCATCCTCGTGGCCGGCCTGCCGCTGGCCGTGGTGTTCCAGAAGATGGTCGGCGGGATGCAGGTCTTCAGCTTCCTCGCGATCCCCTTCTTCATCTTTGCCGGCGAGCTGATGCTGCACGGCGGCATCGCCGAGCGCATCGTGCGCTTCGCCAACAGCTTGGTCGGCCATGTGCGCGGCGGCCTGGGCATGAGCAACGTGCTGGGCTGCACGCTGTTCGGCGGCATCGTCGGCTCACCCGTGGCCGACGTGTCGGCGATGGGCAGCGTGATGATCCCGCTGATGAAGAAGGAAGGCTACGACGCCGACTACGCGGTCAACGTCACGACGCACGCGGCGCTGGTCGGTGCGCTGATGCCGACCTCGCACAACCTGATCCTGTTCACGCTCGCCACGTCCGGGCTGGCCTCGGTGAGCGTGCTCGGGCTGATCCTCGCCGGGCTGGTGCCGGCGCTGATCCTCACGCTGGCCAATCTCGCCGCCGCCTACTGGGTGGCACGGCGGCGCGGCTATCCGACGCACGGCGCCTTTCCCGGCTGGCCGGCGGTGGCGGTGGCCTTCGCGGCGGCCCTGCCCGGGCTGCTGGTCGTGGTCATCATCGTCGGCGGCATCCTGTCGGGCGCGTTCACGGCCACCGAGTCCGCGTCCATCGCCGTCGCCTGGGCGCTGCTGATCACCGTGCTCGTGTACCGGTCGTTGTCGTGGCAGAACTTCATCAAGGCCTGTGCCAAGGCCTGCAAGACCACCGGCGTGGTGCTGCTGCTGATCGGCATCTCGGCCGCCTTCGGCTACTTCCTAGCGCTGTACGAGGTGCCGCAGAAGACGGGGGCGCTGATGAAGTCGGTGTCGGACACGCCCTGGATTATTTTCCTGATGATCAACGTGCTGCTGTTCGTGCTCGGCACCTTCCTCGACATGGCGCCGACGATCCTGATCTGCACGCCGATCTTCATGCCGATCGCGATGCAGTTCGGCATGGACCCGCTGCAGTTCGGCGTGGTGATGCTGATCAACTGCGCGCTCGGGCTGAACACGCCGCCCGTGGGCACGGTGCAGTTCGTCGGCTGCGCGATCGGCGAGGTTTCGGTGGGCCAGGTGATGCGTACCATCTGGCCCTTCTATGGCGCCCTGGGCGTGACGCTGCTGCTGGTGACGTACGTGCCGGCATTCTCGCTCTGGCTACCCGGATTGATGAAATGACTGCACTGCCACTATCCTCCGCCGAAGGCCCCGGCGTGCCCTTCACGCCCAGTGCCCGCTGCCCTGATCCGGCGGTGGAGGTGCTGCACGAGCGCTTCCGCGGCCTGCGGCTGTACTCGGCCCAGGTCGAGCAGCTGGTCAGCGGCCTGCGCTGGGCCGAGGGCCCGCAGTGGTTCGGCGACGGACGCTACCTGCTGTTCAGCGACATCCCGAACGACCGCATCCTGCGCTGGGACGAATGCACCGGCACGACGGGCGTGTTCCGCGCACCGTCGCACCACGCCAACGGTCTGGCACGTGACCGGCAAGGCCGCCTGCTGGCCTGCGAGCACGGCACGAGGCGTGTCACGCGCACCGAGTACGACGGCTCCGTCACCGTGCTTGCCGATCAGTTCGAAGGCCGTCGCCTGAACTCGCCGAACGACATCGTCTGCGCGCGCGACGGCGCCATCTGGTTCACCGATCCGCTGTTCGGCATCGCCGGCTGGTGGGAAGGCACGCCTGCAGACAGCCAGACGCCGTGGGCCGTCTACCGCATCGATCCGCTCAGCGGTGCGCTGCAGCGCAGGGTCGACGACCTGTCCGCGCCCAACGGTCTGGCCTTCTCGCCCGACGAGCGTCTGCTCTACGTCGTCGAGAGCCGGGCCACGCCGCATCGCAAGATCTGGCAGTACGAGCACGCGGCCGACGGCAGCCTCGCGAACAGGCGCCTCTTCGTCGACGCCCAGGGCCCGGGTGCCTACGACGGCATGGCCGTCGACGTGTCGGGAAACGTCTGGTGCGGCTTCGGCTGCAGCACCGGCGCAAGCTCGGCCGAGCTCGACGGCGTGCGCGTCTACGACCCTGCGGGGCAGGCCATCGGCCACATTCACCTGCCCGAGCGTTGCGCAAACCTGTGCTTCGGCGGGCGGCACCGCAACCGCTTGTTCATGGCCGCGAGCCATTCGCTGTATGCGCTCTACGTCAATACCCAAGGAGCCGCCTGAAGCGGCAGGAGATGTCCCCATGCAACGTCGCAACGCACTTCGAACCCTGGCCGCGCTGTCCGCGGCTGCCGCCGCATGGCCGGTTGGCGCGCAGGACGCCTGGCCGGCAAGGCCGGTCCGGATCGTCGTGCCCTTCGCGCCGGGCGGCACCAGCGACGCGCTGGCGAGGCTTCTCGCACCGCGCCTGCAGGAGGTGCTGAAGCAGCCGGTGGTGGTGGAGAACAAGCCCGGCGCCGGTGGCGTGGTCGGTGCGGACTTCGTGGCCAAGTCGGCCCCCGACGGCTACACGCTGCTGCTGGGCACGATCTCCACGCATGCCATCAACCCCGCGCTGCAGCCGAAGATCCCCTACGACGCGGCCAGGGACTTTGCCCCGGTGTTCTTCATCGGCAACATCTCCAACGTGCTGCTGGTCGGCGCCGCGCAGCCCTACAAGAACGTCAAGGAGCTGATCGCCGCGGCCAGGGCCAAGCCCGGCACGATTGCCTTCGGCAGCGCCGGCGCCGGCACCTCGCAGCACCTTTCCGGCGAGAAGTTCATGCTCGATGCCGGCGTGCGGCTCATCCACGTGCCCTACAAGGGCAGCGGCCCGTCGATGCAGGACCTGGTGGCGGGGCAGATCCCGATGAGCTTCGACACCGCGCTCACCGCGCTGCCGTTCATCACCAGCGGCAAGATCCGGGCGCTGGCAGTCACCTCGGGCAAGCGCGCCAAGGTGCTGCCCGAAGTGCCGACCCTGGCCGAATCGGGACTCAAGGGCTTCGACGTCGCGTCGTGGCAGGCACTGTTCGCGCCCGCCGGCACGCCGGCGGCCGTGGCCAAGCGCCTGAACGACGAACTGACGAAGATGGCCGCCACCACCGAGGTGGCCGCGCGGCTCTACACCATGGGCGTGGAGAACGTGCCGATGACGCCCGCGCAGTTCGCCGACTTCCAGCAGGCCGAGATGGCGAAGTGGGCGAAGATCGTCAAGGACGGCAACGTCAAGGTGGAGTGAGGAGCGCGCGATGACCGCAGGCACGGCCCCGGTGGTCCTGCGTCTGCACGAGCGCGACAACGTCGCGATCGTCGGCAACGAGGGCGGCCTGCCGGCGGGCACCCGGCTGCCCGATGGGCTGCAGCTGCGCGAGCGCGTGCCGCAGGCGCACAAGGTGCTGCTGGTCGACCTGAAGGCCGGCGATGCGGTGCGGCGCTACGGCGTGGTGATCGGCTACGCGCTGGCGGACATGGCCGCGGGCAGCTGGGTCCACGAGCGCCGGCTGCGCCTGCCCGAGGCGCGCAGCCTCGAAGGGCTGCCGCTGGCCACCGCCCAACGCCCCGCCGCCGAGCCGCTGCAGGGCTTCAGCTTCGACGGCTATCGCAACGTCGACGGCTCGGTGGGCACGCGCAACCTGCTCGCGGTGAGCACCTCCGTGCAGTGCGTCACCGGCGTGCTCGAGGTGGCCCTGGAGCGAATTAGGCGCGAGCTGCTGCCGCGCTATCCGAACGTCGACGGCGTGGTTGGGCTCGAGCACGCCTACGGCTGCGGGGTGGCGATCGACGCGCTGGGCGCCGAGATCCCGATCCGCACGCTGCGGCACCTGATGCGCAACCCCAACTTCGGCGGCGAGCTGATGCTGCTGTCGCTGGGCTGCGAGAAGCTGCAGCCCGAGCGGCTGCTGCCCGAGGGCAGCATTGCGTTGCACGCCGGTGCCACGCTTGGCCACGTGCGCCTGCAGGACGAGCAGCATGTCGGCTTCGGGGCGATGATCGCGGCCATCCTGCAGCAGGCCGAGACGCACCTCGATCGCCTGAACCGGCGCCGCCGCGAGACGGTTCCGGCCAGCGAGCTGGTGGTCGGCGTGCAATGCGGCGGCAGCGACGCATTCAGCGGCGTGACCGCCAACCCGGCGGTCGGCGCCTGTGCCGACCTGCTGGTGCGGGCCGGGGCCACCGTGCTGTTCAGCGAGACCACCGAGGTGCGCGACGCGGTCGAGCAGCTCACAGCGCGTGCCGCCTCGCCCGAGGTGGCGGCGCGCATCGTTGAGCAGATGGCCTGGTACGACGCGTACCTCGCCCGGGGCGGCGTCGACCGCAGCGCCAACACCACGCCCGGCAACAAGGCTGGGGGCTTGTCGAACATCGTCGAGAAGGCGATGGGCTCGATCGTCAAGAGCGGCACGATGCCGATCGCCGCCGCGCTCGCGCCCGGCGAACAGCTGCACGGGCGCAAGGGCCTCATCTACGCGGCGACCCCGGCCAGCGACTTCGTCTGCGGCACCTTGCAGCTGGCCGCCGGCATGAACCTGCACGTCTTCACCACCGGCCGGGGCACGCCCTACGGGCTGGCGGCATGCCCGGTGCTGAAGGTGGCCACGCGCAGCGAGCTGGCCCGCCGCTGGCACGACCTGATCGACCTGGATGCCGGCGGCATCGCCCGGGGCGAGGCGACGGTCGAGCAGATGGGCTGGCAGCTCTTCCGGCAGCTGCTGCAGGTGGCTTCGGGCCACCGCACCTGGGCCGAACGGCATGGACTGGCCAACGACCTGGTTCTTTTTAACCCGGCGCCGATCACCTGACATAGATTCGCGTTCGATAGCATGGAACCGTGTGGCGCTAACAGTGCATTGATCGCGAATCCGTAAGAGTCGCGCGGCGGGGTCAGTAGTCGCGCAGCCGGGCCAGCCGATCCATCTGCCAGCCCGCATCGCCGTACAGCTCCTGCAGCACGCGCGCGCGCTTCATGAAAAGGCCGAAGTCCAGCTGGTCGGTCATGCCCATACCGCCGTGCATCTGCACGCCTTCCTGCACCGCCAGCGTGGCAGTGCTGCCGCACTTGGCCTTGGCGATGGCTACCGCCTCGGCGGCCTGTGCCGGTGCGGTGTCCAGCGCGTGCAGCGCCTTGGCCAGCGCGGCACGGGCCAGTTCGATGTCCACGTACAGCGTCGCGGCGCGGTGCTGCAGTGCCTGGAACTCGCCGATCAGCTTGCCGAACTGCTGGCGCTGCTTCAGGTAGTCGAGCGTGCGCTCGAACACCTCGTCGGCGATGCCCAGCAGCTCGGCTGCCGCTGCGGCGCGGCCCAGGTCCAGCGCCTGCTGCAACGCGGCCGCGCCGTCCCCCGGCAGGCGGGCGTCGGCGGGCAGGTCCACGTCGACCAGCAGCACGCGCGCGGCGTTGTGCGCATCGGCCATCACCGTGCGCTCGACCTGCACGCCGGGGGCATCACGCGGTACGGCGAACAGCGCCACGCCGTCGTCGGCCTGCGCGGCCACCAGCAGCAGCGAGGCCACGTGTCCGTCGGGCACGAAGTGCTTGCTGCCGGCCAGGCGCCAGCCGTCGGCGCGCCGCGTGGCGTGCAGGGCGATGGCCTCGGGCCGGTGCTTCGCGCCTTCGTCCACGGCCAGCGTGGCGATGGCCTCGCCGCGCGCGATGCGCGGCAGCCAGTGCGCCTGCTGCGCCGGGCTGCCCGCCCGTTGCAGCGCGCGCGCCGCGACCACGCCGCTGGTCAGGAAGGGCAGCGCGCTCAGGTGACGGCCGATCTGCTCCATCAGCACGCCGATCTCCACCGCGCTCAGACCGGTGCCGCCATGTGCCTCGGGCACGGCCACGCCGGCGAAACCCAGTTCGGCGAAGGCGGCCCAGGTGGGGCCGGAGAAGCCCGCCGGATCACGGCCGTCGCGCAGCTGGCGCAGTTGCGCCACGGGTGCGTTCTCGGCCAGGAAACTGCGCGCGCTGTCGCGCAGCATGGTCTGTTCTTCGTTCAAAAGCAGGCTCATCGCTCAGGCCCCCGGCAGTTCGAGGATGCGCTTCGCGATGACGTTCAGCTGCACTTCGCTGGTGCCGCCTTCGATCGAATTGGCCTTGCTGCGCAACCAGTCGCGTGCCGCCTCGCCGTCGTTCGAGGCTGCGCCTTCCCATTCCAGCCCGTCACTGCCCAGCGCCGCCATGATCAGTTCCTGCCGGCGCTTGTTCAGCTCGGCGCCGTAATACTTCAGTGCCGACGAGAAGGCTCCGTGCGCCTGCCTGGCGCGCGCCTGCTCGCCAAAGCGCTGCATCAGCGCGCGGAACGCGGCCTCGTCCACCTCGAACTCGGCGATGCGCGCGCGTAAGTGCGGGTCGGCCAGACGGCCCGTGGCATCGCGGCCCAGGTTCTGCGCGGCCATCGAGCCCAGCGGTTGCTTCTGCGAGCGGTCGCCGATGGCGCCGATCATCTCGCGCTCGTGCGTCAGCAGGTACTTGGCCACGTCCCAGCCGCCGCCGGGCTGGCCCACCAGGTTGTGCTTCTCGACGCGCACGTTGTCGAAGAAGGTTTCGCAGAACGGCGACTTGCCCGAGATCAGCGTGATCGGCTTCGTGCTCACCCCGGGGCTGGCCATGTCGAAAAGCACGAAGCTGATGCCGGTGTGCTTCTTGGCCGCGCTGTCGGTGCGCACCAGGCAGAAGATCCAGTCCGCCTGGTCGGCATAGCTGGTCCAGATCTTCTGGCCGTTGACGAGGTAATGGTCGCCCTTGTCCTCGGCCCGGGTGGCCAGCGAGGCCAGGTCGGAGCCGGCATTGGGCTCGGAATAGCCCTGGCACCAACGGATCTCGCCGCGCGCGATCTTCGGCAGATGCTCGCGCTTCTGCGATTCATTGCCGAACTTCAGCAGCGCCGGCCCCAGCATCCAGATGCCGAAGCTCCACAGCGCCGGCCGGCAGCCCAAGGAGCGCATCTGCTGCTGCAGCACCACGGCCTCTTGCGGCGTGAGCCCGCCGCCGCCGTATTCGCGCGGCCAGGTGGGCACCGTCCATCCGCGCTCGCCCATGCGCTGCAGCCACAGGCGCTGCGCCTCGGACTGGAAGCGCGCGTGGCGGCCGCCCCAGCAATAGTCTTCCTCGCCGCGCAGCGGCTGGCGCATCTCGGCCGGGCAGTTCGCCTCCAGCCAGGCGCGCGTCGCGGCGCGGAAGTCCTCCAGCGTGCTCGTTTCGCTCATGGCTTGATCAGATCGTGACACCGCCGTCGACCACGAGGGTCTGCCCGGTCATGAAGGCGCTGGCCGGTGCGGCCAGGTACACCGCGGCGCCGGCGATCTCGTCGGGATCGCCGATACGGCGCAGCGGCGTCTCGGCATTGCGCGCCTCCAGCAGTTTGGGGTCTTCCCACAGCGCCTTGGCGAAATCGGTCTTGATCAGCCCCGGCGCGATGCAGTTGACGCGCACGTTGTGCGGGCCGAACTCCACAGCCAGGTTGCGTGCCAGCTGCATGTCGGCGGCTTTGCTGATGCAGTAGGCGCCGATGATCGGCGAGCCGCGCAGCCCGCCGATCGACGAAACGATGACGATCGAGCCGTTGCGGCGCTGCACCATGCCCGGCGCCACCATGCCGATCAGCCAGTGGTTGGAGACGATGTTGTTGTCCAGCACCTTGCGGAACTGCTCGTCGCTGATGCCGGCCATCGGCCCGTAGTAGGGGTTGGACGCGGCGTTGCACACCAGCACGTCCACAGGGCCCAGCTGCTGCACCGTCCGGTCCACCAGCGCCTGCAGCGCCTCCTTGGACGAGATGTTGGCCGCCACCGCGATGGCGGTGCCGGGACCATGTTTCGCATTGATGGCCGAGGCCACCTGCTGGCAGGGCTCGAGCTTGCGCGACGAGATCGCCACCTTGGCGCCGTGTTCGGCCAGGCGCTCGGCAATGGCCTTGCCGATGCCGCGCGACGAGCCGGTGACGATGGCCACCTTGCCGGACAGGGAGAACAGGTTCATCAGG